>Ga0307515_10002996_pt1 | contig 35863 bp, 24 predicted proteins | sample 17_EM_MG_FD_194513 | JGI IMG/M metagenome (GOLD analysis project Ga0307515, IMG submission 194513) | Populus trichocarpa ectomycorrhiza microbial communities from riparian zone in the Pacific Northwest, United States - 17_EM | ecosystem: Host-associated > Plants > Roots > Unclassified | place... | reverse complement strand
TAGGTGATATTTTTTTTTTGAGATTAGAAAGTGATAGTCTTGTGAACTATGTGATGAGTCCAATTTTTATTAATGGAATTAATGTGAGAGAATAAGGGAATCAGTGTGGACTAAGAGGTTAATGAAAGAGACAGGATGTAGAGATTGGCAATGAGGTCTGCTTTTTGTGACTTAGATTTGTGCAAATTAAATAGTGATCTGTGTTTGGATATTGCTTTGAGATCTGTCAAAATTTAGCTTCGGTTTGATGGCTTAGGGTGTAGATCGAACCACTATTTATCTACATTTATTGTTAAATGCTTGTTTAAAGGCTTCCCCTGTACCTCCAAGTTAATTTTAGCTCACCTAATATTTCTCTATTCTTGATTGATGCGCTGGAAGTTACACTGTGTGTGATTGGGAAAAAAAGGAAACTAATTTTGGGGTAACTTACATGTTTATTTAACTTAATAATCTTATGAAAAAAAATCTCTTCAGTTAGATGTGGCTGCTACCAGTGGCAGCTCTTTTGTATAATGATTGGAAGTTTGTTTGAAGCTTAACAATGCAGAAGACAAGGCCCACCTTCTTTGTGTAGCTGCTGTTTTGATTTGGTAATTGTAGAAGCATACCCACAATGTTGTTTCCAATGATATTCAACCAAATCCTCAATTGGCTGTCTATCTGGCATGAATTCATGTACTGGAATTCAAGCTTGTTGCAGAATCTTCTCCTAGCACTGGCTGTTCTGTCCCAAAGTATCATATAATATTTTAGTCATCAGGATTCTAGTTGGATACCTCGAGCATATGGCAAGTTGAAGTGCAAAGTGGGTGCATCCTAGAATGGTTGTACAAAGTTTGGTGGTTTAGGTATTATTATCTTTCGAGATTTTGAAGGTCACTTTCTTGCAAAAAATAAAATAAAATTCTGACCTTATATGCTACTTGTGAAAGTCTTGGAAGTTATGGTCATCAAGGAAGCTTTCAGTGGTTCAAGGTGTTAGAGTTAGCTGAATTTGTGATAGAAACAGATTGTTAGGAGCGAATTTAGACATTCTCAAGGGAGGACCTCTGGCTTTGGATATTGAGGTTATTTTGCTTGATGATTTACCGTTTCCCAGGAAGTTCAAGTGGGCTTTCTTTCGATATATTCACAGAACTTGTAACAAGGGTGCTAGCTTTTATGAAGGCTGCTTGTTTTTTGGCTAGGGAAGCTAGCTTGTGGGCATTTGATGACATTTCTGATTCGAGTTCTTTATGTATTCACCAATGTTCTGTTGGAGGACATGACTGCACTCTTGTATCTGCTGGAAGTTTTTTTTTCCTCAATGAATCTGTTAGCTGAATTCCCAGAGTAGGAAAAAAGGCAAATAAGGAAAGCTTTTCTCACAAAATATTATTTTTTATTGAAACAAAATAGAAAACTTATTGGCTCTGGTGGTCTTTCAGATTTATGTCCATGCAACTTCATATGCATGTGTCCTTATTTTTATAAAGTCAAACAAATATTTCTCTTTTGGCAGTGGTTGGCTATCATGGTGCAAGATCATCTACTATACACTGTTTAGTTGGATGTATGGATTTGTAGGCTCTTGTGCACACCTTGCAATGGTGAACTCTTCATGGACCCAGTCTCATATTGAAAAGCTTTGGAGAATTCCAAGTCGTATTAAGCGAGTGTATCCTCCTTGTGACACATCAGGGCTTCAGGTTTGTGATATTGTGTCATTGCTCCTCATGTCAGTATCTCTTTACTTTGGGTTCTAAAAAGTTGAAGTCCAAACAGGTGCTTCCTTTGGAAAGACCGGCCACAACTCCGATATTTATTTCTGTGGCTCAGTTTCGTCCTGAGAAGGTGGGCATACTTACATAAACCTAGTGAGCACAAGGTTATGCAGTTTTGGTAGCTCGTTCCTTGGGCCTTTATGGGCATTCATTGTTAGTCTCTTACAGCTTGTGTTTGATGTCTCAGGCCCACCCTCTTCAACTCGAGGCCTTTTCATTGGCCATCAGGAGGTTAGATGCAGACATGCCGAGACCTATACTCCAGTTTGTTGGTAGTTGCAGAAACAAATTTGATGAGGATAGGCTGCAGAAGTTGCAGGACAAAGCAGTTGAACTGAATGTAGATGGGGATGTACAATTCTACAAGAATGTGATGTATAGGTTGGTGCAAGCATTTTATAATCTGGATCCTTATTGCTCTCATTTTCTCTTATTGAAAGCTGAAGAGCTTGATATTTGTGTGCACATGTGTGTGTGTGTATATGTTGGCAAGCGCGCGCGTGCACACACTCAGCATCTGACCGTGTCTGTATTGTATTTTTGTAATTTTTTTCTTAAAAAAGAAAAACCACTGGAAGGATGTGATGTGGAGCATACATTCCATCTGTGGAAGAAGATGATTAATCTGTTCTGGTTCAGCTTGTTGATCAATTTGATATTTATTTTATTGGCTCACTGGTAAAAGAATGCCTTTTGTAGGGTTTTCTTTACTTTTTACTGTTCATTCCTTGATTCTGACCATGCCAGTATTCTTGTATGCAATCACCAACTTGATAGGAAATTTGATTTGGCTGTGGAATTGCAAGTCGTGCCACTGCCTTATTGTTATCCAACTCATCATTTTTTATGGAGATAGTGATGCTTTGGTCAAGAAAACTTGATGAGAGTCTTAGAAGGTGATGGAGGACAAAAGAAAAAGGAGGAAGCTGTGCTAATTGATATAATGAATCGTTAAGTTTAAGATTTTTTTTCTTTGTAGTTAGTAATTTGTAGTTGGTTGCCCACCTAAGATTTCAGGTTGGTTTCATTTTAGGTTTCTCCTGATAAAGGTATTCACTATTTCTTTCCCCTTTGGTGATATCCTCTGTCTTTGGGTGTTTTTGGGGCATTTTTCTCATGAATCTGTCATATATTTAGATTCTTTTATTGCATTCAGTTTTTACCTAAAGAAATAGAAAGGGAAGAAAACCCTACTGTCTAGATTTATATCAGCACTTTAACCCTGGCAATTTACAGGGACTTGGTGAGACTTTTGGGAGGTGCAGTAGCAGGAATGCATTCTATGGTAGATGAACACTTCGGCATTAGTGTTGTGGAGTATATGGCTGCAGGCGCCGTGCCAATTGGTGGGCATTTCAATTATTTTTTTGTTTAAATGTTGATACTTCTCTTTTCCATTAGAGAATGCTTTGCTTTTTCTGAGATGAAATGAATGTTCAAATGATTTTTCAACGAATGACTACATCCATTTATTTTGATGTAGAAATGGGTTGGTTTACAGTGATATTCTAACTCTCCTCTCTTCAGCTCATAATTCTGCTGGGCCAAAAATGGACATTGTTCTAGAAGAAGATGGGCAGCAAACGGGATTTCTTGCCCAGAATGTAGATGAGTATGCAGAAGCCATCCTCAAAGTTTTAAGGATGCCAGAAACTGAGAGACTCAAGATCGCTGCAGCTGCGAGGAAACGTGCAGGCAGATTTTCTGAGCAAAGATTTTATGAAGATTTAAAAGCTGCAATTCAACCCATATTAAACCATGTTTCCAGATGATGATTAGCAACATTTATAGTATAGAACAGAGGAGCATTGGTGGTGTTAAATTAACTCTAATTTATAGCCACAACCATCCATGCTTAACACTGGCCTTTTGCACTAACGGTGTCAAATCTTGGGATAGAAAAATCTTTTGGTGCATGGCAAGCTCACCGGAGGAGCATTAATCATATCAAATGACCTGTTGTTCTTCAGTCCTGTATATCTGCTGTTCTCTACCAGAAACATTAATAAATAGACAAAATTGAATACTGATTTCCACACACATTGATCATATCAAATGACCTGTTGAATTTGTTATTATTGATTTGTTTTCCGCTTCATGAATGTAGTGCTGCTACTCTTGTATTTGACTAATATGGGGGACCTTATGGACACAATCAGGTTCAGTTTTCGTCTAAGATTGCTCTTCCCTCCTTGGGCATTCTTTGGCTCCACCATGAAAAACTTCCTAGGGCGTAATATAGCATAGAGAATTGTAGCAAAATGAGGGTAAGCCTAGGCTAAGAAAGAGTTTGAAAATAGCATGGAATGGATCAGGGAATCCTAGTTTTTTCTCTCTCAAATATTTAGATGTCAATTGCTGGTTTTTTCCCTTCATATTTTGATTCTTTCGATGACTCGGTGTCTTGAATTGTTGGTAACCTTATCGTTCCTACGCTTTTGGTTCTTCTTACACAGATTCTAAGCCCATGGATGCAATTGCCGAGTTAGTGCTATGGAAAAAGATGAGCATCTTTATGTAGTCTATGACTGTTCATATCTACGTGCAAAAGTTTTCTTCTTCTTCTTCTTCTTTAATGCATGAATTTCTGTACTATTTTTTTAGAGTTTAAATTACTATACTGATATAAATCATTGTCCTAACTAGTGTTAATCATGGAAAGGGGGTAGACTGGTCCCCCAAGTTACAATTTTTCAACCTCTGATCTGATTGCTGGGGTTTTTTTTGGCTAAAATATCAAAAGCTAGGGCAATTGATCTTTACTCATAGCAGCATTATATGATTCAGTTGCCTGTATTATTCCATAAAGACACATCATGATACTGATAAGTGAAACATGAAATGGTAGGCCCTTCTTTTATGCCAGAATAAATGGTCTTGTCTGTGATATTGACTTGTTTTTTTTTTAAAAATAAATTTTATTTTTAATTATTTTTTTTAAGTATTTTTAAATTGTTTTAATGGACTGATTTTAAAAATAAATTGTAAAAATTTTAAAAAACATTATTTTATATATTTTAAAATTAAAAACATTTTAAAAAATAAATCATTTCATCCTAAATTCATTTTAGATAAGTATAACTGCAATCTACTATTAGTAAGGGTAATCAATTTTGATTCGGTTCGATTTTTATATAAAAAAGTAATTAAATCGAAATTTTTTTTAATAAAAAAACCAAAACCAATTCAAACCGGCTAGTTTTGGTTTGGTTCTATTCGGTTTTTTAGGATAAAAACTGATTCAAACTGGTTTGGCTCGGTTTTTTTTGTTTGGGTTCAGTTCGGTTTTTTCGGTTTTAGGCTTATAAAACCAAAACCAAACCGGTCGATTTTTTCAAAATTTTAATTGGTTTTTTTTTACAGTTTGATTTTTTTTATTATTTTTTTTTCAGTTTTCTTGGTTTTTCAATTTTTCCTCTTTCCCCTAACCATCAGTGACCAAAGGATACTTTATCATGAAAATAAAGACCTAATTATTCTCTTTTTTACCATGTAATATAGTAATAAAACATAAAATATCACAGTGCAAGTCTCTATTTTCAAAACCCAATAAATATGAAAATGACAACTTAAAAAGAAAAAAAAAGACAGCCAGCAATAACGAGAGAAGATTGTCGTTGCAGTTTTACGTACGTGAAAAAATCTGAAGTGATTATTAATCACTGAAGGAATGGACTCCACTAACGATCCTCCCATGATTATCAGAGAGTATCAACTTTTGTTTTTTTCAAATGAGACAAAACCTTGATAAGCACAGCAGTAGATAAAATCTGACAAGGCTATGATTTTTCATTTATTACATCATTAATGCTACGTATTTTTTTTAAAATATAAATATCCGAGTTAGCTTGATTAATTCTATATATTATAAAATTTATAATTATATAAGTTTAATAGTTTTGAAATTTATAAAACTTAAATTAATAATTTTTAAAAATTAAATTTAAAATCTGACTAGTTTAATTATTTTTTTAAATTTAAATGCTATGAACCGTATGAAGCTAACTTGTTGTCTGTTCCGGTGCCGGTGGTTAGCTATGCCCTCAAGATTAGGGTTAGAGAATAGGAAGAGTGGGGTCAGTAATCAACAATTTATTACAGATGTGATGGGGCAAGTCCCCAGTCCAGTCATTGCTGCTTTTATTAAGCTATCATGGCATGGCATGGCATGGCCTACTGATTTTATACATGTGGGGTATGGTTTTCAAACCATCTTTCTTCTTCGAGCTAGAAACTTGATTTCAGGTATATATTTTTTTATTTTTTAAAATTTATTTTTTATATTTGTATATCAAAATAATAAAAAATAAATTAATTTAAAATAAAAAAATAAAAATAAATTTTAAAACACTGTTAAATTACAATAACAAAAGGTTATGATCTTGAATGACATGATGATATATGATTAGTTGCTCATTCACTATGTGTGACAAAAAGGATAAATCAATGCAAGGTTGTTGCTGAATCAATTATTGAAGCAGCATTGCTTGCTATCAAGGCATTGTTAGATTTTCCAGTACAAAAATGTTTTGAAAAAAAAAAGTATTTTTATATTATTTTATATATTGATATTAAAAATAAAAAATATATTATTTTAATGTATTTGCAAGTGAAAAATATTTTTAAAAAATAATAATTATCACAATATTAAACGAACTCGAAGTGGAACAAGATTCAAAATATGAATGCTCTTTGAAAACTAGGATTTGTAGGAGAATTAAGTTTGTTTGAAATGGAGACCGTTCCAGGCTGCTTATTAATTTGCTTCCTATGAACACAGATAATGCAAAGAAAAGCTGTCTTTAATTTGAAGCAACCTTGACATTTTACAAGAAGACAGGTTTTCTTATCCTCTAACCTTAAAAGTCTGCCAATCATAGGAAAGATGAAGATGCCGACTCTACACCGACACCATTGCAGCCAACTAGCTAGATCCATAACAGAATTGCATGGGCAATTCTGTTATGGATTTATATTTCAGGCAGGCAGCTACATCCTGTCTCTGATCACAGGTTCCAGGGACTTGCAACGGCATTACTCTTCAGCCCTCAAATTGAGGATTTTTTTTTTAAATAAATTAAAAGTGTTGGTAGAATAACAGTTTTTGAAAAATTTTTCTAAAATAGTATATTTTTATATTGTTGCGTTTCTGAAACATGATCCTAAGCGTAACAAGATAATTTTTACGCTTCAAAATAACGATATTTAAACATGTCGTGCTTTTGAAGCGTAACAACTGCTAACTGGTCGGCCAATTAGATATAGTTGTATAACCGGTCGATCGTTTCGCTCAAAAACTATAATTTTATGAATTTTTTCTTTCAAATATGTTTTTGAGTAAAAATATACATATTTGTCCAACTTGTACACTAAAAAACAGACTCCAATTAAAATATTTAAAAGTTATTATTCACATAGTAGTTCTCACAGGTGATTCTGAGCATTCAAGTGTGGGTCTGACATAACTAGATAAGGATCTGCCTTGGAAAAATTACGTGAATGACCTAAAAGATATATTTATGGATCAATGAGAGGCCTAGGAGGAGGTCTGGTCGCGTCATAACAGAATGATGGCTCAAAAAGACCATAACTTTTGTTTCAACTATTGGATTGCTAGATTTCAAAAATCTTACCCCCGGGCCTAGTTTAACAAACCAGTCGACTAGTTAGTCTTAAATTTAAATAGATGTCGCGATTCCCAACCGCGACATCCAAAAGTGTGCTATTTTGACAAAACTTTTTACTTTAGTGTTACTTTACCTTTTATTTGCATTTTAAATGCTAATTGCCCAATTTATCCTCAAATTAGGGAGTGTTTTGGTAACTTAGCACGGTTAAAAAAATGTTTTTAGTAAAATAACACAAGTGAAAAAATATTTAGGGATCTAGCACAATTGAGAGAATTGTAATTGACATATATGACGCACGAGTCACAATACCATCTATGACTCCATTATCGCAAATACCATGTGCGACTTGCATGTCGCAGATGCTAATTGTGACTTGCGTGTTGCAGATAGGATATGTGACTCCTGTAACAGACTCATCCTAAAAAAATATTTTATGTCATTAACTCCCTGCTCAGAAAAACAAAATTTAAAACAATCCAAATAACCAATTTTCTAGCATCAAAACACAATTTACATAAGTAGCACATAACATATTCAATCATAAGTAATAAATTTAGACCAACGACTAACATAACATAATATTTTATTAAAATCAAACTTACTATACTTCTATTCATAATTATCATAACATACAATAACATGTAACTATATCTAATAATCATCTTAGCTCGTAAAAGAGCCTAGAGCACTTGTGTACAGGTCGAAGCATCACCCTAACTCGTCCAACTCGAGGATGAGTCCGTAATATCCATGTAGGCGTGAGGAGGATCAATATCATCCTAGCTTGTGGATCGACCCGGGTCATTTGTGGATGGGCTTGGGACACACGTGGACGGATTATCATCCCCAACACTCTCACGATAAACAATCTCATCTTTCACTAATGTTACTTCAAGACATTGCCTATTTTTCTTTAGGTTCAGCGTCTAGCTAAGCTCTGATTCCACCATCAGTTTCCATCAACTCATATAAAATGTCAAAATCCTATTTAGAAAGAGTTGTACACATCATATGCGACATATTTTCAACGAAATATTTTTGAATTTTGTGTTGAAGTTACTCACAAAGTATCGTGAACAATATCGATGTTATCCAATAGGCTCGAGAAAATTAATGTGTGGACACCTTTCAATTTTGAAATTTCCCATGAATTAGGCATTTGGTGATACCTCCTACACAAATATCATCTACAAACTAGTTTTTGAACACACAATAACTGAGCATAGGTTTTTATTGAACGATGGACCTTATACTACTACATTAACACATTCAGACTTGTCTTTGAATATTTTTTCAACCTCCAATTCATCAACTGATAATCTCAAATGCTTATGACTATCAACCCAATCATTGTATCTATATTGGTAATTCTCACTAACAACCTCAAATTTAGAAGCAAAAGATGTCATGTATTGATTAACAGGCTCAACTAACTTAACATTCCTTATCTTTCTCATTTTCCCCTTTAACCACAACTCTATCAATGTGACACTCATTTTCGTCATCATTTGGTTCAGATTGTTTATAGCAATATGAAGCATATTTCATACCTAATTGAGGTTTTATATTAATAATTTCTTGCATCGATATTTGTCGACTAGCATTACCACCTAACCTGGATAGACCAGCTGCTCGCGATGCTTGTGTGATTCTCTAGGAGTTACTTGAAAACCAGGTTAACTTCATGTGAGAAGAGTTTCCTCGTTCAGGTCTACTATTCAAGTAAAGCTCCAACATATTAATTCCATTAATCCCCGCAAACCCAAATATGGAATTCACACTCTCATCAATATAGATTGGTACATCGACATAACGAGCTTGACTAACCCCGATTTATAACATCCTCAAAGTAATTTCAACTTCTATTTCAAACATATTTAGCCAAGTCGATCACATAACATTCTCGATAACTTGTTAAGGGACATGTCTGATGTAGCAGTTAGGAATTCATATCTTCCTCTATTATAAATGATACAATTATCGGTATTGACAATGATACCATCATAAAAACATAATATTTCTAGATTATCATATATTTTGTCGAACAACACAACAAAACACAATTCTAATTTATTAATATATTAGGGTTAATTAAAGTGCATTATTTATCAACAAAACCATAATATTAATTTAATCGGTTAAAACCTAAATTCATCAAATTAATCGGCAAACATCTACATTCATCAAATTCTGTTATCATAACAAAATTATCAATCAAATTCATTTATTTCATAGCTAATATTATTATTTTATATGCAATTCAGTATAATTCATAATTTAATCTAAATCAACACTAACTCTTCCATTACATAATTTTGTTAATTCACAATCAACAACAACAAAAAAACATTGATTATTTATGAAAATAACCTAATTATCAACTTATAATATATCTAATTAACGTAATCCATAATTTAATCTAATTCAACACTAACTATTCAAAAACATAATTTTATTAACTCACAATCAACAACAACCTAAAATAATTAATTATTTAATAAAATAACATAATAATATCCAATTAATAACTTAAATTATATGTAATTAACCTAATTTCTAATTCAAAACCTTAACATTCAATAAAATCAAATTAACACACATTAAACATAAATTGCATCAAATTAATTGAGAGAAAGTGTTCCATATACCTCTAAATATGGAATGTGGGTGGTGAGGGTGACTAGTGGTGGTTGTTTTGGGCGGAAAAATAAAGATCCATCACAGGTAGAGAGAGAGATGGCCGCCGATCTAGAGTTAGAGAGAGAGAGAGATGAGTCATGTAGTGCTGCTGTGTGAGGGTGATCATTTTTGGTTCGGTTATGTTTTTATCTATAAAAATAACCAAAACAAAAATTTGTAAAATATATAAAAAAACTAAAACTGATTCCAACCAACCAGTTTCAGTTCGGTTTTATTCGGTTTGGTTTCGGTTTGGTTTGGTTATTTTATATTAAAAACTAAAAATTGTATTGTTTTTTGGGCTTTTTTGGACTCTTTAATGAGTTCTTTTCAGTTCGGTTCAGTTTGGTTTATTTCTTAACTAAACCGGTTTAATTCGGTTTGTTTTTTTGATTTTAGACTTATAAAACCGGAACCGAACCGAACTTATTTTTTAAAAATATTCTAATCGGTTTAATCAATTTTTTTATAGTTTGATTTCTTCAGTTATTTTTTTTATAATTTTTTTAATTTAATCAGTTTATCAGTTTCTTTTGCTTACCCAACTACTTTGAGTATTTTTGATGGTCAGGAGAGAGAGATAGAGCAAGGTTCCAGGCAGTGCTGAGAGGGGAAGTGGCTGTGGCGAGAGAGAGAGAGAGAGAGAGAGAGAGAGAGAGAGAGGAGGAGGAGGAGGAGAGAAGAAGAGAAAGGAAAAGAAAAAGGGTCTTTGGAGTTAGAATTGGAATGAAATCGCAGATGCGTGAAAGTATGTTAAATTCATAATTATTTTTTCAACTGTGTTGTATTTTTTTTTCTGTGCCAAAAAAACAAAAAAAAACCTTCCTAGTGGGTGACAGCTCCATTAGCCATAGTTTTTTTTCCCCAAAGCTTTCCTTGTCAACTTGTGCTATTGACACCAATTTTGTTCTTAGATTCTGTCGGTGTAAGATTTTCCTAATAAAACCGTATCTCTAAGTTCAAGGCCAGTGATCCACTTGTATCTTACACTTAAATAAACAAGAAAGATAGACCTTCACTGGATAGAGAGTTTTTTTTTCCTTTTCCTGTTAGCTTTTCTGCTAAAGCATTTTCAAAGCTAACTGTGTCCATTACTAGAGATAATAGTGTGTCAACTTCCAACTGTGCTATGACCAAAATCTCTTTCCATTAATGTTAAACCAAAGCTCACAATCTTCGAGGAAGAACACCATGCGGAAGCAGTAACTGCATCAATTCCAGGTACCCCACCATACCAAATCCTAAGCTTTTCAGCAAAAAAGTAAAAGTTGTAGTTGGTGTTTCATTGGAAAGGAGAAACTTCCATAGCAAACTTTTCAATAGCTTCTTCAATAGACTTTTCAAGTCCTATTTTGCTTCTTCTAACAGGGTTAAGCAAAAATCTTTTTAACCTTTCTTCTTATCTCTAAAGATCAGTTTATTACTCAACCCTGTGTTTTCCCTGTTTCTGCCTAACGGGTGGTTTTGAACCTGTTCCAAAGCTCAGCATTTTCAGAGCCGTATTTACAGCTTTTGAGGTAAAGTTTCAGTCATTGTAACTGTTTCATGTATAATTCTTTAAGAAAAACCATAAAAAGAATCCATTATTTCATGCTGAACTTGTGCGAACCTATTCTGATATTTCACAGGCCACTCTCTGCTTCAAATCTGTTTCACCTTACTAGTACTGACTAGATACATTCGATGGCAAGTTCTCTTGGTAATCAGTATCTCTTATTAGCTGCTTTCAGATGCTTAAAAGCTTAATAAAGTGTGCATAGTAACAAGAGAGTTCTTCCATGGGGTACTGTAGCTTGTTTCTTCTGTTATGTTTCCCGTGGAGTTTTCTCATTACTGGTACTCATCAATTACAATCCTCACAAACACAAGTGCTTCTTCAGCTAAGGAAGCATTTAGAGTACCCAGCTCAACTAGAATTTTGGAATAATCATGGAATGGATTTATGCTATTTATCTCCATCCACACAATTAAATATGACATGCCAGGACAATGTTGTCACTGAGCTTAGAATGACGGGAGACAAGCCGGTCAAGGTCAATAGCTTTGTGGGATTTGCAATTACTAATAAAACTTTATCAGGGAACTTCTCTATGGACTCTTTTGTGATCACTCTTGCAAGGTTGACCAGCTTGAGAGTTCTTAGTCTTGTTTCTTTGGGCATTTGGGGTCCACTTCCAGACAAAATTCATAGGTTGTCTTCGCTTGAATATTTGGATTTGAGTTCAAATTATCTCTTCGGTTCCGTTCCTCCAAAGATTTCTACAATGGTGAAACTTCAAACTCTTAAACTGGATGACAATTTCTTCAATGATACAGTCCCTGCTTGGTTTGATTCGTTGTCTAACCTGACAATTCTAAGCTTAAGGAACAACCAGTTGAAAGGTCCATTTCCATCTTCAATACAGCGAGTAACCACTCTCACTGATCTTATTTTGTCTGGCAATGATATATCCGGGAAGTTACCAAATCTTGACATGTTAAGTAAACTGAATATGCTAGATTTGAGCGAAAACAGTTTAGATTCTGATCTACCTTCAATGCCCAAAGGGTTGGTCATGGCTTTCCTTAGCAACAACTCCTTGTCAGGTGAGATCCCAAGGCAATATAGCCAGCTAAGTCAGCTTCAGCATTTTGATATGTCATTCAATGAACTAAGTGGAAAAATTACTGCTTCCCTTCTCTCATTGCCCAGCATTAGCTACTTGAATTTGGCATCAAATATGTTGAGCGGTTCACTCCCAGACCGTCTGACCTGTGGCAGCAAACTTCAGTTTGTTGATGTATCTAATAACAGGTTAACTGGTGGATTGCCTTATTGTTTTACTGAATCAGGATATAGAGTGGTAAAGTTTGGTGGAAATTGCTTATCTGTTGATTTACATCATCAGCATGCAAAATCATCTTGTATAGATGTTCCTGTGAAAAGGAAACATTCTGGAGGCAAAAACATGGGAGTACTAGTTGGTGTGCTTGCTGGCATATTTTTCTTCATAGTTCTCTTGGCTTTTGGCCTTGTCATGGTGCGCAAAAGATATTTCTCTCGAGGGATACCGGAGCAGCATTTGTTGCACAAAGCAGAGCAGGATAAATCAGTGGCAGGATTCTCCTCTGAGATCTTCTCTAGTGCAAGTAGGTTATCTTCTAAAAATATTCTGACCAGACATTGCAGAAATTTGGCTTTAGTTTGCATAATTTAGTCTAACATGATCTTCAGAGTTTGTTGATTGATTTCTAAAGAACTTCTTAAAGGTAACCGTATCATTTTTTACTTTGCTCTTCAGGGTTTGTTTCCGAAGCTGCAAAATTGGGTATACAAGGTCTCCCAGCATGCCGGTCATTTACACTAGAAGAGTTAAAGGAAGCAACAAACAACTTTAATAACTCTTCCATTTTGGGCGATGGTTCTTACGGGAAGGTATAATGTCTAAAACTTCCAAATAGTACATTTTTTATAAGTGTTTTCAGCAAAAATCACAATGGTGATTCCCTTAGGTATTATGAAGCTATCGATCATTATCTTGTAACATTAATGGTGTGATTATCACAGGCTTGCTAGGATTAATAAAGGAAGTATAGGGAAAATGAAGTAGAGAACCAATAGCTACCGTTCATGATCCAATTTTAGACAAATGCTTAGCTGAATTCTCATAATGACCTCAGGTTCTTGTTTTAATATTTTTGTTGTTCAATCCAGCAGTTGAGTGTATTAGTCCCATGCAAGACATGCTCCAAGTGAGAAGCTTCAATTTCTGATAATCACACGAAATAAGTGTTTTTTCATTACACAAACCTCATTTCTGTGAGCTTGTGGCTGCTCGCCAGTTTCATTGGTCTTGACATATGTGCAGCTGCTAATGCTATGCATGCTACTTGTGGCACTCGAGCTGTGAAACTAAAGGCAAAAATTCCATAGTAGATATGCATATACAGTATATAAATTTATTTATCATGGATATTCGGGTATATTTTGGTAACGAAATCAATCCAAGGTCTTATCTCTTGATCACCGAAACTTTTAATCGTTCCAGATCATTTTTTTATTTTTTTTTTATCATTCCTCCTCTTTGTTTTATCAGCTTTACAAAGGAATATTAGAGAATGGAACCCAGGTTGCTATAAGGTGCGTACCTTCATCAAAGAAATATTCAATGCGAAATCTTAAACTCAGGATGGATTTGCTTGCAAAGCTTCGCCACCCGCACCTGGTTTGCCTTTTAGGGCACTGCATTGATGGTGGGGGACAAGATGATTACAGAGTGAACAAAGTCTTCCTCGTATACGAATATGTTTCTAACGGCAACTTCAGAGCTTACCTCTCTGGTAATTTCTGGATAAAATTTTGAAGCAATCTTCTTAGAAGTGATTGAAACTAATTGCCAACGATTCAAAGGCATGATATCCATGCACATCATGCAAACATAGAGGAAGCTTGACTTTCTTGGTATCCCATTTTGACCTTCATTGCGAACCATCCTCCAAAGTTACTCTTATATATAACTCGAAAATCATTGACATTCGCAAGAGCCAGGCTTTTTGAATTTTATATGTTGCGATTAGTATAAACTTGTACATTCTAAGTTGGCCCTGTTATATGTGTAGAGGACAGTCCTGGAAAGGTTCTAAACTGGTCAGAGAGATTGGCAGTGCTAATTAGTGTCGCAAAGGCTATTCACTTTTTGCATACTGGAGTTATTCCTGGTTTCTTTAACAATCGATTGAAAGCAAATAATATACTGCTCAATGAACATGGGATAGCAAAGTTGAGTGACTATGGGCTTTCCATCATCTCTGAAGCAGCTGGAAATTGTGGGGTAAGCTCCTTAATTATATATCAAATGGCTAGTCTTGCAATAAATTCTTGATTGAGTGGATTATAAGTGTGTGACTTGGGGTTCTTATGTCTGCAGGAAAATGGGGAAGAGCCTAAATCATGGTAAGAATTTTCTTTTATCACAATATCACCGTGATATGACCCACTACGATCCTGTTTCAATTTGTCATGTTTCAGAAGTCATGAAGTGGTTTGAACTAACTTGACCATAAACAAATTACAAATTCATTCAAGGTAGCTGATGTGAGAAAAACCCCACAATGAGCAATTTTATGAATGTCCATTCACCTTGATGTAGTTACACATACCCATGCATAGATAATTACCTACATGTAATCCATTTTTTCAGGCAAATGTCAAGATTAGAGGACGATGTTTGTAGCTTTGGATTCATATTACTTGAATCACTCGTTGGACCTTCAGTATCTTCCAGAAGAGACAAGCTTGCACTAGATGAATTGGTAGGTGCAGAAACTCTGAATTAAAGCAGATCATGTATGCAATGTTTATTGATTGAGGACTAGTTATAGCTGTGCTTATGTCCGCTGAGCTATTTCCCACACTTTTAATACATGCTTGATGGTTTGAAGTTGATGACAACGTATTAGACATTGACATCAATATTTCATTTTTCAGGCATCTTGTAACAGCCAAGAGGGACGTCAAAAATCATTAAACCCTATTGTTCTGGCCACAAGCTCACAAGAATCTTTATCAGTTGTGATTACGATAACCAACAAATGCATTTGTTCTGAATCATGGAGTCGACCATCATTTGAGGACATTCTTTGGAACTTGCAGTATGCAGTTCAGGTCCAGGCAACAGCAGACGGTGAACAGTTTCGATGAATTGTATATCAGTTGCTCCAAGAAATTGCCTCCCCGTCTTTAGCATCCTTGAAAAGTTTGTTTTTCACTGAGGTGGTAACTGTTATAGCACTTTAAGCAGCTTATCTCAATTAGATCATCTATAGTTTATGTACATTGTAGAGACTAACCGAAGATCAATTAGTAAGGAAGAAATTTACCTTTCAGATGGCGATTATGATTCATTTTTGGTATCTTACCATTGTTGGCAAACAAAACCAGATTGGAGTCCGAATGCCGAAAACGATATCTGCCAGAGGAAAAATGATTTGCAAAACACACCAATTTTTACAAAGAGAAAACGGCAACGAAAATAGTAGTTACCAGAGCTAGATGGCTACAGCACTGTATATGCGGATACGGTGCCAAGAGTCTCGATGAATTAATTCAAAATGACTACAATGCTGTGAACACAGAAAAAGTTTCCGATGTAATTTGGTTTTACTAGAGATCTAACAGGTTATTATAACAGGCAAGGCAATCCCATGATGCTTACAATTTAATATAATGGCTTTACAGCAATTGAGTTTTGACCCTGCTAAATTTACCGATGGTGAGTTTAACGTGGACAAATTTCCCCAGGGGTTTCATTCTATTGTCGAGGCGGGAAAGGCCTTTTCTGTCATACACTCTGGAGTTTAGAGCTCCATGGAAAGTTGAAAACCAAACCAGTAATGTACTGCACATATCCGTGATTCCACAAGAATATTGATCTTCTCATATTAAACAGTGAAAGACTACATATTTACAGATTTGAATCATCACACTGCTTCAGTACGCTCAATTAGAAAGCAAAAGAGTACGTGCAAACGTGCACTTCCCATATCATTCGCTACGGAAAATCCTCCTAGTTACGCTATTCACAGCACTTGTGTTTACAGTAAAGTCGATACGTAAACTAATAATGGGTGATAAGAGTTTTAGAGCAAGCTAGATCTTACAGCCAGTTTCTTTGAAGAATATACAGTATTTGCGTGTTGTAGATGTAGTGCAGCTAACAGCCCTAGCCAATTCTCTGCAGGTGTACTGCCTACTTGAAAGTCAAGAAGCCTTTTCCGTTTCTGGTAACAATCTTCTAGTGGCCTGCTCTGAGGAGAAAAAAAGAAAATTAGTGATGAAAATTCCCACCTTCTCCTTATGTAGAAACCATGCAGCAACTGTACTGATCCTATCAGCAAGAACTGTCTAATACAATTTTTTAGCAGAATGACATCAGAGCAATAGATCAAGAATCGCATCACATCTTTTTTAGCAGAATGACATCAACAAAAATAATCCACACCAAAGGAATACCATGTCATAGGAATAAATCAACAAAATGATAAGGAAGAAGATAAAAGCACAAATATCACCTGTTCAGCATAAGCTTGGAGCTTCTGTTTCCAGGCACCTGCTGCAATGGCAGTGGAAGAGTGTTCTATGAGGTAATATTTAGACCATGCGAGGAGTTGGTCACTTCACAAGATTTGAGAAAAGAAACTACCTTGTTGTTGTTTCACCAAGTAATCATCAGTGCATCTAAAACCCACAGCCAAATCAATCTCCACAAGTTGATCAAGAATCTCCTGTGCAAATTTAAAAGAAAATGATAATAGATGAGATAAATCAGTGCCAAGTAGTGTTGACTGTTGAGTCTAGCAAATTTGTACTTAATAGCAGCGATCCAACCAAGAACAGAATCCCAGCAAGTGCAGAACACCAGAATACTAAATTCAACAACATAAACAATCTTTCCTCTATGCTAAAAAAAAAACCTCCAAGAAAAAAGGTGTTTTTAGCATCCAAATGACAAACAATGTCTAGTGACTTATCTTGCAATACAAGGACAGGGCCAGCATGCCACGCAGACATGAGGGGCTCCGCCCAACCTCTCCCCCAAAAACATTTGGCCCCTCTAAAAATTGATTGTTCTCCTTTTCAAGTCCCATAATATCCTAATTTTCATGAATCAATCAAAAGAATCCATTTTATGAAAATGAAGAATTACAACTTGGAACTGCTTGCGAGGAATTCCATCCAGAACAGTTTCACCATTGAAATACGCTGTGTCAGCCATGGTGCCAAGCCGATTGTGTGTCGGGGCAGCTCGTTATAGGAGTAGTCCTCGGGGTCCAGCTTTGCCTGCAGTGGTGAAAATCTGCTCAGTGTGATGTTAAACAGGTGGTAAAGAGGCGGCGCTGCTGCTTTGTCGGTGAAGAGAAAGCGGCTCAGCGTGATCATGGCGGAGGAAAATGTCGCGGAGCTATGGAGGCTTTAGATTTTCAGTGGGAGAGAAATGGCGGTGGGTTTTAGACTGAAAATTGTTGCATCAATGAGGATCGTTTCCTAGTAATTTATACTTGGAAATCATTGAAGATTAACCAGGGGATTGTGATATCTTCTCTTGTGGTGGTGGACTTTCGATCTTGAGCTTCTTGCTCTTTCCGGTAGTAGGTAAAATCGTTTTCAGTAGAATCTGCATCAAGTCGAGCAAATGAGATTGCTAATGCCTGTTCATTTCCACGACATGATTTTTCATTCTTCTCGCCCATCTCCGATGGTCCATGCTTGTTTCTACCCTCATTTGCGAGGCTGCAGGTGTCTGTTCTTGCTGGTTGCATTCCATAGCAGAGAAATAAGAACGCTTCTTATGCTACTTGTACATATCGACGAACATATAAGAAATAACAAAATAAATAAATAAATTATATCACCACTCTTTATGATATCGTATAAGATAGCAGATATTTTTGTCTATCACTGCAATCTCTTGCAATTAATATAGTGTATGATCTCTGTATGCAAATGCATCTTCTTTCATTATATATGCAAGCAACATGCAGCATGAACATACTAGATAGGAGAGAAAACAGACCTCCATTTCAAATATTTGCTGATCCAATGAATTGGTTCTTCTGAAATCTACAGAAGTCTGATGATCCTCGGGGGAGAACATGCTTGAAGGAGAGTGAGAGTTCCATTGGATGAGTTGGCTGGCCGAGGACACTTACCAAGCAAAGAAACACGGAAGTGATTCGAAACTCTTCAATGGCTTGATGCAAAATGCAGCATCGACTGTGGAATCACTATAAGAATGGTTACTGCCCCTGCTTACAGATTAAAACGATTGATATGAGAAAGCACAGGATCGAAAAATTTCAAAATCGCAACACTTTCTGTAATTCCAGTTCGAGTAACCGCTAAACAAAATGGAAAAAAAATATTTTGCAGTCAAATGTCAAGAAAAAAACAGAAACCTCTAATCCAAACCACTTGATGAGAAATCCGTGCAAGATGAAAAGCTTTTCATTCTTTTTAGATCCTCCTTAAATTGGTAACAGAACAGGACAGTAACAAAAAGGACAATGAGTTATCGAATTTGAGAAAACAACAAGGGTTATGCTCACCTTTTTTATTGTTAAATCTTCGTATGATCAGCTGATTAATGACATCCCAGAGACAGACAGTGCAGTCCTCAGAAGCTGATACCAGAAGAATTGACATAAAATATTTTGATGTGCCAGAGACAGACAGTGCAGTCCTCGGAAATATTTTGCAGTGCCGCTGAGCTTGTAGATCTGTGGCGAGGGCAGAAGAATTGACATAAAATCAATTTCTGATAACCATTAGTTCTCGTAGAGGTCTCAGCTACTTGAGAACTATTGCTACGTGAAGAAAGCTTTGTCCTTTGTGAAATATTGTTGTCAAAGACTCGAAATGGTCTTCTCTCTCAAAATGGAAAACAAAACCAAGGCCGAACAGGCATAACTCTACTAGCATCAGCTAGGAGCAAAGGTCCAAACCAGGAGGGGTCTGCTGACTGACAATCCACAACTTTGTCTTCTTGATTAATGATGATCGATCACCAAGCTTGAACATGAAGACTATTCCTCTTGAACGTAAGATCTTTTGATGTGAATAAAGTAAAGTTCCTCGAGTGGTATATATATGTTTTTTTTTCTTTTTATCTTAATCATTTTCAGACGTTTTTAGGAAGATTAAGACCAACTTAAGAAAAAAGACACATACCATTTAGGAAATATTTATCCTTTTCATATCAAAAGGTCTCTCACGTTCAAACTGACAACATGATTGAGTTCTACACTAGTTATATTACCTGCGAGATGTCGAGGGTTAACTTTTTTGCATAAAAAATATAAAAAAACGTTAAGATTTAAATGTGTTATGTTTTTTTACAAAAATATACCCAAAAGTCTCGGATTTGGCTGCAACGCCTGACCTAAGAGTGATATTTATAATATTAATAATAATATTAAACTTGCATGACCCAAGTTTAAATGGGTCTAGTTACAATACCAGACCCAATAGTCTTGGATGTGGGTCAGACTGCAAGGTTGTGTCATAAAAATATGATAATTAAATAGATTAATTAAAAAGAAAAAAACAAAGAAAAAAAACCAACAGGAAAAAAAAAACTAATGAAGAAAAAAAAATCTGAATTAACTGGGTTAACCTGTTAAATCTGACATCCGTGTCATGAAAGTCTGATAATTAAATAGAAAAAAATTTAATATCAACAAACTAAATAAAAATATTAATTAAAAAGAAAAAAAAAGCATCAGCCTTTTCACCGTGGACTGCACTGTGCAATCCACCGTGAAAGGCATAAAAAGAAAATAAAACAAAAATAAATAAAAATAAATGCATTAGTCTTTTCACCGTGGACTGCATACAATATAAAAAGATGAAATCGGAAGAACAAAAATAATGAGGAAAAAGAAAAACAATCTGAATCAACTGGGTTAACCCACCAAATCAGGTTAACCCGTCACACCTGGGATTCGTGTCATGAAAGTGTGATAGCTAATTAGAAAAAGATTTAAATAAAAACAGAAAAAAAACAAAAAAAATTAAAAACAAAAAAAAGACAGCTCAGCGTTTCACTATGCAGTGCACAGTGAAACACTTAGCACTTTTAGTATATGTTATAATTATAATATAATATAATAATAATAATAATAATTATATAAGTAAAAAAAAAGATTAATTAAAAAGGACAAAACAAAGAGAAAAAAAACATACATGAAAAAAAAAATTAATGAAGAAAAAGAAAAAAAAATCTGAATCAACTGGGTTAACCCGTCAAACCTGGGATTCATGTTATGAAAGTCTGATAATTAAACAGAAAAAATTTAATATTAGAAAAATAAATTAAAAAAATAATTAAAAAAGAAAAAAAGACAAAAAAAAACTAAAGGCATCAGCTTTTTCACTGTGGACTGCACTGTGCAGTCTACAGTAAAAGGCTTAAAAAGAAAAGGAAAAAAAAACAAAGGCATACGCCATGAGTTATTTTTTTTCCTTGCATAAAAAACATCAAAAAATGCTAAGATCTAAAAGTGTTAGGTCTTTCAACAAAGATATACCCAAGAGTCTTTGGTCTAGCTGCAACGCTTGACCCAAGAGTAATATTTATAATATTAATAATAATATTAAACTTACATGACTCACGTTTAATTGAGTCTAGTTGCAACAGCGAACCCAAGAGCCTTGGATGTGAGTCTAGTTGCAAGGTCGTGTCATAAAAGTGTGATAATTAAATAGATTAATTAAAAAGAAAAAAAACAAAGAAAAAAAACCAACAGGAAGAAAAAACTAATGAAGAAAAAGAAAAAAAATATGAATTAACTGGGCTAACCCTTCAAACCAAGTTAACTCGTCAAACCTGAGATTCGCGTCATGAAAGTTTGATAACTAAATAGAAAAAAAATTTACGGGATAACCCAAAATTAACTGGGTTAACCTGTCAACCCCGGAAGACGTGTCATGAAATTCTGATAATTAAATAGAAAGAAATTTAACATTAACAAACTAAACTAAATAAAAAAATTAATTAAAAAAAGAAATTTTTTTTGTCAAACTCGAGATCCGTATCATGAAAATCTGATAACTAAATAAAATAAAATTTAACATTAACAAACTAAATTAAACAAAAAAATTCAATAAAAAAACACAAATAAAAAAACACAAAAAAAAACAATAAAGGCATGAAAAAAAAACGAAAAAAAAATGATCAGTTTATAATTATAATATAATATAATATAATAATAATAATATAATAATAATAATAATAATAATAATAATTATATTATTATTATATTATTATTATTATAGTATATAAGTGAATGAAAATAAAAGGCGTGGGGAAGCTACAGTGCTTTCCCACGCGTCTTAGAGTATTACTTAACTGGTTGTAAGACAAGGAGTGAATTATTCTTTAGTACTTGTATTTGTTCAACATGATCAGCTTAGTCCTTCAAAATAAAAAATCTACAAATTAGTCTCTTGTTGATCGTTATGTCTACAAGTTAAATTCTTAGAGAAAAACCAACATACATAGTAAGAGTTGATTATTCAAAAAGACAACAGAAGTCAACAACAACAACAGATGTTGAAGGGACCGACATACAGGTTTTCAAGCATGAGAAACCAAGTTGTAACTGTGCTAAAAAAGGAGGGACTAAATCAGCATGATTCGATAAATTTATAGAAGCGTGTGGATGTTGAGGAAGGCACGTGCGAGTGTTTTTCTAGCAATCCAATTTCAAAAAAATAAATTAAAATGATAAGGAAAAGAGGATATTTATTATCTCTCAACCTTACAAAAAAAAAAACTATCTGCTGCTCTGCTCCCTCCCTCTCATCAGTAAGCTCTATTTCCCGCTCCCTGAAGAGCCTCAACTCAACCGCTGTCTCTACAAAATCGTGGGTTTCAATTCTATAATTTGCTGAAGCAAATGCAGTTAGGGCTTTTGGGAGGTTTTTCTCTCTACTGCACGTCTTCCCGTAAACCTCTCAAAACAACATCACCAAACATGGCTGCCGCTTTCAGTGCTCTCTCCTCCTGTCCGTACACTTTCTTCTGCCGCCCTAGCTCTACCAAGCTTTGCGTTTCCTGCTCTGCTGGCTCCCCTACTACAACTACTATAGGTATTCTTTCTTTAATTCCATTTCCTTTCTTATTTTTTTTTTTTGAAATTAAATGTGTAAATACTCACTTCGTTTAATTCTTTATATTATTTTTTTGTTAAAATTCATTTAGGCAGTAGAGGAACGAAAGCTCCGCCGCGTAAAAGGACGGGAAGAAAGGAAGGGACAGGGAAAAGTATGGAAGATTCGGTTAAAAGAAAGATGGAGCAGTTTTATGAAGGGCCTGATGGTCCGCCGCTGCGTATAGTTCCAATTGGTGGTTTGGGTGAGATTGGGATGAATTGTATGCTTGTTGGGAATTATGATCGATATATTTTAATTGATGCCGGTGTTATGTTTCCTGAGTAAGTATTCAGCCGAATTTGGCAGGATAAGTGCTTTCATTTGCGCTTTTTTTGTTCAAAGAATATGCTAATTTCTTAAATGTTTAATTGATTTGGGGATTGAATATGAAAAAAATCTTAGTTACATAGGAGTTAGAATAAATCACATTGTTAGTAAGGAAATGTTACTGTGAGAGGAAGTGAAAGTTGCGTTCTTTTTTCCTTTTGAGTGCATTAGGTTAAACACGTGGCTGAAAATTCTGCTTTCTGATGTGTTGACTTTGTTTTGTGTGTGTGACAACATGCTCCAGTTATGATGAGCTTGGAGTTCAAAAGATTATACCTGATACCACATTTATCAGAAGATGGAAACACAAAATTGAAGCAGTTATTATAACACATGGTCATGAGGATCACATTGGTGCGTTGCCTTGGGTAAAGTTTCCTTCGACTTCTTGAAAGCATCATGTTGACCTTGCACTTCCAGATTAAATTACTGTTTATGTGGCCTTTTTAACTGTATCAAATTTTCTGCTGTTGACATTTGTGTTGTAGTTCTTGATAGGGTTTTAGTTGCATAGATAGTTACATTTTTCTGTAGATAAATTAAGGGTGGGCCGAGACACTAATTACAGCTTAGTTGATGTGGCGATGGGCTAAAGGATGCGAAGCTTGTTTGTGTGATTGCCAAGATAGTTAGATGGAAAACGACATGCGATGGGAGGGTTGTTGATACATGAATGGTACCTCTTGACAATTATTCTTATTTTGAAATGGGGAATAACATGAATTTCCATCATTTTTTTCCAAGGGAAGGGGGCTGTCCATTATGCTTCATCCTTTCCGATGATCTTGGTTAAGCCTTCAGATAGGCTGTGCCGAGGATCTTTGATACTTAGCATTTGATGCAATATTTACACAATGAACCCTGGTTGTAGCCTGACTAAGGTTGTCTTTGTACTGTTCCAATGCTAGTTGAAGTATATCTATAGTATATGATGACATTACTGTGCAATTAGATGAACGTGTTTGTCAGTTGAGTACATTCCCTATGACCTCTGCGTTGTATATTTGAGCATGACATGTTGATACGTCGGTATCAGATGTGCCATGGGATTTGTTTACATAATATCCCACATTATCACTTTTTTTCCTTTCAGTTAAGAAAAGACAATAAGGTATCTTTTCCACTGCCTTCTGCATCTCCCTTGTCAAAAGTGTCTATGCTTGATTATTTAGAAGTTTTTCAGCTTCATGGCTCTTGGTTCTTACATCATGTTAATGTCTAAGGTGAAGCCTCTTTTTATTGGGCATAAACTCATGCTTTCCAATTACTCAATAATTAGTAGCAATCATAAATCTAATGGTGATCTGGCTCTTCTAATAATTCTGCAGTAGATGTTCTCAAAATGTTCTTTCAAATGTTTTAATGCAAGGAACTTCACTTAAATAGGAATGGTTGATGTTATGTCTGAGTTAATGAACTATTAAAAGATCTCGTCTATATTTAAAGGTTGCCATGCAAGGAATATCTACATGGCTATGGCACATCAGCAACCCAAAGACTAGAGCTAGCACCTGGATCATGGATAGTTGATGTTCACTGATCAATTATTGTCTGCACTCCCTCGATCAATCATGGGTTGTTGATGATGATGCCATGAATTGTGATGGTGGAGGTGGTGGCAATGAATTGCTTCGATCCACAATTTGATTGGATTTTAATTAAAGGAGGTTAAAAAAAAGGAACCAATCTGATACTAACATGAATCAAGAAAAAATAAACATTAAAATCATTTAAGGGACATGGAAAGAAGTTACAATATGACCTAGATAGTGTAGATAGATGGTGTCTACGACTACATATTTAGAAGGAAAGAAGCAACATTTTGTTTCTTTTAGAATAGTATTTGGCATGTGTGCTTAAAGTTTCTCGTTAGCAAGATAAAAAACAAAAGTGTGTTATTTTTGGCTAAGAACTTTAGCTAAATGAGCTTGGTTAAAAAACTGAGCCTTTGCAACTTTGGAAACCTGAATTGGATGATCTATTAAAACCATAAGGGATGTGTGTAGGAAACATGAATCTAAACTTAGTTTAAGGCTTTAACAGTAACGAGTGTTTGTTGATTTAATATTTATTGCAAAGGTGCAGCTATCCAAGCTGTATCATTTGGTTCAATGCTTAATTGCTGTAAATAATTAATCATGTTTAGATTTAAGCATTTTGCTTTGTGTCTTTTTCACTCTTAATAATTCTCTTACTATCTAAGCAGGTTGTTCCAGCTTTGGATCATAACACTCCAATTTATGCATCATCCTTCACGATGGAGGTACTTTGTTCTGGGTCTTACTTATCCATCTATATGTGCTGAAAATAAAACTAAATTTGGTTTACTTAAGCATACTTTCATAAATAAATATGTGCACAAACATGTACTAGAATACATGTTTCCAGAACTGACGTATCCTACTATTGCTTATGGGGACTAATAAAATAGCTCATAATATATAAATGCTGCCCTTTATTTTCCAGTAGATTGATATTAACCACAGAGTCAATTTTTTTCAATTTCCAGTGACCTTGTAAGATTTTGCACACTTGCATGGCAGCTCTCTAGACCATCTGTTTGTGTTTTATGTGATGACAAGTCACGTTTTCTAGTTTTGATTCTCTGAGTGCTTCTAAACTGATTTTATGACAGCTCATCAAGAAACGTTTGAAGGAGAATGGGATCTTTGTTCCATCTAGACTTAAGGTGTTTAAAACAAAGAGGAAATTCACAGCTGGGCCTTTTGAAATAGAGCCTATCAGGGTGACCCATTCTATTCCTGATTGTTGTGGATTGGTCCTTCGCTGTGCTGATGGTACAATCCTTCACACTGGGGACTGGAAGGTAAGCTTGTCTATATATGTTTTTTTTCCCTCTCTATGATTTTGTAAGCTTCAGAAGAGGTTTATATTGTACAGATTGATGAATCACCATTGGATGGAAAAGTTTTTGATCGTGAAACTTTAGAGGAACTCTCCAAAGAAGGAGTTACATTGGTAAGTCTCCAAGATGATGTAATTTGTTGCCATATTGACATAGTTTTTACATGGGAACTTAATCGGTTTCAGTTTGTGGAAGAGATAGTGGTTTTTGTGGGACCTTCATATGAAAATATGCCTTCTGAGTGTATGTGACTGTGGGAATGAAGAGAAGCTGTGTTGTAAATTGTGTCATGTCTTTCATGATATAATGCTATGACAGTTTTGGCCTTTGTTTTGGAATGCTTTAGAAATATGCTTCTCTTTAAGAGTGGCTTCTTCAGAAAAGGTCAATGTTTAAGACTTAATGGAGATGATATGCATTACAATTGCATGTTCGACATTTTACATCCTAATATGTGCTCCTTGAGATGTGGATAAAGGAGTTTGTTAGGTAGAATTGAGGAAAATAGGTTAATGTGGAAAAAGTTATCACTTGCAACATCTTGATGGAGAGCACACATTTTATGCTGGAAAAAAAATTGAAGGAGCAAAATCACTGTGACATGTTAGTGGACCAGTTGCTTTAGCCATTATATTTAAGCTCAGACACTGTATGTTTTGTTTTGTACAAATTATTTTTGTAACTACAGTTCTGAGGTTGACCATTTGTATCTGATATTTATTCTTTTGGTATTCATTTGAGTTTATTGTGTTATTTTCTCTTTTTTTATAAATTTTGATTTGCATGTCTAAGATGATGATTTTACCTTTGATTCCTTCATTAATTTGTTGTGAATTAATTTCTTTGCTAAAGCTGCCCTTAAAGGGCAGAGCAACTTGAGGTTTTAATGATGCAAACCTCTGTTCAGATGATGAGTGACTCAACAAATGTACTGTCACCTGGAAGGACAATTAGTGAAAGTGTGGTAGCTGATGCATTATTGAGACGTATTTCAGCTGCTAAAGGAAGGATTATCACTACTCAATTTGCATCAAATATACACCGCCTAGGAAGTGTGAAAGCTGCTGCTGATTTGACTGGTAGAAAGTTGGTATGATTTTCTAATTTCTCATTTCCTCTTAGAACTATCACCTTGGTCTTCCAAAGGAATTTGACTCACAGTTTTGATTTTTTAATCATTGTATCAGGTCTTTGTTGGCATGTCATTGAGGACATATTTGGATGCAGCATGGAAGGATGGAAAGGCACCAATTGATCCGTCCACTCTAGTAATGTTTTTGCATAAGTTATTCATCTGATGTTTTTCTGAGAGTTTTAGATTTCCAGTGATATCTTCCATCTCGCTCTTGTAGACCTCATGACAACTTCCTCTTAACAATTTCAAAATTATATAGGTTAAAGTGGAAGATATTGATTCTTATGCCCCTAAGGATCTGCTAATTGTCACAACTGGATCACAAGTAAGTTGATCCAGCTGCCTGATTCCATTTCTGTTGCATCAATTAGCTGGTATGTGACTGTGGATGCTGTTGTGTCAGGCAGAGCCGCGTGCAGCTCTCAATCTTGCATCATATGGAAGTAGTCATGCCTTCAAACTGAACGAGGAAGATGTTATTCTTTATTCAGCTAAGGTATTATGATATAATGTGCTTGGATTCTTCTTAAAATGAACTCACAAGTCGATTTCTGACTTTTGGTTAATGATTTAAGCATTCATTCTTTTTAATCTTTTTTTTTTTCTTATTTCAAACTCCCCTTCAGTAATCTCAGTATGCTAAGATCATGTAGTTGGATGCAATTTATGTTTTTCTACAAGGTGTAGAATAAACCAAGATGTTTTGTTAATGAGTCAATCTTGTAGAACTCAGACGTGTTGTTAGTGAGTCCATCTTATAGAACTCAGTTTCCTTTCTTTCTTTCTTTTTGGTACAAAAAGAGGCTTAAGAGCCCAAGAACAAGACTAAAGGACTAACTAGGACACATTCTAAGAGTGGCTGAACCACAATAGTCCGCCCAAAGCAAATCTACTAGCCCTGGAGGAGAAACACTGAAAAAGCCGAGCCCTAGTTCCCCACTAGCTCCTACATTTGCTAACCAATCAGCCCATATATTACCCTCTATATATGTATTTTTATTATCACATTCCAATTTCTATTCAAAATTTCTTCTATTTGTGCCAAGAGTATGGAGCTAGGATCATCTCTGGACTGATCTTGAAGGATTACATGTTGAACCACTGTTGAATCAACTTCCAGGATAACATTCAATCCCATCCAAGCTATGTTAAGGCCAACCTTAACTCCCCGAAGTTCTACTGTTACAAAATTGCAAAAACCCACCTTGTATGTGAATGGGGCTAACTATCTTCCCATCCAATCTCATAGCAATCCTCCTGCACCAGCAAGCCCAGGATTTCCTTTACCCACTCCCTCTGTATTTAATTTAAGGTTTTCTTGATATCTATTATTGTGCATGTTATTTATATGTTAGGGAGTACCAAAAATGCTTCATAACCTGATGGAGATTTTGTAAGAGAATTGTTATATTATAGAAGATGGCCAGCAATGCTGCTCCATTTTCTTCTCATTTCTCTCCTCTTTTTTTTTTTTCCAGATATGATGATTGCATTTGATTGGTCACGTGTGTATAGTGAATTTGAACTATTAAATTAGGCAGACTTTTGATTTTATGCTCAACTATTTATGATAGTCCTCTATCTTATAATATTACTGCTACAGGTTTATTAATGTCTGATGCTTAGACATGTGGTCATAATGCTAATCAATTTTGTATTTTCTTGCTGAAAGAACTTCCAATTAGTAGATATGTTCTCAGTTTATATTTCATTTTTCAGGTAATCCCTGGTAACGAATCTAGGGTAATGAAAATGATGAACCGCATATCAGAGATTGGGTCAACTATTGTAATGGGTAAAAATGAGCTGCTTCACACGTCTGGCCATGGGTATCGCGGAGAACTGGTGAGATCTCATATGCCACTCCTCTGGATCTCACTAAGTTATATTACTTAGTTATAATGTTTATATATCTTGTACTCCTCCATGTTATGCTTTTTGTGTCAATAGTGGAAAGAGAAGCATCTTCACATACTGACTCATTGTATGAAGGTTATTCCTTGTTATTCCGTTACCTTTTTATTGTGTCATTGTTATATGGAGAAACATGTAGAACTGGATGCCTTGAATATTAATTGCTTGTTATTATCAATACTATAATTGTTGTTATTTTTGTCAACTTTTAGGAAAAATCATCTAAGATTGATTCCATTTCTTCAGGAAGAAGTGCTTAAAATTGTGAAGCCGCAACATTTTCTTCCCATACACGGAGAACTTCTGTTTTTGAAAGAACATGAATTGCTTGGGAAATCAACTGGCATTCAACACACTACTGTGAGTTAGTCTTTACACTCTTATGGTAATTAGTATGCATAAGGTGATCTTGAAGTTTGTTATGTTTGCCAAAATTTGATGCATTTAGTGAGAGCATAGAATCTTTCAGAATAGAACAATAAGGCTCTCCGGCCTCTCTATGTATATGGACAACTGATTCTCATTTCATTTCTTCTCTCTCTTTTACTCTATTAATTATATGAATTCAGCTGATTTCCATGTAAATGAGAATGGTCAATTCTTGGGATGTCCTGTCCATAACGCCCAAGCCCACTGGAAAAAAAAGTGCTTTTTCAGGTGCAGTGTTGCATGGTTTATCTTGAAAAAAGACTCATGTCGAATTGCATTGGTTAATGATGTGCATATGATGGATTTATTGTATACATGACATTAGATGCATTCTTGTTATGTTGTTTTTCTTTCAAATTCTTTGAGTTGCATATAATGTTATGGCATGGTAAAAGTTACAAGTGGTCTACAAATCTGTCAGGTTATAAAGAACGGAGAGATGCTTGGGGTTTCTCACTTGAGGAACAGAAGAGTTCTATCCAATGGTTTTGTCTCCCTTGGGAAGGAAAATTTGCAGGTTGGTAATACTGATTGTTTTATTATGGGAATTTAATTGAGGTACATTTTCATAAAATCTGGTCTGATATTGCAGTTGATGTATAACGATGGGGATAAAGCTTTTGGCACATCAACTGAGCTTTGCATTGATGAGAGACTAAAAATTGCATCAGATGGTATTGTAGTGGTCAGGTAGCTCTAGCAGATTCTGAAATAACATGTTGAATTTTCTTCGTGACACTTGTTACTGTAATGATTTCTTAACATTTCTGCGGTACAGCATGGAAATTTTACGCCCTCAAAATCTAGATGGTCAAGTTGAAAAAAGCTTAAAAGGAAAAATAAAAATCACAACACGCTGTCTGTGGCTTGACAAAGGGAAGCTTTTAGATGCACTCCACAAAGCTGCTCATGCTGCACTTTCAAGCTGTCCGGTGAACTGTCCTTTAACTCACATGGAAAGAACAGTGTCTGAGATGTTGAGGAAGATGGTAAGGAAGTATAGCGGTAAAAGACCTGAAGTCATTGCCATTGCTGTGGAAAACCCAGCAGCAGTTCTTTCTGATGAACTCAATTCAAGGTTATCTGGCAATTCTCATGTTGGCTTTGGGATATCGGCATTGAGAAAAATTGTCGATGGGCATCCAAAAGGAAATCAGGTGGACAGGAAGCAACCTGATGGAAATGGTTATGCACATTTAGAGAAAACATCACCTCAAAATCTGGAAGGTCCACATATCTCCGCATCTCTGTGTTTTAATTGAGTGTGTTTTTGTGTGCGTGTGCTTGTATGTGGTCAAGTTGGTGGGTGGTAGCCATTTTCTGACTGCCTGTGGATGAGACATGTGAAAAAACCTATGCCACCACTAAACTCACATCTTTAGGTTAGCTGATTCTTGCTTTGTCTTATGCCAATCATCAGTAAATGACTGATATATTAAAAAATTAACAATAATGAAGGAGAGTTTCCATTGGAAAGGCCTTGTGCTAGCAACTCAGCATGCATAGAAATTGCTTTTTTGACCTTTGCTTAATGTCCACATTCTTGAAAGCAGTAGTACCTTTCTAAAGCTTGGGTTTTTAAACCAGTATACTCAATATTCTTTTTTTCCCACCTTTAAATCATGCAGTTGATGGTATTGAATTTGAAAGAGAGCTACCTAAGGAAGAGGGCACTTCTTCAAGTCCTAACTTAGCTGAAGGACATTCCTCCGCCTCTGAGGATCAAGATGATTTCCAGAAATCATCCGTTCCTTCATCCTCCCCAGTCAATGAATTAGTAAAAAGTGATGAAAGTTTGGTTCCACCAGGGGAACAGATGAATAAGCTCAAGGAAGATGTTATGGACAGTAGTGATGATGACTTGTTGGAAAATGAAAATTCTAGACTGAAGCGTTCCAAATCTGTTAAACGGAACAAATGGAAACCTGAGGAGGTTAAGAGTCTTATAAAAATGCGTGGGGAATTACATAGTAGATTTCAAGTTGTAAGAGGTAGAATGGCTCTGTGGGAAGAGATATCTACTAACTTAATGGCTGATGGGATCAATCGCAGTCCAGGACAGTGCAAATCTTTATGGACATCTCTGGTTCAGAAATATGAGGTTTGTTCCTCCACTTCTCACAATTAAATTTTGGTATTGCATTTTGATTTCTGTTTCTTATTATGAAGTGAAGCTCGTATAATTGCATGTGAATACTAGTGTGTGCTGCTACAGTTTTTGCCACAAGTCAAATGTTTTCCTGGACATTCTTTTGTACAATTCTTACTCCAATGGCAAATAAATATCGAAATCCAGATCACTGTAGGGGTGCCATCCGAGTCTTTAGTGTGGTCATCTGTTGCCATTCCATCCTATCTATACAGTGTTGCTTAGTAACAACCATTGCTAAAATGAACAGGAAAGCAAGAACGGGAAGAAAGGGAAAAAAGCTTGGCCCTATTTTGAAGACATGGATAATATTTTATCTGATTCCGAGACAATGGCAACAAAATGATAGGAAGAAGGGGGGAACAGTGCTTTGAGTTTTTTGGAAGACCTGTCCCAAGCCTCATGTTTAATTGAAGCTGCAGTGGTCTACTAGAATAATCACTTTCAGGGATTGCAGTTAAATTACAAACAGGAAACCAGACTTTTTTGAAGACACATGATCGATGTGCGAACTATTTGATCTCAGAGACCTGCGACGACGACAAACAAGAAATGAAATGGTTTTGTAGCCACAAGCTCCTCCAAAATAGGTCAGCATATATACTAGAGATAGGGATTGTGATTTGTTTGGCTTGGACGACGTTTAGCATTTGTAAGCGTTGCTGTAACTCAACAGTTAGTTTGCTGTCTTTTTGTCAGTTGCTTTGCATTCAATCGAAAGGATTTAGCTTCGTCTACTTCTTCTTTTCTTTCTTCTTGAATTTTTCCCTTTCGAAAGTTGAGCAATAATATATTGATGCGCAAATGGCTAGCCTAATAGGTTGAAAACTGAGTGATGTCTGTTTCCATGCAAAAAATTTCGGGAAAAAAAATTCCAAATCCCTCAACGAGGATGAATGGTTAATTTTTTACTACGCAAATTTAGATATAGAAATTTTTTTGGATAAACAGTATTAATTTATCAGGCAAGGGACAAATAAGAAGCATGATTATAAACCATCAATTAGTATGCCGAGTTGCAAGTAAGCTTTCCATGGAAATTATTAGGGCCTAAAATAGCTTACAACTTCCGTGGTTTCCTCCCTCTCCTCAACCCTACCACATTTCAGGTCTATATAACAAGCCTCCTTCCAAATCTACCTCTTCATCTTTGTTTTGTCCTGCAGTGTTTCTCTATCCATCTGTCCTAGAGGAACATCTGCAAAGATTCTCTGTATAAGCGAAAATGGCACACAAACTCATTGTTCTTGCTCTTGTCTTCGTTGCCATTTTTGGGTTGGCTGCAGCCGCAGCACCTGCTCCTTCCACAACTTACCTGCCTGCAGCCGCAGCACCTGCTCCTTCCACAACTGACCTGCCTGCAGGTGAGGCGCCTTTAAGCCATGATTTTATCGGTACTAATGACGGTGATGCGGCTGGTGCACCTTCTGCTGATGGTAGCACTGTTGTTCCAGGACCAATGGGTAGTACTACATTGGCTGGGGGTCCTGCTTCTGAAAAAGATGGTGCCGCTACCCTCAAGTTCTCTGCCATTGTTGGAGCTGCCGCTGTCGCTGGCTACTTCTTCTTCTAAGCTAGTTAACCATAAATCTATATAATCCCTCGTCCAAGCTTTCAGGACTTGACATGAAAAGTATTGGCTTGAGGAGGTTATAAGAAGACGATTGAAATGCGAAGTAGGAATTTTACAGAGGGTTTCAAGTTGTAAGAGGAGAGAGAATAAAATGAAGTCCAGGGTAGGGAAAATCTTTGTCAGAAAATCAGAAATTAGATTTTCTTTCTCTTCTTCAATACTTGAAATCGCGGGTTGCCCTTTGAAGCCATACTTGTTTTCCTCTAGTTTCTCCAACACGATGATCTGAGATAGACATTTTATTATTAACATCCACAAATGATTAACGTCGAATCAAAATCCAGATCCATTATATGTGTGTGATCCATTTCTTGTTTTGATTAGAACATATTCTAGCTAGTGCTTCACTATCATATATTAATTTCTAGTAAACAAGAAGGGAAGAAAGACGAAATTAAATTTTTTTCATATTATCTTTAACATGGAAGGTTTTTGTTAAATCTTTAAACGTGTGTGATATTTCGTAAGGTTATTTTTATGATTAATTAAGATAAGAAGAAAATTGATTGGTTCTGTTGCCTCACAAAATATTAAATTCATGTCTACTGTCTATTTATTATTTATACATTTTATTTCTCTTTTGTAAGAGTTGCATGTACGTGTTTACTGCTCATGTATTCCCCAAGCTTCTTCCTCTGGTGATGGAAATGGTCATTCCGAAGACCTTGTAAGCCAAACACAGCCTTCAAATTTATAAACAGGAATGCTGTTTAATCCTACATTTTGTATCATAATTCAAGAAGTAATCACATATCTGTCATTTTCTTGCCACACAAGTTAATCTCTCCTTTTGGTACTCGTGTTCATCTTAAATACTCTAACACGGTTAAGGCTGGAGAGTTTGAAGTGGTTTTTCGCCACCTTGACGAAAATGGTGGCAGGTAGGTTTCACCATCTGAGCTAGGTTGTCGTCTGGGTTTGATAGGAGGAGAGTTGATCTTGAGGGAGGCAAAACTTGCTGAGGAGTCATTGGACTCGGACGGAGATGGGTTGTTGGCATTGGAGGATCTTGTTGGACTAATCGAAGCGGGAGGAGGAGGAGAGAAGTTGCATGATTTGAGAGAGGCTTTTAGCTTGGATCAGACTTCTAACCCGTGCTACACTGCGGCCTATCAGTTATTTTTAAATATATAAAATAAATGTTTAGGCAACTATAATATTTATAAAGAAAAAAATAATCAATAATCAAGTAATTAACTTGATTAAATCTAATAAAATCATAATAATATGATAGAATAACCATACAAAAAATATTTGATAACAATTAACTAAAACAAACAAATTGCCAATATTATACTCGGAATAAGAAGAAGAAAAAAATATATTGAAGACTCATAGTTATTTAACTATAGATAATGTCCACCACTGGAAGACTTTGCTCAGACAGTGCAAACCTAACTGCAAAAATATGCATGACGATATTAAAAGAAATTAAATGGATCACTAGAGTAACACCGCAGAAAAAACTCAAAAAAAAAAGAGTGATCAACAAATTAATTAACTCAAGAATTAAATTTATCTATAAAAGTAAACTTAATAAAACATAATAAATAAAAATACTTGAGAGAACCCAATCAAATAAAAAACAAAGGATAAAACAAAGTAAATAAAAAATTAAAAATAAACAGAGTCTAATTTTCAATTAAATAAACACCGAAGGATAAAACTAAAAAAATATTAATTTTAAAAAATATAAAATTAAATAAATGAATCCTGTAAAATTAAATTAATTTTTGAAACTTTCAACCTATAAAATTCTAGACAGAAGCTTAACAAGAAGTTAAAATGCTGAGTCCTTTCCTCTGTTTCGATGTATACTTTGGGCGTATAAGTGGGAAAAGAACATGTAAACTTTCTGTAGTTTCGATGTATTCATGATGTCTCTATCTTGATTTTGGACACCATAGTAAGAGAAATGCAAGCTAGAATGCTAACTGTTGTCTGGCAATCGGCATTACCAATGCACTTGCTACTTCTACGACCTTGTGTTCTGTTCTTAACTTCTTATTCTTGTTTGTTCGAGGTGTATTCTTTCTTCCAAATCAACCTAAAAGCCAACTTGCATTTCCTCTTCTTCCTTTTCTCCTCCTCTTGTGAAATTTTAGAATAAAAAAATAATAATTGAAACATAGTGACGAAAGGGCCTTATCTATAGAAATGGATTGCGGTGTTTCAGTCAGCAAATCACCAAACTCATCAACGAAAATCGATACAGACAAGGTTTCCATGCCATCTTCAAAGGAAAGTCCTGCAAATGCAGATGATCGTACCAATAGCTGGTTGGATTCCAACCAGTCTTTCGTGGTGCCACCAGTGGTAAACTCGAAAGACATCAGCGTTTCAGTCAAGGAAACACTAAATTCATCTATGACTATGAGCAATGAAACAAACAGCATTTCTTTTCCATCTTTTTCTGAGGAAATTCCTGTCATTGCAGGTAATACAATTTCCAAAAGCAGTTTGGATTCTGATCAGTCTACCACAGCTATGCCTGTGACAAATTCACAGTGCACTGGCGTTTCAGTCAATGAAACATTGAATTCAGCTATGACAAATGAAATAGACAACGTTTCTATGCTATCTTTTTCTCAGGAAACTCCTGCCAAATCAGATAAGCCTGCCATAAACAGCTTGGATCCTGATC
>Ga0307515_10002995_pt1 | contig 35876 bp, 14 predicted proteins | sample 17_EM_MG_FD_194513 | JGI IMG/M metagenome (GOLD analysis project Ga0307515, IMG submission 194513) | Populus trichocarpa ectomycorrhiza microbial communities from riparian zone in the Pacific Northwest, United States - 17_EM | ecosystem: Host-associated > Plants > Roots > Unclassified | place... | reverse complement strand
TGTCTATATCTTTTCCAGTCATCACTTGATATCATACAGAAAAATGGCAGCAAATGATGTGCCATGTTGTGAGCCCATGTTTTGGACATATCTAATCATATGCATGGCTCTAGTGTCTTTTGCTGGCCTAATGTCTGGTCTTACATTAGGACTTATGTCTCTTACTGTTGTTGATCTTGAGGTTCTGATCAAGGCTGGTCAGCCCCAAGAACGAAAGAATGCAGGTTCATATCAATATTTTCTCACCGTGCTATATTTTCTTTCACTGCTTAAACATCTAACTGAGTGTTTTTTAATTACATGTTATTTATCGATCATGGCAGAGAAGATTCTGCCTATTGTGAAAAATCAGCATTTACTGCTATGTACTCTCCTCATAGGAAATGCTTTGGCTATGGAGGTATATGTATTGCCTTGAAATATAACAAATCTTGCAAAATATCAATTAGATGTGATTAATTCTGATTTATGCATTGAATTAAGGCCCTGCCTATCTTCCTTGACGCGCTTCTTCCTGCTTGGGGTGCTATACTAATATCAGTAACCCTCATACTTACCTTTGGTGAGGTAAAATCATACGTTTTTCGGTTATCATGAGGAACTTGCATACATGGATCAACCACAGTTTCCTAGAATAACAAGTCATGTTGTTCTGCAGATTATCCCTCAAGCAGTTTGTTCTAGGTATGGCCTGAGCATTGGTGCGAAACTGTCTATCGTCGTTAGGTTTATTGTTATAGTCCTCTTTCCTCTAGCTTATCCTATCAGTAAGGTAAGAGCTAGGTGTTTCTCAGCTTTTTTTTTTTTTTGGTAGAACATGTTATTAAAGATTTCTGATCAATATTCCTTGTGACAGCTCCTGGATTGGATCCTTGGAGAAAAGCATTCTGCCCTTCTGCGACGCGCAGAGTTGAAGACTTTGGTGGACATGCATGGAAATGAGGTCAGTGTATCTAAAAGAATCAAACTTCACAAGCAAAAAGAAAAAAAAAACTATGGTAGTGACATTTCAGGGGCTGAAAGTGATCGAAATCTTGAACTGTTAGGCAGGGAAAGGTGGAGAGCTGACGCATGATGAAACAACTATCATTACTGGAGCCTTGGATCTCACTCAGAAAACTGCAAAAGATGCTATGACACCCATATCAGAAACGTTTTCATTGGATATTAATTGTAAACTTGACGAGTATGCACGCACGCCTTGTATCGCCGTAAAATTTACTTCTGATATTTACATCTTATCCGATCCATGATTCATTTTTCTCCTTAGGAAAACAATGGGGTTGATAATAAGGAAAGGCCATAGCCGTGTACCGATTTACACAGGGAATCCAACAAATATTATCGGTCTGATCTTGGTAAGAAGATGGAAGCTGCAATTGCTATTTTGGGTTTAAAGGAACATGCTAAACAGTTAGCTAAAATATGTGCACAGGTGAAAAATTTAATCAAGTGCCGACCTGAAGATGAAACACCGATAAGAAATCTAACTATCAGGAGGATTCCAAGGTATATAGTTTCCTAGCTGTACTTTGGCAGCTTTTATATATGTTTTGTATGCCACAATCTGTACAAAATTTAACTCTGTCCCTCAAAATCTATGGCAGGGTTCCTGATCTTTTGCCTCTTTATGATATAATGAATCAATTTCAGAAAGGTCATAGCCATATGGCTGTTGTAGTTAAGAGTAAGAATGATGCTAACGAGACTGCACAAAAAGCAAAGTACAAGCCTACCATGTTGGGGAAAAGAGGTAGAATTACATGGCCTTTCACATATTTTCTATGAACTTGAAGCAAAAACCTATCTTTCTAAGTTTATGGTTGTAGTTTCAGGAAGCTACCAACTTGGTCAGAAAGATCAATTCATCATTCCTGTGAACTCACCATCTGTGTATTCCAGTGGCACTGACATTGAGAGTCCGAAACAGATCGATTTCAGGAATCTAAGAGACAATTTGCACCCAAAATTGCAGAATCAAGAACACCAACATGGAAATCTTTCACATGAAGAATTGGAATTTCTTTCAGCTTCAGATGAGGAAGTCATTGGTGTTATAACCTTGGAAGATGTTATGGAGGAACTGATTCAGGTGATGAATAAATTATCTTTTTCTTAGACATTTACTCAGATTCGCATCAGGACACTCAGATATGAATACAACATTCAGAAAACTTCAAATCAGTGTAAAATTCTAATAACTTTCAGAAAATAATCAGTTTGACCGCCGAACTTTGGGGGATAACAGTAAAGTTTTAGCTGCATATGTTACAGTTTCTGGTTAACTTCTTGAGTATCTCTACATTTACATGTATAATTTTGCAGGAAGAAATATTGGATGAAACTGATGAGTATGTAGATGTTCATAACAAGTAATGTCTACTTTCCTTTCTACATATATATATTCACTCAACTTAAACTTTATCAGCTACTCTTAAAAATCACTAACCACTCTGCCTTTATGTTCTTGAAAAGGATTACAATCAATATGATTCCTCCGCGAAGATCACCTGGAGCAGGAACGGCGTCACCGGTTTCTCCCTATCATCAAAGTCCAGTATCTCGTATACTGCTTTCACCAATACCACCATATGCTTACTCACCATTTATTAGGCCAACACTTTATGCTTCCCCGCCAGCAAAATCTGTTCCAAATTCTCCAGCTCGTCTTACAGGCTCTCCTCACTATTCACCATCCTCCAATAAGGTATGCTCAAATGTATGTAGTAATTGTTTTTGCATCTGAATATTGCTTGCTTCTTTCCTGTTGCTGACAATAGTATTCTATTGGCAGGTTTCAAGAAAATCATACGAGAAGCTGAGAAGGCCTGATGGTTTATAGTGTCTGTTACATATGGGCTATTGGAGCTGGGATTTGTTTATAAAAAGAGGCACAAAACAGGCCTCTCTGTAATGGGATTGTTTTGGGCTTCTCTATCATTTCTTTGATTTTTCAATTAGCTCAAAGTGGAAGTAGTTTATATTTTATAGCAGGCCTCTCTTCTACTCCCATCCATTTTCTTAATAGACTAGGCCTAGGCCATTGAAATAAGGCCACAAGCAATATCAATGAAATTCTAGGTCCTGAACAAAACCAAATCTGGCCTGTGCCTTAGGCCTACAATGACTTTGTCCAAGAGACATTTAGCCACATGCATCAAAGACTTCTTGAAACTAGAGAGAAAAATGGTTTCAGAAAAATTGTTCACTACACCCTGTCCTATTTTTTTTGGTCAAGGGGTGTTTGGTGGCATTTAAAAAAATAATAATAATTTTTTTATGATTTTTGAATTATTATAATATGTTGATGTTGAAAATAAATTTTAAAAAATAATATATTTCTTAAAAAAACACTTTAAATATGAAAACTACAAGCAAATGCCAAAGGTTTTGCCAGTACGCCACCTTCCATACAAGAAAGTAGCGTAAAAAAGAATAATACTAAGTTACTAACAATAATGATTGCGAAAAAATCCCAGAAGAGGTGTTCTCGTAGTGAGAAAAAATATATATATATAAAAATTAAGCTATATAAAAAGGAAAAAACATAATATTTTATTTTTTGGAAAGCTCCTCCATCGTAAACACACAAGTATGAACAGATTTCAAAAGCATTGGTTTATAGTATCATTTTCAATGATTCATACGAAAACTTATAACAAATATCCATTGATCAAAACGATTACCAAAGTTTTATGCATTAATTTGAAACAAACCCACAGTCTACTATCCTATTTATGGGCTTCAATAAGATTCAGCTCCCGGAATCAACAACTAATTTGTCACTTTTTTCCATTTTAATCCTTAGAAGACAAGGAAATTAAGAGATGACGCAAGCATTCGGATCGTCCTCGACACTTCTAACGTGATAATATGTGCACATTTGAGGATTATAGGCCTTGTAAGCCTTAACAAGCTCAGCCACAGGATCTTCACAATGCTTTCCAGGCTCTTCTTTCTTCTTTTCAGGCTCTTTTGCTGGTCCTACTGAGATTATGTCTGCGTGGCAAATATTCTTTCTCAGTTTGCGCACTATGCTAACTGGATCGATGTCCCCAACCACTGTCATCTTCTTGTCCTTCATGTCCATGGAGATTGAATCCACCCCTGCAAATCTTGCATCACAAATTAAACCTTTAAAATAAATAAATAAAAAATCATAAATACTTTAATGATGATCGTGATTTATTTTGCGTCACAACTATTTTTTTAAAAATAATAATAATTCATAAATACTTCAATGATGATCTTGATTTATAAGTTAATGACCAAAAAAAATTCAATACCTTGAAGGCCGGACACTATCCTTATGGCTATTTTCTTGCTTTTCTCATCGTCCAAACCCAATTTCAACACAGCTTTCTGCAACGAAACAAGTTCATGTAAATTTGGTTATAAATCAATACCAAGATAATCAAGAAAGAGTAATCACTTCAAATTAAAACCAAATTAGAAACAATGACTAAATCAAACTGAAGCTAAGAAAACTCTCTAAATTATGGGAGAGAAGCAAGTTTTTCTTCAAAATAATTTAATCAACCTCGAAAAAAAAAATGGCTTCGCTCATTTTTTCCATGCAGGCATACAAGCCCTCTAACAGAAAATATATGGAGAGCGAGGAAAACAAGGAAAAAAAGATGATTCTCACCTTCATTTCCCCAGCTCTGAAAGTTTTATTAGGATCCTCCTTAACGTCAGTAATTATTTCTTCACCTTCCTTTTTCTCTTCTTGCTTCGTTGGCTCTTTGTTTTTCAGCTGATCTTCCTTCTTCTTGGGCCCTTTTGAAGGTCCTATAGCAGCAGCTAGCGAAGACGCATTAACTACTTCCACCAACTCTTCTTTCTTCTTTTCAGGCTCTTCTTTTTCCAGCTCTTCTTCCTTCTTCTTGGGCTCTTTTGAGGGTCCTATAACAGCAGCAGCTGGCGAAGAAGCATTGACTACTTCCACCAACTCTTCTTCCTTCTTTTCAGGCTCTTCTTTTTCCAGCTCTTCTTCCTTCTTCTTGGGCTCTTTTGAGGGTCCTATAACAGCAGCAGCTAGCGAAGACGCATTAACAACTTCCACTATCTCTTTTTCCAGCTCTTCTTCCTTCTTTTCAGGCTCTTTTGGACGTTCAACAGCAACTATATCTACGTGACACAACATTCTCAACTTTCTCACTATTTGTATTGGATCAATATCGTCACCCTTCACTGTACATAGCTTGCTATTCTTGTCCATGGTTATTACATATTTCCCTACAAATTTCCAAAACAAAAACACTTGATTAGTTTTTGTCAAATTTCCATTCTTCAGTACTGATGATCTTAATTGGTTAGCTTAATACCTGAAATTCTAGCTATTCTATCCAGGGCTATATTCACATCTTGCTCATCATTAACATCCAGTTTCAACACAAGTTGCTGTAGAAATCACAAGAAAGGGCAATTTTTCGTAGGTCAATGTCAAGATCAAGATCAAGAAACAGCGAGAATCAACACAAGTAATTAAACAGAAAGGAATTGCACATCACGGAATGCCCAAGAATCCCTTATAAATGATTCAACAAATCACACTGAAGCTAATTATAAAATTCTCACAGTTATAACAGGCAAGTTTCTAATGAAAGAAAGAAGTGCATGAAACTAGATCTGAAAGAAATGAAAACTAGATCTGAAAGATCTGAAAGAAATGAAAACTTAGATCTGAAAGAAATGAAAACTCCACTAAATCTGTCATGCATGCATATAAATCCTCTTTTACACACACAGTTCTTACCTTCATTTCAATAGATTTGAGAGATCAAAATAAAAATTGCAGATCACCGGAGCCAACAAAAAAGGATAAGATGAGAGAGGGCTAAAAGTAGCTATGTAGATTGTTGACCTTGAAGGATCCTAAGAAGATAGATTTTAAGGTAAATTTCAAATTCAATCCCTAAAATTTACGTGCATTATCAATACAACCTCAAACTTGATGCAGTCTAAAGCACAAAACAAAAACAACCACAAAAAATATATAGTTTTGGCAAAAAAAAATGGTTAGAACATAACACTCTAATTCATAGTTTTATGGCTCAAATAATAATTTAATATATATATTTTTTAAGAGATTTATAACTTTTTAAATAACTCAAAAATCAACATTTATTAAGTAATAAAATCAGATTTCCTAAACAAAAAAAAATTCAAAATTAAACATAAAATCAAGAAAAATAATAAAAGTGGTTCAAACAATATCTTTGAACCTAATTTGGAAGTCTTCTAAATGAGACTGGTGAAGCTATGGATGGGGATTTGATAAGTTGACATGAACAAAAACAATATGGAAAAGATAACAAGCATAATAACATAGAATTCTACCAAGAAAAAGCTTTCACGCAAGAACCTTAATTCGCACTTTATTACTAAATAATTTTCTATGATGTAGTCTATCTCTCTAATTTACAATTCATTAAAAAAGTTAGAAACCAATCTTTATAAGGTAAAAAAAAAAAATTCAGAATCTTAACTCAAAAGGTAAACACAACATAAAATTTAAAATTAAGCTAAAACTCCAAAAAATAAAAAAATGGCTAAAATAGAATCTTTCAAGCTTAATTTGAGGATCTTCTAGAGTTCGACTCATTATTGCTAGCCCACCCCTCAATAACCCGTCTTTTATAGAATTAGGTTTGTAAAATCTCATATAAAATCTCATATTTATTTAATATGATTAGATTTTTTTTGAATTTAAATTTATCTAATTGATCTATAAATGAGTCTTTTTACACACGAACCACTTGTAAAAACTTTAAAACTAGCTATTCAGAACTATCAGATTCTTTAGATCCATCCACATCATACGTTTAATGGCAATTTTTTAGTTAAACAATAACATATATATTGACCTTAATTCGAGGTATATCCTTATATGTTGAAGACTCTTATTGATGAGGGATGCCTAGACTGGAGATGTTAGGTTATGCGTCATCCTTTCAACAAGACTGACTCGGTCTATCTCTTCTTGGTAAATTGTGCTCCCATTTTCATTGATGGGCACTAACCTCGCATCCACAAACTTAACTAACCAACCGTGCATCCGTTTTCTCTTGATGGACCACCCTCACGCTCTCTCTTTAGCAAACTAACCTTGCGTCCCCCTCATTGATAGACTGACTGATGCCTTTTTTATTGTTATTATTGGACTGATCTTTCACGGTTAAAAAATCTAAAAAAAAAACAGATAATTAAAAAAACTTAATCATTAATGATATAAATATTAAACAATAAAATTAAAAAAAAATCAACATTAATAAGAAGAAAAAAAACATAGACAAACCTTTTAAACTTAAATAAAGGTTTCAAACTCGCAACTCATTAAATCATAGACCCAGAATAAATTAAAAAACTCAATTCATAACCAATTTAATATTGATTAGCCAAAGTAAATCCAATAAAAGAAAATTTTTTTAAAAAAAACCAATAAAAACCCAAGTCATTTTTTAAACAAGTAAAAAATCTTAGAGAAAATAGATGTATAAAAATAAAAAATAAAAATTTATCTCAAATAAAATAAATAGCAATGAAAAGAATGAGAATTAAATTTAAAAGAAAAATAAAATGAAGGGGGATGAAATAGAAAACGAATTCTAGCCTTATAAATTGTTTTAAAAAATTATTTCAAATATTGAAGGAAGGGATCGTAAAAAAATTATAAATTTAAAGAATCAGCTAAAAAACCAACAAAAACAGTAAACAAAAAGACCTGAGTTAACGGGGTCATTTCAAAGACCAATAAAAATTCCCACAAAAATAAACTAAAAAAACATTGGTCTTCAATTGGATAAACACTGAAGGATAAAACAAGAAAAAAATTAGTTTAGACAAAGGAAAAAAAAAAACAAAGCAAACTTCGGCAAACATTCCAAACCTAGTCAAATCTTAAAAACTTACAACCCGTGAAACCCTGGATTTGGGTCCAATCAAGAAGTTTATTATGAATCAATTTTAAAATATCAATTGATTCATTATTAATTATACTATAAATTACTACAAATTATTCTATTTAGAGTTGGTTCAGAATTTAACTTTGTAGTTTTTTCCTTGAAAACATTATGGATTGCAACAGTTTTTCTTCATATATATATTTTTATTTTTTTCACAAACATACGACAATGCACAAGAATGCCACAAGCCCGCGGCATCGCGCGGGCATGTTATATAGCAATATAGCTAAAACATGCGGGGAAAGCACTGTAGTTTTTCTCACATGTTACTGTGGATTGCTACAGTGCTTTTTTTTGCTTGGTTTTTTTGTTTTAATTTTTCTCAAAATTATGTTTGTCGATTTTTTTTTAATATTGAACTAGTTAAAAATTTAGCTTTGTAATTTTTTTCTTTAAAACACTGTAAATTCCTACAGTATTTCCCCACATAATTTTTTTTATGATTTTTTTCAAAATTATCTTTGTCCATTTTATTTTGTTTAACATTGAGTTGGTTGAGAATTTAGCTTTTTAATTTTATTATGTAAAACACTGTGGATTGCTGCAGTGTTTCCCCACTTGATTTTTTTTTTATTATGATTTTTTTCCAAAATTATATTTGTATAGTAAAGTTAAATAATGTGGGGGGAAACACTATAGCTTTCCTCACAAAATACCGTATATTGCTACAGTGTTTACCCTTATGGGTTTTTTTTTCCAAAATTATCTTTGTCAATTTTTTTTTAATATTGAGCTGGTAGATAATTTAGCTTTGTAATTTTTTTTTTATTAACAGAAAAGCTAAATCATGTAGCAAAAAGCTAAATCATGTGGAGAAAGCAATGTATTTTTTCTCATAAAATACTATAAATTACTACAAATTATTCTATTCAGTCTCTAAATTTTTAATTACTAATATAACATTTTTTTCTATCATAAAATATTAACTTCATCCCATCTTTAATTTTTATTACTTGTTTAATACTGCTGTGTAATTATAATAATATCAACCATATTTATTCATTGCTCATAGCAGCGCGCGGCATGCCATTACGTACTCATTTAGGGAGCGTTTGGTAGTGCGTTTCTACCTGTGTTTTGTGAAAATTTGAATTTTTATTTTTGGTTAAAATTGAGTGTGGTTTGTACTTTTTGGATCGTTTTAATGTGCTGATGTCAAAAATGATTTTTAAAAAATAAAAAAACATCATTGGCATGCATTTCGGCATGAAAAGTTATTTAAAAAACACCCACAACCACGCTATGATTCCGTTTCATGTTTTATCTCTACCATGTTCCCACCCAAACATCTTTTCTTTCAATTATTGGTTCTCCCAAATATTCTATTATTATGGAGGGAAAGAAGTCGGACAAGACAAGGCACGTGATAGTAGGGCCTGTCTGACAAGACTGGGTATGAAAAAACTAAGCACGTGATAGTGGGGCCTGTCTGACAGGATTTGTCCTGGTGCATGTGCATATTTCTTGGGCGGCTAGATACTGGGGCACAATTTTCTTGACTTTTGCTTTCCATTGTCCACTTGGTATTTGGAGACAGGAGCTATCCTCAAATAGGATATACTAATTTATTGTGACGTGATAAGCGTGATAAGGGTGGTTGGACTATTTTGTTTTTAAATATAAAAATATTAACAGAATAAATATTGTTTTTAAATTATGTTACTAAAAATAATTTAATAAGTTAGCTTTTTGTGGAGGTCGAGTTTTGAAAGCTCACTCAAATTAAATCGTTGGATTTCATGAGTTTAAATATAATTTATTTTTTATAAAAATTTTAAGATTATATTTAAAAAATTATTAAAAAAATAATATATTAAATTGATCTTTCCTAGTAACTCGTGTTATTAGCTCTACTGAGTTTTGAAAGCTCACTCAAATTAAATAGTTGAAAATATAATTTATTTTTCATAAAAATTTTAAGATTATATTTTAAAAAATATTAAAACAATAATATATTAAATCGATCTCATTTTCCTGTAACTCATGTCATTAACTCTATTGAGTTTAATAATTTTTTTTAATTATATGATAAAAATATATTCTCACAAAATTAACCATCAAATTAAAAATATACACTTATTTAAGATAATGCTGACATTATCGAAAGTAATAAAAAAATAAATTGTGCGGTTTATTTTCCATCCAATTTAATATTAAATGACAAAATTGAGAAAAGAAAATTTAAATAACCAAAGGACTAAAAACAAAAGAAAATCATATTCATTGAGTGGGTAAACTCATCAAACCTGTGAACCGGGTTACTCAAGCTACGCCAAACCTGTGAATCGGATTATGAACTTTAGTAGGATTATAATTTATTTATTTTCAAAACTATTTTTTATTTAATACTATGATAACAAAAATAGACCTTCATAAAATCAAACACTAACCCAATACTGAGATGTTGAAAAAAAAAATTAAAAAAAAATTAAACTCGTCAATCCTGCGAACTAAGTTAACCAATCAAACCTTTGAACAAGTCCATGAACTTCTATAAAGTGTAATAACATGGTTTTTGTCTATTTTTTTTTACAATATTATAAAAACAAGACAAAAAATAAAGTTTAGTAATAATAATAAAAAGACACCCCAACAAACTTATTTTGGCTTTAGGTGATGATAATTTTTTTTGATTTGAGGTTGAGTAGAATTTTTTTATTAAAGCATGTTTGTTTTTGCGTTTTAAAAATACTTTTAAAAAAAATTAATTTTTTTGTTACTTAAAATTAATATTTTTTAATATTTTTTCAAGATCTAGCTCCGCAATTAAACCCAATTCAAGGATATTGGGTCTACCTGCATAGCTAGAGCCAATATTATTAGGTTTGGCTCCGCAACCAGATTTAAATCATTTAAAATATTTTTTATATTTTTTTATATTTAAAATAAAAATTTTTATTAATCCACTACACAAACACGGGATAATATAATAGTAAGCATAAAAGCAGATTCTCCTAACCACAAAGTGTGATTTTTGTTTTTTACAGCCACTTCTGTGAACTAGGAGAACTGTCCTCCACAGTCCACACCTTTGAATGTTGCAAAAACTACACTCCAAATAGCCGATAAAGATCCCCCTCTTTTTTTGGCTCATACTTCATATCTATAAAAATCCTCCAAGTTTGTTGCTACATTATAATTATATCGCCACAATTATTTAAACAAATTTTGTTTGTTTTTTTCCAAGATAGATCTCATTGCCACCCGGCCCACACCTCTCTACCTTTCAGCCTAGTAAAAAAAATCCCAAGATACCTTATTGATCTTCTGAGTACTAAATTCTCCACTCCACAAGAATATTCTTTGCTTAAAAACAATTTTCTTCGTTGTGCCCAATGGAATTTTAAATTCTCCACAAGACTATTACATGGTGGAATGTTAGACATCATAGACTTTTGCCTTGTTTGTTTCTAGGAATTCATTTTCCTGTAAATTATTTTTCTTAGTTTCTCATGTTTGGTAACCTTCTGAAAAGTTAGTCAAAGAAAAGTTAATTCCTATCAATAAAAAAAGGCATGCTTTGTGGCAGGAAAACATTTTCCTTTTTTTATTTTAAGGAAAACACTTTCCTTTGCTTACCAAAAAAACACGTGTGTTGTCTCCTTTTCTTGTGACCAATCACAGGACCACATGCTCCTCATCCACGTACTCTATCCAAATAAATCTACACTTGTCAAAACACATGCTTTATTTTATTTTTCTTTTTTATTAATAGAAAAATTCTATTTTGCCCCCTGTTGTGTGTGGGAGATTCAATTTTCGTCACTTTTTTTTATTATTATAACGACTGCTTTGTTTCTTTTATTTTTTTCTATTTTTCTTTAGTCGTTTTCTTATTGGTATTTCATTTTCCTTGTTTTTTCATTTTTTTTTAATTTCCTAGTGCTTTGGTAATAACAAATAGAATAGTGAAAATTTTATTCATATGAAAAAAACATATTTTAAGCTTTTAAAATTGAAAAACAAATATTAATAGGTTTTATTTATGAAAAATTTCACAAGGTTATATCTTTATAATATTATATGACATATATAGTTATATTTTATAAAATAAGCTATATATAAATATAGGATATAATAAAAAAATTCATCATTATACTTTTTAGATTTCATTCTTTTATTATAAGTGATTAAATATTATATTAAATATTTTATATATATTATATAAACTTGAAAAAAAATTAATTTATTAATAAATTATTTTCCAGTTCATTTTCCATAACACAACCAAACACTGGAAAACACTTTCCAGTTCATTTTCCATAACACTACCAAACATAGGAAAATAATTCACTTTCCAGGAATTCGCTTTCCCCGGAATTCACTTTCCAAAAGGAAACAACTTTCCTGCAAACAAACAGAGCCTTCAATAAGCAAAATCTTCCACTAGAATCCTGCCATTCCAAGACCTAAGACGAGTAATAATATTTTTCAAAACTAGTTTTTAAATGTTGTTCATACATAAATATATTAAAATAATATTTTTTATTTTTTAAAAATTATTTTTGATATTAATGTATTAAAATGATCTAAAAATATCAAAAAATTATTAATTTAAAGTAAAAAAAAAAAAAAAATTTAATTTTTTTTAAAAATATCTTTAAAATACATAAACAAATAGGGTTTAAAGTGGAGCTGAGTCTGGAGTTAGCATACAAAGGAAGACTCAAGTATGTTACGTGTATGCAACTTAAATTATATCTCAAAGAATCTGACAACAATCCAAGAATGTTTGGTAGTATAGTTGTAACTGTTTTTTAATATATATATTTTTTAAATGTATTAAAATAATATATATTTTTTATTTTTTAAAATTTATTTTTAACATATGTGTATCAAAATGATTTAAAAAAATAAAAAAATTGAATTAAAGCAAAAAAATAAAAAAATTCTAAACTTTTTTAAAACGCAAAAATAAACAGAATTTTCATTCAATTCAGTTCACCATTAACACAAATTAAAATTTGAAAAAAAATAGGGATTTAAATGTACTTTTTAAATAAATTAAAATGCATTATCTCATCCTCTGATTTTAATTCAATCTTTCTATAAAAAAACATACAATTAAATAAAAAATTAAAGTTAAAAAAATTAAATTGTGAAAAAAAATTTGAATTTTTTTAAAAAATCATTATTACCATGTGACATGATGAACAATGATTTTTATACTATTCTTCCAATCTAGCAACACATTAACTGACGGATATGACATGTCAAATACACGCAGTATTCAATATAATTGTTTTTGTTTTAAAAATATTTTTAAAAGAATTTAATTTTTTAATTTATTTTAAATTAATATTTTTTTAATATTTTAAAATTATTTTAATACATTCATATCAAAATATAATTTTTAAAAAATAAAAAATATTATTTTAATATATTTTTAAATAAAAAAATTTAAAAAAACAATGTGACTTTTAACTAAATGTTAATTGTTTTTAAAAAGGATAGAGACCCGCTATAGAAGCCTCCAAGGGACAGGTTAAGTGGTTTTTTTCAAAAAATATTTTTTATTTAAAAATATATTAATATAATATTTTTATATTTTTAAAATTTTATTTATAATATCAAAAAGTTAAAACTATAAACTGCACAAAATTATTAACAAATAATCTAAAATGCATGAAAAAATATTATAGTTTCTCTCACATGTTTTTTTTTATTTTGTCATTTATTTTTATTTTTTTGTCTTTCTCTTTTTTTTTTGTTTTTTTTTGGGTTTTTATATGTTTTTTTTCCTAAAATTATCTTCTTCTTTTTTATTCTTTTTTGTTTTTGTGTTTTTTTTCAAAATTATCTTTGTCGATTTTTTTTTAATACTGAACTGGTTGAAAATTTAGTTCTATAGTTTTTTTCTAAAATAGTCTTTGTTGATTTTTTTTTTCATATTAAGCTGGTTGGGAATTTAGCTTTAACTTTCCCCATATGTTTTTTTTTCTATTTTTTATTTTTCTTTTTGCTTTTTTTTTTAAAAAATTGTCTTCTTCTTTATTAGATTTTTTAATTTTTTTTAATTTTTTTCCAGAATTGTTTTGTTGATTTTATTTTTTTAATATTGAGCTGGTTGAGAATTTAGCTTTGTATTTTTTTTCTTTAAAACACTGTGGATTACTACAGTATTCCATCGTATGATTTTTTTTTCTGTTATGATTTTTTTTAAAATTGTCTTTATCGATTGTATTATTTTTAACATTGAGATGTTTGAGAATTACAACCCTAGATTTCCTCATTAAACACTATAGATTGCTACAGTGTTTCCCTGCGAAGTTTTTTTTCCTTTTGTTTTTTTGTTATGATTTTTTTCAAAATTATCTTTGTTAATTTTATTTTTTTAATATTAAGTTGGTTCAGAATTTAACTTTGTAGTTTTTTCCTTGAAAACATTATGGATTGCAACAGTTTTTCTTCATATATATATTTTTATTTTTTTCACAAACATACGACAATGCACAAGAATGCCACAAGCCCGCGGCATCGCGCGGGCATGTTATATAGCAATATAGCTAAAACATGCGGGGAAAGCACTGTAGTTTTTCTCACATGTTACTGTGGATTGCTACAGTGCTTTTTTTTGCTTGGTTTTTTTGTTTTAATTTTTCTCAAAATTATGTTTGTCGATTTTTTTTTAATATTGAACTAGTTAAAAATTTAGCTTTGTAATTTTTTTCTTTAAAACACTGTAAATTCCTACAGTATTTCCCCACATAATTTTTTTTATGATTTTTTTCAAAATTATCTTTGTCCATTTTATTTTGTTTAACATTGAGTTGGTTGAGAATTTAGCTTTTTAATTTTATTATGTAAAACACTGTGGATTGCTGCAGTGTTTCCCCACTTGATTTTTTTTTTATTATGATTTTTTTCCAAAATTATATTTGTATAGTAAAGTTAAATAATGTGGGGGGAAACACTATAGCTTTCCTCACAAAATACCGTATATTGCTACAGTGTTTACCCTTATGGGTTTTTTTTTCCAAAATTATCTTTGTCAATTTTTTTTTAATATTGAGCTGGTAGATAATTTAGCTTTGTAATTTTTTTTTTATTAACAGAAAAGCTAAATCATGTAGCAAAAAGCTAAATCATGTGGAGAAAGCAATGTATTTTTTCTCATAAAATACTATAAATTACTACAAATTATTCTATTCAGTCTCTAAATTTTTAATTACTAATATAACATTTTTTTCTATCATAAAATATTAACTTCATCCCATCTTTAATTTTTATTACTTGTTTAATACTGCTGTGTAATTATAATAATATCAACCATATTTATTCATTGCTCATAGCAGCGCGCGGCATGCCATTACGTACTCATTTAGGGAGCGTTTGGTAGTGCGTTTCTACCTGTGTTTTGTGAAAATTTGAATTTTTATTTTTGGTTAAAATTGAGTGTGGTTTGTACTTTTTGGATCGTTTTAATGTGCTGATGTCAAAAATGATTTTTAAAAAATAAAAAAACATCATTGGCATGCATTTCGGCATGAAAAGTTATTTAAAAAACACCCACAACCACGCTATGATTCCGTTTCATGTTTTATCTCTACCATGTTCCCACCCAAACATCTTTTCTTTCAATTATTGGTTCTCCCAAATATTCTATTATTATGGAGGGAAAGAAGTCGGACAAGACAAGGCACGTGATAGTAGGGCCTGTCTGACAAGACTGGGTATGAAAAAACTAAGCACGTGATAGTGGGGCCTGTCTGACAGGATTTGTCCTGGTGCATGTGCATATTTCTTGGGCGGCTAGATACTGGGGCACAATTTTCTTGACTTTTGCTTTCCATTGTCCACTTGGTATTTGGAGACAGGAGCTATCCTCAAATAGGATATACTAATTTATTGTGACGTGATAAGCGTGATAAGGGTGGTTGGACTATTTTGTTTTTATATATAAAACAATTAAGAGAATAAATTACTTAAGCTAAGCCAAACCTATGAATCAGTTATGCACTCTAGTAAAATTATAATTTATTTTTAAAAAATAATTTTTTATTTAACTTTATGATAATAAAAATAGACTATTATAAAATTAAATACTAACCCAATACTTAGATGTTTTAAAAAAAAAATTAAACTCGTCAATCTTGCGAACTAAGTCAACCAATCAAATCTTTTAACAAGTCCATGAACTTTTATAAAGTGTAATAACATGGTTTTTCTCTAATATTTTTTTTTTACAATATGATAAAAACCAGACCTAAATAAAATCAAGTTTAATAATAATAATAAAAAAAACACCCCAACAAACCTATTTTGGCATTGTAATTTTTTTTCTTAAACAAAAACAAAATTGAAAAAATTACAAGATAAATATAGATGAAGATATTTAATATCGCAATATAGGATATTTATCCAGTTGTTTTTAATGAATTTGTTTATTAAAATCAATTTGAAATAGAAATTGACACACAAAAGATTTATTTGATAAAATAAAAAGAAAAAATATTATATGCAAGGCTGCACATATTAAAAATATTATAATAAATTAATATTTTTTATTTTATGAAAATAAATTTAATATATATAAAATATAATAAAATTATAAATAAATCATTCTAATCTCTTAAAAAACTAAACATATCCAATAAATTAAAAAATAATCACTATTTAAAAAAGGATAAATGAGCAAAATAAAATCACAAGAAGTAAAATGGAAACTTAAAAATTATTTTAAAAAATTTAAATTAAAAGAAATTCAAAACTATGAAAAAAAAAGAGAAAAGAATGAGGTCAAGACAAGTGTTTGGCCCATGAATAAAGTGCTCGAGCGCGGGCCTGCAAGGTCAAGCCCAATTGCGCGGGCCTTAATGTTTTTTCTAAGATAAATCATCCGCCTCACTTCAATTTTAATTAAAAAAAATAGACAACGTGTCGTCTAGAATCCCCATATTTCAACTACTATAGTGGCTGAAAAATTAGAGTGGCTGACATTTTCTTCTGTAAACTCATTTTCAACACAAAATACTTAAAAAACCCTAATAACCCGATTAAACGAATTATTAACCTCCAAAAACATAAAAAACCGCTCCAAAATCTAAAATCTAAAATCTATAATCAACCCATAACCCAATTTCATCCCGAGTTTAGATTTGTTTTTGTAGGCATTTTAAAGTTAAAATAACACATAATTAAAACTTTCCTTATCATATGAAACCATTTGCAAAAAAAAAAAAACTACTGTTTTGATGGCTAAAATCATAAAAACAACATTTTTCTTTTTTTAGGCTACAATTTTGAGATTCCCTCTCTCCCTCACCCAATAAGGATTGAAAATGATAAAAAGTTTAGTATCGAAATTAACTTTTCTAGAATTAGAGGGATCGGTCACCTAATAACTAAAAAATATTGGAGACTTAAATGTACTCTTCAAACAAATTTGAAAGGCACCATTTATTTTACTCATGTTATCCACTATAGTCCTCTGACTTTCAATTCAATTATCTATTAAAAAAGAACATGCAATTGAGTGTTAATTTAGGCTTAAAAGAGCTCAATTGCATAAAAAAAGTTTGAAAATCAAACTGATTTTTTAAATCATTGCTCCAAGCCAATAGATGAGATGTGAACAATGATTTTGGTACTACGGTAGCTACTGTGGTTGTCGTTTGAAAAAAATTATTTTATAAAAAGTACTTTTAGTTGAGGTTGGTTTGGAAAAATATATGTTTGGTTAAAACTGTGGTTGAAATTGAAGTTGAATAAAAAGTACTTTAATGTGTTTGGCTAAAAGAATATTTTTTAAATTGAGGTTATATATATATATATATATATATATATATATATATATATATATATATATATATTTTTTTTTATTTAAATATTGTAGATTTAACTACTGTTATTACATCATGAAATGAATAATATTGATATCAAATATTTTTTACGAGATGACATGCCCGCGCGCTGCTGCGGACTTATAAAACAAATGTACTTGATAGTGTTATAATTATGAACCAACGCTAGATAAGTAATAGAAGCTAAAAGTATGATGGAGCAAATATTTTATGACGGAAAAAAAGAAGTTGTGTTGGTGATCAAAAACTTAGAGACCGAACAAAATGATTTGTAGCAATCTACAGTGTTTTATGAGGAAAGATACAGTGCTTTCGCCACATGATTTAGCTTTGCAGTTAATAAAAAGCAAAAAAAATTACAAAGCTAAATTCTCTACCAACTTAATATTAAAAAAAACCAACAAGGATAATTTTGGAAGGAAAAAAAAACCACAGGGAAAAATATTGTAGCAATTGACAATGTTTTGTGAGAAAAACTATAGCGTTTTCCCCAATAAAATAAAATAAAAAACCATTTAGAGAAATATTGTAGCAATCCAAAGTGTTTTGTGAGAAAAACTACAACGCTTTTCTCATATAGCTTTATTGTAATTATAATTCTTAACCAACTCAATATTAAAAAAAAATCGACAAAGATAATTTTGGAAAAAATCATAAAAAAATCATATGGGAAAACATTGCAACAATTCACAGTGTTTTAAAGAAAAAAAATTACAAAACTAAATTCTTAATCAGCTCAATATTAAAAAATAAATCGACATGGACAATTTTAGAAAAAAAATAACAAAACAAACACCAAAAAAAGGAAAAAAATCATGTTGGAAACACTGTAGCAATTCACGGTGTTTTGTGATGAAAGCTACTGCCTACTGCGCTTCCCCACATAATTTAGCCTTATTTGTAATGAGTTGTAATTGTAATTCTCAAATAACTCAATATTAAAAAAATAAAATTGACAAAGATAATTTGAAAAAAATTATAACAAAAAAAACCATACGGAGAGACACTGTAGCAATCCACAATGTTTTGTGAGGAAAGCTACAGCCTACAGTGCTTTCCCCACGTGATTAAGCTTTATTACAAAGTTAAATTCTAACCAACTCCATATTAAAAAAAAATCAACGAAGATAATTTTGGAAAAAAATATTACAAAAAAAGAACACACAAAAGAAACTGGAAAAAAACCATGTGAGGAAAAACTATATCAATCCATAGTGTTTTGTGAGGTAAAACTTGTATTTACTTGTAATTGCTATTCTTAACCAGCTTAAGATTTAAAAAATAAAATTGATAAATATAATTTTAGAAAAAAACATAACGAAAAGAGAAAAAAACCATGTGGGAAAAAACACTGTAGCAATCAACAGTAATTTTCACGGAAAGTTACAGTGTTTTTCTCACATATTGTAACTGTAATTGTTAACCAGCTCAATATTAAAAAATAAAATAAAAAAAGATAATTTCGGAGAAAATCATTAAAAAAACTATGTGGAGAAACACTGTAGCAATCAACAATGTTTTAAAGAAAAAAAATTACAAAACTAAATTCTCAATCAGCTCAATATTAAAAAAAATCGACAAATATAATTTCGAAAAATAAAGAAATAAAATAGAAAAACTATGCGGGAAAACACCGCAACAATCCACAGTATTTTAAAGAAAAAAATTACAAAGTGAAATTTTTAACTAGATCAATATTTAAAAAGTAAAATCTACAAAAATAATTTTGGAAAAAAAAGAAAAAAAAAATGAAAAAAAAATAGGAAAGTTGAAAAAAAAAAGTAATTTTAGAAAAAAAAATGAAAAAAATAAAAAAAAAGAGGAATGCGTGTGTGGGGAACAGTGATTCCCCCACACCATAGTTTTGAAACCCGACCTGGTAGTCGACCCGGTCTAATGATCGGGTCACGGGTTAGATGGGTTGATCCGGGTTAACCTAGGTCAACCAAAAAAAAAAGACAAACTTATTCTTTTTATCGGTCATTTACTGAACCAGAGGTCTATAGAAGGCATTCTCACCCTCCACGAAACCTCACATAGTATGTCAGTATTAAGTCAAAGCATTAAATGCTAGCATTTATTTAATGGTCTCCTTTTCTTTGAATTCTCCTCCCCAGCTCCATCCGTATATCACTTTAATTAAATTAAATTAAAACAATTAATGAAAGGAGTATTGGGAAATTTAAAATTCACAGAGTAATAATCAACACTAACCACTTTTCATAACGTGGCATATATCTATCCCTTCATTTATATTCCAACTCCCCTCTCATATACACGGATCACCCACTTTCCCTTTGTCTTTCTCACTGTTGCTGCTGCTGTTGTGAAGAAGAAGAAAATGAGCTCTTTTTTTTTTGTGAATATGGCAGCTGAGTTGAGCTCTCTGGTTGAGTGGATACACAGATGATAGGAACGTTGTGAGCGAACCTGGAGGGGTAATATCTTCTTAGATATTTCAAGAAAATGATTTTTTCATAAGAAACAGAGTTTTTGATGCTCAAAAAGAGATTTTATATGTTTTTCATGCCTGTTTAAAATTATGATTTTTTCTTTTTTTCGTTTTCTTTGAATTGAAATTTAAGGGCTTTACAATTTCTTTCTCTTGGTGCGAAGATATCCTTTTATTAAATGATTGGTAGTTCAATGTTTCCTGATTTACTTTGAAATCCTCTGCTCTGTTTGATATCCTCAGTTTGGTTTCTAAGAAAATGTAGAAATAGAAAATGACAGTCAAAAACTACGCCGTTTCACATCCATGTATATAAAAAAAAAGAACCCGGGTCGACCGGGTTTCGCCGGGCCAACTCCTAGGCGGGTTTTTACTTAGACCCGGACCGGTCCCAGGCCCGGGTCGGCCGGATCCCGGGTCGACCAGCCGGGCCGGTCTGGATTTTAAAACTATGGCCCACACCATTTAGATATTGTTACAATTGTTCCATTAAACTATGTGTAATTTCTTTACTTACAAAATCTATCCAACAAGGACTATATTTTTCATGGTTTCTTAAGCGCGCAATAACATCAGGTAAAATATCATCAAGAACAAAATTAAGATTGTGATCAAATTCTGCTAATGTCACGTCATCAAGTGATTTCCATCTAATTTATATAGTATCATTGAATAATGTTTAACACTAATTTTTCAAATAAAATACAATTAAAAATAAAAAATAATTTTTTTTATTTTACTAGATCAGACGGGTTTAATATATTTTTAACCTTACGTCGAATTCGATCCGGCCAGCACGTGAGCAATCCAGGCATGCTCTACTATTTAGTGATTTCTCTACACGTAAGAAGCAACAAAATACAGCTTCTGATAAAACACAACCTTAATAAATGGTGATCCTACCCAAAACAAATTTTACTTAACCATAACCCCCCCCTAACTATTCAGTTCCTTTCCTTTTTGTTTATTCTCACCAAAAATTATCTTCAAACTCATACACCTACCATGGAAGCTATAGCGGTTGAGATTGGAAAAGCATTTCTCAATAGCGCTGTTGATATTTTGATCAAAGAGTTTGGTTCTCCACTGGTTCGGGGCTTCTTCAAACGCCGAAAGCTCGATAAGGAACTGCTGGAGAGGTTGACGGAAACACTGAACGTTGTGAATGGCCTGTTGATCGACGCTGAGGAGAAGCAGATCACTGTGGACGCTGTGAAGAACTGGCATGATGATATTAAAGATGCTGTCTATGAAGCTGAAGACTTGTTGGACGAAATTGATTATGAAGCTGGATCATCAGATCAGGTGGAAGCTGGATCTCAAACTCGCACTGCTCAGATGCGAAACCTTTTGTTCTGCTGTATTTCTCCTTTTAGCAAGAATCTGGAGAATGAAGAGTTAGCAGAAAACTTGAAAAAGATTTTCGAGAGGCTGGAACGATTGGAGAGAAAAGCTACTACAATCCATCTAATAACGCGTGTTGGAGTAAAAAGATCTGGAGATCCCCAACCACGCTCTTTGCCAACAACTTCTCTTCTTGATAGTTCATCAGTTTATGTTAGGGTAGATGAGAAGCAGGCCATGACGGACCTTCTGCTATCAGATGATGCAAAAATGAAAGACTTAGAGGTGATTCCCATAGTCGGTATGGGTGGGATTGGTAAAACAACATTTGCAATGTTAGTCTACAATGATGAAGCAGTACAAAAATGGTTTGATTTGAAAACATGGGCCCATGTTTCACAAGAGTTCGATCCTCTCACGGTAACAACAGATATTTTTAAGGGGGTTGGTTTATCAGACTGTGAAAAGATGACTGATGATCAGATTCACTGGGAACTCAAGAGGAAGGTTACGGGAAAGAAATTATTGCTTGTCTTAGATGATGTTTGGAGTGATGATCAAGCTAAGTGGGACTTTTTGCTCACACCTCTGCAGTCTGGGGCGCGAGGAAGTAAGATCGTGGTTACAACACGCAACAAAAATATAATGTCAGCCTTGCAAAATGTTTCACCTTATCCTTTGCAACGAATGAGCGACGATGATTGCTGGTCATTGTTTTCACGATATGCATTTGGAGGACAACATCGCAATGCAACCTCACAGTTTGAAGAAACATTCCGTTCAGAAATAGTGAGAAAGTGTGATGGCTTACCTTTAGCTGCAAGATCACTCGGGAGTCTCCTGAAGTCCCAAACAGATGTCAAGGAGTGGACAGAGATATTGAAGAGCAATGTATGGAATCAGCATCGTACAGACGGTCTTCACGTTCTTCCTGCTCTAAGAGTAAGCTATGATCATTTGCCATCATATCTAAAACGATGCTTTGCTTACAGTGCAATTCTTCCTAAGGGTCATGTATTTACAAAAGAAGAACTAGTCCTTTTGTGGATGGCTGAAGGTTTTATAGTCCACCATGATGGAAGTATGGAGATGAAACTAGGATACGAGTATTTTCAAGATCTTGTATCGAGGTCGTTCTTTGAACAAATCGATGACCATTTTCCAAACTTTGTCATGCATGACCTCACAAATGACTTGGCAAAACATGTGTGTGGAGGTTTTTCCTTTAGTTTGGATGATGATGGTAATGATTCACATGAGATTTCTAGCAAGACTCGTTATCTATCATATGCAATAACAAGATATGAAGCCCTAAAGAGTGTCAGAGGCATTAATGAAGTTCAAAATTTGCGCACTTTTATGTCAATGTCAAAGAGGGGGTGGTCTAATGGAGGCTTTAATAGCGAGGAAATTCATAATTTGTTGCCAAGATTCAAGCGTCTGCGAGTGTTATCTTTGTCCGGGTATGATAATGTATGTCAACTGCTGGATTCAATTGGCAACTTGAAGCATCTACGGTTTCTAAATCTCTCCAGAACATCAATGGACAGGCTGCCTGAAGTGCTTTGTGCCTCGTACAATTTGCAAACATTAATCTTGTGTGGGTGCAAAAATCTTGTTGAGCTACCGACCAAAATGAAGACGTTAACGAACTTGTATCATCTCAATATTACAGAAACAATTTTGCAAGAGATGCCACCACAGATAGGAAAGCTGAGAAGGCTCCAATTGCTGACTGATTTTTTTGTGGGTACGCATGAATCGTCCAACATCAAGGAGTTGGGAGAGCTCGAATATTTGGAGGGAGAACTTCGTATTTGGAACCTTCAAAATGTTCTTGATGCTCAAGATGCTTCGGATGCAAATTTGGGGGGCAAGAGGAACCTTAAAGCATTAAGCTTGGTATGGAGTGTTGATACTGGTAATCCACCGCATGAACAAGGCATCATTGAGCGATTACAACCTCATAAGGATGTTGAAAAACTATCTATTGCCGGTTATGGAGGTGAAATACTTCCAAAATGGGTAGGAGACTCTAATTTCTCAAAACTTGAATATTTGAGCCTCGATGGATTTAAATGCTGCCGCTTCTTACCACCACTTGGTCAACTATCGTCTCTAAGAACACTCTTGATCAAAGCATGGTATGGAGTTGAGGTTATCGGTCATGAGTTCTATGGAAGGTGCATTTCCACAAATAATCCCTTCGAATCCCTTCGAATCTTAATTTTTGAAAGGATGCAGCAATGGCACGAATGGAAACCAGATGATGACAGCAAAGCTTTCCCTCGCCTCGAAGTGCTACAGATAAGAGAATGTCCCAAGCTAAGAAAAGCCCTGCCCTGCGACCTTCCTTCTTTAATGGAACTCGAGATCAAAGAATGCCCGCAGCTTGTGCTTTCACTTCCAAGCTCTCCAACCATTAATAAAATGATGTTATCGAATGACTCTGCAGTGGTGAAGCTAGAGAAACTGACTTCTGGGTACAGTCTCAAACTTTTCTCATTCCAAGCCTTACATTCCCTACCGAAGAAAATGGAGAAATTGGGTTGTGATTCCACTACTTTACTAAACATGGATATCCTTGGTGTTTCAATCAAGTGGCTCCCACTACCGTTGTTCCCCAGGTTAAAGCAACTTAACATCGGGATATGCTCAGACCTCGAATCTCTCTGTGTACAAGAGGAACCTTGCAGCAATTCTGAATCTACCTGTAGTTCGTTGATGTGTCAGAGCCCACATTTGGAAAAGCTCTCATTACATAGTTGCCTAAAACTGAAATCAATCCATTGCTCCTTCCCTTCCCTGGTGAAACTCAAAATATATCGCTGTGATGAAATTGAGTCATTTCCGGGACTTTCTTTGTCCTCCAAGCTAGAATCACTTAAGATCCAAGGGTGCAAAAAAATGCTCGCTGGCCGGATGCAATGGAATTTGCAAAGATTCCCTTCTCTTTCTCGCTTCTGTTTCGGTGCATGTGAAGAAGTGAAATCCTTCCCTGAGGAAGGTATGCTCCTACCCTCAACCCTCACCTCTCTTGGAATCCAATATCTTCCGAACTTGAAATCTCTGGACTGCAAAAGGCTTCAGCACCTCACTTCCTTGAGAGAATTGATCATCAAGTACTGCTCAAAGCTCCAACCTATTCCAGAAGGGAGCCTGTCCTCGTCAGTTGCTGTACATACCATGTACTGTCCCTTGATGGAGTAAAGATTGCTCCACTGCTGGATCAATTGAACAAAACAGTCTCTCCTTATATCTCATCCATCCAACTTGAAAGAGGTATTACAATTGAAATGTTACCTTTTAAGTTCTTGATAACAATTCCAGGGAAAGGCCTTTCATGCTATGTTATTAATTCCTTGTGTATTCTTGGCAGGATTTTGATCAAAATTTTCTTCTACTACACAAATTTGATGCTTCCAAGCTGTTCTTACTTCGAACCTAATCCGTTTCTGGTTGCCAACTACAAGAGCAACAGAATTGGAACGTTTATGTCAAGGTAAATTACACTGATCAGTAGCATTTATATTCAATAAAAACACTTAGTATTGACTTGATTAGGATTATCATATTTCCACATAACAATTATTCTGTTATGCCAAACATTTTGGTGGTTCCTGCAAAATCAGTTCAAACATGCTTTTCTTTGCTTGTTTCACAGTAGCCGCTAATGAAATTTCTGAGGGCAGTGTTGTGCGGATTTTCTGATTATTTCTTACTGATTTAAGAATCAAAATTCCATTCCTGCTTTAAGGGTCTCTATTACGTTTAACAGATAGTGTAGTGAATGTGAAAATTTGCGGCACTGATTTGTTTTTTTATTTTTATCTTGTCTTTCAGGATCATGAATGAAAGTTCAAAGTTCTTCAAGCATATTTCTGTTGAAGCAAAGTAATCCTTACCGCACTGCCTTGATGTTCTGTGTGAGCTGCAAGTTGGCATCTCTTCTTGGCAGTATTTTGTGTTCTGCGTGTCATACTTGACCCTGGACTTTTCTCCATTTCTCTTTTTAATATAGCTTGTAATGTACATGATCAATTTAGCAATACCCTGAATTCTGAAAGACTATTTTTGCACCTAGATACTGAACTGCATTATGATTCCTAGTCTTTATCCAGAACAAAAAACTTCTAAATGCTTATGTACTCTCTGGAATCATTTCCATCAGGATTCTGATTTTTGGCAGGCTGCAAAAATGTTCGATCTTGATTATAATCCTTCAGGCCTTTTGCATTTATATCCTGCAATGACTATATTTCTGATCCGCTCACTGTTTATCAAATGAATATATTTCCAAAAACAGAGCTGGGTTTTTATCCAACCATTTAAAAGATTTAGAATATCTTACCAGCAAGACGAAGCTGAAATTATGCAAGCAGGTATGGTTTTGATTTCTTAAATTTTGTTTCCCTCGTACACTCCACCTTCACTCGTAATCCTACTCCCTCTGCCCTCCCTCCTGCTCAATAATGGCCACACTTCCACCCCTGAATCCCAAATGGTCCCTCAAAAAAATGGCCACTCCCATTCTTAGACCATCTGAATGTTCCTAGAATCAGAATACTTAGGTCTTGTGATGGTTTGCTTCTCTGCTATTCCACCTGTCTGAGGAAGCCAGGTGACCAAAGGTGGAAAGAATTCACGACTGATAAGAAGTTTATAGAAGCTCTGTAGTTACCGATGTGCTGGGGAGATCTGCATTGGGGAGTCACTAAGGCTCACAACCGGGTTGCACACGTGAGAGCTTACTGTTACGAACCTTGGTTTTGGAAAGAAGTGGTTGCAGCAAAAGATACATTTCAGCTTTGTGATTTGCATTCGAAACCTAATTATGAAAGGGGTAATGCCTATGAATACTTCGAGACCCTCATTAGCGTTTGAGCACAGCACTTTGTAAGCTAGGTACATATTCAGCTTTCAAGTTGATTATTTTTATCGTAACATCTGCAGCATTGGGATTTACACATGTTTCTGTGTGCAGAAGCCAATGCTCTAATGGATAGGAGCATTTGAGGCTGTTTTGATCTAGAGAAAAGGTGTATTCCCATGTTTTTTTCATTCAGTACCTGCCCTGCCCACTTCAAAGACCAGCCGGTGGATCTTGTTTCTTTGCCTTTCTTTTTGGCTATTGCATTTTAACTACGAGGAGTACACTGAACATTATGTAGGTCCTGGTTTTCAAAGGCTACGTAGCCCTTTTTAGCAGAGCAGATACATTTCGCACTCTGTGGTTTATATGTTCTGCAGCTTGGTTGTTGGTGCTCGAATCTTCACTGGCTATTTGAGATTATGTTCATATTTTCTCTATCATAATTAACATGGACGAGAGCAAGGGTTTTTTACATGTGAAAACCCTCAATAATTATGAACACCATAATTATAAAAATATTTTCAAAATACTTAATTTTTATTCATCATTATCTTTGCTAAAAAACTATTACAATTCTTTATATATAAAAAAAAATAAAAAAAACCCTATTAAATAAAAAAGAATATTACCTTCAAATAAAAAATAAACATCATCATAAAAAAAATGAATTAAATTAAAAAATATTTATTTTTCTAAAAAACTCCTACATCAATAAATTGATAAGTACCTTTTAATTGGTTTCTCTTTTATTGCCAGAAAGCTAGAATTCACTATGGAATCTCACTTGCACTTCCTACTAGTTTTGCTCTTGAAACTGACTGAATTTTGTGTAAGGGCCTACCCAACTGGTAGTTTTTTTCTAAAACTATGGATTCAAAATATGAGTACAGGCAAAAGTTAGCAGTTCACGTGTAAGAGCAATGTTAATTGTCAAATTATTCTACATTTTGCTTTGTCTCAACACCTCATCCCCGTTAACCTTCCTTTTGGGTGCATTTCTAGGTCAAATAAGTGTGCCGCAACTCCTATCGCGTCGACTCTAAAAGTATTTAAAATTAATGAAAAATATAAATTTTTGGTATTTTAATTTTTTTTATAGAGAAATATTTTGTTTATATAATAATCTGATCAATAAAAATTTTATAGTATAAAATTGATTATATAAAAATAAAAATATTATTATTCCTTAAATATTTTAACCTGGACAGGCTGGATTATAAATTTTATTTTAAATTACTAAAATTTTATTGGTTTATGTTATAATTGTTTACTTATAATATTCTTAACTATAGTTGATACTTTTAATTTTGATATTGATAAATATTAATTATGTCAAAAAAATATATGAATATTTTTTACTATAATATTAATAAATAAACCAATAAATGATTTTAAAATTAATACTTATATATTTTTTAAAAAAATATATCGTATACTAAATTTATATTTCATATTAAAAATTCACAAATGAGTTATACAGTGAAGTATCTAATTCACACGTGTTGCTACAGTGTTCACGAGAATTAAAATTCACTTGGAACAGTGCGATGTTAATTATTTGAAGAATGTTGCAAAGCGGGAGGAGAAAAGGAATTGCTTACCTGGACTGCTGGAGACGGTGAAGACGATCGTGATGTTGATACTGGTCTCTGTGTTTTCCTCTTGCGTTTTCCTTGTCTTTCTATCTGAGTTTCTTCCTTTGCTTCTGGCTTTGTTCGTCGTCCCCCTGTTTTTCTCGTTCTCCTTCCTCTGGTCCTCTCGTTTTTGATCTTCTTCTGTCAGCCCCCTGTTCCCCCTTTTTTGTATTCTTTCTCCCTGTATGTTTCTGTGTATTTTTTTTTGGTTTTCGGTCCCTCTCTGTTTCGTTTTTCTCCTGTGAAAGCTCTCCCTTGTTCTGGGTCTCTTCTCCTTTCTCTGGTTCTGTTCTTCTTCTCCGTTTTTTCTGTTCCTTTTTTTTAGTCCTCCCCCCCCCCTTCCCTGTTTGACCTTATCTGGCTTTTTAAAGCCAGATAATGGCCACCTCCTGTTAATGTGTTCGTGCCTCACGATCGTGAGGCACGAACACCTCTGTTTCTTTGAGAAGAAACAGGGGAATAACAGTCCTGCTTTTTCAGGACTGTTCAAAGTGGCTCTTGGAGGTTAATGCAGCTGAGGAGACGTGGGGGACGTGATTGAAAACGGTTTTGGTTTTCCTGTTGAATCGGTCTCTGGTCTGGACGTGAAGGAGGCGATGAACAGTGGTTCAAAACGGCGCCGTTTGGGATGCACTTGACAAATTGTATTTTGGTCACTAACGTTTTCACATTTTGTAATCAATCCCTTTATTCAGGAAATTATTTCTTTTGTTTTAAATTTTACCCGTGGATTAATTACAATTAAAACCCTGTATTATGATGCAATTTACAACACAATCCTTGGTTTCTGGATTATTCAATTTGATCCTTAATTAACTCTTTAATTCTTTCAAAATTATCCTGGAAAAATCAATTAAAACCCCTAAAGTACCCCTGTCATTTCACTTTGGTCTTTGGACTTTAATTTCTTGCAATTTGTCCTCCAATCAGCCCAAAACTTTAGTATTTCTTCAATTAAACCCCTGATTTCATTAATTAATCAAATCAAAGTTTAATTAAGTTCCAAAACTTATTGATTCTTTAATTAAGCTCTTGATTTCATTAATTAAACTAATTCAAAGTTTAATTAAGTCCCTAAACTTATTAATTCTTTTAATTTCTGACCAATTGACTCCTGAATTTAATAATTTCATCCTTAAATTTTTAATTTGTGTTGTTTTAACCGAATTTTCAAATTATTGTTTTATTAAAGATTCAAAAATTAGGTTATAACAAGTGTAATTCAATAGAAATCATGAGCCTAAGCATTAGGTGGGAAAGAAGAAATCACATTTAGGATTCTGGCTTGAAGAGTGTTGTCTTAATGAGAGGCACTTTGCATTGACAACTCGTAGGGAAGTGTAGACTAGGGAGGGGACTGGGTTTATAGTGTGTCTGAGAATATTGTTGTAGTTTAAAATGTTTTTTATTTAAAAATGTATTAAAATCTGTTCCAAATTCTCCAGCTCATCTTACAGGCTCTCCTCACTGTTCACCATCCCCCAATGAGGTATGCTCAAATGTATGCAGTAATTGTTTTTGCATCTGAATATTGCTTGCTTCTTTCCTGTTGCTGACAACAGTATTCTATCGGCAGGTTTCTAGAAAATCATACGAGAAGCTGAGAAGGCCTGATGGCTTATAGTGTCTGTTCCATATGGGCTGTTGGGGCTGGGATTTGTTTATGAAAAGGGGCACAAAATAGGCCTCTCTGTAATGGGATTATTTTGTGCTTCTCTATCATTTCTTTGATTTTTCAATTAGCTCAAAGTGGAAGAAGGGGTTTATATTTTACAGCACGCTCTTCTACTCCCATCCATTTTCTTAATAGACTAGGCCTAGGCCATTGAAATAAGGCCACAAGCAATATCAATGAAATTCTAGGTCCTGGACAAAACCAAATCTGGCCTGGGCCTTAGGCCTACAATGACTTTGTCCAAGAGACATTTAGCCACGTGCATCGAAGACTTCTTGAAAATAGAGAGAAAAATGGTTAGAAAAATTGTTCAAGACACCCTGTCCTGTCTTTTGAGGTCCAAGGTGGTGTTTGGGGGAGGCGCTTCAATAGGAGATTTTAAAATTTTTGAACTTTTTCTTTTTTTAAATTTTTTTTATGATTTTTGAATTATTTTGATGACCTTCAAATGAGCACATATTATTTTTGGATTTTCCTCCATACTTGTAGCATAATAATATGTGCTCATTTGAGGATTACAGGACCTGTAAAACTTAACAAGCTCTTCTTCCTTCTTCCTGGGCTCTTTTGAAGGTCCTATACCAGCAGCTAGCGAAGACGCATCAACTACTTCTTCCACCAACTCTTCTTGCTTCATTGGCTCTTCTTTTTCCAGCTCTTCTTCCTTCTTAACATCAGCAATTAAACAGCATGATGTCTCTGATGCCCTGATTAATTTTGTTTAATTTGTGATCTGACCTCCAAACTCAGCTTGAGCTTGAGATAATTTCACCTTTGAGAGAAGTAGTGGTTAATTATCATACTATAAACAAATCATCATCATATAAGCTATATGAGAATAACGAGCAATTAAGTGCTCCCAACAAATAGTGTATGGTTTTTTATCTTCTTGTCGAAGAAATTAAGAAATTGCTCAATGTTTGTATTAATTGGTACTGTAATATGATGTTTTAGGTGAGTTTCCTTGTTTATATGAACACGTACAAACCTCAGCACGCCAATCTACAGTATTGTAGTACATATGAACACATAAATCCAAAACTAGCTTTAGTTGTCGGAAGAAGGCAGCTGAAAATTGCAGTACAACACAGCATATTCAATCATTTCTTAACACCTACATATGGGATTTAAAAAAAAAAAATGGTACATTAAATGTGAAAATTTTATAGAATAATATTGTATTAAAATTTTTTAATAAAATTAAATAATTTAATTATGTTGTGTTTTAAAAATGTGATATAGTACAACTTTAATTTTTTTACCTTAACATGTTGACCGATTAGATACAATTGTATTAACCGATTAGCCGTTTTACACAAAAACATAATTTTATAAAGTTTTTGTTCGAAATATATTTTGTGAGTCAAAATACATTTATTTATCTAAATTGTAGTCTAAAAAATAGACTCCAATTAATATCTTAAAATATTATTGTTCACACAGTAGTTTATGATTCTGAGCAGTAAAGTATGGGTCTGTTATAACCAAATGAGTATTTACCCCAAACAATTTACATGGATTACCTAGCAGATGTATTTATGAATCAATAAAACAAGTTTAGACTCAAGAAGAGGTCTGATCGCGTGTTATTTCAGAATAAAAATTCAAAAATGCTATAATTTTTTATCTAATCATTAAATCACATTTAATAAATATATCACACTAAAACATAACATGATATAATCAAACTATAAAATTTCACTGAAACTTTTTATCTCTATATTAATTCGCCCAATATTTGTATGATGATTGCACAATTTATCGCCACATGTGACACCAGATCAAAACATGAACCTGTGTGATCATGACATGGACACGTGTATACGATATTTATTGTTGATGGAGATATTAGTTTGGTCAAGAAGTCCACGCATTTTTGTCATTATAGACTCACAGTGGCTTTTATTAGAAGCATCTCGATCCCATCCCCAACAATGGCCAAATTCTACTTAATTAAGATTTTAATTAATTGAAGGACTGCTTTGCAAATGACGTATCGAGTGATGACGTGTAAAACCATTTTTTCCAATTTTGATTAAAAGACCCTTTTGTCATCCAGTGACGGTGGTGTGTAAAACTAGCTGGAAATTAAAAACCCTATGATTTTTTAATAGCCAACCTCTGCAAGAGTTAACCTCGGAGGTGTCCGTACTTTGGCAAATCTCTATCTATCATATTACGATCATCTTATCACATACGAGATGTGAAGTAAGTTTAGCCGACACCATCCAAGCTTAAAAGTAGATGCTGAGTTAACCTCTAAGAAAACAGTAATCTTACTGAAATTATAGATTGATGTGTATTTAATTTAATTTAATTTAATTTAAAGTCAATGTGTCTTTTAAAGTTGGTTATATAATGGGAGAGTTGTTATTTTTCAAAGTATTTTTTATTTAGAAATATATTAAAATAATATTTTTTATTTTTTAAAGTTTACTTTTAATATTAGTACATCAGAAACATTTAAAAATATAAAAAAATAAATAATTTAAAATAAATAAAAAATAAATTTTTTTTTTATATTTTCATTTCGTCGTTTGATAAGCTGATATTAGAATATATTTTATTTGAAGGGCAATGTCGTTTCTCTGGATGGAGTTTTCTGCAAAACAAACATTAGGTGACATTCTTGTCCAGGTTGAGAAGGCCTTAATTTGATTAGTGCTAAATTAAGAACAAACTAGACATGCTTATCCTCCCACCGCAACATTGATCCCAAGAGCACACAACTTGTTCGATTTTTTATTCATCGGGTAAAGTGATCTTCACACGCTGTGTGGGATATTTTTCAAGGAAGCAGAAAAGTAATGCAGCTGTCAAAAAAAAATGTGACTTTCTTGCAATTCACAAAGGAAAGGAAACTCGAAGAACATTGCTGGTAGAGAGAGAGAGAGCCAAGAGTCATTGGAGTGGAAAAGGGAAAAGTCTTGCCCTTTTCACACAAAACAGTATACTGCTGGATATATAGTTCTTGCAATTTGTCCAAGATCGAAGGGTGCAAAGAATCATTTTGTGATTTTTTTGGTTCTGTCTTTGTTTTGTCCTAACGCCCATATATCTGTCTTCCTCTTCACCCTCGTGGATCCTTTTTGTTTTGCCTTCTTAATTTGGCTTGCTTTATCTTCTAGCTCATAAGAAAAAGAAAATTGTCAAAACAACACTAGTGAAGAAGAACAGAGTGTTCATCAATGATGTTGCATCCATCTCATTAGTTTTCATGTTTTTGTTTTAGAACACCATTACATTAACAAATTGACCAATTTCTGTGCGAAAACCGTGACCAAGTAATTGTATACTCAAATTATGTGTCAACAAATGCCAAACACAAAGTTGACATGATATCTCACTTTCAATTCGGTGTTTTCTGTGAATCATTTTCTTGACTTTATTATTTATTATATATGATTACATTTTCCAAAACTAGTCCATGAAATTCACGTTCTGGTCAAAGAAAAATATAAATTTTAAATAGAGAAAAGTGTTTTCTAGTTTAAAATATCAAAAAACACTTTCCCTATAGGACCAAAAACTAAAATGATACAATACTTTAATATATATATATATATATGTATATATATAATACTTTAAAATATAAGTTATTAGAAAATAATAAATTACTGATATGTTTTTATAGAAAATAATATATTAGAATATATTAATATACAATATATTAATTTGATATATTATTACATAACACTTTAATTTAAATAATATTGCTAGAAAATACATTTAAATACAAAACATGTTATATTATATAATAATCATATATTTTAAATTATATAAATTGTGTTATAAAACTACGATACCATACAAAAGAAATTTATTTTCAATGTTCTCCAAACACCAAAAATCTATTTTCAATTTATGTTTTAAAAATCTACTATTTAAAAATAATATAGTTAATGATTCAAAATGTATTGTTTTTTAACTTATTTTCTTTGATATGTCCATATACCAAAAACAATTCAGCTCATTTGTCATTATACAACTAAAAATGCTAATAAATTTTACTTAAATATATTTAACAGTTTTTAAAAATGAAGATAATATAGATATATATAGAGAATATGTCTCCTTATACATTATGCCTTCAAAGTAAAAAATAAAATTACTTAAAAAATATTTTAAAAACATTTATTTCATGTCCTTGTCTATATCTTTTTAATCTAATAAGATTGTGTTTCTACCTAAGATAATAACACAACACAACCTTTAAATATCTATTAATGAAAAATCACTAACGAATTTGAAGGCATTAATATCAAAGCAAGACCCATAATTTATTAATATAAAACAACCCAACACCGTCAACCCAAATGTTCCAAAATCTCCAACAAAACTATATTTTTCTTTCACTTATTTCATCTATCTATAATAGATTTCTTTTTAACATGTAATTGACAAACTAAGAGATGACACAAGCATCTGGGTTTTCCTCTTCTGATCAGCTCAGCGACATGGTCTAGGTGGTCGTACGAGGATTATAGGCCTGGTAAGCCTTGACCAGCTCAGCTCCATGGTCGCTATCTTCTGATCTTCTTGCTTCTTTTACTGTTCTTTCTTGGGCTCGTCTTTTCTCTTTCCAGACTCTTTTGCTGGTCGTGCTGTAACTATTTCTGCGCCGCACAGCTTTCTCGATTTGGCCACTATGGGATCAACGTCCCCTGCAAATTTGCGTCACAAATTAAACCACTAAATAAAATAAAATAAAATAAAATAAAAATCATGAATACTTCATTGATGATCTTGGATTTATAAGTTAATGACCATATAGCCAAAAATAAATAATTAAATTATATACCTGAAAGACTAGAGGCTGTCTTCGTGGCTTTTTTCTTGGCTTTGTCATCGTGGAAACCCAATTTCAACCCAGCTTTCTGCAACAAAATAAGCTCATGTAAACTTTGTTATAAAAAATGGCTAAATCAACTGAAGCTAACAAAACTCACTGAAGTTTCTCAGCAAAATAAGTAAATCAACATAGAAAAAAGGAAAAAGAAAAGAAAACTTGATTCATGATTCTTTCATGCAAGTCATCTAACAGAAAATAGAGAGAGAGAGAGAGAGAGTTGATTCTCACCTTCATTTCTATAGCTTAGAGAGATCTGATCAAAGAAATAGTTGAAATCAAACAGTAAATAAAGAAAGCTTGAGGTAAGGGGGGAGGAGGAGGAGGAGGAGGAGCAAAGAAAACAAAAGGAAAAACTCGGTGATGAGGTGAAGGTTCTTTGTGGGGGAAGTGAAGAGAGAGCACTGAGTCAATCTAAGGACATTAGTTTATGGTCAGTAAGCACAAAATTGTAGGACCAGTAAAGGAAAGCACTTTGGTGTTTCAAGTGTCGAAAATGCCTTTCGTTTCTAATCGTAGGGTGTTTTCTTTATTTCATTTTCATTTTTTAAAAAAGCAAATTTAGATTTTTACTAGTTATTTCACCGCGTTTCATTATGAATTAGATATTATTTTTTTAATATGCTTTTGTAATTAAAAAAAAAATTAAGTTAAAATTAAAAAATTTATACACATATATAATTAAATAAATTATAACCTATGTATGTTAAAAAGTAAATAAAAAATTAATAACTAAAAATAAAATTAAAAAAATCAAGAAACAAATATAGATCAAGATATTTAATCTTTAATAAAAAATTTATCCGGTTATGTTTATTATATTTTTTTATTAAATTATTTTTTTATTTAATCAAATAATAATATAAATAAATACATATTAAATTAATAAAATAAAATAAAAAAATTATACAAAACTCCAATAAATATTATTTTAAGTGTAACTTAGACTTATTTAATAGTAGCAAAAAACATTGACAGAAATCTGAACTGGGCTACAGCCATCCAAGCCTTCAATATGGCTCTGCCCATGCAACGTATGTGATCGGTTTGGTTATGGAGCAACAAGTGTGGAATGTGCCAAAATGGTTCATGTTTTTTGACACCTTTCCTCTCTTTGGGTCTTCTGTTTGTGGGATTGCGTATGGGGCTTTTTCTACAAGTATGGATCCAAACAAAAAGGGTTCCTTTCCTGGGTTTGAACAAGTCCAGAAGAAGATGTGGAAAGAAGAAGACGAGGGCAAGAACTCATGGGGATGAGGAAGCATATGATCACGACCCG
>Ga0307515_10002994_pt1 | contig 35914 bp, 36 predicted proteins | sample 17_EM_MG_FD_194513 | JGI IMG/M metagenome (GOLD analysis project Ga0307515, IMG submission 194513) | Populus trichocarpa ectomycorrhiza microbial communities from riparian zone in the Pacific Northwest, United States - 17_EM | ecosystem: Host-associated > Plants > Roots > Unclassified | place... | reverse complement strand
AATGAAGAGAAAGAGCAATGGATAGAGGATTATGTGGAGAGAGAGACTGCGGTGGCAAGAAAGCGAGTTGAAGACGCAGAGACAGCGATTAAGCAGAGGCAAGAAGATATGAGCAATGTTGAAAAGGTGGGATTGACCACCAGAGAGCCCTAAAAGACATTTGAAGAAATGGTGAATGCTATCAGAGACAGTCTGAGCGATCTTGGAAGTTCCGACAATGAGGAGGATGCGGAAGATGAAGAAGACAACGATGATGCAGAGCAGGGCAAGCTGAGTGAAGATGACGAACCTGGCTGGGTGATGGGCACAGTCTCCAAATCAGTACAACACCGCATGGAGAGGTTTTAACAGAAGCAGATGAAGATTGACGAATTGACACAACCGGGATGGGGGGACGCTGCCGACTACTTCAGCGAAAGAGATAAAAAGTACGGAACGTCTGAATTGAAGGTTCCAGCAATCATCAAGTCCCAAACAGTTTATGTTGCAGCGGCACCTTCCCCGACAACATTTGGAGAGCTATTAGAGACTGTTGATATCGTCCTGGGAATATCGCCAATGTTGCAGTGTACTTCTCGACCAGGAAGTAGCCATATGAGAGTAGGCTCAGGGAAACCAAAGTCGCCCGAACGCATATCTTCTTTCCCGCCCGGCGCGGAGTCCGTTTCGTCGCTAATGACGTATGCCACGCCAGTTCAATCAGTAGGTGCCTACCACTGCATATTGCCTCCCAAGCTAATTACCATATAGAAATCAGATTCGGACGAAGAAATGGTGACAGCTCCTGCATCTGCGGAGGGATAGATAGCCAAATTGAAACTTTTGACGATCTAGAGCTGTGAAAAGCGATTTGTGTTTCTATTTTGCTACGTGTCAGCTTTGTCTTAGTTTCAGTGTCCAAATTGTGAGACATGATAATTCATCTGTGCATGTGCAAGGGTCGTACACAGCATTCTAACGTGGTCAACACCAAATCACGCCACAAGACGACCAATGAGCCGGTTACCGTCTTTCCTGTTACTGTTAAGTGCGAAAGTAAAAACTGAATCAGTGACAAAATTTACCAACAACTTTTAAGTAAGTGATGTCATACGAGTCATAGAAGGAGCAGTCAAAGCGCAATACGAATCTGTATGCATGACAGCCGTCATGCTGCATTCATCCATGCATTCAAATGAACAACTCACTGCTTAGCCCTGGTCCACATGGTCGAGATTTTGAAAATTGCTTATGGTAGGTCATGGAAATTGAGGAAAAGGAGCTGGATCAAGAATGGTGCGACAGTCAGGCGATATTAATCAAAAATTGGTGGCCGGGTCTGCATGCCGCTAATTGCTGGCCGAAAGCGCTGGAACGTGATGTGGCTATGTCATTTATCGCTCATGTCACGCAGGAAGTAGTGAATCAGATAGTGAGGGGCGACAAAGCATCAGGATGCAAAAAATAGTACATAGAAAAGAACGATTGGCTGTCAACAATTTCAATATACGTTTGGACTATATTGATTAAGCTTACATTGACAGTTAGGCTGTGTATAATGTGAGCATCAACGGAGCGTCAATGATTCATAGTCTTTCACAATCTGCAATCAAACGGCAAGATGGTCACATCCTAACAAAGTGAATGTATTGGACGTTTTTCTTGTTAAAAGAACAAGTTAAACGCTCATTGCCAGACCCGAGAAATGAGCGTCAACGCAGCTTCAACGATTTTTTGTCTTGCATCTTGGATAATCCAAACGCTGGGCAATTACTATCACTCACAATTGCAATATTGGTTGCCTTTCAAGGCAAATCTGATAGGGACGACATCGTGACTATCTCCTAAAAATGAGTGTCAACAGAGCGGCAACGATTTTTGGTCTTCGCATTTGGAGTAATCCGGAGGTTGCGCAACGACATCTACTTACTTTGAATGTATCGGCCACTTTTCAACAGAAAAATGCTAGAGAGAACATCGCGACTATCTTCTAAAATTGAGCGTCAACAGAGCGTCAACAATTTTTAGTCTTGCATTTAGAATAATCCAGGGGCTGCGCAACGACATCTACCTACATTGCAGTTATCGGCTGCCTTTCAACGCAAAAATGCTAGAGAGGACATCTCGACTATCTCCTGAAATTGAGCGTCAACGGAGCATCAACGATTTTTGTTCCTGCATCATGCATAATCGAAGGGCGGCGCGCCGGCTTTAATCCAGAATAGAGGTATTGGCCACCTTTATAGGCAAAAATGCTATCGACGATATCACTACTGCCTTCCAAAAATGAGCATCAACACAGCGTCAACAGTTTTTGTGCTGGCGCAGTAACCTACACAGCAACATACTGCATTGTGTTGAACTGAAATTGAATTTTCAACGGTCAGTCTTTCCAATACGTCGTCGTATACCACTTCACAACTATGCATGCAATGTCTCACAGGGCTTACTTCTTTGTTGCTCGTAGCTCTAGAGTCAATATTTAAGAACCAGCGCTCTTTTTGATCATACTGTACCTACTGACATCCTTTCAATTCCAATTACGCAGCCATCCAATTCCTACTGCCATGTTGGATTCACAATCTCTGAATACCTCATTGCTAGAGGTAATGATATCTTCCAAAAATGAACATGTCTTTATTCATGATTTAAACGACCTTACTCTACAAATCATATTCGATGCTTGGTGGGGTTCTATGAATCTGGGCTCGAAGCGTTCTATTGCTTGGAAGAATTCTAGACATACGCCTTCATGGCAGTTCTCTCTGCATTGCGGAATTGAGGAGACCGGCAGCCCTGGCATCATATGCATCGTTTGTCATCAAGTTCTTCGCCATCCATCAGAACATGGGACCAGCTCAATGAGCAAACACTTGCTGGCCAAAGCGCACATCGGAAAGTTGAACGAATTGACAGAGTCGGAGGTTACTGAATCGACTAGTTCAACAGTCGATGAGGCAGCACTGGCCATTTTGAAGAGGGAAGGAAGTCGTGGGATTACAATAGTAAGTTCGCAAGAGAAATTGATTGGCAACATTGACTTGTAACCTATATTGACTGTATTAACAGACAAAACGCTCCGAACTAGCAGATAAGGACTTTGTAACTGCCGAATTTCACCAAGACACTTGGAATAGCTACCTGATGTTAGGATTTGTTTCGGCTCTTATACCAAGGAACGCTATATCAAATCTTGAGCTACGGCGGTCATATAACGCATTACGCAGCGAGCTGGTGCTACTGTCAGCTAGCACCCTCAGCAACATTTGTCGGAGGGAATACTCACTGACTGTGCATGCAATTAAGAAGCAGTTGCCAACAAGAAATAAAGTTAGTTTAGCTTTGGACGGCTGGACTTCATCAAACAAATTGGCAATAACCTCGGTCATTGCATACTATATAGATTACAATTGGGCAAAGCGGGAAGTGCAACTCGCTTTCGATGAGGTCAGTAGCCTGTTTTTTTTCTATTTCAACAGCTAATTCAGGATAATAGGTCAACGGTCAACATACTGGAGCAAGGCTAGCCACACATATGAAGGAAGTTCTAGATCGTTTTGAGCTTACTGACGGCCGCTTGCTCGGAATTACAACTGACAACGCCTCCTCAAATTATTCGATGACTCGGGAACTACAATCCACACTTCAGGCCTCAGGAATCGAGTGGCCTGCATTGAGAAATCACGTACCATGCATGGCGCATGTCATTCAGCTTGCTTCAAGTGCATTTATGAGCAGTCTCAGAGTCAAAGGCCGTACAAAGTCGTGGGAAGCACATGAGCGCGATCAGCAATTCGGAGAGAATGAAAACACACATATTGGGAAGAGTCAAAGACTTCGAAAAGAAGGCAACGCTAGAATTAATAAGGTGTCCGCTATGAAACCAGGTTTGGCCAAGATAATTGAGAAAGTACGTATTTCAAGATACTCTGAAAATTCTAAAACTAACTATCATATAGCAGCGAATGCTAACTGTGTTGATTATGTTGACACCTGGTCGTCGCAACGACTTTATTGACTGTCAAAAAGCCGAAGTACGAATCGCAGTCCTTCCTATTATCGATGTGAAAACACGGTGTGATTCGACACTGGAGTTACTTGAACGAGCCTATCGATTGCAAGAATTCACCCGGGAGTGGCTGATGAATCCAAAATACAGGGAATACCGGTCACTCTACAAAACACAGGAGGAATGGACAATCGTCAAGTACGTCATGGAAGTGTTAATGCCATTCCAATACTGGACTCTGTGGATGTCGAAAAGACATACGGTCACACTGCATCATGTTATCACCGTCCATAATGACATATTCGATCATATGGATGGCGTTCTGCGAGCTTTGGCTACGAAGAAAACCCAGTGGAAGGAAGATTTATATTTCGCTGTGAAGTTTGCGCGACAAAAGCTATCCAAATACTACGCCGAAGTCACTCCAACGAGGGGTATGCTTCTTATTCCCGCACAAATTCTTGATCCTTTTCGCAAGTTGCGATCGTTTAGGAAATGGGACAAGGGAATGGATATCAATCCTGAGGACGAGACTTCTTATACTACCCAATACCAAGAGGCATTTTTGAAGTATGTGGAAAACGAATACTGCGCCAAACACAGACCATTGTCGGTCACTAAACATGAAAAACTACAGAGCAATGACTTCATCCATTCTGCAATGCCTTCCCAATCTGGTCAATCATCTTTTGATCTATATGATTTGTCTAGTGGTGATGGAGAATACTTAACGCCTAAAAATTTGGCCGAAACGACACCCGGACGAAGTGATCGCACATCACGCTGATTGACCGCCGCCAGGCCGTATTTGAATTCGCCGCCTGAATCACCGAAGAACTGGGGACAAGTTATTCTGAATCTCGATGATTACCACTCCGACCCGATGGAGATTAGCAGTACATTTTGGATCCCGGATATTGCGGAATGGTGGCGACAGCAAGAGGAAACGCACTCAAAGTACGCCCATCTCTCCAATGTGGCACGCGACATATTCTCAATCATACCTCATGGTGTCGGAGTGGAGGCCAGTTTTTCGCTTGGATGAGATGTTATTGGCTGGAGGCAGTCAAAAACCACAGGCGAAACCCTTCGGGAAAAGGTTGTAGTAAGGCAGTATGGTCGCGACAATAATGGGATATTGGCAGGCGATGACCCTGTATTGGATAGGTCAGAATCCGATAACGACTTGGAATTGAAGAGAGAGGCAGAGGAAAAGAAATTGCAAAGAATGGCCAAGGTCCACGACTTTTTGGAGATGTGGCAGGGCAGCCAAAACCTACGTACTATACAGAAGGAATCACGCGCTCAAAACAAGCAAATGACTACCGTAGGATACTTTTCGGATACGGTAGAAAGCGTCAAAGCATCCTGGTCAATCTTTCAACATGATGGTGCGGCTGCATTTAAATTGTCGGAAAGCTCACCGTTGCCACCAGCTTTGTCTGCAAAGCAACTCGCTGGAGGACGAACTCAAATATTGAATGTTCGCCGAACACGGAGAATCGACCGTCATCCAGCGGAAAGTGAGGACCACAGTGCACCCGAAAGCATTTCCGACACTGGAAACTGGCTCAACTGGAACGGTGACTTGGATAATCCAAATGAGAGCGAAGACGACTGCGATGCAGACAATGAATCAGATGTAGAGCTAGAGAATTGCTTCGAGGATCCGGAATGCCCTGAGCAGCGGGACGTGTCTGCCGCTCCAAATATGCCCGGATTGATTAGGCCAATAGGGAGGTCAAAGAAAAGGACTGAAAAAGGGTTAGTGACGGTCAATGCTATGGAAACAAGGCGGATACGTGGAAACAGAAAAAAGTAGGACAGAATGGGACAATTTGTTTTCAGCAGGTTGTTTATGTTGCTTGACCGAGAATTTCACTTAGAGCATTATGATGGAAGAATCTTGACCAGTTATGTCTAAATGGTAGTCGATAAACACAAGCATAGCAGGCGAAATGTGTTATTCAGCGTGATACATACATTCTAATACAATGAGAGCGACCCGTGCCAGAATATTACTAAGGCCACAGGATCCTGTCATAATCCGCCCAAAAAGCATCCAATGAGTTCAAATCATCATCCGTACAATTATCAATGGCAGTAGATTTAGACTTGACATTACATTAAAATGAGCGTCAACGGAGCGTCAACGATTTTTGGTCTTATAAGTAAGGTAATTGAATATTGAATTGGTCACTGCAATGCAAAACCGACCAGTTGGCAGTCTTTATTGGCAAAACATATAGCAACTTGGTCACTGTCCCATTCTCCAAATGAGTGTCAACGGAGCGTCAACGATTTTTGATCTTGTAAGTAGGGTAATTCGGTACTGATTTGGCTTCAGCCATTCAAAATCAACGTGTTGGCAGTCTTTATAGGAAAAACAGATAACGACACGGTCACTGCCCCATTCTGAAAATGAGCGTCAACGCAGCGTCAACGAATTTTGGTCATGTAAGTGAGGTAATTACCATTCAATTTGGTCGCGAATATACATAACCAACATATTGGCAGCTTTTATAGGCAAAAAGGAACGCGACACGGTCACTGCCCCATTCTGAGAATGAGCGTCAACGGAGCGTCACCGATTTTTGGTCATGTACATAAGGTAATTTCAAATCAATCTGGTCGCTGATTTACATAACCATCGTATTGCCATCCTCCATAGGCAAAAAAGAAAGTGATACGGTCACTGCCCAATTCTGAAAATGAGCGTCAACGGAGGGTCAACAAATTTTGGTCATGTAAGTAAGGTAATTACGATCCAATATGTTCGCATATACTCATATCCATCGTATTACCAGCCTTTATAGGCAAAAAAGGAAGCGAAATGGTCACTGCTCCATTCTGAAAATGAGCGTCAACAGAGCGTCAACGAATTTTGGTCATGTAAGTAAGGTAATTACGACTGAATTTGGTCACGAATACACATAATCATCATAATGCCAGCCTTTACAGGCAAAAAAGGAAGCGACACGGTCACTGCCCCATTCTGAGAATGAGCGTCAATGGAGCGTCAACGGAGTGTCAACGGAGTGTCAATGGAGTGTCAACGATTTTTGGTCTTGCATCTTAGTTAATCTAAATGTCGCTTGGTGGTACAAATTCATATCCCAAGTAATGGCCGCCTTTTCGGCCAAAATAGTACACCATTTCTTTGTTACCCCATCATGAAAAGAGCGTCACCCGAGCCTCAACAATTTTTGGTATTGCATATAGGGTAATCCGGGTATGGCGCAGATATTTGAGCTCATAACAGAACTATTGACAGCCTTGTAATGCAAAAACACAAAACAGACATGGAAAAATACTGATTCCAAAATTATCAATAGTTTAATCTGCAAAACATGCAAAAAGTGATTATTGGATGTTGAAAATGCGATTTTGATAACATACTATTATTATAAAGCAAAAAACAAGAGTGTTATATGAATCTACAGATGGACCCGCTGGACAACCAGCTGACAACCATTCCAATTCAGATGGGTTGTGAGATGTCCATCGAACCGTACCCAAATTGACAGTTCGGGTGTATTGACGACCTGGACCGCCAATTTGGAAACGGGTCAGTTCCGACCCATACCCGGAACCGTTGCTAACACTAATAGCTACCTATCTACACACGGTATATCTGGACTGGCTGCAGGCGGCACTTCAGAGCAATTTGAGATGCGCCTGAAAGTGACGATCGAGTGAACTCAGGGATACACACGGGGGCCGTGATTGAGCGGATTTGGAGATGGACTTTGGAGGCTGTAATCGAGCAAGTTGAGAGATGCACTCGGGTGGCCGTGTTTGAGCGAGTTTGGAGATTCACTTGGAGGCTGCGATAGTGCGAGTTTGGAGATGCAATTGGAGGGCGTGATCGAGCGACTTTGGAGATGCACTTGGAGGCCGTAATTGGGCGAGTTTAGAGATACACTTGAAGGCGGACATTGAGCAAGTTTGGAGATGCACTTGGAGGGCGTGATCAAGCGACAATGATCCACTTGGAGGCAGTGATCAAGCAAGTGTGTAGATGCACTCGGAGGCCTTGATCGTGTGAACTTGGATGCCGTAATCGACCGAGTTTGGAGATACACCTGGAGGCTGTGACCGAGCCAGTTTGGAGACAGTAATCGAGCCAGTTTGGAGATGCACTTGCAGGCCGTAATCGAGCAAGTTCGGACGAGTACTGGAAGGCAGTCGATGGACGGCACGCCGGGCGCGGAGACTGTTTTCATCAGTTTGTTTAGTCGCAACTGTGGGAATGTGACAATGTGACTTTACCTTTGAGCTCTCACGGAGAGGCACGCCAGAAGCTGAAGTTACATTCACGGGTCAACTCGGAATCATGAGAATGAGTGGAAGACAAACAATCTTCGATGGATGCTGTACTCGGTGTATGCTATACTCGGTGCCAACTCATGATCATGACATGGCAAGATAGAGAGCGATGACTGAACTTCATATTCTGCGATGATTGTAGAGTAGTGGACGAGGAAGAGAGAGATGGGGGATGATGATAAGAACGATGGGGAGGATACGAGCGGATATGAGTAATCAGGGGTATGACTTGCTTAGTGTTAGCAACAGGTAATGGTAACCTGCCAGCGGTCCGGGTTTTGACTGGCGGTTCGGTTCAGTTCGGTTCCAGAACTGGCCAAAAACCCGACGCGCGTTGTCTTGGCAGGTTTGTTAACCGGACCGGACATAAACCCGCGGTTTTTTGGCCGGGTTGGAACTGGACCGTGGTTCCATTTTGCTGTTCCTACTACTTTGGCCATGCTTTGGCTCCAATTAAGTATTTGAGTTCTGATTGTATCGTGATATGATCAGTACACAAATTGTACAGTTCTAGCCGCTCTTTCACCTCCTGCTTTCAGATTTACGATCCGACTGATATTCGTGGAATGGCTATGAATTAAGTGTAAATTTTAAGCAAAATGCGCGGGTTTTCAATAGCGACACAATGAATATTGGTCGTATCACGAATCTGAAATCGGGAGGTGAAAGAGCGGCTAGAACTGCACATTACATCTACTGACCATGTCATGATACTATCAGAACTCAAATACTTATTCAGAGCCAAAGTGGTGACGTTGACATCCCGGGTTTTTGGTGGTAAAACCGGCCCAATTGCAATGGTCCGGGTTTTCGTGTGGTAAAGCCCGTTGCAACGGTTCAGTTCCTGTTCCAACCCTAACCCGGAACCGTTGCTAACACTAGACTTGCTGGATAGGGTTGGGATGACCTCGTATTGGTGTAATTACACGCTGGATTGGGACTCGTACCTGCTGTATCGGGGAAGGTAAATTGACTCGCACACAAAATTATCTTTAGTCCCAGTTGCTCATGATGATTTCCGCCATACCCTCTCATCTCACGCTTCCTTGTCCTCAATTCTACCATCACCTAAGAACACGAAGTTAAGTCATCCCTCTCTATCTCTCCATGCTATAATCAAGAGTTAACACCGAGTACAGCATACACCAAGTACAGCATACACCGAGTACAGCATACACCGAGTACAGCATACACCAAGTAAAGCATTCACTGAGTACTGTATACACCATGTACTGCATGATCCCAAGATCAACTGTCACCCGCTCCCAGCCAGTCTCATCTCTCGGCAGACCATGTTGTACTCAATTCTCTACATTCGCACAATTACAAGTTAACCAATTGATAGAGTCTCCGCTCCCGTCGTGCCTCCCTCCCGAACATACCGCCTCCAGATTGCGCGCCCCCTAGTACTTCTCCAATCGCGCTCGATCATCGCCTCCAAAGGCATCTCCAAACTCGCTCGATCCCGGCCTCCAAGTGCATCATCAAACTCGCTTGATCGCCGACTCCAAGTGTATCTCCAAACTCGCTCGATCGCGGCCTCCAAGTGTATCTCCAAACTCGCTCGATCGCGGCCTCCAAGTGCATCTCCAATGTCGCTTGATCATGACTTCCAATTACATCTCCAAACTCACTCGATTGTGTCCTCCAAGTGCATCTCCAAACTCGCTCAATCGTGGCCTCGAAGTGCGTCTCCAAACTCGCTCGTCACAGCCTCGGTGTGTATTCCTGTGTTCACTCGATCGTGATTTTCAGGCTTACCTCGAAGCTGGGCAAGATAGAGTGTATATTTCGTATAATGAGATGTCTATCTACCCCGGGGTCTCCCAAATATATACTGCCTGTCACTCAGTCCATCTCCGTCATTCCTGTATCTCCGAATGTATATATATAGAGAGACTTAGATAATACATTCCATTTTATGATGTAGCGAATCTTGTGGCAGTAACAAAGACCAATATGATCAATGAAATGCCTTGTGGTTATGGAACCCTAAGAACCACTGGTGTGAGAATACAGAACCAAGTCTCCCGCAGACCTGCGCAGAGGTCTCCGCAGTGCCAAAATTTGACTATCCTAATAGTCAAATCTCGTAGCATCCTGAATGCTCCTCCATCACTGCAGGTGCTTTCAGGAGCACATGAGAATGCTCTTGCACAGTCTGAGAGCATTTTGCAAAGCTCCAGGGGGGGCTAGGAGCATCTGGGAGTACTTAGAAGCACTGGCGAGGGCTACCGGAGTGTCTGAGATGTTTGCGTATGGCTTCCGGACCGAATTACATTTTCCTGATGACATGGTATATCTTGAGTCGCAGCATGCAGTGATTGTCAGCAATTCGAGGTGCGCCAGAAGATGACAACGAATATGTACTCCCCGTCGCTCGGTCCACCTCCGTTACCGCTGTATCTCCATGCACCCACCATCGCTCATTAACAATGTACTTGGAGGCGGTGATCGAGTGAGTTTGGAGATGAACTTTGAGGCCGTAATCGAGCGAGTTTGGAGAGGCAATTGGAGACCGAGATTGAGTGAACTCAGAGATGCACTGGGAGGCCAAGATCGAGCGAGTTTGGAGATGCACTTTGAGGCCATGTTTAAGTGAACTTAGTGATGCACTCCGAGGCCGTGATCGAGCAAGTTTGGAGATGCACTTGGAGGCCGAGATCGAGTGAACTCAGAGATGCACTGGGAGGCCGTGATCGAGGAAGTTTGGAGATGCACTTTGAGGCTGTCATCGAGCGAGTTTGGAGATCCAATTGGAGACAGAGATAGAGTGAACACAGAGATGCACTGGGAGGCCGAGATCGAGGGAGTTTGGACATGCACTTCGAGGCCGAGATCAAGTGAACTCAGAGATGCACTCCGAGCTGTGATCGAGCGAGTTTAGAGATGCACTTGCAGCAGGCTACGTTCGAGGGAGATTAGAGGAGTACTTGGAGGTGGTCCATCTAGAGGCGGTCGATGGGAGGCGCGCCAGGTGCTGTGACACTATTCATTGGTTAGTTAACTCGAAACCGTGGGAATGGGCCCTTATGAAATCGTGAGAATGAAGGGACGACAGACTATCTTAGGTGTATGTTGTACTCGGTGTATGTTGCACTCTGCGTATGCTGCACTCGGCGTATGCTGCACTCGGTGTTAACTCATGATGATGGCATGGAGAGATAGAGAAGGATGACTTACCTTTGTGTTCTTGCAATGATGGTAGAGTTGTGGACGAGAAAGAGAGAGATGGGGGATGAAGATGAGCACAATATGGAGGATACGAGCGGACCTGAGAAATCAGGGGTACGACTTGCCTGATTGGGTCCAGAAGACCACGTATCGGTGTTATTACCCGCTGGATCGGGACTCGTACCTGCCGTATCGGGGATGGTAAATTGACTTGCACACAAAATTCTCTTAAGTCCCAGTTTCTCATGATGATTTCCCCCATCTCCTCTGATCTCTCTCTTTCTTGTGCTCAACTCTACCATCACCTAAAAACATGGACTTAAGTCATCCCTCTCTATCTCTCCATGCCGTGATTATGACTTAACACCGAGTACAGCATACATCAAGTACAGCATCATCCCAATGTAACACCGGGAGATTCACCCTAAGTCCCAATCAATAAAAGCCCCCAAAGACTTCCGGACTGATAAAGAGAAGAATAATGAAAGCTTCACTCAGGATGCGTATAAGGATTACCACCCAAGGTAACAAGGTAACTGTTCCGTTCTCTGCCTCCAAAAGAGAGTATCAACTAAAGAGTATCGTTTTGAAGATATCAGTATGTTGATGTACACAACTCCAGGCGAGCCTGAAAGAAGTATCCTCTGATCCACCACACTATTGTGATGACTCTCGGACTTCCAACGGATGCCAGAGTATTGTCCCAACACCCGGCACTTATACTCGAGGACTGACCCGTTCAAGAGTGCGACCACTCCAAGTATCAACTTGTCTTATAAGAAAACAGCAAAGTAGTTTCGCCTCAGCCGAAGGAGTAGTGCCGACTCAAGAGTATCCAAGCAGAAGTATCCGTTTAACCACCACGATACCGGGCTAGTTCTTCGGACTCCCTTTGGACTCTAAAGTATCGTCTTGCTCTCTTCCCGATTAACGACTTGCTTCGACGAAGGTACTAAGAATCCCCAAGTATACAGAGTGATGGAATTTATCCGTGATATAGAACTGAAGAGGAGCGTACAACTCTGGACTTCAAAGGAGAAGTATCCTCGTTGACTTCGATACAGAACTGATAGATATTACACCAGAATAAAGTTAAGGCTTAATCTCCAGGTCAAGAAGGTCAATAGGTATCCGTAGATAAATGTTAAGGTAGATTGCATATTCGATAGAATGTTATAGATGTCCATCCTCCATGTCGGTCTCGCTGATATATATCAGACGATCCACACCGTTAACAATTCTAAGACTGCGAAAGCCTGTTTCGGAGTTCTCATACGTAACTGCCTTATCATCCTTCCCTTCTACCATTGACAGTTGAGTTCTAACTCCCACGAGCATTAACTACGTCATCAAGGTAATGAGCTCGTATTGCGACACTATTGCTTTTGGCGATACCTCGTAAAGTTACGAGGTTATCTGAAGCCAATCATCAACTAATAGGTTCGTGTCACCAAGAGCCGGTGAGAGTGCCCTCTTATATACCCACCGGGTACATAACGGTTTAATGATTGCGGCAAACAACAGAACCCTTAATTTCACTACGCTTTACTGGAGCGAAATATACAGTATTCTGCAGCTGGGTTGTTTTGCCATATATTGAACAGAGAGTATCCTGCGCCACTCAGGACATATGAATCCACGGTCCCACCTGCCCAGACCCAGAAGACGTGGTCGAACTGAGGGTTGATTCATGTAAGTCCATTCGGCCGGCAGGGCTCCGATATATGGATTATTGGTTATCGACTTAACTCCTATATGACTCTGCATATCTTGAGATGTGATAGTGTTCCGACGTTGACGACATCTCATCTCCGAAGGAATGAACCTTTGGATATGAGAGAATAGTCGTTTGTTCGTCGACTAGGAATAAGGTTTCCTGCCGATGAGGAATGACCATTGACAATAGAGATCCTACGACCGATACCGATCTAAAGATGATACACGTCATATCTGCTCTCAGCTTGATCGCTGTCATTGATCCATTGGTACGAAGGTAGGGTAATGGAGATATTACCAATCGGTGAACAAATCTGGAAGGTTGATCCAATTAGGAAATCCGAGTGATAATTTAGGATTTCGGATTGAGTATCCATATTTGGAATATCGAATGATCCTGTATGATCCCGGAAGTATACCTGTAACACCAAAGGCGTAACACCCAAGATCAACAGTCTCCCGCACCCAGCCAGAGTCTCAGCTGGCGTCACGCCTCCCTCCGAATTGACCGCTTCTAAGTACTCCTCCAGTCTCACTCAATCATAGCCTGCAAGTGCATCTCCAAACTCGCTCAATCACGGCCTCCCAGTGCATCTCTGAGTTCACTCAATCTCGGTCTCCAATTGCATCTCCAACCTCGCTCAATCACAGCCTCAAAGTGCATCTCTAAACTGGCTCAATCACAGCCTCCCAGTGCATCTCCAAACTCGCTCTCTCATGGCCTCCAAGTGCATCTCTGAGTTCACTCGTTCTCGGCCTCCAAGTGCATCTCAAAACTCGCTCGATCACGGCCTCACAGTGTCACTCTGAGTTCACTTGATCCTGGCATCCAAGTGCATGTCAGAGTTCACTCGATCTCGGCCTCCAAGTGCATCTCTCATCTCGCTTGATCATGGCCTCCAAGTGCATCTCTGAGTTCACTTGATCTCGGCCTCCAAGTGCATATCTCAACTCGCTCGATCAGGGCCTCCAAGTACATCATTAATGAGCGACGGTGGGTGTACGGACATACAGGGGTAACGGAGGTGGACTGAGTGATGGGGAGTAGATATTCAGGAGACCCTGGGGTAGATAAACATCATCCCATTTTCATTTCATCTGTATCCACGCAATTGCGTGGATTCTCACGGCCAGGTAGTATCATATCTTCTCACTTTCTTCCAAGGCTCCTCGAGCTAGAACCATTCTTTCTCACGAATTCAGTTTGTGCTCTCAATGGGCGTCTCGAGATGCTCCTCCGATTATGCTCGACTACCATCTGTGGCCAGATTGACTGTATGTATATATATAGAGAGACTTAAAGAATTCATGCAATATTATGAGGTAGCGAATCTTGTGACTGTAACAAAGACAAATATGATACACGAAATGCCTTGTGCTTATGGTCACAGTTGGCCACAAAGCCACAGTGTTCGTTTATAATAGGATATCAACAGAGCGGAAAGAAACGGCAAAACTGCGATCGGAGGGCGATATGCAACACAATGCATCCTATTGGCGCCAGGCGCGGAGTAATCTGCCACCAGGATGTCTCTGACCCCTCTGACAGAGCGCATCCACTCTGACGCAGGCATTCCGCCTGGATGGAATTGTTTTTTGCTGATGTGAGTCCCGATCCGGCATGTAATTACCCCAGTACGAGGTCTTCCCAACCCAATCGGGCAAGTTGTAGCCCTGATTTCTCATATCTGCTCGTATCCTCCACATCGTTCTCATTGTCATCCCCCATCTCTCTCTTTCTCGTCCACAACTCTACCATCATCGCGAAATACAAAGTTAAGTCATCCCACTCTATCTCTCTATGTCATGATCATGAGTGGACACCGTGTACAGCATACACCGAGTACAGCATACACTGAGTACAGCTTACACCGAGTACAGTATACACCGAGCACAGCATCCACCGAGTGCAGCATCCACCCAGAATTCTTTGTATTCCCTTCATTCTCATGATTACAAGTTGACTCCTGAATGTAGCTTCATCTTCTAGCGTGCCTCCCTATACGATCGACCGCCATCAGCCAGCTCTCCACGACAACTCAAAGGTAAAGTCACATTGTCACATTCTCACGGTTGCGAGTTAACTAACTGATGAAATCAGTCACAGCACCCAGCGCGCCATCCGTCGACTGCCTCCAAGTACTCGTCCAAACTCGCTCGATTACGGCCTACAAGTTTGCACATTCACGGCCTCCAAGTGCATATCTCAACTCGCACAATTACGGCCTCTAAACTCGCTCAATCACCGCCTCCAAGTGTATCTCCAAACTCGAACTATTACATCCTCCAAGTTCGCACGATAATGGCCTCCAAGTGCATCTCCATACTTGCACATTTACCGCCTCTACACTCGCTCGATCACGGCCTCAAAGTGTATCTCCCAACTCACTCGATCAAGGCCTTCAAGTGCATCTCCAAACTCGAACAATTACGGCCTCCAAGTTTGCACATTTATGGACTCCAAGTGCATCTCCAAACTCGCATGATTATGGCCTCTAAACTCGCTCGATTACGGCCTCCAAGTATATCTCCAAACTCGCATGGTTACGGCCTCCAAGTGCATCTACAAACTTGCTCGATCACGATCTCGGAGTGCATCTCTAAGTCCACTCGATCACGGAGTCTAAGTGAATCTCCAAACACACCCGATTACCGCCTGCAAGTGCAGCTCCAAACTCCATCAGCAAAAAATATTTCTGTCCAGGCAGAAAGGCTCCGTCAGGGTGGACGCGTTCCGTCAGAGCCGTCAGAGACACCACGGTGGCACACTACTCCGCGCCCAGCGCCAATACGACGTGTTGCGTTGCATATTGCTCTCCAATCGCTGTTTCGCTGTTTCTTCTCGCTTTGTCGCTATTCTATTGTAAATGAACACTGTGGCGTTGTGGCCAACTATGACCATACGTCGGAATGGGTTCATTGGGTACATCAGCAAAATGTAAATCGGTCCGGAAACCGCAGGCAGGGTTCCATAAGCACAAGGGATTTCGTCTATCATATTCGTCTTTGTTACAGTCACAAGATTCGCTACCTCATAATATGGCATGCATTATTTAAGTATTTCTATATATATACATACGGTCAATCTGGCCACAGATGGTAGTTGAGCATAATCGGAGGTTCTAGCTTGAGGAGCCAAGGAAGAAAGTGAGAAGATGTGATACTACCCGGCCGTGAGAATCCACGCAATTGCGTGGATCCAGATGAGATGAAAATGAGATGATGTCGATCTACCCCGGGGTCTCCCAAATATGTACTCCCCGTCGCTCAGTCCACCGCCGTTACCCCTGTACCTCCATACACCCGCCGTCGCTCATTGACGATGTACTTGGAGGCCGTGATCAAGCGAGTTGAGAGATGCACGTTGAAGCCGTGATTGAGCGAGTTTGGAGATGCAATTGGAGGCCGAGATCGAGTGAACTCAGAGATGCACTTGGAGGCCGTGATCGAGTGAGTTTGGAGATGCAATTGAAGATGGAGATTGAGTGAACTCAGAGATGCACTTGGAGGTCATGATCGAGCGAGTTTGGAGATGCACTTGGAAGCCATGATCGATCGAGATTGGAGCAGTACTTGGAGGTGGTCGATCTGGAGGCGGTAGATTGGGAGGGAGGTGCGATGGCAGCCGAGACTCTATTCATTGGTTGACTCGTAATGGTGGGAATGTAGACAGTTGAGTACAATAAGGTCTGCCGAGAGATGAGAGCTGGCTGGCGGTGGGAGAGAGTAGATCTTGGGATGATGCAGTACTCGGTGTATGCAGTACTCGGTGTATGCAGTACTTGATGTATGCAGTACTCGGTGTATGCAGTACTCAGTGTATGCTGTACTCGGTGTATGCTGTACTCGGCGTTAACTCATGATCATTGCATGGAGAGATAGACAGGGATGACTCAACTTCGTGTTCTTAGGTGATGGTAGAGTTGAGCACAAGACAGAGAGAGATCAGAGGAGATGGGGGAAATCATCATGAGAAACTGGGACTTAGAGAATTTTGAGTGCGAGTCAATTGACCATCCCTGATACGGCAGGTACGAGTCCCGATCTGGCAGGTAATAACACGGGTACGAGGTCTTCTAAACCCAATCAGGCAAGTTGTACTGCTGATTTCTCAAAGCCGCTCGTATTCTCCATATCGTTCTCATTCTTGTCCCCTATCTCTCTTTTTCTCGTCCACAACTCAACCATCATCGCAGAACGCAAAGTTATGTCATCCCTCTCTATCTCTCCATGTCATGATCATGAGTTAACACCGAGTACGGCATACACCGAGTACAAGAATACACTGATTACAACATACACCGAGTACAGGATACACCTAGTACAGCATCCACCGAAGATTGCTTGTCTTCCCTTCATTCTCATGATTACGACTTGACCCCTGAATGTAGCTTCAGCTTCCGGCGTGCCTCCCTACACAATCGACCGCCATCAGCCACCTCTCCATGAGAGCTCAAAGCTAAAGTCACCTTGTCACATTCTCTTGGTTGCGAGATAACTAACCGATGAATAGAGTCTCAGCACCCAGCGGGCCGTTCATTGACCGCCTCTAAGTACTCGTCCAATCTCGCTCGATTACAGCCTCCAAGTTCGCATGATCATGGCCTCCAAGTGCATCTCCAAACTCGCAAGATCACGGACGCCAAGTGCATATCTCCAAACTCGCTCGATCGCGGCCTCAAAGTGCATCTCCAATCTCGCTCAATCACGGCCTCCAAGTGCATCTCTGAGTTCACTCGCTCTCGGCCTCTAAGTGCATCTCTGAGTTCATTCGATCCCGGCCTCCGAATGCATCTCCAAACTTGCTCGATCACGGCCTCAAAGTGCATCTCTCAACCCGCTCGATCACGGCCTACAAGTGTATCTCTGAGTTCACTCGATCCTCATCTTCAGGCACACCTCGAATTGCTGACAATCACCGCGTGCTGCCAGTCCAGATTTACTGTGTGTAGATAGGTAGCTATATAGATACATAGATACATAGATGAGAATACAAACTAAATGCATAAATTTTGAAAATCGTTGAACGATAAGTAGTAGCTATGATTTACCATTGCCAGGCGTTGTGTAAATGGCTTGAGCATAACTGCAGCCCCTGTGAAGAGTGTAACACACGTGTCCTTCTGATGGTGCGTAAACGTCACCACAATATAAAGGAGTACGTATGCAACGCGACCCGTCGCCTGGGCTACGGGTAGAGTGCAATTCCCTGTCAGACCGTACGAGGTTCCATCAGAGCCATCAGAGCCATCCGGAACACCCAGGTGTTTCTGACGGAAACTGGAGTAGTTGCTGATGTCGCTCGATCACGGTATCGGAGTGTATCTCTGAGTTCACTGGATCGTCATTTTCATGCGCACCTTGAATTGCTCTCAATCACCGCCTGCAGCCAGTCCAGATATATCTTGTGTAGATGGGTAGCTATATGGTTACATAGATACATTGATACATAGTTATATAGATGATAATACAATCTGAATACATGAGTTTTAACAATCGTTGAACGATAAGTAGTAGCTATGATTTCCAGGTGCACCTGCAGCGGTCCCACAGAACTTCTTTTTCCCAGACTGATCTACTGTGATTCCAGATGCTCCCAGACTTTTTGCCGGTGCTCCAAGGCTTGTCGTCCGCGTTCCCAGACTTGTCGCCAGCACACCCAGACTTGTAGCCTGCACTCTGAGGCTTGTTGTCAGCGCTCCGAGACTTGTCCCCGGCACTCCCAGGTGCTCCCAGGTGCACCAAAAGTTCTCTCTGGCGCTCCGAGGTGTTCCCAAACTTATCACAATCACTCCCATAGTACTCCTGTACCAGTCATCAGAGATCTCAGTTACTCCGAAGGCTGGCCGGAATGCCCTCCTACGGTCTGATACTCTCCTGAAAATGATGCATCTAAGTTTACTCTCCACATCCTCTCAGACACTTCTGGAGGCTCCCAGAGACTAAACTACATTTTGCTGATGAACTCATGGGCTTGCCAGGGAGTCGGAGGTTTATCAGGTCTTATTGACTTTGCCCAAAGTCTTCATCAATTAGACACACCATGCTTGGGCCAAGACTGTTCTCTTTGGCCGGGGAGTACCAGAGTTGTTCTGCTCCACAAGGGATTGGCTCGAAGTCCCACTTAATTGCATATTGGCTATCGTCTTCCTGACATGTCAGTCGCATTCCTGCAACTGCTGCAACTAGTCCCCTTAGCTCAGTTTGAAAGAGTGTAGTAAGGAATACGTGGCATCACTATAAGCCCTGAAGGCTTATCGACTGGTCAAGGTTATTGCATCATCAAATCATTTCTACCTTCGGATCTGAACTTTCAATGAATCCGCCAGCAATGAGGCTCGCTGTCAAATCGACACGAGGCATGTAATCACCCGCTAAGGATCTTATGTATGGCAGCTTACTACTCCATTTGAGATTGGTGTTAAGTGCTATATGGTATTACAACCCATTATGTGGATTTCGTAGTAGACTAGTACCAATACCTCTATTAAGGGAGAACCCCTAACAGTGACTGAAACAAAGACAAATATGATAAATGAAATGCCTTGTGGTTGTAAAACCCTAAGAACCACTGCTGTGAGAATATGGCACCAAGTCTCCCGCAGAGCTTGTGCAGAGGTTTCAGCAGCTCTCAAAGTCTCCTGCAGACCTGCGCAGAGGTCTCAGCAGCTCCAAAATTTGACCATCCTAATAGTCAATCTCATAGCATCCTGAGATTGCTCTTGCAGAGTCTGAGAGCACATTGCAAAGCTACAGGGGGGCCTGGGAGCATCTGGAAGTACTTAGAAGCACTGGTGAGGGCTACCGGAGTATCTGGGAGGTTTGTGTGTAGCCTCCGGACCAATTTACATTTTGCTGATGTAGTAGTTAATAGGCATGTATCATACCCACAGAAACAGAGTCGAATCATACCAGAGATATTTTTTTACTGTACATTAGTCAGCTGGCAGCATCAGGCCTGGGTGCAGGCTATTGGGCAAGTACAGGCATGTGTGAGCATACATGGGTGTGTGTGAGCATGTGTGACAGACATTTGCAAAATATACACATGTGGAAGTAATATAACATAACTCTACTATTTTACTCAATGCACATTATTTTGAATATGACAGCAATCCAGCATCAATGTGGCATCAATGTACCATCCAATTTGGTCTTCTGTGCTACATTATTGTGTAATTGATACCACATTCAAAACAATTGATATTGTTGCAAATTCCAAAATACCCCACAAGTTCTGCCAATGTATACATTTATAAAGAGTTCAACATTAATACTGCATTAACTTGGCATCAATAAACGGGGCTTTTTTGGTACAGTAGTTGGTAATAAATCCCCTACCCGGGGAAGCAGTAACTTATTACCACTTTTTGAGGTGTGTTTTATACGGATAGCCGCTTAATGGAGTACTCTACATAATCTATTTCCAAAATTAAGTGGCATTTCCGGCCTGTCTATTTCATGGGGTTTCCAGATGACTCTACGGGGCAAGCAGCTAGCAGAATTTTCGAAAGAATAGATACATTCGGTACAGCGGCGCCAGCGGGCTAGCTAAATCTCCCAGAGAGATCAGTTCCAGAACCTGACCGGGAATGGGAAGAGCTCGCTGCGCTCGAAATCTAGCTGCTTCTTTTAGCAGCTTGCGAACGACGAGAAAATCTGGGAACAGAGCAAGTGTAGAGTAAGTACATCCACTATTTTCACATTAGTTTCAATTTGCAATGATGCCCCCAATCACAAAAATCACCAAATTACGCATTCAATAATCTAAGATTCTCATTCGCTAACCTACTTCTTTCCCTTGACTCAACGCTCAACCAAAGATATTGCCAATAGCCACCGCTATCGCTACTTCCGGATCTTCAATCCCGCCAGCGTTCCCGTATTCCACCGACTTCACCGGTCGTCACAGGATCCTGTCGCTGCAAGGCGGTTAGTATAAATGGAGGAATGTGAGGAAAGAATATAAGGAGGAGCCGTTTCATCGTGCCAAGTGCCCGAAAAACGGTTCAAATCATAAACACATCGTTAGGTAGAATACTCCGCTGCTACAGTGAGACAATGAGAGTAGTGCAATGGTAATTCATTCCCAGTCCTCACGACCTTCGTTTCCATGAGCTCTACCGATTATGAAATAGTTATGTAACAATTAGCTTGCTGAAAACTGAAGTGAAATTTTTTGCAGCTTGGCTACCTGCTAGAAAGCCGAAATGACTACTGCAACCAACATGTTGAGAGCACAAATTTACTGTGAGGTATAAAGTACTTAGTATCTAAAGTTCCGATTTTTCTGACAAGTTTGGCCGCATCTACTACTCTAGGTAAGGCTGCGTCGTACTTGGGGTAGGGAAAAAGAAGAAAAAGAAGAGGGAGGATGGGACAGGGGTTAGAAGCTAACACAGGTGTTCGTGCACAGCAAATCTATTGTTTGTAGTAAGTACTGAGGTACGCTTTACTAAAGATGTATATGGTGTCCTTGATAATTCCCCCTTATGGCGGTAGCTAGCCAGAAATGGGGTGTCCCAACTTCTTTTTCCCTACCCCCGAGTACCTGCAAACCCTGTGTGTAGATCCGAAGATCATGGGTTTCTTGCTCAGGCCAACCAACTGTAGAGTAGTGTACCTATACGATGGTAGCAGGTTTCTCGTCCGGGGGTGGGGCAAACTTCGAAACATTCTTAAATTACCAATCTGAGTACATACGTTTTTTGTTTATGCAAGGTACCATGGGTCTCGGCAAGCGCCTATTGGTCTGCACGCGAGCTAATTAAATCTTTAATTTCCGAGGGACTCTGGTTCTCCCTCTATAGAGCGCTACTGGTTGTGGAGAGTTTGTCCTCCTTCGTCTCATCTACGACATCTCGCTACATCGTTCTTGTGCACTTTTGTGTCGTCCGTTCCTTTCAACTGTGTTCATCATTCTTTTAGGTGAGTGATCCCGGGCCGTGACTGCGCACGTCATATCCATCCCACGTTGGCACGGACCAGTGAGCCCCCGTCGTGATATTCGGTACCTGCAGCAGCGCCAGCGCATTCTCGTTTGCTGTACTAAGTTTATCGCTTTGGCGTACCAGATCCGGCAATTTGGATTTCAGTCGCGTACTGAGCTCCGTGCTGAGGACTAACGGCCCTAGGACATTCTTTTTCGGTAGTACCTGGTCAAACATAAGTAACTGACGCTCCTCGATACTTTGTACTTACTACCTTTTGGTGCTTCCATTCACTACAATCGACTTGAGCTCCTCAGCGCTTGCGTCTTCACTCATTCTGTCAGCTACGCCTCTCACACTCTCCTCACCACTCCAATCATTCGAATCAGCTTCAGCTTGGTCCCCCTCCAGCATCGCATTGCTTTCACTCGGCTCTCCAAACACCTTTATCGATATCGTCATCCTTGCTAGCAGCCTTATTCGGCATTGATTAGCATAACCCTATTACTCTGCACTCGAAATCAGCTACATCATGCTCTTCCAACAGCTCATAGTTTTCCTTGCTCTCTTCAGGCTTACGCTCGCAGTTACTGAAGATGGGGAGACATCGGTCACGCACTACGTGACTATTCAGAACGACATCTACTCCACAGAATACACCACTGTTACTTCAACTGGAGAACCACTGGCCGAATCCCCCCCTGTTGAAGAGCCAACGTAAGTGTAATGTATGATGTGTCGTAGTAGAACTCCAGCTGACATTCCCAAAGGTATTCTGTGTTCACCAGCGTTTACACTAGCGGTGTTAGCTACCCGACCGGAGGATCAAGCAGCAGCTTCGGTTATTCCAATTACACTGCCTCCGCCACCAGCTCGCCTTCCGGTAATTCTACTGTAACCACCAACGCCGTTTCACCGGCCGCGACTGGCGGCGCAAAAGCACTCAAGATTTCGTCCGGTCTCGCTTTGGTTGTGGCCGCTGTTTATGCAGTGGTATTGTAAATGTACCTCTCAATAGATTGTGGTCTGATGGGTTGATCATATTTTCTTTGGTTGCTTCTCTTCACGTGCGCCTCAGTAGCAGCGCATCGTTTTCTCCTGGAACATTGATTGATCCGGCCATGGGATGCTAGCTTTGTATTTTCGACGAAAAGGCCCTCTTGTAATTGCAACGAAGGATGATATGGCTTAAAGCGGGAGCTGATTTATGAACCGTGGGTTTTGATGGTGTTTGGGGTAAACGGATACGATGTATGTTGGAGGACGTTGGTATCTGGTGTCGGTTCTGCTAGTTGCGATCAGATTTGGATGTTGGTCTCCTGGTTTCGTTGGTGTTCTGGGGTGGATTTTTATACTCTTTAGTTTTCTGCGTGTATAGTGTATGTAAGTATTTAGGTAGATGTGATGCGACGTGATGCTTGTTCGTCGCTATCATCATTGAGATCGGCCGAATTAAGGTAGTTTCGGTGTCAGAACCAGTCTGCATACGACTAGGATGACTGTGCAAGCACAGAAAACCTTCTGCATCGTAGCGGAAGCATGCCTGAGGACATGATGAAAAGGCACCATCTGAAGAGTTTTCAATGTTGGAAATACTCGCTCTTAAAGATGTTCCAGTTAGTAATGGTTAGACACACGCTCTAACATCCCGAATGAAGAAGATGAAGAAGAGAAAACAGAGTAGGAAGCATTTGCTCTAGATGTTGAGGGCTGTTGGGTTGTACGGTGCTGGGAATTAACTGCAATTAACGAAAGTACTCGTACATCCGGGTAAGTGCGGTTGGGTACGCAGAGGACACATAGAGAGGGAACCTCTGAGTTGAGTTCCCAATCATCAGCTTAACTCGTCCTTCCCTTTACTCACGATTGTCTGCCTATCCCATCCCTGTGCTGTGGCCAGCTTCTCTGCTATAGAACCTTCCATATCTCACCTTCCCAATCGCTGGCCATCGCCATTGAGTCCCACATCTCAAACTAAGTACTTGGTCGACTGAAGTCCACTTTCCGCATTCCAAGATGAGCTACTCGAAGAAGGATGAAGATGCTGAGCAGGCAATCTTTAAGGTCGACCGGACATCTGTGTTCCAAGAAGGTCTGTGCTCATAAGCTCCTTTCACTACGGCAACTAACCTTCTACCCCCAGCTCGCGTCTTTAACTCATCTCCAATCTCTCCTCGAAAGTGTCGTATCCTGTTAACGAAGATCGTCTACCTTCTCCACACGGGCGAATGTTTCCCAACAGCTGAAGCGACGGAACTCTTCTTCGGGATCACGAAACTATTCCAGCATCGAGATGCAAGCTTGCGACAGATGGTCTACTTGGTGATTAAAGAATTGGCAGATACAGCTGAGGATGTCATTATGGTCACGAGTAGTGTTATGAAGGACGTTGCTGGGGCCGGCGGAAGGGGAAGCGGGGAACAAGACATATACAGAGCAAATGCAATCAGAGCATTATGCAGGATTATCGATGTAAGTCGACAACGCCTAGTAATTTGCAAAAGACATGGCATCGCAGTTTTGGGAACTTTCTGTTGCTCTAGAACCCCTTGACAGTCTCCAGTGCATGGGAGCTCAAGATTTGGGGTTTCAATCATCCTTTCTTCATCGTGGGATTGTAGTGGTTAACTTGATTTCTTGAATATGTAGGGCACTACTGTGCAAGCTATCGAACGGCTCCTCAAAACGGCCATTGTCGATAAGACACCCTCAGTCTCGTCTGCCGCCCTAGTGTCTTCATACCACCTTTTACCCACAGCCCGCGATGTTGTCCGTCGATGGGCAAATGAGACTCAGGAAGCTGTTCTATCTGGGTCGAAGTCAAGTGGATTCTCACTCGGTTTCGGTTCGTCGGCTTCTACTCCTCAAGGTTCTGGCATGACCCAGTACCATGCAATTGGGCTTCTGTACCAGATGCGTGCACACGATCGAATGGCGCTGGTTAAGATGGTTCAGCAGTTCTCTGGAGGACAGGTGAAGAACCCAGCTGCTGTAGTAATGTTAGTCCGACTTGCCGCAAAAATTGCCGACGACGACCAAGGATTGAGAAAGCCCATGTATACACTGCTCGAGGGTTGGCTGAGACATAAATCTGAAATGGTAACCTTTGAAGCTGCCAAGGCAGTTTGCGAGATGAGAGATGTCACAGATGCGGAGGTTGCACCGGCAATACATGGTGAGTCACACCTCCTGCAAAGTGCTTTCGAGAGAATAGATTACTAACTCGTTGCAGTGCTCCAACTGTTCCTTACATCTCCTCGCGCTGTTGCCAAGTTTACTGCCATCCGTATCCTTCACAAGTTCGCCTCAATCCGGCCGTCCGCCGTCAATGTCTGTAATATGGATATCGAGACTCTCATCTCAAACTCCAACCGGTCAATTGCAACATTTGCCATCACTACTCTTCTCAAGACTGGTAATGAGGCTTCCGTAGACCGTCTCATGAAGCAAATCAGTGGTTTCATGGCCGATATTACGGATGAATTCAAGATTACTATTGTCGAGGCCATTCGCACTCTTTGCCTAAAGTTTCCTAGCAAGCAGGCTGGCATGTTGAGCTTTTTGTCCGGCGTACTCCGGGATGAAGGTGGATATGAATTCAAGAAGACAGTTGTCGAGAGCATGTTCGACCTCATCAAATTCGTTCCCGAAAGTCGAGAAGACGCACTGGCCCATCTTTGCGAATTTATAGAGGACTGCGAGTTCACCAAGCTCGCTGTGCGAGTATTGCATCTCTTAGGTACTGAAGGTCCCCAGACCGCTCAGCCAACAAAGTACATCCGGTATATATATAACCGGGTTGTGTTGGAGAACGCCATCGTCCGTGCTGCTGCTGTTACAGCGCTAGCCAAGTTCGGAGTTTCTGCAAAGGACGGAGCCAAGGTCGACCCAGAAGTCAAGAAAAGCGTTGTTGTCCTCCTTACTCGATGTCTCGATGATCCCGACGACGAAGTTCGCGATCGTGCCGCGCTTAACCTGCGAGTGATTAAGGATGAGGAACAAAATGTCGCAGAAAAATTCATCAAGAACGACACTTTATACTCTCTACCAGTGTTCGAACATCAACTTATCATGTACGTCACAGGGGACCAATCCACATTCTCCAAAGCTTTCGATCTTGGTTCTGTTCCGATTGTCACTAGGGAACAAGCTCTTGCCGAAGAGCGCAATGTGAAACTACGTTCCGCCGATACCCCAACTCTCAAGGCTCCCACCACTGGTGCCACCCGGTCTTCCCCAGGAACATCAACTGCTGCCGAGGCAGCCTCCTCCATCATTGCAGCCACCCAGAAATACGCCCAGCAGCTTGCATTGGTGCCAGAGTTCAACCCTTATGGAGCCTTGCTAAAATCTTCCTCCGAAGTTGAACTCACTGAATCAGAAACGGAATATGTCGTATCTGTGATTAAGCACATTTTCAAAGATCATTTGGTACTGCAGTTTAACGTTAAGAATACCCTGAGCGATACTCTGTTGGAAGATGTCTCGATGATTACCACACTATCTGAGGAGGAAGAAGAGACTCAGCTACAGGAGGACTTCATCATCCCTGTGCTGAAGCTTGCACAAGACGAAGTGGGCACGATTTGGGTCAGTTTCAAAAGATCGGCAGAAGAAGGCTACCCGACTGGCAGCTTCACCAACGTGCTTAAGTTCACGAGTAAAGAGATTGATCCCGCAAGTGGCAAGCCAGAAGAGGAAGGATATGAGGATGAATACCAAGTTGAAGATTTGGAGTTGGTATCGGGCGACTACCTGGTACCCGCTTTTGCCGGAAGTTGGGATAATGTATGGGAGCAGGTTGGGGCGGCTGGAGAGGAAGCAACCGAGTCTTACGCCCTTGGTACGGGGCTTAGGGGCATTCAAGGTATGTATCTCTCTTCATTCGGAATCTGGAATGAACTAATATCTATTACAGAAGCGGTTGATCTTCTCAGCAAGCAGTTGTACCTACAACCACTTGATGGCAGTGACGTGGCCATGAACACGACGACACACAATCTAAGGCTGTTCGGAAAGACGGTCAATGGGGGTAGAGTAGTGGCTCAAATAAGGATGGCATATTCGAGTAAGAACGGCGTGGCATTGAAGGCAACAGTGAGAGCAGAGGAGGAAGGGGTGGCAGCCATGGTTGTCGGTGGAATTGCATAATGGGATGCGGGAGCACGTGATTTATTTCTTTTTAGACGGGACGGGGCAAAAGCGGGTTTATATGATGGTGGGCTTTCTATCGAACTTGCATTCCTTTTACGACTATTTGTACTTCTTGATACTTCCTCCTATTTGCGTTGCACGTCGATGGTTTACGAATAAGCTGTTTATGAGGTATGCAATTTGACGATGGTAATTGCGAGGGAGGATATTGGGGACATAAGACCCATATGGAGCGAGTTACCACATTACGCTCTAGTTGGAACCAACGCACGTATTGCATTACAAATTATCTGCTAATACCTGTCATGACAGTGAACCTCGTACTGCTGAGTATCGATGTCAGTTTTTGAAGCTTTGCTACCAACCGGAAGTTTCTGTAACCACGTTGAAAGAACTACCTACTGAAGTATGGTAAATCCTGCCGTGTTACCACCGCCTGGCGGTATCTGGTTGTGCGACTGATTGTTCAACACCTTTTCTACAGCATATTATACGTGGAGTTTTGAGGATCTGAAACACTTGGGGGAATCATAGGAGATATTCCCCACATTTGGGTGTTCAAAACCCCATAGCTAGACCAAGACTACTTTTATTATCAAGAAACTTCAAAGCTTCTCCAACACAGCTACCTGCAGCTGGATGAAGGACACTCAATCAACAAATCGCAGTATTGATTACTCTAATTTCCAATCCAGTATCCGTCGAGAAAACGTCCTAAGTTTCTAGAAAGTAGTTACAGAAGTATGGAGTACATCAGGCTCTCCTCGTATGACCTAGACGTTTGTCACTGATATCAATGTTCCAGGTTTCATCAGGACTTCTAGCACCTATGAAACTGCATCGATAGATGGAGTCTCTGAGTTCTTTTAGGATGGCTTTGTTTTTTTCTAGATCTGGGTAGTTTGACCCAAGTAGATATCCAATAAGCCAGATTTTCTGTACTCATTTGACTGAACCCTTTGCCGTAGCCTCGACTAGGCGCCATGACTTGGGGTGAGATCACAGCAGAGCATTCGGTGCTACGTCTGCTTCTTAGAGTTCACTCGGCATCTATTCTTGAGGGTCTATTCTGTATCTACATATATGGGAAATGCACCTTTACCTACTACTGATACCGAGTGAAATCTATGAAGAAGCAGCATCGAGTACATTGCTGTGGTAGGTACTATTGTCTGAACTCTACCACAGCCGCTCCATACACAACTCCTAATCGAGGCTACCTTTGCATCACTTCATTCGTTGAATGACAAGTTGAATTTGTAGATCGACAATCAAAATATTGGGATACTTTGAGTGGATATAAATATGCTATGTTATTTACAAAAGGGAGAGTTCAAGTGTCCGCGTTATTGAGTAGAGCATAAATTTCCTGCTATGTAACAACTCTTATCGTCTCATTTTCTGTTTTTCTCACCACCCTCTTTATTCCCCTTCGTTCCCTTTTTCTTCTTCCGCTTCCGCTTCTTTTTCCCACCCTCACCGTTGGCATCATTGCTGCCATCGCTGCCATTTCCGCCATTACCGCCATCACCACCGTCATTGTCGTCATCGTCATCATCGTCATCATCATCGTCATCGTCATCGTCACTGTCAGCACCACCTCCACCTCCACCTCCACCACCTTGGCCCCACCGCCCCCGGAACGCAGCAGCAAGTCCAGTAGCACCAGCCCCAGCGCCTCCCATTGCCCCAACAGCAGCCGCTCCGTACCCTCCAGCCGCAGCGCTCTGACAGAATGCAAACGCACTGCCAGCGGCGACGTTTCCGATGCCCGCCTGTATTCCCGCAGCGGCAGAGCCTGAGTTGGATAGGTGTTAGCGAGATTCAAATTCATGAGGGGGCGATCGGCAACAGACCCGCAGCAACACCGCCTGCTGTAAACCCAAATGGTGCAAGAACTGGAACAATCACGACTCCAGGAGCAGCAGCAACGAGGGTTCCGGCGGCAATGGCCGCAGCGGTTCTAGGATTATCTCTAGCGTAATCCCAAGCTTGTTCGAAGTATGATGGCATGATTGTTGTAGTAATGGCAACAGCGACTGAACAGAGGTGGGCGGAAGTCGGTTCTTATATTGTGATGAAGGGTTTGATTGGGTTTTAGCTAGCATGCAAATTGGTTGAAATATCAGGGTACACGACAACACACATAAACCGGTAAGATCAATCTGGAAGCTCCATTGTTCGATTAGCTTCCTGCAGTTGACTATCCAACTCCTTCGGAAAAACATTCCCAATCCTCACGCTACACTGCCTTAGCCTCGTAGCTACGCCGCGACTATGCAATTGAAGATATTATAGGTGCAGGTGGGCGTTTGCGTTCAGCTAATGGTCTAATATATATGAAAAATACCTGGAGGCATTTAATGGATTGCATCACCAGCGAGGCCCTACGGGTGTGACCGTAGGTCCCTTTTTGCCTCTTTAAATCTTTCGTTCAATTCTCTCAAGTGTCATTTGAACTCGCCCAAAGAGTGGTATTTTCAAATCTTGATTCAAGGTTGTTTTTCGTGATATGTAAGTTTTCTGTCACTCTACGCCTCTGAAATGCCTATTATGCTGAGACACGGCGCAGCAAAGTTTGATATACTGAGCGAGTGATCAAGAATGTTTCATGCGTAGAATCCACACAATCCCATGCCACGTAACTGCCTATTAACCATACAATCGGGCACAAGTAGTAAGTGGGGGTGCGTATTTTGATATTTTAGATAGTTCTAAGAAACTTTGTGTCTACTCACGGAGCAGTACTCGCACATGTTATTTAATCATACTGTAGTAGAGCGTTTCTGTCTCTCTAAAGTTGTAAATTTCTCACTGTGTCTTGAATCTTGGCTGGTAGTAGGGTGGAGTAGTGCTGCAGATTGCATTAGTTAATGGGTGAGGCTCGTTGTTTGATACTCTATCAGTCTACTACTTGCTGTAGGTATTGTCATTAACTGCAAAGAGCTCACAAAGGTTAAGTCCAGCTGCACTCTGCAAGCCTACTGCTGGCTAAGATCCAAGATGCACAACGAGAAGGTTTGCAATTTTGAGGAGGTAGGAACGCTCTATTCACTCTATCTGGAGGATGAAAGTTCCCGCTGACCTCTCCCCCTATAGATGACCCGGTTAGGTGGGGGAGATTCCCAACCTCTCTACCCTTACTCCCCACTCGTATATGGAATAAATTGTAAACATCGTTGCAAACGTGCATTTGCATTCAAACTTATGACTTGCTGCCTTCCCACTTGAATGACCTCGAGTCCTTGGTTCTAAGCTTGCTTAAGATCATGCCCAATATGCCCAACAGTAGTAGAACATGATTACTTAGGCACGTGACCAAACGAGTGATATTTCGTAATTCGAAATTGAGCAGAGGGTCATGAGACCTGGATTTAGTCATGGGAACGAGCAGGAATTCAGCATATCGCCTCACAGACTAGCAGTTACATCTAGTGGGAGAGTCTGCTGTCAATCACCATGATAACCCATATGTTGGTGTTCGTGAAGAAATGCCCGAAATTTTGAGGGTATGTAAAGATCATTTTGGCGGTTCTATGGGAGATTAGAGCTGATGTTTGCGCTTTGCTGTTTGGGGTTTAGTTTGGGCTCCAGACTTAGGTTTGAGCTCTTAGATCTTAGGTCAAACCCTGGTGAGATAAGAATTATAGAGACCGATAAGACGGGATCATCGGGGCGAAAAGATTTGAGTGATCATACTTGGTACCAACTCAACCGGCTTTTGGGATTTCTCACATGACATCACTTGCTTCTTCCACTCGAGGTTGTGAGCCCACTCCTCTGCTACCTGCTTAATCTCTCACCAATCTATGTGCAGCACACAGGTGCGAGCCATTCTGCTGTACCCCATCGATAGGTACTCCTACTACAACTGTAAATATGCTAGTGAGCCTCTGTAGCTTCTTGTAAAAATCCGCTGCTTAAGACAATAGTCTTCGCGTAGCGGAGCGGCCAGTTCTCTATATCATAACAGTACACACATTGATACAAGCCCACGGTACTTCCTAACACATTCTATCACTAGATCACGAGTGAATTCCCATGAACCGACTGACAATCGAGACGCCAGCAATCTTCAATATGTCAAATAAGACCTTTAATATATGCAATCTACTTACTTGACATGTCTCACTATGGACCTATCCATTTCTATTCACAATAACAAACCATAAAATATTACGTCGTGAAACAAATAAGCCATACAGATGCAGGCTGCGATGTCATACTGGTACCGCCCCACGCACCTATTCAAAAAACACCAGTGATACACCCACATCCGGTACTCCCTCCTCTATTCAAAACTTCTCCATCATATTTCTTTGGTAAGTCCAGAGCCGCAATCTCTTCCCATAGAGATACAAGGGTATTGTAAATAATAAGCAGCCTAGCTGGATAGCCCCTAGGGCTACAAATGTCCTCTTCGCACCGTCTTTCTCTAACCAGCGGTTGAAAAATAGCGAGAAAACAAATCCATGGAGCACGTCTGCAGACTTGTTAGTTCAGTTGTAACCCGCGGAATTGGATGATGGAAGACTTTACTCTTGGAAAAATTGAGCGTTACTAGTGCTTCACCAGCATATTGCCTATAGCAGTCGACGGCGAATGTGATGGCAGTAGTACTGCCTAGCGAGCAGCCAAAGCTGATGATACCAAAAAATAGAGTGGGGACAATCCAATAATTTTGATCCTCTGCACTCCAGCCGAATCCCATCAATCCGATGGCGGTGCTGATAGCGACGGGAATACCCATCACAAGCCGAAATTCGGGTTCATATATGCCAGCATTGTGGCGACACATGAACCGAACGAAAATATCTGAGGCCTTTCCTGCAACTGCAGTACCGATAATGCCGCCAATAAAAGGTGAGATGTATACCAGACCAGTTCCGAGGCGAGAAAAATTGTAGGGGTTATCTTGGTAGATGCGGGCTACCGACTCCGAGAGAACAATGAGCCAACCAACAGATAGAGCGTATACGACTGTGCTCCAAAGTATAGCAGGATATGCAAAGAGTATAAAGGGACGGAAAGCTAATTTCCACCATCCGACTCTCTGCTGCCGTCCGCTGTAGAGCTTGAGACTAGACTTGAACGAGTGCTTTGTTGCCTGGTGCTTCTCTTCATCTGCACTGGTGATGCGGTCGATGGGTTTCTGTGCCTCATCGCGGACGTAACGATCGAGAGACTCACGGGAGGTCTTCCCATCATCCAAACGGTAAACTTCCCGCACTGTAGGAACTTCTAGCACATCATTTTCTTCTTCATCCTTTTCCTTCCGCTCCCCCTCCGTCTTCCCCTCCGTCCCCTCCGTCTTCCCCACCTTCTCGCCACTTACTGAATTAGCAAATGTTGCATGGCGGTTGTCTGCAGTCCTCCCTTCTTCAATTGCAGATACTGGTGACTTTGTCTCGTCAACTGCTGGGATTATGCCTCCAGGCTTAGCAATACCAGAAGCCGCGGAGCGAGTGCTTCTTGCTCTCTCGCCCGAACGTGCGAACAAGGAAGAGCTAGCACGGCGGAACAAGCTGGGGCGATCGGATGACGACTTCGGCCGCGGTGTTCGGTCCCAAAATGTTTCCGGGGCGAAAAGAAACAACAGCCCTAGATTGAATCCGACGATCATAGCCACAACCCAAAAAACCCATCTCCAGCCCATCGACTGAATGATGGTTGCGCTGACCAACGGAACTAAATTCTTTCCGCCCAGCAGTAATAGTGTATATATACCTATTCTGTAGGCCCTCTCGTGGAGGAAAAAGATCTCAGCTATCGTTGAGGATGGTAGCGCTTCACAAGGCGCGACACCAATGCCCATCACAATTCGAGCAATCACTAGAGAAGCATAGGACGGCGATGCTGCCGCCCATATCGACGCGGCTAGGAATAGAACGACGCCGGCGAGGTAGACTGGACGCTTGCCATATATGAGTGCGGTGGGACTGGATATTATGGATCCCAAGCCGAGGCCAAGCATATAGAGGCCTTTATAACCACCAGAAATTAGCACCAAGCTCACTCAAAGAAAAACAACCCTGCTCGTTCCCACGACAACCATGCAGGCAAGTGGGTGGGCGCGTGTTGAGAAGGTCCATCATACCGGTTGTAAGTGCAACCTGTGGAATGGTGACACCGAATGTAGATGCGACGTCGTTGAATCCCGCTGCAAGAACTGGCGTCTGTCCACCGCCGATCAGACAGTGCCAACCCAGACTGAGCAAAGCAAAATCTCTTTGCCAGCTCGGCCAGTTCAAGGGATCGTTTGGATCCTCGTCGGGTTGCGGCTCGAGAATAATACCATTCGCCGTCCGTTTCAGTTCAATAGCGTCAATACCAAGAGGCTCCTGTGTGCGTTTGGAGAGAAGCAACACCGTTCCTATGGGGTTCAGCAGCGTCAGTCCGCCTCTGGACCTACAACAGACTCGACAACGCACAAATTGATGAAGAGAAGCGCAATTACCAGGAACTTCGTCTGTCTCTGCATCTAGGACACCAAGGGTATGGCGTCCGAAGAACTTCATTATCGTCACGAGTAAGGATACGAGCTGAGATGTACAACGAAGTGACAGAGCAAGGAGGAAGCGGGGGCGGGGTAGGAACCAGCAAGGGGAAGAGGCGAGGAGCACGCTTGGGGGAAACTCTATCAGATCTTCCGAAGGCGATAGACATTGCCAACAAAAGTGGACGGCGGTTGAATATATATCAGGGCATGTTAGGTTACCTGGAGTGCCTTTAGAGTACCTAACTTCTCACGCGCCCGCGCATGCGGTGATTCAGGGCGACGTGACCCGCGTGCAGATCGCTGGATTCCTGCAGCCGCTTGAGTTCAGTTGACATCATTGCCCGATTGCCAGGGAACACTGCACATCTGAATGTTCACGCGGGCAGGCATCTTCGGAGGCAGTCAGATGTTGTTGCGGGATATGCTGCTCGAAGTAGACTAGTGACGTGAATAAAAGCGGCTGCCTTACATTCAATTTCGATGTTTCATCATATTTTACCTTCTCTCTGAGCCCAAAAATCGACAACGTGTCTCCAGATGATGGAGCGCTGTTCGACAGATCGAGCTTGCGAACGACGAGAAAATCTGAGAACGAGGGCAGAGCGGGGAGCGATAATATTGTTCGGGATATGGATATTAAGCGGAGAAACGGAACTGATTCACATACTAACGCCGTGTATGGTTGGGGACGCCTAGAGTCGGGGTATTGTGGACATTTGGTTTGGCGCCCAAATATTACCTAAAATGGTAATAATTAACCCCAAAAATAAGGTTAACTCAGCCATCAGGTGCCAAGATATCAGGTTTTAACTGCCAAGAAGCCACAATGGGACCTTTAGCATTTCCATTTTAGGTAATAAAGTGCTATTATTGGCACTTTATTACCATATAAGGTAATTAATAGGGCAGACATTTGGTCTGGCTGCCACACAAAACCCAACTTTTCAAAATCCAATAGCTCCACCACCAATGCCTGGAAAAATAAAAGCTCTCTATAGAGTTGTAGAGAAGACAGCAATGAAGCGATCTATAGAGAAAAAAATTAAAAAAACTTTTTTGTGGTGGAGTTATTAGAGCTAGAAATGAAGCTTAAAACACCCCGGATATAGGCGTCCCCAACCATATGTCTCGTCTGAACTAACCACCGCACTATACCTGTTACGGCATCCGTCACGAGCTCTTCTGTGTAGTCTCGGAACCCTGGCGGGCCAGTCCGAGACTGTCTTCCGTGTCCTGACGCGCAGAAGACCACTGCTGGCGAGCGGGATTCAAACCCAGAGCAGTAATAATGGAACCTTGTCAGGTAAGTTTCGCCACTTGCATTTTTGGTTTCAGCTACATAGTGGAGCGAAAGACGCCAAATTCCCAGCACTGCACGTGCCTGCTCTCTTCATAACACGGCTGCCAAACAGTCCAACAAATTCCGGCTTTTTGGGACGAGATGGAGGATCTTCCATCCAAAACCGGGCGCAAAATGTGTGCGGTTTTTTCTTGTTCCTCTGGCCTATGTGATTATAATGCTTTTCTTCAAATTCCAAATTACGGCAACCGGTCATGCACTCAGCTGTTACTCGGCAGGTATATCAACAGCGTTAACTGAAATATGCGGACAGAAGGATATTCGTCATGAACTATGTAGCGGATGGGTTTCCAATTTCAGGTTTCCGTAGTGGTTCATAGCTGAAGCATTTCCTTGCGGTTGGCGCGGTTGCTACTAACTCTATTTCCTGTGAGAGTTGATTATAATTCCACTTTCGGCATCAGACACTACCCTACGGAAACCGCTAAGTAACTGCGATCAGCCGAGGAACCTGGAAAAAGGGACCGTAAAGGACAATGGTATTCAGAACATGTAAATTTCAGCTTCCCAGCTATTTCTCCTCCTCGCAGCTATTATCAATTTCAGCGGGGTCCGCCTCTATACCGCCGTTAGTCTGTCAGCTCTATTTATTTGCGGCGCCCTGGAGGGTGTTGAGCGAGGGATCGGGCGAGACTTTGATTTGTTTCTCGCTGTCCATCCTGCCTGGCCTCGAATCAGGCTCTCAGTTGTGTACGTGTGCACTAAGATGAAAATGGAAGTGACAAAAAGGGAATAGTGTGGCAAGGGAATGAAGTTGTGAGAGA
>Ga0307515_10002993_pt1 | contig 35914 bp, 18 predicted proteins | sample 17_EM_MG_FD_194513 | JGI IMG/M metagenome (GOLD analysis project Ga0307515, IMG submission 194513) | Populus trichocarpa ectomycorrhiza microbial communities from riparian zone in the Pacific Northwest, United States - 17_EM | ecosystem: Host-associated > Plants > Roots > Unclassified | place... | reverse complement strand
GAGAGAAGACTGATTGATTCGGTGAAGAGAGATTAATGAATTGCATTTGATCTGGTATAGCCAATAGGCGGTCGACACGTGGCTCATGAATTGTATTTAATTTCCTGCGGGCAAAATCGTTGAATCGGCAGTGAAATCGCGATTTTAAGCGATTTCACCCGATTTTAACGATTTTACCCGATTTTGACCCGATTTTACCCGGTTCTGAGTTTCGTAAATGATTTAGCACGTAAAGCCTGATTCAACTCGTAAAAACATACGATTTTACGAGTTGAATCACGATTTTAACAACCTTGCCTACAACACCTTTTCTCCACACTATCCAAAACACTACCATAACCATAACCACCCTTATTGCCCAAAACATCACCACCGCCTCAAATGGGAGCAACAAAGCTGCAACCCTTCTTTATCATCCCAACCTGAACTACTGCAATAACCATCCTACTAGCAAAATCCAAAACATTGACTAAATCCTAAGGCATCACCAAGTTTGCAATGCAAATCAGTAACTTATAATCAATCACAACTCCAACACAATATTCATCCCATATATGGTTAACCCAAGTTGTCATATGAGGCCCTTACTTAAAAGTAAAAGAGCTTCAGCCCCAACTAATCCACTATCTTCGTGGACGCTATCTTATGAATTCCTAGCATCAATGATCATCTTTGCGCTGGCCAATTCCAACACAGATTTGAAATACAGTCTTCTGTATCCTTTTTCTTTTTGCTGACGTTGGATGATTAGCAAGATCAACTCAGTATTCATCGATTCAAAATCAACCTCAATTTTTTATACTAAAATTGAAACTAACACAAACTTGGTATTCATCTATTCAAAAGAGAAGGAATAATGCAAAAATAAAAGCTAAATAAAGTCTTTCACCACTTACAATCAAATCTTCAGATAAAAAAGTGTAAAAAACCCAAATCCAACCCGTGGAATTTGGAGAGAGAATGCATTGAATTTTTCACCTATTTTGTAATTGAAGAGAGAATGCATTGAATTTGACGGGAAGCTAATGATGGTTGATGAGAAGTCTGTGAAGTTGGAGGGAGAGAAGAACTAGGCTCCTATTTTTTATTCGAGAGCAAAGCCAATTAATTATTCGATTATGATGCAAATGAGCGACAATCAAGCGAAGCCAATTATCATTTGCTTTTCTTAAATATTATATATAAGAATAATTTAGTTATTTTATTCCATTTAAAAATTTTAGTTAACATATAATGATGTAAAGTGTAATTTGTTTTGAAGAAAATAAGCATACTATATAAGTTTTTTTTTTTTTTTGTAAATGACATAGTTGTACCCAAGTAGTATATGATTTTTCAAATGGGATCCAAATAATAATAATAAAAATTATTATTTTATAGCAGTATTTTTTTTTTTTACAGTAAGTAATAGGTAGTGAGTCAGCTACGTATGACCTTGTTTTTTTTTTTTTTTTTGGCACATGAGATATCACCTTCCTTTTATTTTTTTTAAAAAAACCCGACTTTCCTTGAAAGGGAAAATAGAAAAGAAACAAGAATAAAAAGGGTATACACAAAGAAATAAAAAAGAAATTTGGTTGGAGAGGTGAGAAAGAGCGAGGGCGCAGAGAGTGATAATAAATAGAAGATACTCAAGATAGAGAGATAGAGGAAGTGGGTTCAGGTTATTATTTATATTTTTAAGAAGACTTGTTGTTTTTTAGCTTTCAGGGGAGGCAACGAACGGCTTCTGTTTCCTGCAGTCAGGTATGATTCCTTTTCTTGTTCATGTTCGTTTTTGCTTTCTTGATGCGCATAGCAGTGTTGTTTCTTCAATGATTTGGAAAATAATCTGTCTCTATTTGCTTCTTCTTCTATTGAGATGTTGGGTTCTTTGATTGCACACCATCAGTTGCTTTAAAGGAAGATATATACGTGAGCCAGCCATTATAACAGGGTTAAGGAATTGTTTCAGCATAAACAATTGTTAGGAAACAGGATTCCTCTTTAAGCTAAACCTGCAATGTGTTAATTCCCACTAATCTCCATATCAAGTAATGCATAAATGGTTTGTTATTAATGATATTGTGCTTCTTAATGATTAAATTATAATCCACACCCTGAGGAGTAAATATTCATGGGTTTTTGTTAGTAGTGGATCAAGTACGTTGTTTAGTACTCCCTATAATGCATGGTCATTCTTTAAGATCTGATGTTCCATAGTTTGGCTGTCTATACTTGGTTTTTTCCCCCTTTCGATGGTTTTACAGATTTTGTTGTACCTTTTAGTCCAGCAGTCAAAGGAACCGAGTTGTGCTATGTGCTCTTCAGGATTCCTTTCTATAGGATTCTTGAGTAGATCTTGTCCTTGAACAGATGTAATATTGCATAACTGGACTTTATTTCCTTGTGAAGTAATTCCATATACACAGTGTATTAAGACATGAGGTCCTGCAGAATTTGATTCCTACAATTGGATGATAGAGATCAACTTAAGAAACGAAACCAAGGAGATGCGATTAGATATCCAATAATCTGTCTCGCAGCAGATGTGGCTATCCTATAATTTAAAAGGAGCATGAATGAAATGGTGTTGAGACTAGTACTGTTCTGTTTTGGGCCAGCATTTGATAGGGTGAAGGACCATGGGTATAGACTTTTAGCAACTTGACTTCATGACACTTTAAATGATGAAAGTCAAGAAGGGTTTTTAGATTGTAATTTAGGTTTTAATTACAGGTACTGTATTAATGAATTTGATAGCAGTTGAGTGGTTTGGTAGTTGGGCATGATATTCTCCCATCATGATACAACCACGAGTAGTTTTTGTTTTTGTTCATAAATTAAATTATGTTCGTGATTCATTAGAGGAGAATGAGTTCCATGAAGATACTTGACAAAATATTATAACAATTACCATAATCTATATCAGGTTTAGCGTGTAGTTCTTTGTTATGCTGTTTGATCTTTTATGCCCCTAATCTCATGCCTTCTGTTTTAAAAACAAAGTTGGGTTTAGATAAAAAGATTGGTTTTTGATGTTAGTGTATCATAATATCAAACCAAATTCATTCTGCAATACCATGTATGGTGTTGAACCAGTTTGAGGCAAGTCAGGTTTTTTGTTGAAAAAAAAGAAGCTTTGTTTGGCTATTCCTGTTGAGAACTTATTGCAAGCTCTCTATCTTATAAACTTTCTGCGAGAAATTCTATAGCATTCTAAAATTTAAACTAGCAAACAAGAGTGGGTTAAAGTAATGGATTGATAGTACATACCTGCAGGTGCAGCTACAGCTACAGGGAGAAGGAAGACAATGACAATAGATGATGATAGGTCAATTTATATAGGAGGACTCCCTTACAATGCCTCTGAGGATACTCTTCGCAGAGTCTTCAATCTCTATGGCTCCATTGTCGCTGTTAAGGTAATTAATTCATCCTATCAATCTCTATGGCTCCATTGTCGCTGTTAAGGTAATTAATTCATCCTATCTTACTTCAAATTCAACAATAAATAAAGCAAAAAAAATAAAAATAAAAGTTAATTTCTCCTTTGCAACAAAAATTACAAGTGAAGTAGATGGTTTAGAACTTTAGAGAGTTGAGTTCGTTGATAATGCTTTCCAGATTATTAATAACCATGGGACAAGTGGAAAATGCTATGGCTTTGTCACTTTCAGAAATCCTAGATCTGTAATTGATGCCATCAATGACATGAATGGCAAGGTAGAATCTCTCTCTCTGCAATTCTTCCTTTTTTTAATGGATTTTCTTAGATTTTTTTAGCTTATGCCACTGTGAGGATTGTTTATAGACTATTGATGGTCGAGTTGTAAGAGTAAATGGAGTAACGAGTAGAAGTGGAAAATCAAATTTCACTGGAGAAGATATCCGATCTCATGTAGAGAGGGGTAGGGAAAGAGGTCGTGAAAGGGACTATGATCATGACAGGCACCGACAATGGCACAATGACAGGTCTAGAGAGCGGGATCGCTCTTGGGGCTATGATGAAGACAGTGAAAGAGGATATGAGCATGCACGTCTTCATGATCGAGCAAGGGATGGTTTCTATGGTAGAGATCGTAGCCGAGAGAGAGAATTGGAGAATAATGAGCAAGAAAAAGAATGGAAGAGTGATAGGAATAAGGAAAGGGGTCATGATCTTGATGGGGATCGAGATTGGGAGATGGGTGGAACCAATGGCAATCCTACAATTGTTGACAAGGCCTCAGATCAGAACTCAAGGAAACTGAATGGGTATATTGTCTTTGTTTATGTTGCCTATCTTTCATGTCATTCATTGGTGTTTTGGTATCCGAACATATTTCATACGACATACTTATGCAACAATTTGGTTTTGATGCATCTTAACTCTTAAATTGGTTACCTACACTATATCTAGACATGCCACATTCCACCAAAATGAAAAGAAAAACTTTGGAAAGAGACATGGTGTATGGTGTGGTTAAAAGCTAGGGTTCTCAAGTCCTAAGGTTACAGCCTTAAAATGTAGAGAAATTTAGAAAAAACTCTCTATTGTTTTATTAAAAGTCTTAATAATAACCTTCTTCTCAAAATAAACTAGACGTTTCTATTTATATTAGTCTTAAAATCTTTTATGAGAAAGGATTTCTAATTAAAAATAGAACTCTTTATAGAAAATGATTCACAACTAAAACTTACCTAACTAATAGAATCCATCTAGCATTAGAATTCCTAAATACTAATTAAAAACAAATAATTAAAATCCAAAATTAACTAGAAAAATAATTAAAATAACAACTTGAAGCTTCATATTAGATGCTTCCGGGTTTCTTCACGGACTTCTCTTCATGCTTGGTCTTGTCTATTTGGTTCATAAATATGGTTGTACCATGCTCCACGTCAGTAAGTTAGCTCTATTTTTGTGCTTGTTTACATATCCATTCATCTTATAAGGTTCTTGTTATGTCTGATGTGGTGCTTGTAAAGGGAATAAAAATTGCAGCACGAAGCAAAAGTAAATCTTCAACTAGATCAAGTTTATCGTCTTAATTCAGTCCATCTTCCCTCCTGCCACATACACACAAATGAAGGAAAGAGGAAAACTTGCTACACCGCACAGATAATCCAGAAGCAGATTTTTAAAAACAAATTTTATGGTTCTGCTTTAGGGATTTTCTCTTGGTCACTGAGTCAGGATATTCTTTTCCTTCAGAGAGTTTAAATGAGGTTGTTACATGCTAGACCATCACAATACTTAGCAAAGTTTTGTTGGATGGAACAGTCACAAAGGAATGGTACTTTTGTGATTTTGTTTTTGATAAAAGTACTTTGCAAATTTCTAAAACCTTGTCATTGAAGAAGAAATGTGGAAAGTGCAATAAAAGCGTGAGTTCTTGTGAGAGTGATACATGTAGGAATGTCAGTCAGCAATGGCAGTTAGTAGAATTTTAAGGCAAATATTGAGGCTGTTTCGATGGGGATTTCAATTTGTGCTTCATGTGCCAAATAGGAGTTGTAAAGGTTGGTGTGGTAATGATGTCTCTCATGGACACGGATACTTGAAATTTGGTTTTTCTATGATCATAATATGCCGATGGTTGGTGAAAGTTCCATCTCATGGTCATGAACATGTATTACATATCAATTGGTTGATAAGGTCTGCATTCTTTTGCCTGTTGGGGACATGATTCTGTAAAGAGAGTGTGCTATATTTATTCCACTGTCACAATGTTAATTGATTAGAATTATCTGAATAAAAATGTTCATTATGTTTTCCAGTTCCATATATAATGACCAGCATAAAAGGGAAATTTCATCATATTCAAGTGATGATTACCATGATGAGGTTAGCCTGGAACAATTTAATTTGTAAAACAAGTTACGCTCTTGTTTAGGGTTGAGTTTTTTGACTTTTCAGTCATTACTGATTTCGTCTTATTATCAGGTGAAGGAAAAATTTGAGAAATCAACTAAGACGCATGATGAACTTAAAAACAAGGTTTGCTTTCTCCTTTGAGTTTTAAATGAGAGACATTTGTGATTTTTTCATTTGATTTTCCTATGTTTGTAAAGGCATGAGCCACACATCCAATTGCACAGCTGATTTTAATGGATGGATTTGACGTGATTCATGCTGTTTATTTGGAAATAAATATAAAGCATGAAATTAAAGACAAAATGCTCACATTATCTTCCCGTACTGCATATATCAGTCAATGGTATCACCTTGTAAGTGGGAGTAAACAAAATTGAGGAAGTTGATTATGTAGCTTCTTATTTTTTATGGCCATCATATCTTATGTAGTACTCTCAGTGTATTGCTCCGCTCCCTTCCCGATACACATAAAATGGATCCCATGGGAAATTATCATTGCGGGACCCACTTTTATGTGAGTGAGAAAGCAATATGCCTTGAGTACATAATAATTTCTCTCCCATGCATTAGGTTTTCTTTAAGCAGTTATGTTTTGGCTTATCAGGTTTCTCATATGGAGGAGAGGTTGGAAAATAAACAGCAATTTGTTTCAGATTTACAGAAAAAAGCTCTGGTATTTCTTTAATTTCAAGGCAAGCATTTTTAGCTTAGACAGTGTTCCATTGTCTGCTTTTTTCCCTGACTTTTGATGATCAATGCAGATATTAGAGGGTGCTTTGCTGACTGCAAAGAAGCTCTCCTTGCAACGTAGGATGCAGTTGACCAAGGTAATTGCAACATTTACCCTATGGGTGGTTGAGTAGCACTTTTTGGGTCATTTCTTTTGTTTTAATGATTGTTTTCTCCTGCAGCTACAAAAATGTTTTCTGCAAGTGAAAGAATACACCAACAGACTTAAAAGCTGTGAACAGGAACTTAAGGTTACTTTCCATATTCTTATGCATAACTAACCAAGCAATTAGGACTTAGGATTATTCAGATTCTTTTTAGTTGGGTACCAAACATGGTATTAAACGTACTGTGCGCGCTTTTGATTGACATGGGAAATTCATGCAAATTGTTCTGCACCAGTTCCACAGTAATCTTATTGTATGTCTTTGTAATTTTTAGGTTGTCTCTCATTTTATTAGCTTATCTATTCCTGCGACTCTGACATCATATTAATTTAATATGACAGATTCATTTTGATAAATTTTCTGTGCATTAGTAAAGGGCACGTGCGCTGCATCTCTTGAGAAAATTTCATGAGATACATATATATTCCTGTACACATTATTTTCTAGCTTTAAGAAGGGGCTTGCATATCATGCGTTGGTGTGTTATAGAAGGTTGATAAGATGCTTTATTCGCATTTTAGTTGTAGCATTTATAGACCAAGCAATATATTCCTGCCAATCCAAATGCCTTTTTGACTACTTTTACGAGCATTGAGATGTGTAGTTTGATACACCATCCTCAATGTCCTTTAGTCTGATATAGGCTTTTTAGGTCTACTAACAATCAGTAAATTTAAGTGATTCTGGTTTTCACATTCAAAATTATTAATGCAATAAAATATCCATCTATTTTTGCTTATTTTTGTCTTAGCTATTGCTTGTTTATTACAAAAAATGCTACAAGAGCTCTGTTTTTTTCTGTGCACACACTCATATTTTGCTGGATTCGCACAATAAAATTACCATTTTGCCCTTGAAGAACAAACTTAATTAACTTGGTCTTAGGGATAGAGAAGTCTTTTTTGACCCATTAGTCATTACAAAATTGAACAAGGTTAATCAATCTTTTTACATTTTTGTTGCATAATGTAATTACTAGATGACCCTTAAAAGACAAAAAAACATCTAACATAGGTTAAGGGGCATTTTGGACTTTTCAATTTTTTTTGCACAATGCAATGACTTAAATGCCCTTTAAAATTAAACTCTTGGTTTTGGATGCAGGGGTATTTTTGTCATTTCATTTTACTTTTTTCGTAATTCTCATGTAGGGTCAAGGGTGATTGGGTCTTTTGATATATATACAATATAATTAAAATAAAAAATCAGCTAGCGCGTGTTGGGCACATGCTAGCAAGTGGGTGCTGCCAGTGCCTTTCAGGTGGCGCGTGCTGTGCTGTGAAAATTTCCAACGCAGATTTCCAAGGCGGCGTTCGATGCGTCTCGACGCCCCCATCACTGTGGTTGGGTGAGTTCCACCAAATGAGCGGCGGTTGAGTGCTAGCGGCATGTTTTTTCTTCCTTTCCTTTTTTCTTTTCCTCCTCGAAAAACATGTCGGACATTGCAAAAAACATAGAAGTCTGGTTATTTGTTTATTGAATCAAATTAGGTCCTCATTCTTTTGATTGCAATGCATTTAGTCTTGAATCTTTTGTTGAATTAATTTTTTTTTTTAAATTTCATCATTGACTTTTTATTTTTATATCAAGTTTGATCTTCATTGTTTGGATTATTATTTATATTTTTTCTTAACATTTTTCTTGATTGAAATTGTTTTTTAATTTCATCTCTCATGATTTGATTTTATTTGTGTCAAATTTGGTCATCTTTATTTTCAAATCTATATTATTTTTTCTTTTTGATCCTTTTTTTTTGTTTAATTTGTTTTTTCAATTTTATCTCTAATTATTTTGGTTGGTTGAGAATTTAACATTAAATTTTTTTTGGGTTTGTCTTTTATGCTATAATCTGGCCTCATAATTTGTGTCACGAGTTTTTAAGATTAGATCGGGTTGACTTTATTTTTTTTTTAGGTTTTTTAAGTTTCATCTCTCAATATTGGGTTTGTTAGTATTTTTTATTTTTTAAACTTTATTTTTTATGGAGTTAGCCTGATATCATGTCCTGGGTCATGGATTCAACAAGTTTAATAGAGTTTACTTGAGCCTTTTATTTTCATTGGTTTTTTTTTTTGTTTTTTTTTTCAATTTCACCTTTCGATATTATGTTGGTTTGAGAATTGAATTTAGTAATTTTATTTAACTTGTTTTCTACAACATTATCTTGGTTCCACGACTAAGTTATAGATTTGGTGTGCTGGTTTAGACAGACTCAGGTTAATTTTTGTTTTTTTTTTAAATTTTTTCTTTTTGATTTCCTCATTTAACATGTTATTTACTGGAAATTGAGATTCATATTTTTTTTTCCATGTAATTTTTCAATTCTCATTTAATTTACTTTGTTAACAGATAAAATCATTGAGATATTTTAAGAATATTGAAAAATATATTTTCATAATATTAGCAAGCATTAATCTTTTGTATTGAATCATTGTTGTCTTTTTTTTCACTTTATTTGATGTTGATATCTTCTCTAATTATATTATTAAATTAGTCAAATTTATTAAATCCATTCGGGTAAATGACCAAAAACCCTTTTTTTTTTTTTTTAAGAATGTTTACATCATCTTGATATCATTTTTACTTTGAAAAAAAAATAGGGTGGAATGCTGGTAGTGTGGGCCACCTATTTAATTCAAATATAGACTATGTTGACTGTTTTATGTGGTAACAGACACTGTTTTCATGGAAAATTGTGTATTCATTTAAAGTACAGCCATTGTCACTTCGCACAGCATTATTCAGACGAGGAGCATGAGATAATTTATACTCCTCGCAACTGTTTACTTGCAATCACTCCGTGGAGATTGCTTATAAAATTTACAATGTATCTACTTCATTATATGAAATCTGTGTTTGCAAAATGGCTGGATGGTTCTCTATACAATTGATTTCATGGCTGGAGTGCATAGATGAATTTGTGGTTGCATTTTGTAAAACTGAATTGCTTCTGTTCTGTCCATGTGAATTGGAAAACTCAAATAATAGAACATAACACAGAGGTACCCACGTAAGACCATGCATTTTGTAAAACTGCCATGTACCCAACATCATATAAGATGATTCTTGCAGTATTTTGCAAAGAATGAAAACAGAAAATGGAAAGCTCTTGGAAATTTTGCCTCGTTATCATTACTGTGTACACTCTCAACTTTTGGGTTGTACTAAGCTTAGATCCATGTTCCCGAAGAAGATTGAGGGGGGCAATTTCGTGTGATAATGAAAGAGGAATCACGGTGGTGGTGCAGAAAATATCAAGTAATAAATGTATTTGTTTGTTTACTTTGTTTTTTCACCAGTTTTTTTTTTGTGCAGTCTGTCGTTGACTCAGCAATGATAGAGAGTGAAATGGGCGATGATACTGCCACAAGGGATGGAATCATAACTATTGTATAAGGCATGACCTTACAGAGAAGTGACCAGTCCTATAAACATCGTGCAGTGGATGGTATTGACACAGCTTCGCCTTATGAGATTAGTTTCTTTGTACCTTTGTGATGATGGCCCTATGCCTTTTGTTATGCTCATGTACATATATATGCAGATGTTAAGATGCACCTTCACCTTCCATCTAGTTTTATGATGTGGACGCTATCAATTTATCATCAAACTTTGTTTCACGTCTACAAATCGTCTGAAGTGCAATCAAAAGGTTTATTTCCGTTCCTTGGCTTTCATAGAATTCATTCATTCGCAGTTTCCACCAACAGTTGGGTTCATATTCGAAGACATGCTTGCTCTAGGTGCCTATTTTAGAGAGATCTTGCTTGCTAGGTTCTTCAAGATTGATTAAGCAGGGTCTTTTGTGCTCCCATGGAGGGAAAAAGATGTCTTTGGTTGCCCTTTTCAGGCGTTTGGCAGGGTAGATTCATGCTGAAATCTATGGTATCCTAATTATAAGAAATGAAACATGCTTGAAACTCTTTTTAGCCTCTGCTACAAAAAGGAATGAACCCTAAAGCAAGTTCCTTTAGACTAACCACCACATTTTCCAAGACGACACCAAAGTCTAGGAAGGTGAATATCTTGCCCCCTGCATTTTGTTTGCTTTAACAAAAGCCATAACACATGGTGCGATTTCTAGAGCCTGTCGAAGATCAAGGCTGGAAAGAAACCAGGCAATCACTTTCGGTGACACTTTCGTCAATCCTTGCTTAATATATATGGCAACGCCAGCTTGATCGAAGGAGCCTGCGGGTGACCACCGAGTCGGCCACCGGCACTCCTGGTAACAAGGGCAGTCTATAAGTAATAAATAAATAAAGCTAAAAGGCTAGAAGTAGAGGGAAATGACAACAGTGGTTGAGGAATAGAGGTGACAACATGAGGTGGAAAGTCTTATAAAATGGGAAGGCTCTCCAGTTTGGCAGAGTTGTGTTTCACCACCTTTTTTTTTTGTTTTTTCTATAAAAAAAAGAGAGCAGTGAGTGAATAAACCTTTTCAAGAGTTTTGAAAAACTAATTCAATTTCTTTTCATATTTTAGAATCAATCTTTAATTTGTTCTGGTAAATTTAATTACTTACTACGTTCTTGAATAAAAAAATCATTCTTCTTTCATTATACTTTTTTAATCTAAATTGATATTTAGCATATTTTTATCAATTTATATAATAATACTTGACAAAAAAGAAAGAAGAATGATATGAAATAAAAGGATAAATTGGCAGCATTTGGATTTACAGGGATAAATTGAAGATCAAGTCTAATATACAAGGATGAGCATCTCTAATTCCTTAAAAGCTCAACCAATCTTTTACGAGAATGTGAGTACAAAAATTTGGAAAGCCGTGTTGGTGTTAGCTTGTGCTATATATATGAAGATTTCATATCTAGCAAGTCTCCAGATTAATTACAATGATTATGAAATAAAAAAATAAAAAATAAAAAACACCATGTCATGATGAGGTGTTAGCGTATCCTCATGGAAAATCAATAATTACGAGTAGGCTAAATCAATGCTAAATTTGACCATCACGATATATGTTGAACATTTTTATAAAACAAGTGGGTAAAAAGCCTTATCGTGGACTTGGATGATAACAATATAGTTTTAGCATCATCATGAGTTGACTATAACTTGCAAGGAAATTATAATGAAAGAAGAACATCTTCTTTTCTAGATGTTTACATGAGAAATAAACACATGCATCAACTAAATAAAAAAAAATTAGTTTTTCACTGCAAAACAAAAAAAGAAAAGTTAAAATTGATCACCATTAATGAAATCGATCAGGTTACGAAGAGTCCAAATCAACTAGTAAAGATAGAAAGCGATTGAAAAAAAGAGCTAGGAGTCATGATCGATTGGGAGAGTTAGGAGACATGATTAACCAGAAAAAACACCTAACCATAGAGTTTAGAGAGTTCACTTGATTGACTAGAAGATCAAGTCTTATTTAAAATAGAATTCCTCAACAAATTAAACTAGCGAGTAGTAGAGGTTAGTTAGGGTTTATATGACTACCATAAAGGAGACATACATAGTTAAGAATTCAAATTGCATTAGAATTCATTATGTAAACTCCTTATCTGTTGTAAACAATTTGTACAAGGCTAGAAATTATAGTTCATATAGGACTTAATCTTTGTAACACTATAAAAGACCCTTCATTTATTAAAAATAATGATCAGTTCTATATACACAATTTTCTCTCTCTATAATTTACCTCTCTTTGCAATTTATCATTTATTTATTGCTTTTCCTTTCCTTGTATTTATTTACAACTTTTATCTTTACATATGTATTGCTTTCTTATGTTTTTTTTAATTAGTTTATTCATATTTTCTTTCTTTCAAATTTGTTAAAGTTAAGAAGGGTTTTCTACATTATGTTTGATTTACAAGGTTGTTATTTGTTTTCGTTTATAATTAAATTTTTAATTTTATTTTCTCCTTATTGGAATGGATAAATGACAAACAAATAATATAATTAATCCAAAAATATCTAATAGATCAATAAATTGGTATGATTGGTGAGACCTTATAATTATCTTAAATAATTACACTACTAAATGCCAGAAAAAAGCATGACTTATTTGTAAATACAATGACAAATTAGTCATCATATCACCTAAAAAACAATCTGGTAAAATCATTATCATTATAAGTGATAAACAATCATTGCAAACAACTAATAAAGGCCAATTACATAGCTATGAAGAATCTAAAAGCTGATCATCAATAGAAGAAACAATTAAACAACCTTAATTAGACATATCATGTGATGGTTCCTCATCATCTAACTCTCCTCAACAGTTTAGAGTTGCACATGGACAAGTTAAAGTGCTCCTATACAGCCCATACCTTTTTCACAATTCTAACATGACGTATAATGTGGATAACAACTAGGATTCTCAAGCCATAAAGTTACAACCCTAACACTACAGAGAAATTACATAAAATCTATGATATTTTATAAAAGTATGAATAATTTAAGTCTTTCAAAAAATAAACTAGACATCCATGTTTATAATAGTTCTAGACCTAAAATCTTTTATAGAAAAAGGATTCCTATTTAAAACTTACCTAACTAATAGAATCCATCTAGAATTAGGGTTTCTAAATAGAAAAAACACTAATTAAACTAAAAGTTCTAATCTAAACAGGAAAAAGAACTCAATTATAACAAGGTAAATAAAGACAATTCCACACAATAACTTCCATCCTTTATTTAAAGGTCTTCCTAATATCCAATCATTATAAAATTTTAAAGTTCAAAACGAAATATGGCCTTCAGAATCTCTTATCAAAATCAAAGCTTAATACAATGATCAGTTCAAAAGTTATACTCATTTTGCCAAACTATATCTTGGACTCTTCTCAAACTTTTCAAAACCTAAAAAATCTTAACAATTGAAAAAAAAACAATAAACATTATTATGCCAAGAATAATATAGAAAGTGCCTCATGTCATTCCCCTCTACCTTTAAAAAACTAGCCTTGGAGTTAATTGTCGGAAATTGAACTTAACCACTATAATGAAATAGATACTTTGAATATAACGTGGTTACTAGCCTATTCATAAAGTATCATGTCTTTGACCTGTGAATTTAAAATTTTAATTTATGATGTGTGCATGATAAAACAAAACCTATATCTTATATTATACTTTCCACTAATATGAAGTTCATTTGTAGTTTCTGCACACATTTTTTTATTTCAAACTTGACCTCTATCATCGGTGACTCCTATTATTTTGACCTTGGTATGTAAAGGAATTCCAAGATAATTTTTTACAATATCTCCATAAGATTTGTTATAAATCATTGTGTCCTCCATGTCCTAGTTTGTAAGATTTTCAGAATCACCATAAAATACTAATTTAGGTGCTTTCTTGATTTCTTCTTCACCATTAGTATATCAAACATTGACAAAGTAGAGTAATATTTATAGTAATGTTATTGTTTTCTCTATTGTGATGTTGAAACTGTTTACATTAAAGAGATAACATCTCCTCCATATTTTCCTTCCATGCAATTTGAGAAGGTTGAACACAAAAAAAATAATAAAATAATATACCAAATATAAATCTCCTCATAATCATTCTTTATAAAATCCAAAATTAATGATTGTCCCGAAGCTTCCTATTATGGAATTAAAGGCTTACCAATATGAGTTTTAAATCCTAGAACTTCAAACTACCATTCTCTAACACCATAAGAAAGTTTGTGTGCAACAAGTTCTACTTTTTTATAATAAGAAATCTTGTTGAAATAGTAGTAAGCTTCCAACTCTGTCAATCAGTTAATAAATCTTTTATTTGAAAAATTTTCATCATAGAAAGGAATCTCATCGAATTTAGGAATAGGTTTAAGGTTCGGTTTGCCTCGACATAATTCTTTAGGCAAGTTCCTCTTCTTTTCACGATCTTGTTGCACCTCTTACAAGTTAAAGGACTAATTCTATGTTAGTAGACAATGCTGCCATGATCAAGGGCATTCCTTCCACAATTTGATCCAACCGATCCATTTCCTAAGTTAACACCTCCATTTATGCATTGCAAAAGGGGTTGCTACTATCTTCATCTATCAAAGAGATCAATCTGCTCTAATACCAACTAACATGATGTATAACATAGATAACAATTAGGGTTCTCAAGCTCTAAAGTTACAGCCCTAACACTGTTGAGGAATTAGAGAAAATCTTTGATATTTTATAAGAGTCTACATAGTCTTAATCTTTCTAAAAATAAACTAAACATCCCTATTTATACTAGTTCTATACCTAAAATTCTTTATAGAAAAACGATTTCGATTTAAAACTTACCTAATTAATAAAATCCATATAGCATTAGGATTTCTAAATAGTAAAATACTAATTAAACTAAAAGTCCTAATCTAAATAGAAAAAAAAATCCAAATAAAACAAGGAAAATAAACACAATTCTGCACAATAACTTTCATATTTTATTTGAAGGTCTTCCTGATTCCTGAACATCGTGAAATTTCAATATTCAATAGGAAATAAGACCTTTAAAATTTTCTATCAAAATTTCAAATCAATCCAACAATCAAATTAAAAGTTATGTTCATTTTACCAAACCACATTTTGGACTGTTCTTAAACTCATTGAAACCTAGAAAATTTTAACAATTAAGAAATTAATAAAATAAATATTATTATGCCAAAAATAATATAAAAAGTGCCCCACGTAACATTCCTTATGTTGTTGTCTTCACGAACTTCTAGAGGACATAATGATGTTTTTACACCTTTAGCACAACCTCATGCATATCGTTTTATATATATATATATATATATATAAGGATTGATGGTGTAGTTAGGTGGTAACAATCACCATGAACAAAATTTAGGCCCCATTTGTTTCATGAAAAGTGGTATCTAGGAAACCACTTTCTAAAATTTTTAGTGTTTATTTACCATTAGAAAAGGTGGTCAATAAAAAACACTTTACAATTAAAGAAAAATTTAACTTGGTTTCCAAAAAAGTGTTTTGATTTTATTTTGGGCAGAAAACACTTTCTAGAAACTGTGAAACATTAAAAAAATATCTTGTTATTTGTTAATTATATCAAGTTTGGTTATCAATCTTTTGATCGCTATATATTTTGTTTTGATTTTTTTTTAATTTTATCCCTTAGAATTTGATTTAATTTAATTTTTATATCAACTTTGGTCCTCATTCTTTTGATTATTATTTGTTTTTCTTTTATCATTTTCTTAATTAAAATTTCTTATCTATCAGATTTAGTTCCCATTCTTTTGATTGTTATTTATTTTATTTTAAATAATTTATGAAAATTGATTTTATTTTCAATTTCATGCTCTTTCAATTTTTTTTATTTGTCAGATATGATCTTCATTCTTTTAATAAACTTGGAAAAAAAGAAGTTATTTTCCAACTCATTTTTCATTACTTAGCCAAACATTGGAAAGTGTTTTCAACTCATTTTTCATGACACTACCAAACATTGAAAAAATAATTCACTTTGCAGGAATTCACTTTCTATAAAAATCACTTTTCAAAATAAAACTACTTTCCGGTAAACAAACAGGGCCTTAGTCAACTACTAATGGCTCCTTAAAAAGGATCTTCCTTTTATTAATAAATGAATTTGTCTAATGTTGATTTAAGATCCATCCATTGGGAGATGGAAAACTCAATGAACCTGACTTATCAAAATAACAATGTGGTAGTCAATGGGATCATACAGGCCATGGTTTATTAGCTTAATCAAATTCAAAATGAGAATGAGCTGAGACAAAATTGATCTCTCACACAAATACCTAGAAAGCAAGTACCATGATATCTTTCAATAAAAAAATGCTTAAATGAGGATGTATGGGAGTTTCCAACCATATCCTAGATATCATATGTTTGTAATGCAAATATAATCATAAAACCTAGCCATATTGGAGCATGATCACACATAAAGTGCCATCTATTCGACTAACAACCTATGTGTCGTATAAATAAAAATAATAGTTCACTATTAAATAGGAAAATAAAGGCTAAAATTGATTGTCAATAGTTAAATAAACCAAGTTGAAAAAGAACCCAAATCCACTAAAAAGGATAGAAAATGATCAATCAAAAGAGTTAGAAGTTATGATCAATTAGAAGATATAAAAGATGTAATTGACCATGAAAAGACAATTAATCACAAAGATAAGGGTTTGCGTGACTAACTAGATGACCAAGTCTTATTCAGAACAAGACTAAATTAACAAGAAGTACAAATTATTTAGGGTTCATATGAATACACACAATTAAGAATTTAGATTGTATTAGAATTCATTATATAAACTGTTTATCTATTATAAATAGTTCATATAGGTTTAGGAATTATAGTCCTTGTAGATTTAATCTCCATAACAATATAAAAAGGCCATTAATTTACTAGAAACAATGGCAAGCCCCCATGTACATAATCTCTTTCTAGAATTTACCTTTCTATATGCAACTTATTTTTTATTTTTTGCATTTACTTTTCCTTGCTTTTATTTACAGCTTTTTTCTTTACTTCTTTATTGCTTTTTTTTTAATCTAGATTTTGTTATTCATATTTTCTCTCTAATTCATAAAAGTCATGTAAGGTTACTTACATTCCTTTTGATTTGTGAAGCTATTATCTACTTTCATTTAGGATTCAATTTATAATTATAGTTTCTATTAATTAGAAAAAAGAAATGAAGAATAGATAAGATAATTGATCCAGAATTATCTAACTGGTCAACACTTAAGGTCAATTTTAAGATAAATAAAAAGAAAATAATTCTTTTAGTTCTCCAGAGATAATGAAGGATGCTTGTCATAAAGTTATTGAGTTAGAAATGTAAGATATGACATTTTCTTCTTAAAGAATGACCCTGTCAATAGAATTCCATTGATTTAAATCTGACTCTCAATCTTCCTATATAGATAACAATGTTAGGTAAATTTTTTTCTCTAAGAATTGAAGCAATATCTTTTAATGACTTCTCTAATGGTTAGTCTAATGGTTCACATTTTAGTAGTTTTATAGACATTTCCATCATTTTTGTAATAAAAATCTTATATCAGTTAACTATCCAAAGAGAAACTTAGTCACGATAATAGTTAATTCATTAAATAAATGTTATATTTTAGACAATCAACATGCAGGGTCAATTTTAAGATAAATATAAATAAAATACTTTTTTTTTTAATTATCTAGAGATAATGGAGGATGCTTGTCATAAAGTTGTTGAGTTATAAATGTAAAATATGACATTTTCTTCTCAAAGAATGACCCCATCAATATAATTCCATCGATCTAAGTCCTTCTCTTAATCTATCTATATAAAAAACAATGACAGGTAAAATTGTTTTTTCTTTCTAAAACTTGAAGCAATATCTTTTTTAATGATTTCTCTAGTGGGTAGCTAGTGATTCACATGTTAGTAATTTTCTAGACTTTGCCAACATTATTGTATTAAAGGTCTTATAACAACTAACTATCCAAAGAGAAACTTAGTTTTAGAGCATGATTTTGATGATAGTGATATTAATAAATGTGAGAACTAAGTTTAAATCATGTATAATTTTCAAGAGATGATGATGGTTTTAAAGAAATAAGTAAGCTGATGCGAACCCCATAGATATAAAGATCTAGAAACCCATAGTTAAATATACTCTTCTCAAGAAAACTAAGATTAGCTTTGGAGTTGAGCTTGATACAATGATAACCTGTACCAAGATTATAAGTAACCAAACTCCCACCCAATGCTTATAAAGAGATGTGAACAAGAAGTATAGAAAATGTCATAAAGCTTGATTAATTCTTCAATAAATCAGAGTAATTTAATGAAGAGCCAAAAAGTATGAGCAAAATCACTTTCACACAATAATAATTGTTGAAATCAAGGTCTATAAAAAAAAAAAAACCTAAATATGAGCTAAACAACTCTATTTATAATAGGTACAAAATCCTAAACAATGGTGATAAAATAATAAAAGAGTTATAAATAAAATAGCAAAAAGAATCATAAATCAACTAAGAAACTAATACAATTCCCGCACAATAGCTTCTAGGCCTTATCACAAGACCTTTCTGATATTCGATTGCTCTGAAAGCTTAACCTAATATATTAAAGACCTCTAGAAGTGTGTGGTAAATTTAAGCCCAATTCAATAGTAAGATAAAAAATCATGCTTGTTTGAATGAAATTATGCATTAAGAAAAATAAATCTCAAACTGTTGAAATTAATTAGCCCATGAAGTAGATAGAACAGGACCCTCTTGTGCATGAATTAAATTGAATAAGGTCTGATCTTTACTTTTTTATTTTGACTTCTTCAAATCTTTTTTAACTTAAATATTTTGAATAAGCTCATTGAATGTATCTTTGAGTTTTTTTTACCTTGATCTTGTAATTGACCCAACTAGAACTTCTAATGAATTATTTGGTGTAGTTTGGATTGCATTGTCCTTTCTCTCATCAAAAGGACTAAACCTCAAATCATCACCCACATCAAACAAATAGAGATAAAAAATATTAAAAGTAGCACTAACACCATACTCACCTGATAGATCTATTTTATAGGCATTATCATTAATGTTTTCAAGGATCTGGAATGGTCCATCTCTTCTCGACATCAAATTAGATCTTAGTTATTGAGAAAATCTCTCTCTTCACATAAATGCACCCAAATCCACTCACTTGGTTAAAAATAATCCTCTTTCACCTTTTATGAATGCATATTGCTTATTCTTTTTTTTTTTTGTATTTGTCGCTTCACATTCTCATAGAGAGTCTTTACTACATTGCTTTTCTATTGACATGAAGACTAACCCTTTCATTAATAAGTAAAGGAAAATTTTTTAAAGGAGTCAAGGGATTAAAGCCATAGACAATTTCAAAAGGAGAATAATCAGTAGTAAAATGCATACTCCTATTATAAACAATTTCGATAAATGACATAAAATCTTCCTAATTTTTCAAATTATTTTGAATGATAGTTCTTAACAATATAGTAAAGTTCTATTAACTATTTCAGTTTGGCTATCTGCTTGTGGATGACAAGTAGTAGAAAATAACAATTTTGTTTCTAATTCCCCAAAAACAAAAACCTTTCAAAATTAGCTATGAAATTTAATATCACGCCAGGCATAATGCTCCTAGGTACCCAACTATCTCAATTAAAGGTGTGAGTAGAGTACTAAAATCCTTAACAAATCTCTATAAAAACTAGTCAAACCATGAAAACTTCTTACCTTAGTGATTGACTTAAGTATAGACTATTCTTGGATAACCCTAACCTTTTTTTCATCCATCTCAATACCATTTAAACTAATAACATATCCAAGAAATACAATATTTTCCATGTAAAAATCACACATTTTCAGATTATAATTTTTTTTTCTCAAAACAACCAAAACGGTCCTTAAATGTTTAACATACTTGAAAATCAAGTTAGTAAAATATATATATAAAAGTAATTGAACCCTCACACAACGCCTATAAAGAGATGAGAACAAGAAGTATAGAAGATGCCATGGAGTTTGGTTAATTCCTTAATAAGTTAGAGTAGGTAAATGAAAAACCAAAAAGATTGAGCAAAACCTCACACACAATAATAATTGTTGAAATCAAAGTCTATCCCTAAAGAAAAAATAAATACAAGCTAAATAACTCTATTTATAAAAGGTAAATATATCATAAACAATGTTGAAAAAATAATAAAAGATTTCTAAATAAAATAGGAAAAATAATCCTAAATCAATTAGGAAATTAATACAATTCTCGCTTTTGGACCTTATCACAAAACCTTCTTGATATCCGATTGCTCTAAATTTTTAACCCAATATAGAAAAAGACCTCTAGAAATGTCTAGTAAATTTCAACTTGATCTAACAGTTGGATAATTAATTATGCTTGTTAAAGTAAAACTATGCACTAGGAAGAAGAAGTCTTTAACTGCTGAAATTAATTAGCCAATGAAGTAGAAGGATCAGGCCCCTCTAGTGCATGAATTAAATTAACTATGGTCTTATTTTCACTTATTGATGTTGCCTTGAAATCTATCTTGTGTTGTCAGAAAATACAATGAAGAATATAAACAAAGGTGTGTACATACAATATCCTTAAAGATATTTCCTCAACACAAGACTATCCTTCAGGATTCAACAAGTTCCTCCTCTAAAATAAAGGTTATAGAAATAGTAAAACCATGATAAAAAACAATACCAGCAAACCTTGCAAACACAAAAATAATACTATGGTTGTTTTAGCACCATTTGTGATGCGAACCTTGTGATCACGTGGTCACACAACCCACACGTAAAGACACCAATTCCCGGAAAGCCAAGTAAAACAAGTTTGATAGGAGTGTAACACAAAGATAACTTGTACCTAGGCACCAACACTATTGGAAACGGAAAGCCCCTACCTAACGAATATTGATTCACGAACGAGAAGTATAAGGATGACGCCACGAAGCCAATTGTTCTTTGATAAGTCGTTTTTAGTTCTTTAGAGAACCAAGGAAGGGAGATTATCCCACCAACACACAACAAGTGCGACAAACAAGAAGTTTTATTAATCTGAATTGTCCAACTTACATGTATGATTATGCCTTTATTTATAATAACTTTAGAATTAAATAAACCCTAATAGACCCCTCTTAGGTGGACTTATATGAGGCCCACTTATAATTGATCCAAATAAGTAATAATAACCCAAAGACTAAAAAAACCAAAGGCTATATAACCAGTTTTTCCTCTAAAATGAAGGTTATAGAAACAGTCAAACCAAGATCGAACAAAAATACCAGCAAGCCTTGCAAACACAGAAAAATAATACTATGGTTTTTTTAGCACCATTTTGCTGCAAGAGTGCATGGTATATATAGGTTGCTAACATGTAACAGCTAGACAAAAAAAAATTAGAAAATTAAAGAGTTGTTACAATAGTTAAAAAAAAATAAAAAAGTTGTTTGGGAATTAAAGAGTTATAGCTATTAAAAAACGTTTTAAAATAAAAGAGTTGTTAGGATTTTGTGGCTGTTAGAAAATTAATTCCAAGTATTTAAAAAATTGTGGTTTCAATAGACAAAAGGTTCATAAAATATAGGCATTGTCTCGCGCGCGGAGAGTGGGGAATAAGAGGTTTTCCTCTTGCTCGGCTCAACCTAATGCGCATGAACCCATTATCCTTTCCTTGTTGGTTACTATATCATATCAAAGTTCACTATATAAACACTAGATAAATGACTTATTTTTCCAACGTAGGATAAAAACCTTTTGAAATAGTTTTTATTATTTACAACTTTTTGACCCAAATATTCTGAATAAGCCTATTGACTGCATCCTTGAAATTTTTTACCCTTGATCTTGCGATTGGCCTAACTGGAATTTATAATATATCCTTTGGTGTAGTAAGATCGCATCATAAGCTCTTATAAGGAAAATTCAACACGTTATTTGATTTATTTGATCTTATTTACCCAATCGTCCCCATTATAGTATGAACTAAAGAAGCATAGAAAAATGAATAAGCAAATGAAAGATATTTTGACAAAGTTGCTAATTATACATATCCTTAATTATCTATATGTTGGTCCTATAATTTTAACAAAAGAAAGGGATAATTTGTGAAGAATATGTGTGGAAAATAAAATTATTAATAAGATCACTATGAAGTATGAATTTTCTATTCTTAGAGTAAAAATATGATGTATTATTTAACAAGTTCAACTTGATTTATGAAAATTGATTTACATAATCAATATCATCAAATTTGTACAAGGCTGGTGATGAGTAGCAAAATACATTTAAAACTCAAGATGGATTGTATGAATGGTAAACTATGCCTTTTGATTTATCTAGTATGTCAAGAAATTTTATGCAAATATGACTCATATTTTGTAAAATTTTGTTGGCAAGTTTCTTGTAGTTTATTTTGATTTATAATAAGTCTTAGGTGGAGTATTTGAATCTCATTTTTACAATTTTTCTTTATTCTTAGGAAAGATAAGTTGTTTTCTAGTTTTTTTTAAATATATTTTATGCAACCTCAAGTGTGTTTTTTAGGCTTTATAGTTTTTTTTTAATAAAAAAATTCGAATTATCCTTAAAAAGTTAGATTTATTAAGGAGTGGTTTATATCTAAGATTGTTAGTGAGATGCCTATTTTTCATGAATTAACTACTTTTTATAGAATATTTATTAAAATTCAATATTGTTATAATTCCTATAACGAATTACTTAAAAAAAAGGAAGGGTTTAAATGGACACATGTAACTAAGAAGCTTTTGAGGAAATTAAGTTAAGGATAGCTAAAGTGCGTGTGTCACATCATTTTTATTTTAATAAATTTTTTGGGGTTGCTTATGATACTTCTAGTGATTAATGGTGGCGCTTTGGGTTAAGAATAACATCATATAACATTATTTAAAGAAAAATTCAATGAGTTTAAACATAATATTCAATTTATAATAAAGAACTTGATGTTGTAGTTTAGTCTCTTCGGTATTAGTGATATTATTTATTTTTTTATAGGAATTTATGTTGTTTCTTATCACTAAACATCATGAAATTTAAATTCTCAAAACATTGTTCTGGCATTAAAAAAAAATATTTATGCTCTTAGTTGTGTACTTTATATTTTTTTATATTATTGTTGAAATTATGATTTTTGACATAATGAAAGATGACTACTTGATTTGTTTAAATTATTATCTATTTCTCAGGAAGTTAGTAATTATAATTTTAAATAATATACTGATTTTATTATTGTGATGATTATTTGAATAGAGCTTCTAAGTTTTGAATTTCTTATTCTTTAAGAAGCGATCTCTTAAAAACATATCTTAGTGTATAAATAATCCATGTGTATAGATAATCTTCATGTTTAGGTGATACATATAGGTGGTTTAACATGTCATTCTAGTGGGGATAAAAGTATTTTCTTTATCGAGTATATATTTTATGAAATATTATTAAAAAGAAATGTTTCTAGAATTATTTCTCATTGTCATACTTGTCAATTAACTAAGGCAAAGAAGCAAAACTCTAGTTTGTATACTTCTTTTCTTATTCTACGTAGATATTAGAAAGATATGAGTATGCATTTTGTTCTTGATTTGCCTAGAATAGTTCGGTATGACTTTATTTTGGTTGTGATTGATAGGTTTTCTAAAATGATATATTTTATTTTTAATAATATTGTTTTTTTCAAAATTGATTTTCAAAGAAGTTAAATCGTATGGTTTTCCTTTCTTCTCTTGTATATGATAGGGATGTTACAATTATTAATTGTTTTTTTAAAATATTATAGAATTGTTTATAAATATGTTGAAATTATCTTCTACTTTTCATCTACAAATTTGAAGAAAATCTATACTTAGGGTATTGATCTTCTTTTATTTTGCATAAACTTTATTTCAATGCTTGTTTACTAAGGCACTTTTGACCCTCTTACTTTTTCTTGTTAGTGTTTTTGCAAGTAATCATGTTTCTAAAACACCGTTGTATCACAATCTAAGGATTAGATTGGGTTTGTGTTGCATGATGATAACCTTGCATCTTTTTGTGATGACTATCTATGTCATTTTAACGATACATAGATTTTAGAATATGAATTCCTTTTTTGGATCCAAACCTTTTGGACTTTCATCTTCAGACAACTATTTGACAACAAGCTGAATTATGTGAATCTAAATAATAAATTTATTAAAATTAATTATTTTAGCTTTCTAGTTTTGTTATAAATTGTATTTTATTTGATTTTCTATAAATAAACACACCAGGAAAATAGTCGATTCAATGTAATATTTTTTATTAAAATAAAAATATAAGCTTTGTCTAAGTTTCTATGTGTGTTTCTTATTTTGGTTAACTTAAATTTGAGTATATCTATCCTGAATTGATGATCCTGTTGCAATTCTATACCAATTCCCTTTGCTTTAAACCCAAAACAAATTAATTTATAATGGAGCCCACTATTTTCTAAAGCAAGAGTATAATTTTCTTAAACCATGCTAGCTAATTCTTAAACACTACTTTCAACTTATAACCTATCATAGCACAACATAACATAATAACTAAAATATACTATCATAAATCAATACTAACACATTCTAAGTGTTGCACATGAAAATTGGTAAGGGATTGAAGCATACATTACAAGAAAACATTGAATTTGGGATCGAAAATGAGGTCTAGAACATGACTAATTTGATCGCAAAATACTTTTGCAAATGATTTACAAAATTTGCTGTAATAACAAACTTATCATGAAAAAAACTTGGTGACTTAAAACCAGTCTCAAATATGTGATCAACATTTATGGTCCCAAAAAGTTTTTAGAACTATTAGTAAATTTTTCACTGAATCAGAACTAGGGAAAATTTATTCATTCTTGCAGTTACTATAGAAAATGTTTTTATTAATTGAAATAAAAATTATTTTTTTCAAAACATATATTTTATTTTTTCTCGTTTTTTTTTAAACCAGAAATTGTCCAAATTCCCCACATTAAAAAAAAGTCATTCAATATCTCATATTCATTTCCTCAAATTATCTGCCAAACAAAGCTATAAATTTTCAATTATGGATAATTTGTAATTTATAAACACACTTTCCTAATTTTTCATTAGGATTTTTTAAATTAAATAAAATAAATTAGAGTACAGCTAACTATAAAACAATTTTTTAAAGTAAACTAAAAAACATAAAAGATCTTAATAGTATCATTTTAAGTTGTGTCATGAATCAGAAGGAAACAAATCATTTTGTTTTGAGGAAGAAATCTTTTTTTTTAGAAAAATAAGCATGGAATTAATTAGCTAAACCTATGAAATAATTTTTGATTACATTCCTATTTTTTAGAGTAAAGTGAATTAAGGTAAAACTATTTTCTTGTGACAAAATATCCATGGCATAAGCAAAGTTTCAAAAAATTTAGCAAGGTAAAAGATCTCCTTGGTCCAAAGATAATTTACTAATATAGGAGGTTTTGATCAATCAAATATGAATTTATTATATTTAGACCACATTCAAAGTCTAATTAGCTATGTTTTTGGACCAGATAAATAGGTTCAAACCTAAAAACATGTCTAACAAAAATAAATATAAATTTTGATCTGATCATTGAATTGCTTGCTATAACTAGATGAGGTTAGGAAGGCCTTCAAATTAGACTTATAGAGATAGGTTGTAAATCTAACCCATCAATTAGAAAAAAGAGACTTAAAGAATTGTACAGAGAGTGATTACAGATCCATAGCCATTCTTGAGAACCCATTTCAGAGGTGTGAGCAAAGAAGACAATATATATATTTGATCATGATGAATATGTCATAAAGACTTAGGGTTTGGGTTCATATTACCAGAGTTTATAAGTACCCTATAAGTAGAAGAGTTTATTGATTTGTTACATGAAGTAGTGAGAATTATTTAGTACAAGAAAGTCCCAAAATAAGTGGTAAACCAAGGATTGGTGTCTATAAAAAGATTAAGAAGAAGATGAAGGAACATTTCCTTCATTTTAACTATACATACACCTTGTATAAAAGAATCCATACATTGAGACAAGGAACAATATTTATTGTGAGTGCACTAATGATTTTTATAAGCTAGTGACTCGTTGCTTGAGTGGATTATGATAATCCATAAAAGAAATGATTTGTTTATATTTATTGTAGATGGTTTTAGAAGCATATTAAATAGATCTAACTATGGAGAAACAACAATTTAGGACAGCCAATAAAGTATGCTAGGTGATAAGAAGATTAAGTGAGTGCATGTCAATGATTAGAGGACAACCACTCAACTTAAACCTACTCACTACTAGACCACAAGTTAGGGATTGGTTATGGTTCTAAAGTTTAGTTTTATAAGTGTGGTGAGAAAGAACATCATTCCATTGAGTGTCATGAACTAAAGAGTCACTTAGGCAATAATCTATTAATAAAAGAGCTTGATAAAATTCATGTAATATTTTGTTTTTAATGATTCAAATTATAAGGAGTTTCTGTATAAAGATGATAATGTTATCTTAGTCATCTAAAAGACTTAACTAACATATAATGTGATTTAAGTGAAAATTGGTTATGCACTAGCATCTTTTATTTAACATGTATAATTAAAAATAAGGTATGCAACTTGATGATCGATAATGACAGTTGTGAGAATATAGTATTGACAGAGATTGTAAAAAAATTGTATCTCAAAATAGACAACCACCTTAAACCCTATAAACTTATATAGTTAAAGTGATACAATGAGGTAATCAAGGACAAATAATTTTATATTACATTTTTCTTAGGTAGAAAGATATTATGATAATGTTTGTTTTGATGTAGTATCTATGGATGCATGTCATATATTATTAGGCAAGACTTGATAATGTAATAACAATATAGTGCATGACGGACAATGCAACATATACACCCTCAGTATAAAAAGGAAGGGTATCACGTCAGTGCCTATATAAGAGAGGGTAATTATTAAAATTGAATCAAGCAAGGGCCCACTCTAAAAAAAATTCATCATGTTAAGAGTTTACATGGTCTGAAGTCCTTTTATAAATAGTTCATCCACAACTTTACTGTCTTCATTGCATCTATTATTAAATGCTTTAAGAAGCACACTTTTTATTGAATGAAAGAAGTAACTACTAGTTATTCAAGTGGAAAATGATTGAAGCTTTTGTATTAACCTCATTGATTTTGATAAGTTATTTGAGGTTAATTTTCATGTCTATAGTTTAGGTAATAAATGATTCCTTACTCAATATGGACGTATTATGATGTTTTTTAGTGAAAAATTCTCGAGCTCCATGAGGAATCACTCTAATTATGATTTGGAGTTTTATGCCATTGTTTAAACATTGAAGCATTAGGGACGCTACCTAGTCTAGAAAGAGTTTATACTCATTATTGATAACGAGATGTGAATGTACATCAATAGGCAATATAAATTGAGTTACTGACATACCAATTGGGCATCTTTCTTCCAAGAGTTCATCTTTTTCTTAAGGCACCAGTTTGGTAGCCTTAATAAAATAGCTAATGAACTAAGTAGACGAGTTGTTATCTTTAGCACTATGCATACTCAAATGTTGGATTTGATACTTTTCCAGAGTTGTACTTAAGAGACCCATCTTTTAGATAGATTTATATTGACTTGGCTAATGAAGGTTGAAGATGTAAAAAGCCTAAGAGGGGGGAGGGATGAATCAGGGCTTTATTGAAAATTATAACACTTTAAAAATTAATTTTAATTTCTTCAAGTATGTCGAAACCCAACAAGTAATATCAATGAGCACAATTAAAGAGATAAAGGAAGAGAGAGAGACCAAACCCAATTAAGTATTCATTATCACACATGGTCTTTTCAGCAGGTGAGACCAAACTAATTACATAATTTTTTTCAAGCTCAATATTAAACTTAATCGTCTTACAAGCTAAAGATAAAACATATCCCAATATTTTTCAGGGTTCAAGATTAAACTCAATCCTTTTACCAGCTAAGAATCAAACCTATCACCTAATCTTTTTAAGGGTTCAATATTAAAAAATCTTATGCAAAATATTTTCAAGGATCAAGATTGAAAAACTCACACACAATCTTTTTCAAGGAAAAGACTAAAATCTCTCTTTGGCTTACAATTCCTCTTAATTAATCAAATGGTTTCATGTTCCACTTACACTTTTACAAATGGTTTATCTCTCAAGTTTTTATAGAAATGTAATCCTGTTCACAAAGGTGAAAGAGTAATTTTGATGTAATAAAATTCAATTTTTTCCAAAAGAATACAAGAAAATAGTCAAAGCATTTTATAATGAGAAATATCAAATCATCAAGATGTAAGATTGAAGAGTTAAATTGTTGAGAAAGTTCTTACATGAATTCAATTTTAAGCTTGTAAGGTGTAAGAGAGTTTTTATCTTTGATCAATGAATGAATTTATAGTAAAAAATCCAAACTAACGGTTAGTAATTAGAGGAAAAGAGATAAGTAATTTTTTTCTCTTCCAAGTTTTCTTTCTCTTCACAAGAAACAATTATAACACATTTTTTTAAGAGAAAATGAGTTGTTACTAGACAACTTAAGTATTAAGCACTCTTATCTCAAGATTACAAATTTTCCACCATAGATAATAATAAATAAAAGGTATAAAAACCCATGTGAAAAGAGTTTTAGCTTACAAGTGGAAATTAAAATATTTTGTAGTGCAAAAACACATAATAAAGTTCATGCTCTTCATTTAAGTGAAAATACCAAAATATACGATGAAATAATTTTCATAAGGTATGTTTCACTATGTGATATTTTGTGCACTTAACATATTTTTGGATGAAAACTTAGCAATAAAATATTTTAGGATGAAAATCATTTTTGTGATGCCAAATTAAATTCTATAAAGACTTACTTACATAAAGATACGAGCTTGAGAATTTTTAAGTCAAGTTTAAATACAAGAAGTCCATAACTTCAATTTGATGTAGAATAATTCCTATAACAATAATACTTTGACATACATATTAAATAAAATAATATATTGTTATCATCAAAATAAATAATCCATAGGTGATTAGAAACCTTTTGGCTAACAAAGGTAAGTAAGGTGACTTTGTACTTGTGGATGATTTTTTTATTTCATGGTGTGTAATTGTGTATTAGTAACTATTCTTTACGTTAACACCATTTATAAGATGCATTGTGAGGTTCACTTTGGATGTGAGAAAATATCAGCATTGATTTTATTTAACTACTATTGACCTAAATTGTTGGGCGAGGTATCAAGATTCGGGAAGAGGTGTACCTATCAGTGATCCAAAGATTATTTAACCAATGATAAATTGTACACTCCCTTGCTTGTACCTAATGCTTCTTAATTGGATGTTACTACACTTCTTAGTTGGATGTTAATATGCTTTGTAACCAATGGGATATGAATTCAATCTTTGAGGTGATAGACAAGTTCTCCAAGATGGTCCACTTTATTCTTTGTAGGAAAACCATGAATGCTTTCTAGATTGTCTATATCTACTTCAAGGAGGTGGTTTGTTTACATGAGAATTCTAGGTCTATTACCTCTAACTAGGATTCCAAGTTGATGAGAAACTTCTAGAAGAGTTTGTGGGAAGAGAGGGTAAGTTAGGAAATTAGTTTAAGTTTAGCAACACTTACCATACTTAAACAAATGGACAAACATAAAGAGTGAATTCCAGCTTATATAAATTATTAAGGAGCTTAACGGGAAACAAGCCAAAGTAATATGATTTAGCCACATCACAAGTGGAGTTTGCCTATAACATGTCAATAAACTTCACTACTCAATTGAGTCTTTTTGAAATTGTTTATGGACAAAATTGATTAGGTGTGCTTGGGTTAACACATATTTCTCATATTGTACATATAGGTGTTTAAGCTGAAGATATGATAAAATACGGTTAAGTAAACAATTTTTAATAGTAACACCAAATACACGGCCCATGTAGATAATAATCATAAAAGGCTCACTTTTAAAGTTGATGACTTGCTATGGGTAGTGCTTATTTATGATAGATTTCTTAAGCAGAGTATAACAAGCTTTGAGAGGTGAATATTAATCCTTGTAAAATTCTGTTAAAGATCAACAATAATGAATATTGACTTCATCTTCCAAGACATTTGAAGACCGTTAATGTTTTTAATATGTAATATTTATCAATCTGTCTAGTGAATGACTAGAACTCGAGAATGAGTTCTCTTAAACTTATAGAGACTAATACATGAGGTTTTGATCAATCAGTTATATATGGATCTATTGTATTTGGATCTTGTCAAAAGCCTAACCTATATATATATATATATATATATATAAGAGAACTATATATTTAGACCATATGGACAGATATAAGCACAAGAAGAGGCCTGGTTATGCAAATGATATGTGTGAAAAAAAATCTAGCATAATTATTTATTAATTTGATTGTTAGATCAATTTTAAATTTTCCAAGAGATTCTATATTATAGAATGTATAACATGTATATATCAGAATAGGAAATTAATAAAGGATTATTTCAATGTTGTAATCCCTACAATTACTGCAGTGTTCTGCCGCATATATATAAATAGAAAGGTTGGCTAAGGCACAACCTAACACATTCTATTATTCTCAACTTGGTATCAGAGTCACAAGCCCTAAAAATTAATTAACCTACTTCTCTCACAGCCTCACAGCCTCCCTTCTTCAATGGAACAGCCGCCACATACATCTTCCTCTACTGCAGTACCAGCAGTCCAGCCTTCTTCTCCGACAGTGCAGCCCTCTTCTCCTGCAGCGCCTCCTCTGCTCTCCTCTACTGCCTCACCGCCTGGCTTCTTCTCTGCTATGGCTTGTGAACACCTCCTCTTGCAGCCCACGTCTGATGCAGCTGCTGTCTCTGCTGCCGCAAGCATTATCTCCCTCTCTCACACTCATCAAGTCATCTCCCTCAAATTAACAAACACCAATTATTTATATTGGCATATGCAGATGCTGTCGTATCTCCTAGGCCAAGGAATTTTTGGTTTTGTTGATGGCTCCAACACATGTCCACCTTCACATGTTCTTGCCGGAGATGGTATCTCTCTTCAGGTAAATCCACTCTTTCTTCGTTGGAAACAACATGACTAACTCATTCTAAGTGCTCTTCTTTCCTCCCTATCTATGGAAGTTTTGCATCTTGTTGGTGGCTGTCAAAGCTGTTATTTAGCTTGGTGCACTTTTGAGCGCGCTCTTGCTTCCACCTTCAACTCTCGTATTATGCAACTTCACGGCTCTCTTCAGGATCTTCGACAGGATGATGAATCAGTAACTCAATTTATGCAAAAAGCTAAGGCCTTATTTGATGAATTGGCCGCAGCTGGTCGACCAATTTCGCTTGAAGATTTCAATTTATATGTGTTTCGTGGTCTTCGGGGAGAGTTTAAAGACTTAATTACAAGTTTTATTACCAAGGCCGAACCTTTATCATATGCAGATCTTCACAGTCATCTCCTCACGCATGAATTTCTTCACAAATCTCCAGCTGCCATATATGCTCCTCTACTGCCCACACCCAGCACTCCATCATCTGCCCTTGTTGCGCACCGCCATACCTTTGGCAATTCTGGCCGCAGCAGGGGCCGCTTCAATAGTGGCTGGCGTCCCAACCAGTCCAGCAGCAGAGGCAACCGGTTTGCTGGCTCCAGACCTGATCACCACAGCTTCAAAAACTCCTCCTTCGGTGACAGTCGGTAGGGCTCTTAGCAGCGCAATAGGGGCAGAATCCACATTGCCAACTGTGTCAGAGTTTCGGCCATACAGCCCCCCACTATCCTCAATTCTAGCAGCGAGGTTATGGCCAACAACTTACTGCCAATATGGTGCAGCGCAATCTCTCCTCAACCGATTCTGTTGATTGGTTTCCAGATACCGGTGCCGATCAACACGTCACACCTGATCTTACCACCTTGACTGCTTCAGAACCGTATCTTGATAATGATAATTTGCATGTTGGTGATGGTAAGGGCCTCCCTATATCTCATCTCAGCCATACAAAAATACATACACCAAATCGTTCTCACCTTATCTAATGTTCTTCATGTTTCTGCAATCACGAAACCTCTGCTCTCTGTTCAGAAATTTTGTCTTGATAACAATGTTTATTTTGAATTTCACCCTCATGTGTTTTATGTCAAGGATCTCAACACCCATGAAGTCCTTCTCTCAGGTCAGAGTAAAGATGGCCTCTATGCCCTGGCCAAGTCTTCCGTCACGTCAGTTCCTCAAGCCTATTGGTCTCCCTGCACTTCTGCCTCTACTGATTTATGGCATCGTCGACTAGGTCATCCTACTCCACGTATTTTTCAATTGTTAATCTTGAAAAATAAGATCATTTGTAACAACAAACGTCTTAATTTTCAATGTCAAAGTTGTCATTTAGGAAAATTATCGCGTTTGTCTTTAGGACCTACGAGTCACAAAACTTCTGCTCCACTTAAATTAATTTTTAGTGATGTATGGGGCCTTACTCCTCTCTTTTCTTCAGATAACTATCGTTATTTTGTTATCTTTGTTGATGCTTATACTAAATATGTATGGTATTATCCTCTCGTTGCCAAGTCTGATGTTTACTCTGTGTTTCATCAATTTCAGACTCTCGTTGAACGTCAATTTTCATTAAAAATAAAATCTGTTCAAACTGATTGGGGCGGTGAATACCGAAAATTATCTACATTTTTTCAGACCGTTGGTATTCATCATCATCTAATTTGTCCCCACACTCATGAACAAAATGGCACCGTAGAGCGTCGTTATAGGCATATTGTGGAAACAGGTCTTACTCTTTTAGGCAATGCAAAGCACCTTTTTGATTTTGGAATTATGCTTTTGAAACCTCTGTTTATCTTATAAATCGCATGCCTACTCCTGTTCTTGCCCATTGATCTCCGTTTGATTGTTTATTTCAACGGTCTCCTGATTATCATTTTTTGCGTACTTTTGGGTGTCTCTGTTTTCCTTTTCTGCGTCCATATAATAATCATAAATTGGATTTTTATTCCTCTCCATGTGTGTTTTTTGGATATAGTTCCTCACATCTTGGTTATCGATGTTTTGATATTGCATCTCACTGTATTTATATTTATCGTCATGTCCTCTTCCATGAACATGTGTTTCAATTTGATAATTCAGAATAGATTGCAAAAGTCTCCACCACAACCCCCGCCCCACCCGCTACTGTCACCATTCCAAATTTGTTAAACCACCCACCACTACCCACTTCCACCAGCCACCCAAACAGCCCACAACACTCAGCTCTGCCACTCCAAACAGCCACCCGACCACAGTCCCCAACCATCCCTTGGCCACCATCCCATGCTTGTTTATCTAACCCTTATGATGCAGGTTTAGTTCATCAATTGGTCTCATCTCCTCATGGTCTTGGGGCGCTCTCTAGTCCCTCCTCTGCTTCGCCCACCCTGGCCAACATTCCTGCAGATTTGGTCTCTGCCTTCAGCCCCTCCTCTGCTGACAGTCCTGTGTTTGAGGCTACTTCTTCATCATCCTCTCCCGCAGGTCTGCAACTTATGGTTGATTTATCTTCTTATCAGTTGCCACAGGTCTCCTCATTGCCACCATCTTCCCCTGCGTCTCCACCAGCACGCAGCAGACATCCTATGACTCTCAGACCGCGGCAGCCAAAGACAACAAATCTGGTTGCTTCTGCTGCCACCACCTCTACCTCCACACGGGTACTGCATTCTCCCTCTTCTGATCCTTTTGCATTTTCTGATGCTGACCGATATGCAGTTTGGCATAATACTATGTGTGATGAGATCGCCGTTTTGCGCACAAATCGCACTTGGTCTTTGGTTCCATTTCATCCTTCGATGAACGTTGTTGGCAGTAGATGGGTATATCGGATCAATCGTCGTGTTGATGGTAGTATTGAGCGCTATAAAACGCGCCTTGTTGCTAGAGGTTTTACCCAGCATGAAGGTATTGATTATTCTGAAACCTTCAGTCCAGTTATTAAGCAGCCCACTGTCCGATTGGTTTTCTCTATCGCGGTTTTGCGAAATTGAAAGATTCATCAACTTGATATTCATAATGCCTTCCTCAATGGTGTTCTTACTAAAGAGGTCTACATGAAACAACCTCCAGGTTTCGTTGACTCCTCTCTTCCATCTCATGTGTGCAGATTGCACAAATCATTGTATGGTTTGAAACAGGCACCGAGAGCATGGTACACTCGTCTAAGTGATTTTTTGCTCTCCATTGGTTTCCGAGCTTCCAAGGTTGACACTTCCCTGTTTATATTATCTGATGGTACTAATATCTTGTATCTCCTGATGTATGTTGATGATATTCTGCTTACGGGTAGCAACTCTGTTATGCTTCATCACCTTATACAGTTACTCAGCTCTGAGTTTAAGCTTCGTGACTTAGGTATTGTTCACTACTTTCTGGGTATTGAAGTTCAGTCTACCGGTATGGGTTTAATGCTGTGTTAACATAAATATATTCTTGACATCCTCACCCGAGTTGGTATGACTTCCTGAAAACATGTTGATACTCTAGTCTCCCCTTCGAAAGTCACTTTATTACCGGATCACTCATTCTCTGATCCTACACGATTTCGTCAAATCATGGGTGCTCTTCAATATCTTACTTTCACCCGTCCAGATATATGTTTTGTTGTTAACAAAGTCTGTCAGTTTATGCATGCTCCTACAGATTCTCATTGGGCCGCTGTTAAGCGTATTCTACGCTATCTTAAAGGTACGACATCTTATGGTTTTCATTTCACTCGAGGCTCGTCTTTTGCTCTACATGGCTTTACAGATGCAGATTGGGCTGGTAGTATTGATGATCGCAAGTCTACGGGTGGCTATCTTGTCTTTTTTGGTCAGACGCTAATTTCTTGGAAATCTGGCAAGCAACGCACGGTTGCTCGCTCCTCTACTGAGGCTGAGTATAAAGCCCTTGCTGATGGTACCGCTGAAGTCATTTGGCTTCAATACTTGTTAACAGATTTGCACGTTCCCTCAGTCTCTGCTCCTACCATTTGGTGTGATAATCTTGGTGCTACCTATCTCTCAGCCAATCCTATCTTACATGCTTGTACTAAGCATATTGAAGTGGATTATCACTTTGTCCATGACCGCGTTGCCAAGAAAGAGATTCAGATTCGTTTTGTTCCCTCTTGGGATCAACTTGCCGATGTCTTCACTAAACTGCTTCCTGTTGCATCCTTTATTGCTTTTCAGTTCAAGCTTCGAGTTGATCCCCCACCCTCAGCTTGAGGGGGTATATTATAGAATGTATAGCATGTATATATCAGAATAGAAAATTAATATATGATTATTCCAATGTTGTAATCCCTACAGTTACTGCAGTGTTCTGCCGCATATATATAAATAGAAAGGTTAGCTAAAGCACAACCTAACACATTCTATTATTCTCAACTTTCTACAAGCCTAGTTCTATGTTAGGTTAGCTTACAAGATGATGTTTTTCTTAATTATTTTATTTTCCTATTTAATTTTAGAGCTTATTTTTAATTTTCAAATGGACTTAAATTTTCTTTGCAAGGTTGGTTTCAAATTTATTTAAAGGGTTGTGATCTTTTTAAACAAAATTATATTTTTCTTTTTGTTTAAATCTTAAACTTTGGTTTGGTTTCATCTCTCTCTCTCTCTCTCTCTCTCTCTCTCTCTCTCTCTCTCTCTCTCTCT
>Ga0307515_10002992_pt1 | contig 35915 bp, 23 predicted proteins | sample 17_EM_MG_FD_194513 | JGI IMG/M metagenome (GOLD analysis project Ga0307515, IMG submission 194513) | Populus trichocarpa ectomycorrhiza microbial communities from riparian zone in the Pacific Northwest, United States - 17_EM | ecosystem: Host-associated > Plants > Roots > Unclassified | place... | reverse complement strand
GCACAGGCGGCGGCTTTAAGGTAGGCGTATTCTTTATAATCGTCATACTCTATACGGTGTTCTTTAAAATCTACCTTAGTATCCTAGGTGCAGTTAAGAAGCCAATCTATAGTAGTAAACCAGCGGTAGAGAGTGTGCTTATGGCCCTGGCTATATATAGTCGCCTTATAGAATGGCTGTAGGACAGATAAAAGCTTTTTAAGAAGAAACCAGTGGTAGGATATAAGGCAATTATTCTTAACGCCGTTGCCGCGCTTAGGCCTATAGGTCTCGCAGAATTACTATATACGTTGCTTGTAATTAATAGCGCGTATAATAGAGCTAAAATATAAGTTCTATCTTGTTGTATTACTTTAAATAAGCTAATAGAGAGGTTAGTTAATAGATTACAGAAAGATTGCTATTATAGGCCGGATATTAGAAAATCCGGTCCCGGGTAGCAAATATTATAAGATTTTAAAAATCTCCTTAACGCTTACCTTAAGCTTATTAAACAACAACTAATTGCCGCTAACTACTACCCTCTGGAACTTGTTACGGCGCTAGGGTAACATTCTAATATACCTTATAATGTTATGTAGACGGCTAAGAGCTCCCTACTACCTCTAGATCTTTATAATTAACTTAAAGTTATGCCTACTATAAGCCAGCTTAAGCTTTTATATTATGGTGTCTGCCTTTTTGCCTAGAAGGAACGCCTGCGCATAGAGATTAACCACATGGCCTAGGCACTATAGTTAACGTCGCTTTCGCTGCTTTTCTAACATTTTTGGATAGAGAGTCTTCAGAATTAAGTCAATAGCTATATTATTGCTTAACGCGTTATTAAGCATAAAGTATCCTATCCTGCCGCTAATTCTATACTCGCTAATTACATTAAGGACAATTTAGGCTTAATTTGCGCCGGTGTGTTTACTTTTAAGCCGCCGTAGAGTAAGAAGCTTCGTCTATTAAGCTCCGTTCTTATTAATATAATAGGCGATAATTGCAATTATTGCGTAGTAGTTTGGCGATATCTAAAGGTTAAAAGATAGGTAGATATTTGATTAAGCTTCTCGTAAGTCGTTTTATAGTTAAAGCTTCTACTTCTAAAACTTATTTATTACCTAGCTACGGATTATATTGTAAGAAGGAATATACTTAACAAGGCTTTTATATAGATGCTGAATTATTTCTAAAAAGTAGACGTTTTTAATCTAGTAGAACGTAATATAGTAGTATACCAACTAGCGGATTAATAGGATCTTAAAGCGCTTAAACCAAACACCCTAGATATAATCCTGCTGCTCAACATACTGCTTAATTGCCCCTTTTGGCTTTATCTTACTGCCGCTCTAGTTAATTTAGTAAGTTTTTTTCTAGTGGTTAAGAACGGAAGAGTTGCCGTTAAGTTCTAATTACTAATTAGTAAATAGGCAGTATAGATAGCAGAGCCTCTTACTAAGCGGCCTATATGTAGGATCCTTTTTCTTATCTAAGCACCAGTAGTAGTAGTAGTATTTAACTCCTAACGTCTTATATACAATCGCGAATCCTTTCTTATTACCCTATATATATAAGGACCTCTTCTTACCGCGCCTTTAGCTAGCGATATTACTAGCTTTGTAATACCACTTACTATAAAGCTTAATTCGACCTAGCTTAATTGTTAGGGGTGGTAGAAGCTCTAGCTCGGAGTTAGAGTTAAGTTCGTAATAAGTAAGAGACTCTAGCTTAATTATATCTGCAGTTATCTTTGGGCGCTTCTTTCTTCTACTGCCAGAGGCCTTACTAACTCGCTTTTAAGGAACAGCAGGAGCCTTGCCTATAGCGCGGCTGCTTAATATATGGCTACTCCTACCTCTGCGCGTTGTCCGGCCGGTAACAGTAATAAAGCTCTCTATATAATTAGAAGGATTAGGAGGATTAGATGGGTTAAATAATAAGGGTAGTAAGATAGGCAGCGGCAGAGGCGGCGCGATAAGGGCAGTAATAAGTGTAACGCGATAAGGGCAGTAATAAGGGCGACGCGATGAGGACGACGCGTCAGGAAGGACGACGCGTCAGGAAGGATAACGCGTTAGGATTAACGACCTCAGCTTAATCAACTGCATTAGATTAAATCAGTCACTACACGACAGATCGAGCCTTCATAGACGGCTTAAGATTGTATAGCGATTGGCTTGGATCGCTTGGGCGGCGTTCGCCTATACCCGAAGTCTCACCACCTACATGTAGAACTGGATCTATTGGATATCTAGTTACAATTGAGACTCCAAATCCAGTTTAGATTAAGCCAATCAAACCCTATAACCGGATCTATATTGAATTTTGGATATCCAGACCAATCCAGAGGTAGATCCAGTCCATTGAGAACACTGAATCAAAGGAGACGTAAAGGCGCTCCCCCGCGAGTTCTTCACCTTGTCGGGAACTAAGGACGAGGAAAGCACGTAAGGTGTGCAGCCCAGCGAAATATGAATATAGCATGTCGTTTTCCAAACCGGGGTGGGTTGAGCAAAGATAGGTAAGACCGTCCATAGTTATTTCATTACTGCCATCCGTATTATAGGACCATTCTTCAAAGTCGTCAACATATTTCCTATTGATGGATTCTTTTAGAAGACTACAGAATCCGCAACCAGCGGTTGCCGAGGCCGTAAGTGCTGAAAGTCTGGGAAGGTGTCGGTCCGATTGTATTCGATATTTATTTCAGGTCCGTCGTATTCGAGCACAGTTTCACCCTGTTCCCGGATGATCTCCCTGCAACCCGGAGTTGTGGCGTCCACGATTATGACTTTGCAGCATTCGCATAGTGTTATCATGATGCTTCCGATGTGCCAGTGGAGCCTGCCTGTTGCGCTTTCAGTTGGATTTGTTGAGATTGAAGACCTAAGGAAACGCATCAGCCTTGTGTTATCGGTTGGCCGGGAGCCTCGTTTAATCCCTAGGTGCGATTGCCTCCAAAAGCGGCAACAGAACCCTCCAAAAACGGAGGCGAAAGTCCCCGGACACAGAGTTACTGGAGTAAAAAGTTTTCATATGAGATGGTGAGATCTTGAAAACCACTACTAATGGTTACCCATTTATAGTAGATAACCGCTACGTACTCCTATTCTAAGCCCTGTGTAATCCTCGTTGATACGACATAGATTCTAACGTCCCCTGACCCCTAATAGAAAGCATTGACGACCTTATATCAACGAACGAGCGAACAAACGAACGAATAAATATACCCCCCTCCTAACCCTTAGGGCAATCGCCCGCGGAGCATGCGGTCACTCGCCATTAACTACTAAATACTGCCTAGTAGCCTGGATTACCCCCTACAGTTAGCCTTATCTCCTCTCTACGATTAGTTACCCTAGAGAGGGCCGCAGCTAGGACCTAGGCACAAAAGATACCTAGAGCATATATACATATCCCGCTCGCTTTTCGGTATCTGTAGTTAGAATAGATAAATCCCCCTTACGCCTTCGATAGGCCTTTTAGGGGAGTAGGGCGTATATAGCAATAGTCTATAGGAGATGGCATACAGGGCACGTATATAAGATACAGGAAACTACAGGCGCATGGCGATTAACAGCAAGGCCTAGCTAGGACGTAGTGAACCCTAGCTACAGATAAGCTGCGAGAGGGAAGTAGTAGTTACTAAGGAGATCTAACATTCAATAGAGATTGGGACGTAGCTATAGGGGCTGCGTGGACCGTAGCTACGTGCGGAAATAGTAAATCGGGGCTTTTTATCCTACTAGGGTGGCTCATAGAGTTTTTCCTCCCCCCAATATACCAGGGGTTTTCCTGCCAATATAAGTTTCCCCTGTGTACGGAGTAGTCTGCATGGGCCGCATATAGGATCCGTATCAGACGTTAATCAAAGATCATACTACTACAATTCTCGGCAGATGCGTTTTGAAAGAAGGGTGAGTAACGGAATCACCTTGCTAGGAATTCCATTTAAAAAGTAAGAGCAAGTTTAGTTTAGGTACTAGGTAAGGGTGGGAACGGTTATGGGGCTAACATCAATGATTATGGGGTATCCGACGTCAAGAAGTCGCTCTATCGGCATTGCCGTCACTCATGCAGAAGAATCATAACTCGCAACGACCGGGCATAATACGCATGGTCCGTTAACTTTGTACTTTAGGTATGAGCGCCGTGGGTTGAATAAGAGGGTCGTTGTGGTTGAAGAGCATATGTACACCGCTATCCCTTAACCCGCCAGAATTCGTCCTACCGTTATCGATAAAAACTAGCCAATCAGATCACACATTGTTTTCACTCTGGTGTTCAAGCACGGACCGGCTTCTGGTAGGACATCGGCGGGTTAAGGGATACTGTAACAAGAGCTGCGTTACTCTGTTGGGGCGTGTCATCTAGTGTGCGACAGTAATTTACTGAGTGTCTAGCCTTGAGAGGTGCACCTTAAATAGGTCCTAAGGAAACATGCTGAGGCCTTCAAATAGGTTTGAGCGCTGTTTGCGGTTCGTTTTGGCCAGTGTTTGTTATGGAGAACGTGTCTCAACAATACGGGTTCTGTAAATAGCTCCTTGATGGTTTGCGGGATCGTTCACAGTTGCAATATCTTCAAGGGCAATACCAAGAATCCAGATGTTGACAATGAAGAACAAAATACTGGATGCCCACAGCCCCGGAACAAACGATGAGGTTCCCAAGAACTCAAGCCGGTAACCCTGTTGCAGCCAAATGATCTGTGCAGCTTCAGTGAAGGTTCAAGCATTTAGTCGGCGATTCATCGTTTTGACGTACCTGGCCTAAAATCCAAAGGATCCCTGCAGCAATTCCAGTGGATGGTTTCCGCAGCAATGTAGATGATGGGAGGTAGAAAGGTAAAAACATAATGTACCAGAGGAAGTACTAATAACAATAATCAACAAGGGATCTTCATTTTAGAGTGAAAACATTCACCTGGCTTGTGCACACCTTATTGAAGGTAACGAAAGTAAAGGTTTGCGCAAGCATTGTTGATGGCAGGTCTTTCTTCGCAAGGGCCAGAGGAATGGCTACAGCACTGAGAAACAGCTGAGGAAGGAAGGCTAATGATTCGAGCTTGACGGTGGAGTTTCCGGTCGGAGAGGAGTTTAAATAAAGTAGGGTGTTGTACGGTGAGAAGTTATGGCGATGGTCGATGCGAGTCAGGTGATGAAAGTAACTGTGTTGAAGAAAAGGCCACCCATACCTGCGTGAAATATTAGTACAACGAAAATACAGTTTTGAATAAGCTACTCACATGTAGTACATGAGAGAATTTAACGTCGTGAAGGTAAATAAGCTGTACATCACTAGTGTGATTCTAGCGGAATTGATGAAGCCAATGGCGCGACTGTATAGAGTCTTCGAATGGATTGAGGGAGCACCACGCGCATGCTCCTCATCTAGCCACCATATTATAGATGTGGCATAAATAAAAGGGTATATCTTGAAATGCACAGCAAATCCGAGGAGAAGGCCAGCAAGTTGAATTCTCCTTGAAAGAACAGCCCAAAGCAAAGCAGAAACAACAACACCCAGGAGACCCTCAGAGCTTCCTCTAGTACTGATTTGCGCAACCATTGGGTTAAGCAGCCATATGCTCGCGAACTTCAGAGCTCTGTCTTTAGGCATTTTACCAGACGAGCGCAGGATGAGTAGAATTAGCCAGCCGGCGACAATGTCTCCAATAGCAAAAAGTATCTTGCCGAATGAGAACCATTTGCCTTGCCATGTTGTGGGATAAATAAACCAAGCGAGCAAAGGCGTGTATCGGTAAGTATCCCTTGTGTAAGGGGACTGGCTTTGGGAAATAAAGCGCGCCGCATCGGTAAAAACAAAGTAATCAATATCCGTATACTTCATCGGAGAGAAGGCATCTTGGAGAGATCCGTACACGAGAAGTACGGCCCGCAATATCGCGGCAGCAGAGAAAACAAAACGAGGACTTGAAAAAAATTGAACCATGATTATCAGTGGTGATTAGTTGGACTAGGAACAATTTGAAATTGAATGATAAGGAACAAAATGATGCGGACGGAACGGAATTGAGCGAAACGAGTGGCAATGAAACCGAAAATTCAAGAACCGCCCTCAGAAACGAGAGTGCCGGGTGTCGACCAACGCTGTTCAGTGTTGGAAAGGCGATGTGGGGTTACCAAGAACGCCAAGCTTGAGCGTTAGGTTAGATATTTTTTTGCGGAGAAAGTGCGTCATTCTCGACATTAGTCTCGTGCCTTCTAATGTTTCCTCACACTCCGTTCTCAAACAACTGATGGGGCAGAAACGACGCCTAGAGGAAATCATGGATGGCCCATCAAAGCCTCACTCTTCTTCGCCTTTTATCCCAATGTTCGAAAGCTTTCGGAGCGAACTAGATGAACACCACGACAGGCGGGAGCGCGTTATCAAAGCATCTCGAGACATTACTGCAGGTAGTAAGAAGATGTGAGAGCAAATTGAAGGTGCTGTATACGTCTCTACTAACCAATACATAATATCTAGCATATTTTCTCTACAGAGGTACACGCTCCTCAACCATCTTAATTCAGTCTACAACGCTGATTCGTCATACAGGGTCCGCAATCTAAACCAACCAATACCACCTGGCATTAACAAGGCCAACGCGCAATACTGGAAGAACATTCAAACCCAATACGAATCCATTTCCTGCGACCTTCAGGGTCTAAGCGCATACAGATATGCCCGTAACATTACCGGAGGCAACCAAGAGTTTATAGAAGCTTTGAGTTTCCAGCACTACCTTGAGACACAGTCTCTCATATCATATGAAGAGGCCCGATCGCGAGTCTCTAACATGAGAGCTGGCAGTGGGTCGGTGTTCTTAGCGCCTGAGGATTACATTCTGGGTATATTTGACATGGTTGGGGAGCTCATGCGATTTGCAATCACGGCCATGGCGACAAATGGCATAATACCTGGGGGGGAGGCACGGCAGAAAGTACGATCAACTGGCATAGCAGGAAGTGATGGTGACGACGGGGTGGAGAATATGGATACAGATGAGACAACGAGTGCGCAGGAAGAGCAAAAGGTGCCTTGCAGGAATGTCCTCGCAGACCTGCGAGAACTGCGACTACAACTGGAAAGATTAGAGCTACCGCAAGGGTCTAAATTCGCGGATGATGTGGACAAGAAAATGAGCGTTATGCGTCAGTGCGTGGAAAAGGTAGAGACAGCTTTGTATGGTCTAATCATCCGCGGTCAGGAAAGGCCCAAGGGCTGGATACCGGATTTAAGGGAAGAGAAGCGAGCACCAGAGGCGGTTGAAAGCTATTAAATTCATTTGATTTGTGGTGTCATGAGGAATCGTTGCATGTAACGAACGGTCTCACGCATAGTCCTACGGCGCTTGGGCGCCGATCATAGCTCAAGATCTGGGGGTATGAAATGTAGATAGATAAGTCGTGTTGATTGCCACGGTAAAATCACATAGAAGCTCAAGACCTCACTTCGTGAGCGCCTTGCGATGCGCAGCCACGATCCGTTGGTTGGTCGCCAGTGTTGGAAGAGGCTGGCGCTGCCCACGTCAAAGCATGATTCGACCCAAAGTCTACTCCGCCCATATTTCACTCAACCACTGACACCCACCAAAATGCTCTTTCGAAGAGTCGTAACGGCCACCTCAGACCGCCGACCACTACAAAATGACTCCTCACCTGTCGAGCATCGCGTAGCCTTCATGTCCACACCTTGAACACCAGCGGTGATGCAGATGAATGGATCGCCCAACCAACGAACAAACATCACCGGTACAAAGTTACACCTATCCTGCAAAACCTAAAACAACTTCGCTCTCAAGCCTCTTCCAACTTACCGATTCTAACACCTTACACACAGGCTCAGAGACGTGGCCCGATGAGGATGCGATACAACGCCATCCCCCTGCGGTCCAAGGCGGACGAGAACCGCATGCGTAATGCCGAACCACCCACCCGCAAGGTCTTTAACTGTATCGTTGATGACACCGCTTTGATAGTCGGAGTGAAAAGAAGTACGAGGGATGGCATTCGAAAGTGGATAAGCAGCGGCGCCATACGGCTGTTTGTGCCGCTACATAGTCAGGCTGGCCCTTTCAATTTCCTTCACCTGGGCGTTTGGTACTAACTCGCTTATAGCTCTGACACAGCTTGATCGTCTCAAGAAGGGCAATGAACGGGTTCACGCAGACTCTCGAGAGGCCATCAAATGGCTAGATGACATCACATCGATACCCAATGTTCAGACTAGCGGGCGCGTACAACTTGAAGGAGCAGACGAGATATACAATACTTGGGAAGAAGTTGAGAAGTTTCTCCTACCAGAAACGCTCCTATCGATGGAGGATTCGGAACCAGAAGAGGACTGCATCTCCGAAGACCTGGAAAGCTCGCTCAATCTTCACGACGAATCAGACGAAGCTTCAATGAGCTCCAGCCATAGTGCTGAGTATCCAACCAAAACACCCTCTTCTCCGCGGTCTACATACTCTTCGACGAGTCCATGCCTTCATAATTCCAGCCCTCACAAAGGGATGGGTTCGGTATGCTCCATGGATTCACCAAACCGGACTGCGCGAAATAGCGCTGAAATCCCTCGCAAAGAGAAAACAACAAAGACGACGGTCCCTCAACACCTTCAACCTTTCTTTAACCATATACTCTGGCGTATTCATCAGGAGCAGAATTCAGATGCTGCTCTCGAATCATTCATCCTTCTTACAAACGATCATGTGAAGCAGTCTATTGCACAGAGGTTTGGAATTCGAGCAAAGCGCCTAGAACAGCTTAGGGATGCTGTCGGTCGTGAAGAGCGTGATTACAAGAACCGTCTTGCTCTCTTCAAAAAGGAGACGGAGGGTACACGTATTGGAGCCGAGAAGGTCCTCGCCGACAAGAATCGTAGTGAACAAACCAACAGCGTAAACCCTAGCGTCGAACCAAATTCCGATGATGAGGATGTTGTCCTGCTCAAACGTGCCCCGCGTGGGCCGCAAGCATCCAACAATCAACGTGTCTGGGATCCAAATGAGTTTGGCAGGGCGCCACAACAGAGCTACCCTCGCCGTGGTCGTGGAGGCAGAGGAGGGACTAGGGGTGGTCGGGGGGCATTTGTTACACCAGGATCAAGCCGGAGTAATCCACCCAGTGACCCAAACCAACCCATTGATCCGAACTCTTACGCTCGACCGCCTCCGAAAACCGGCGCCATCCGTGGAGGCAGAAGAAGGCTATGGGAACCAACGTAAAATTTCTGAGGCGTGTCAATCTTCAGGCACATACTTCTTCTTCAGGGAATTCAGCTTGGCCGATCAAGGCGAGTCGAGTATCGGCAGCAACAAAATTCAAGGACTTCTTCCTATGGATTGCGCTGTACTGTAACGGGCTTGAATTCTTCCACTATCTGGTCTGGTTTCAAGCGAACAGTTCTCTATCGGTCTTGAAATGTCCGTCACTGGCGCCCGCAATCTTGAGATCGTTGGTCATTTCACCTTCAATGAAAGGGTTAACTCTGCGGTGCCAATCCAATCCCTGAGTCTGGTTCTCATGCCATTGATTTCTTACAGTTCGATTGTGGAGATTCATATGGGGACGGCATCGGCACTGGAAAGCGGATTTGATGCGCTTTACAGCATCATCCTTGTTCTACGCCTGCAGATCACCCCTACACACTCCGGATTCCTCTTGTCCACTGTTTTGACGTTATGTAAGGACATAAGCGGTATACTAAATTGATCCATTTTGTCTCTTAGCTCGCTGTCCACAAATTTCTGTTTTACATCTTTTCGTAACGTTTTCAGACCAAAACTCCGAAATTGACGAGTTTCTGTTCACCTAGCTTAAATCTAATAAAACACTGTTTCTTTGTACCAACATGACTTGAAATGTTGTGCACAGCAGTTGCACCTATTCGTTGGAATTGAGTTTCTTCAAATGTCAGAGGTAAAACTCGTAATTCGCTTCTGTCTGCACTCTTGTTAAACCAATACCACCACTATTCGGGTTTGATCAATCCAGAGTACATGTCCTGTTTTCTCACTGCAGGTGGCTAAATCGTATATGTGAGGAACTAAATATGTATTCCTTCGTACTGTCTACTACATTGTGGATTGATGCGAGGTTAAGACGCGGTTCCAAGTCTTCCGAGAACGGTACTTTGATTGAACCCATGAAAACATTACCCTTTACAAATTAGTGTTCAATATGGAGAGATCCTGATCTCAACAGTATGGAGTGCAAATGTGAGTTTGAGGTTAAAATTTTTGAGTAAGAGATAAAAGAGATCCATGAATCCCTTCCATTCAATATATAACCGGGAATGTGTTCAACAAGGGCTTCTCCATTAACGTCTCCCACTCGCGATGAACAGGTATTATATTCTCCGCCTCCGGAACCTGAACTGCTTTTCATCATCCCCACTATCATCCTTATCGTTCTTCGGAGGGGCCCCCCTCGTCCTCTTTACAGGCGGAGGATTTTCAGCCGCAGATACAGCTGCTCGCTTGCCTCTGGACCTAGTGGTATGCACCTCGCTCTCTGTTTGTGCCGTCTGCGTCGGAGTTTGCGTTCTAGGTAGCCTGTCTTGCGCTTCCCTAACCTTATCTGCAAGTCTCCGATTCCTTGGTGGCTCGACAACCTCTAGCTCAACTCGCTCCCCTTCATCATCGCTTTCTTTTATTAGTGTCCTCCTTGCTGCGCCTCTCCTCCTGATAAAAGAATGCTCTTCGCTATCGTCATCCTCCTCCTCCTTCCTCCCCTTTCCCTTAATAGATCTCTGCGTTTCATGGATACTATCGCCACCTCTCTCTCCGCTCTCAAGCCAGTACTCCTCCCCAATTCCGAAATCCTTCTTCCGAACCTCCTCAAGCTGCACAATGACTTTATGGCCTTGAATCGGTGCTTCCGCACCACCGCGTCTTTTAAAGCGTTTAAAGTTCTTCCTCCCATTCCATCGATCATCCCACCGCCTATCGGGTTCTTCAACTTGCGTTGTGGATATGTCAGTGCGCGGACGCACATCTATTTCTTCTACATGGGCAAGATTCCGCATAGCCGAGACGTCCATGCCCTCCATTGCGTTGCGTAGTGACTCGGCGTCTAGACGAGCGGCTTCTTCCTCTGCCTCACGCCGGGAGCGGGCGAGTTCGAGCACATCGACATGTTTCTCCTTCTTCTCGGCTTTGCGGAGTTGGTCCAAAACCGCCGCCGCTTTACCTTTCGGCTTTTGTGTGTCGATGTCGGGACTGGGTGAAGCGCCGGTTGTAGCGAGTCGTGCGGATTCAATGCGGCGCTTTTTCATCGCAGCGGCGGCAGGAAAAAGGTTGTCCATATGGTCAGAGTCTTTCGTAGACTTCTCAGAGGGAGGTGAGCGACGCTTACGGGATGCGGTATCCGGTTGCAACTGAGTTTCAGCGGCCGAATGGGAGCGAAAGTCTTCATGCAGATTTTTCAGGGACTGTGATTCTGCGATATCTTCAATTTGCATGTCATCTAAGGACGACTGGGCCTTTGGCGGCTCGGAGGGGTCAAAGTCATCGAATTGGTCAAATCCCTTGAAGCGGTTGGTGGCGATGGTACGACGCGCTCGACGCCTGGTCGTAAGTGGCGCACTTGATTCTGGAAGTTCCGATGGGGAGTGTGTGGTATTATTTGGGCCGGCTGGTTTAGCTTTAGTAGCGAGTCCTGCAGAAATTGTTGAGATTAGAATAGGATAGGTTTCAAGGTTAGAAGAAATTGTAGTAGAATAGAAGGAATTGTGCTTAAGTACAAGGAATTTTCACCGTACCAATTTTTGAAGGAGCGGGTATACTCGAAGATACTTCAATATCCTCTTCCAGTTCCTTTCGAAGACACCGAGCGTCATTAATAAGAATGGCGTCTAAGAACTCATTCTGGTTAACGGATCGTTGGTTTAGAGCCAAATCAACACCTTGGACGAAATCCCTAGCCCATTCATCTGTTTCCGGTTGTGTGAATCGGACAACAACAATGCCTTCGCTGTCGCTTTGGTCTTCGAATTGACCAATTCCTTTCTTGCCGGTAATGTTCCTTACATATTGGACAAATTCTTCCACCGTTGTTTGTCCCCAGATCAAATTGTAGAGTAGTGCTTTCCCTCCTCCTGTAGTTATTGGGCCGCGCAAATTCTCGATCTGTCCCTCATCACAGAAGATAAATGTATGGCCTGAGAAGATTTCACGTCGCTCTTCCTTCGGTCTAAAGAAATCTTTGGATCTGGGAACAGGTTCCTGTCCTGCTGGGGGGAGATATTCTAATTCATTCGGCCAATGAGTGTCAAAGTCCAGTTCGAATAACGATGGGATGTAATTATCTGCGTCGGAGTTTTGTGCAGAAGCAGCTTGAACTACTGCATCAACAAAAGCGGTTGTGACAACATATTTACCATCGATCAAGGCCTGGAGTCCCTTTGGAGTGTTCCGTTTCGCTACTACAACGTGCGTAGTTTGTCCAATGACGTAATCGGTTGTGGTCTTTATGTCTAGTGCTTCGAGACGAGCTTGGACGGATGCCAGAGGATTATTATTGCTCTTGTACTCCTTATTTGTGAAAGAGAACGCGAATGTGACAGGTTGCCATTTGACCCTGTCATTATCGTTAGTCAGGTTGAGACAATATATTCAACGGTATGAGACAGGCACTGAGAATGGTATGTAGTCGATTATACTGCGATAGATACGATGGAGTTCTGTGTAAGGGCAGACCAACCTAAGAAGCTGATCCCAGCTTCCAAGTTGAATGGTGTGTTCATCCTTCGTTAAAGCCCGGGTTTCCTGTTTGAATCTCTCTTCACCGTCAATGCTCGTGCCAAATTTGGAGGTTTCAATAATCCGTAGCTGTGACCTCGAATAGAGCTTCATCTATGACATAATCAATCTCTATAACCTCTTAGCCACTCTTTAAATGTAACATACCCCATCTCCCGGCGTAACAGCAGAAACAGATATGGTGATATGTTGTCGTGAAACTTTCTTGTCGTTGATGTAGTAGATATGCCCATCTGCATTGCTCTTCTTAGGCGGTTTTGTTCTACCAAAGATCTGCTGTGTTCCAGGCTTCAACCACACTCTCTTTCCTCCAAACAGATCCCCATCGTGCTCTAATATCCACATGTCGCATGTAGAATGTGGTGTTGTAGTGGGAGAAATAGTGGTAGGGAGGAAGCCGCAGGATATTTAGTGGGTAGTTTCTAACATAGTCATCGCATCCCGTTAGTCTTTTCCAAGGTTTGGGTATCAAGGAGTATCTTAGAGGGCAATACTAGCTGGGTGATGCGCAATATAGGTAAGGTAAGAGCCTCGCCTACGAACGCGTGCCTAAATTCCTCGCACGTTGTCATGTGATTTAATGCTCCCTAAAAGCAAATTAAATACTAGTACTCTTTGTACAACCGTAAAGAAAAGCTAACAAAAGCCTTAACATCTACGGCATGTAGGCAGCAAAACTTGTGATACCATGATAGGCCAAAATATAGCTTTGCTACCAAAAAAACCTGTAATCATGCCTTTCTTCACTTTGAGCTAACATTTGGTCTTCTTGCACTATCCTTGCTTCTAGATGCTAAATATCTACTTCAACCATGAATGTAAAATCCATTTGAACACCTGGAAATGCCCTAACCGTCTATAAGGATATCAAACTATACTCCAAATCCAAAGTTCTATCAATCCATGTCTTCCAGAGACCCCATATATGCTGGCCTTTCTTTCTCTCCAATGGTAATCCCTACTAGACACTCACCCAGCATGTTTTCCCAATTAACCCAGGGGTGCACCTCCATAAACAACTTCCCACCGTCTTTGCCGGCTGCGCGCCGTAGTTCCCCTTCTCCGCCGGGGTGGTATGGGAGATACGGCGTAATATTGTACACCTTGCCCTGGTACGATGACCAAGCTGGCCGCCCCTTCCTGCCATTGTTGTATTTGAGATGCGAGGGTGTGACTCGGATAAGGGATGACACGCCAGATAAGTTGGTGCCAGATTTCAGTAGGTTTGCCCAGTCAAGTGGCGAATGCCCCGGCGTTAAGAGGACTTTTTGACGTGGATTCGGGGTCTTGATCGGAGCAGCAGGCGGAGGACCCAGACCGCTGCCGAGCGCTGGGCCTCGATTCGGGAGTGGACCTGTTGATGGGATTCGCAACGAGTTTGTCGAGGCGGGTAAAGCACGAATATTTGCAGCTAATATTTGAGGGGGTGCCATGAGCTGGGAGCTTGAGGGTCGGCCACGATTTACAGTGGGATTCAAAGCCGGAGGTCCCATAGCGGACGATATGACAGCGGCCCTTTGCGCAGAGTTGATAGCCGGGAATGAAGGAGCTAGTCCATCATCCTCATCCTCATCCTCATCCTCGGCCGAACTACTATGGGCTTGGAGAGAAAAGGACGGTATGGATTGCGGAGAGTCCGTCTGGACTGAGTTTGCCTTCGGGGTCGTTTGCGAAGATGGAACGATCTCAGCGTCTAGAGTCGGATCTCCTAGTATTATCGGCTTTTGTGGTAGCGATGCGTCATCTACTTTCGATTCTACTATTAAATCTTGCGTTGCGTCTGCCGTTACGGTCTTATCTGGCTGGCCGTCGTGGACAGGTTCTAAGGACTTCCTATCCGACAACAGGCCCAGCGGTAGGGTTATCGCGGAAGGCCAAAACGCCCATGATGTTGGCGGATGACGGTAAAAGAGTATGGATATTGAGATAACAAGGGCCGAGACACCGACGAGCATATCTTGCAAAAGTCGACGTGGTCAAATGCGGTACCTATGCGGGAAAATGCAGGGTTCGATAAGGCGCGGACCCAGATTGGAAGCTTTCGCTCCGTCCCTTCTTGGGACAGCCGCAATGACGTTTGTCCAGTCACGAAAGACTCACCTTTTTGCTCTCCGGTCAACGCCTTTCGCTAGCATGTCTCTCATTGCGGTTGGCAGGGCCTGAGTAGGCCACAGAAAAAAGTAAAACAACCTCACACGCACAGTTTTACCATCATCCATTGGTCAATGTAAAACTGCCTACAAGGCAACAGGAGCGTGCATATAAACACGTTCTTCTGCCCCTCCATATCCATTCTAGCCATCTTTCCCCCTACTCGTGAATTCTTTGCAGATAGCAAACCCTTTTCCTATTCGTTCTCATGGCTCCAGAAGTCTCGTCAGCCTTACCTGAGGGCATTTTCTCTCTTCTCGACACGTAAGTCCCAATATTCTAGAGCATTGGCCTATCTCTCAATTCTAACAAGATAACCACAGAGATCTATACAAGCTGACTATGCAATGCAAGTGACCCTCAAGGTCTTGCGGCCTCATCAAGAATCACTAATCAGATCTGCTATAGGTTGTGTTCTCAAGTACTTTCCGGATGTTTGTGAGTGAGGATGAGGTTTCATCACCAACTCGAAGACTAAGATTTTGCAGCTGTCACATACAGTTTTACCAACCGAACGCCTGATATGAAACTCAGTCGCGCTGCGTTTCACTGGCTGCAGGCACAGGTAGACAGTGAATCTACCAAATCCCTGTTAGTGGAATACATAGCTAAAATAAAAAATATCACAGAGCTCGCAGATGTATCTCTTTCAGAGGAAGAACTTCGATTCTTAAGCGCTGCATGTACCTACCTCAACGAACAATACCTACAATTCTTATCCAACTTCCGACTGCAGCCGTCAAAGCAGATCAAAATAACTTTCAACCCAAATCAAGATACGGGACAGGATAATGATTTGGGGGACGTGGTGGTTCATACGCAGGGCTTGTGGGTAGACACAATTCTCTATGAAATACCTTTACTCGCTTTAATTAGCGAAGCCTACTTCAAGTTCTGCGATCGCGATTGGACCTACGCTGGACAGGTGGAAAAGGCCCGTCGCAAAGGCGCGCAACTTCTGGAAAATGGATGTATATTTTCCGAATTTGGCAGCAGGAGGAGACGCGACTATCATACGCAAGATCTAGTCCTGCAGGGCTTACGGCAAGCGCAGGATGATGCGGCACCCAATGGCTGGAAGGGAAAGTTGTCTGGCACAAGCAATGTGCATTTTGCAATGAAGCATGGGTTGTTACCTATTGGTACGGTAGCACATGAGTGGTTTATGGGCGTTGCCTCAATCACCAACGACTATGAGAATGCAAATGAAATTGCACTGCGCTATTGGGTCGCTACCTTCGGCGAAGGGGTGAGTCGGTGTTGTGTAGAAAAATTCTCTAACTTGTCCTAATTTATCCTGATCGGCTAGGTTCTTGGTATCGCTCTCACTGATACTTATGGCACACCAACATTTTTGAAGGCGTTCAAGAAAACCATTCCAGCTTTCACAAGTGCAGCACCAGGGCCGGCCGCTACCCTAGCATCCGCCACCGCTGGATCCACTATGCCAACTACGAGTAATTTGAGCAAAACTAAGCCGCCAATACATGCGCCTCCCGAGGGCGAAACTGCAGGAAAGAAGACTTATGCGCAAGTCTTCACTGGCGTTCGTCAGGATTCTGGAGACCCACTAAACTTCATCAAGCTGATGCGAGATTTCTATGATGAGCAGGGCATCAAGGACAAGAAGACCATTGTATTCTCTGACTCTCTAAATATCGAGCTATGTTTAAAGTATAAGGCAGCGGCCGAGGCACAAGGGTTTCAGCCGACCTTTGGTGTAGGGACTTTCTTGACAAGTAAGAGAGCCGCTGTTGTGCTTACGTATTTGCTAATGCCGAGGTAGACGACTTTATAAAGGACTCGAGTGGTAAGAAGTCCATACCGCTGAACATAGTAATCAAAATAGCCTCTGCGGTGGGAAGACCGGCAGTCAAGATTAGCGACAACATTGGTAAGAATACAGGAGATAAAGCGACTGTTGCGGAAGTTAAACAGCGGTTGGGCTATGAGGAGAAAGACTGGGCCGGAGGTGACGAAAGAACACGGTGGGGCAAGGATGATGAACAAGCACCTGAGGCTGCGACTTGGGATGCTTGATCGTGAGGTTCCTTGTTTCCCGCCAAGCAATGAAGGCCCAATAGATGGCTTCTAATTGGAAATACATGAGTTCTAGATAGCATGAGTAAGCGGAGAATTGGAAATGCATGCGTAACGTGGCTGTAAATCTTACGACTGGAGGGGGCAATGCGGACGATCGAAGTGGACGCGGCGCGGCAGTGCCCTTTTGCGATGTTCGCAATCATGAAATGCGGCAGCAATAGTGCGTCAGTTGATATATACCTTTGCGGGTCAGTCCACAATGAATAGGGCGAGGCACCAAAATAGAATCGCAAGGCCTGCCATTGGAGCAATCCTTAGTTGGTTCACTAAGCACAGGTGCTGGGAGGTCGGTAGGCGCTTGTCTCGCGAGCGGTTTAGTGTAGTCTGTTTAGGAACGCGCTTGGCGGCGAGCCTGTTCAGCTCTCACAGCCCCATTCAGTGCGCATTTAACCATATCTCACCCCACAACCACAGGTTCTTCTAACTACATCTACCATCTACCATCTCCGCATCTCGGACGTAGACGTGCCACCAGCCATCGTCTTCTAGTCACGGGCATTTTTCCGCGTCAGCTTCAAATCTCAGCTACATTGTCTCAGGAGTCCGAAATTCCACACCACACGGGACCGGTTTCAGCATGAGTGTGAGCACTTCTCTTTATTCCTCGCCTCTAGAACACATTCCCAAATCCTTCACAGCTACGTTAAGAATTTACACTTGCTAACGCTCTGCAATGGCCCGACAGTACGGTGGTTACAGCCAGGTTGGCTACGGCCAGAACAATCCATATGACCAGAGTGATACACACGACACTGGATACAGCAACTACGGCGGGAGATACAATGATCGTAAGTTTCCACTGAAAAAAAAAATTGTACACAACTCGACGTTCTAATCGACGTTCTCCAATAGAACCCGATGTGGAGATGCAGCCGTACGGTCAATCAGGCGGCGCTGACCCAAACGCCATCCTCAACGACTGCCGAGAGGTCGACCGCGCCCTTGACCAGATCAACTCGCAACTCGATAACCTTGAAAGGGCTTTCAAACAATCCATTAGTCGCCCAGACCTACCTTCCAGCGAGATAACTGCTTTAAGCTCTCAGGTTATGACCGAATACCGTGCACTGGTCAATCGCGTCAAGAATATCAAATCGCAGCCTGAATCAGGCAACCCACGAAATGCCCCGCAGGTTGGACGAGTAGATAGGCGGCTGAAGTCGCTCATCCAACGATACCAAAACCTCGAGGCAGAATTCCGAAAAGATTCTCAAGCAGCAGCTGAGCGGCAGTACCGTATCGTAAGGCCCGATGCTACAGAACAGGAGGTTCGAGAAGCATGCGCAGATCCTGACACCCCAATCTTCCAACAAGCTGTAAGACCTCCATTTTAGTGCCAGCGCGCGAGTCTGTTCTAACACGCACCTTCCCTCAGCTCCTCAGTTCCGATCGGCGGGGCCAAGCACAATCAAGTCTTAGAAATGTCAAGGAACGACACGATGCGATTCAGAAGATCGAGCGCCAAATGGTTGAGTTAGCACAGTTGTTTACCGATCTAGATGCCATTGTCGTGCAGCAAGAGCCATTAGTCACGGACATTGAGCGCAAGGGGGAAGAGGTCCACGATAATGTTGTTAAAGCAAATGTTGAAATTGGCGGTGCCATTGACAAGGCTCGGAGCCGTAACCGCAAGAAGTGGTGGTGCCTCCTTATAGTTTGTAAGTGTTTAAAATTGCTATGTTGTCTCACCAGCCCGAGACCCTCTGAGGCTATGGTGTTATCGGTTTACTGACTTTATCATAGTGCTCATCATCATTGTGGTAGTTGTTGTTGCTGTCGTCGTTGTCGAAATCAACAAGAAGAAATAAATGGCTTGAAAGGTAGAACCCCTCGATTGGCTTCAAATACTTATAGCTAACTGGAAAGTTGCGTAGTGCTTACTCTAACCTAAAAAGTTTCCCCTAGGCCAACTAATTACCAACTGGCTTGCAGAATTAATTCCAGTAGTTGGGACCAACGCGCAACTTCTACCACACGAAACTTTCTATTTTCACTCACATTGCATATCCACCATTGCCCTCGTATTGTTTTAGTATCAGCAAGGCAGGTCCGGTCCATTGTACAATAACTCCGAGTGGATATGTCTTTCTACTTGCCTGCCCCGGCAATTTTCTTTTGTTCAAAATTGGCTTTTCCTGCGTCCTTCTCTACACCAACGTCCGGTTTCATGTGGTAGTCGTCTTTCTATATTCAGATGGCATCGGTTGGTTGATATCACTCTAACACGCTAAGGATGCTGCTGCTGGTTAGGTGCATGTTTTTGGAGCTTGTATGTAGAATCTTTCAAATGTATTATTCCTTTATTTTGAACTCCCATGAAATGGTAACGTTTCTCCGTTCGCTGTTTAATCGAAGTGGGCATATTCAGGGAGTAGAATTTTCGGCTTGCACACCACCGATACCCTTTTTAGATGTACTATGTTCCAGAGCCGATAAAAGCCAGGAGAAGTTATGTTTTCTGCAAGCCGGGGGCATAAACCTAGTGTCTGCTACAATGCCCCCACTAACGCCACGGATTCATCACGCTTCGGAAGCAGAATACTACAATTATGAAGACCCGTGGTGCACTAGGGAGTTAACTATCGTTAGGGGGGGCAACACCTAGCAACCATTATCCCTTCGCCTAATCTCATTCCCTACAACCAACGCTGGCATCGTCCCCCGGTTGTTCCATTATCTTCCGACTCTCCAAAATGGACCCATCACAACGCCAATTCTTGGCTGTGGAATCATGCGGCACAAGCCGCGGCATCGAAACACCCGGAAATAAATTAGACTATTCTGCGACCAGTCACATTCTTGGATAATAGATATTCTGAGACAGTTGTGTGATCCAAAGGAATCCTGTGGACTTGCGTAACAATAGTCCTCATCCTTTTCTTTGTTGACTTGCGAGAGGCTGTTCCCAATTTCAATACCCTTCAGATGGCTATTCCTGCACAGTTAATATTGCACGAAGAGGATCGGAGCCTTTACCTCGTATCTCTATGAATCTAAACAACAGAGCATCCAGCGTGGGAAACTGGATTCCCATGCATGCGCCTTCCCGCCTTGGCAACGTAAGCCAAAATTCCATAAAAGAATCTAGACCACCGCGTTAGCTGCCGAATCAATTCCAGTTCAACTGTCTCTTGAAAATCAAAAAGTAAAGGTTGATGAAGACCTTCGAGAGACATATACCGGCGCAGTAGCATGCCATTCCTCATGGAGCGTGTATTCCCCATCCGCTGCAACACCTTTGACGACTTTCCGCATCTCAGTGATTGCTCAGGTACAAGCCCCACCACCCTTGCATATACAGGTCTACTAGTTCCTTGCTTACCTCGGCCGCATTGGCGTCCTAGACCGAAGCATCGTCGTAGTCGAATCGCCAGGCACTGAAAAGGGGGAATCGTCCTAGTCGTTATCGACTGCTAAGCAGCCCGCTCTGGTGGAGAAAGGCTCAACCCTTTTACGACACTCTACGCCATCCATCGAAGGATCGCTTTCACGGCCCGGTAGCCATGAGGAGCAGACTATATTTTTAGTACGGTATGAATACACTCTCGAAGAAGGCAACGTTTACGGCGTGGCTAGTGGAGCTCACCAAGCTTTCACTCGCTACGAAGACGAGCAGATACACAGTCCTGGAGTCATCCGGTCGCACGGCATGCTCGTCAGCTTGCAGAGAGTTGAGGGGCCTAAGTTGAATACGTTGCCGGCGTCATCAACGAGAATTCGCACACCATCTGCAAATACACTCTCCCAAGCATATTTACTCTGGACAGCTTTCTCCAAGTCTTTTAGGTTCATCAGCGGCCCATATTCCATTCCCATGCACATACAACCTGGAGCAAATATGTCGCTATCTCCCAATCGGCTAAACCAAAAGTCTTCTCGATATCTCATTCATAGACCCTTGCGGTTACCTAATACCGTGCTGGTGTGCCATGCACTACCTAGGTGCTGGCCACGAGCTTCTCGTATGTGAGTTTGAGTTCCAAGACTACTGGCACGCGGAAAGTCCTGCAATGCCGAGTGGCCTTACTTCAACGCCGTATAATACCTTAGACAGCGATCCCCTAGATGCCGCATCAAGCCTTGGAAGCAGGAGTCAGCCACTTAATATTGCTTTGTCAACCTCAGATATCTTTACTGGAGATGGGAGGGCAATGGAAGTACTAAATGTGATGTCACAAATTCAGAGGCAGCTCTCAGTGGCATCAAGTGTCCATGATCTTTTGGAGATCATTGTTGGAGTCGTACACGAACTAACTGCCTTTCATTGCTGCATGATTTATCAAATTCGATCAATCCTTCAATGGCAAGGTTGTTGCAGAACTCGTCAACCCTCATGCAAGCAGTGATTTTATAAGGGCCTACATTTCCCTGCAACTGATAAACGTATGACGGTTTGCAGGTTTTGCACCCAGTTTTGAAGTTCCAAACCGTCATAACCCTATCGCCGCCATAACCCACCCTATCACCTACGTTACCCAAGCAAGCAAGATAACTGTATAAAATCAACAAACTCCGAGTCCTCTTTGACAAGGAGCAAAAACCTGAGCGTCTAGTCTGCTGATCCGTTGCTCATCTTGCTATCCCGATCGACCTGACTGTCGATCCAGGTCAGATTTTGCCGATTACCATGTTCCTGTTCTAGTTTCATATTGTCTCGGTCAGCGACTCGGTCAACGACTCGGTCACCGACGTAGTCTACTGCCCCTTCTTCCTTATGTATATATAGAGGCTATTGAGCCACATTTAATAGACAGTCATCATTCTTTTTATATTTTTGGTCTTCCGATCGACACTAACCCATTCTTATCTAAGAGCAACATCCTCCGTTCATCTCAAATATTTGGAGAGTATGGGAGTGCGTTCAACCATGAGCGTGTCCTTGGATTGTCGTGATGAGCTTTGGGGTCTAATTTGTTGTCATTTGTATGGTCCCACTAGGTAGGCTTATGCGCGTCAAACTGTCTCGGCAAGCTCTCGAATGCTACTAAACTCCAGACTCGCAAAGTATTGGACGCAATTCAGGTGAGCAAGATTCCTGGTGTCTGCATCTCGGCGTCTTTAGAGGAACTTTAAATAAAACTTTTCCGAACCGATTTTGGGTTTCTGGTGGTTCAGGGCGAAGCCAGAACAATCGGCAAACTGGCTTCGTACCTTGAAGCAATAACACTTCTCAACTACGTCAATTTCCGTAAATTCGAAAGCGTTTTCGCTTCTGAGAACATCAGGAAGGATTTCTCCGATCTAAACTACGATCCGGGCTTCAAGCACATTGCGGGCCTTAGTTCATACCCCTATCTTCTATCGCCGGAGACTGTAGTCTTCTTCAGAGAGAACCAGATCAAGGAAGTCCATTGTCCCGGAAACCCTAATATCGAAAAGTTCGGGTCTTTGGAACTCAGAGACAGTTTCAAGAAGTGGACGGAAAGGGTTCAGGGCGTCTGTACGGAGTAGACAGGAGCAATGTAAGCTTTGGACCATCTTCTTATTGGGTTAACTAACTGTAGCTGGCCAATAGTCGACGCAGCAGCAATGGCAGTGCTTGCGTATGGAAATTTCATTAGGGTGTGGCGAGAGAAAGAGGCAGCCACACAGGATTTACGCATGAAACAACTGCTATTACGTAATGTTTTCCATGCAGGTACGTGTGCTTACTCCAACCCCACAAGGAAGTGCAAGCCAAGGATCGATCTGCACTCCTCTCAATGTTATCGCCAACTACCTATCACATATCGGGGGGGCTGATTTGGCGCGGTTACGACCCGGGTTAATACGAGGTTAGGGCCACCCCTGCTGATAACGCGCCCGAACCCCGCACGAGGTCGCGCAGCGACCGCCCCCAAGTACTTTCGCACGCGATTTTGGGCGAAAAGGTACATAATTTGTGTTAGATTGGTACTTCTGGACGGTCGCGTAATGTTGCTCTAAATTTATAACACCTAAACGGGCTCTATTCCTATATTAAGGTGTCTTAGTTACTGTAGTATAGTCCTATATTAAGACATCTCGGTTACTATAGTATAGTCCTATATTGAGGCGTCTCGGTCAGTGCAGTGCAGTCCTATATTAAGACGTTTCGGTCACTATAGTCTAGTCGTACATTGAGGCGTCTCGGTCACTGCAGTGCAGTTCTATATTGAGACGTCTCGGTTACTAGTACAGTCCTATATCGAGACGTCTTGGTTACTGCAGTGCAGTCGTGCATTAAGGCGTCTCGGTTACTGCAGTGTAATCGTATATAGAGGCGTCTTAGTTACCGTAATATAGTTATATATTAAGGCGTCTTAGTTACTATAGTAAAATAACTATTTAGATATTCTTATAAAGCTAATCTAAAGAACGCCGACCTCGTAGCTGTTCTAGCTAGTTGATAGCCTATCTCTTGTCTCTTGCCGTACCGTCTTCTACGCGCCGTTTTATATCCTTAATTATCCTACGGCGACGGCTGTAGAATATAGCCTCGCCGTTAACCCGCTAGTGTGCCCCCTAGCAGTAATTAAGAGCTTTAATTAACGGCCTACCTACTAGCCTTAAAGTCTACTTAGTCTAGAGCTAGAAGACCGAATTACCGCCTTAAAGCATTTTATATTTCCTTGGCAGCGTCTATAGGTTAAGAATAAATAGGAGAGATAGTTAAGTATTAGCTTATGCCTGCGCTAGTAGGGGCGATGTGGATATAGTAGACGGCTAAGTAGGCAGTGCGGATATTATAGACGGCTAAGCGGGCGGTGCGGATATTATAGACGGCTAAGCGGACGGTGCGGATATTATAAACGGCTAAGTAGACGGTGCGGATATTGTAGACAGCGGCTAAGTAGGTAGTACGGATATTATAAATAGCTAAGCAGGCGGCGCGGATATAGTAGACGTTATAGTAAACGGCGCGGGCTCGCCTAAAGGTAGATATATGGACTCCGTAGGCCCTATCTAGATACCTATCTTCCCTTACTAGATTTATATAGGTGCGAATAATACTAATAACCTTTTCATTTCGCTAAGGCGTTCTAAGATCGTCTATATGTATAATTAAACCCCCTTTATTTTGAAGATCGCGGCCTTATATCTTAGCTTAGCTACGGCCTTATAGGCGGGCCAGTATTTCCGTATTGTTAGCTTATCCGGCGTAACTACGTTAGCTAGCGAGCTTTTTACTTGCGTAGCGAACCTTTAGTACTTCTCGCAGCCGAAGAGGGGGTCCTTTTATAGGGGGTAGAGCGGGAACTGCTTATATAGGATTACTAAGTCTTATAATAGGATTACCCTAAGCGTATAGAGGAGGCGTAGAAATCCTAAGCCCGTAAGGTTAAGCCGTATAACCTTATTATTAGCCCTACCTAGGTAGTAGGCCTCTATACGTTTTAGCCAGATGTTAGTTTTGGGCTATATCTTTAAATAGAGGGCCTTCTCCGGCACCTCCCGTGCGCGGGGAAGAAAGTAGCCCTTTCCTTTCTTTGGGAAGCCGGCGATTAACCGTATAAATATACGGGGTAGGTAGCTAAGGTAGGCTCCTGTTATTGCGTCTATATTTTAGCATCCGGCCTATCTAATTTAGGTCTCCTTAACGCCGCTAAGCTCGGCATGCCGGACGCTCTGCTTATAGGCGCTATAGGTCTTCTCCTTTAAGTAAATTCCTACCCCTTAGAACATCTTTTTATTTTATTTAAACTATATATAATAGCTTAGCGGCCATTATAGTACTTTAATACTGCTAGGGAAGACGTATAGATTATAGTAGTCCTCCGGCTACTAAAAGGATGGGAAGCTCTTAGCGCCGTCTTTACCCTAGCGGTTAAAGAAGTAGAAGGCTACTATAGAAAGGGGGTAGAGGATAGGGTTAGCGTTCCGTATATAGCCTATATACTTAACCTTACCGTGCTAATTCTGCTTCCCTTATGTTATTAATATAATTATACACGGCGCTAACTCGTCCGGTTTAGGCCCTTTATTTTCTAGTTTAATAAGGATAAGGTTAGCAAGCTAAACGTCTTATCTACTTTCACTATGGGTAACAGTAGTATAGCCTAAGGAACGGGTTAGAAAACGGCAGCTGTATAGACTAGGTAGGGTATATACGAACTTAATAAATGCTTAGCTGTAGTTTAAAGGTAAGACTTAACTAAACCTAGTATCTTAGAGCCCGTCTCCTAGCATTAAGTAATCGCCTTTTTAAGCCCTTTAATATTATAGCCGCTAGTAATTATAAATAGGCCTTAATTAATAAAGTTAACGCGTTAAATCCGGTTCTTATTATAGCGGACACTATCTAGTACTGCTGAGAGCTTCGCCCCCTGCAGCGGCTGCGTGGTCTTACCTTTTAACTGCCACGCGTAAAGCTCGGTAATAGCGGAGACGTAGCTATTTATAACTAAGTATTAAACTGTCTCGTTAAATAGGGCGTCTAGGGCCTCCTCGTTCTATATCTCCCCTTCCTCCTTTATAGCTTCCTCCCCTATACCTACGGCTGCCCCTATAGCTACCCCTATGGCTACCCCTACGGCTGCCTTCCCCCCTAGCTACCTTACCTGCTTAACTGTCTTCTACCTCTTCTTCGCCCGCTTACTATCTTTCTATATCTCTTTTTATTTTAACTTTTGTTTTTAATAGCTAGTAGCCCGTAATTTTTAGTTAATAACTTACTGCTCTAAAAATAGGTAAAGCTTATCTTTTGTTACCCGGGCGCCGTCCGTATTACCTTCTAGTCTCGCGTATTAGTCTTCCTACTTTTTCTGCTTTAGCTTATACGCCCTTATAGTATTCTTTAAGCGCTAGGCCTTATAAATATCATATAGCCGTAATATCTGGGCCTTAAATTCGTTCTAGAGGCTATAAAAGAAGGGGGAGGAGGAGGCTAGGAGGGCTTCCTTCGACTATAAAGTAGACCGTAGGGTAAGAAGATTCTTAAAAGACTCTATCTCCGTAAGAGGTTAGGGGGAAGACGTGTGAGTGTGGCGCGGGTATAGGTAAATAAAGCCACTAAACGTGTAAATATTAATAGAGGAGGAGAAGAAGAGAGCTCTATATTATAGAATTAGAATTATAGCAGGCCGTTCTATATAAAACTAGAAACCCTACGCGAGCTAGGAGCTAGCGTAGGTATAAGAATAGGAAGAGGGTTAAAAAATAGATTATTAAGGCGACGATAAGGTTAAAGGCGCGTAATAAGGTCTTTTATACTAACCTAGTACTAACCTAGGCCTTAAAAACGCGTCTAAAAAGTAGGGGCCACTACTAAAAGGGGGGGGTGATATTTGGACGATATGTCGCGGACCTTAGGGGCTTGTGCGTAACCTAAGGTTATACTAAGCCTAACCCCGACCTCTAATACCTTGAAATAGCTCTCGAAAACCCGTTAGACGATTCGACAAGAGCGACTCTCTCACTATCTCATTCAGCCTCCAAGCCTTTAGTTTATGTTATTGATGGTCTTCTCTATCTTACTGGGACTGCAAAGGAGCCGACACCCCTCATTGCCGAAGCCTACGACATCCGGGCAGGGCTTCACGAAACATCCCGAACACTAGGGCAGCGCGCTATTCGGAAGTCCATCGGTTTCGAGGTTATTGGATAGTCCAATTTTCCGCGCTTTGTGCGAGGCGATCTCCAACGAATACAGCAAGTAGTCTTGAGCCTTGTTCTCAACGCATTTCAATCTACTTTGGAGGGCGTTATTACCATCCATTTGAAGGGGGAAACCGCAACAGAGAAGGACTGCGTTGTTCAGATATCAGTCGAAGACAGCAGAATCGGTATGTCAGAAAGGGATTTTGATGATTTATGCCAGGAATATCGATAGGTGAGGAAATCCACGGAGACAAAATCCCGCTAGCATCCGAGGAGGCGATTACCGACGGATGCCTCTTAAGCTAGGACTTGGCCTCGCCTTAGTCGCACGATTTGTCGAGAACACCAATGTCCAGATACGTGTGAGGTCGACAAAAGGAAAGGGCTCAATATTTTCCCTTCACATAACTTTACAACTTTGGCCCCCAAGCAACCAAGATGATTAGAGAATTAGAAAAACAGCACGGCCCTCTCCCCTGCCCCGCGCTGCAATCACCTGCGGCCGCGTACCAATACTCGCCGTCTCAGCTTCGTTGAGCAGCGACCGTGCGGCTTTTTGATGGAAATAGGCTTTGATGGATGGTTATTGAAGCCGATTAATTTCCGAAGGTTGGGAGTGATCGGCCAGGATCCGGACAGTAACACTTGGCAGTAACTTTACTGTCCGAATCTTTTGATCAGCGGCGGTAGAGGAAGCCAAGACACTACTCGGGGCCTATTTTAGCCTTCCCGTTATCTATTTTTATTCTTTCTTGTGCTTTAACTACGTGTCCCCCCCTACGCGTCTCTCTCTACGCGTCTCTCTCTATGCGTCTCCCTTTGTAAAAGAGATGCGGGCAGGGCACGGGCAGACACGCGAGCAGAGCCACGAGCAGAGGCACAAGCAGAGGGAGCAAAGAGAGAAGCAAAGAGAGAAGCAAAGGGAGAAGTAAATGAGGCAGCCTAGATAGGAAGGTGGGCCGGGAGGGTGAGTCTGGATGAACGGTGCTCAGTTGATCTACAGGGGTAAATTAAGGCTTAGCTTTAATATTCCCTTTCTAAGTGGCTCTGCTCGTGCCTTTACTCGTGACTCTACCCGTGGTCTGCCCGTGTCTTCTTGCGTCTCCTTATGCGTCTCTTTGCACGTCTTATAGGGGGTTAAGTAGAGAGGTGTAGAGACATAGATGCAGAGATATATAAAGGCATAGAGGCGCAGAGGCGCAGAGGCGTAGAGGCGCAGGGAGAGGCGTAGAGGTGCCTCTAGGGGGACCGTGCTAAATTAAGCTACGACTCTAAGGAATAAGCTCTAAGCCACTAATTTTGCACCAGCAGAATGAAACTTGGCGGAAGATTCGGACAGTAGGGTTACTGCCAAGTGTTACTGTGCGGATCCTGGCTGGGGTGGATGCTATTAGGTGCACTGCATACAGAGGCGAGTTTAGGTATGTACAAAGAGACCGAATTTATACAGGGCAGCTGGTTTCCTTAATGGATGTTGCGTGGAGGAGTATTTGGATAACTAATATTCATCTTATGATTATGGTAATAAATGAAAAGCATATTTTGTATGGTAACGAATCAAAAAGTTACCATTTGTAACCGAAGTCTTGTGGATATCTCCTGGAAAATCTGATGAGCGTGTCCATTCAATATAAGCCAGAACCGACCTGGGCACGTCATACTTGTTAGGCGTAAAAAAACATTGTCCCTCTTTAAGGCATACAAACTAGACTCATAGCAAAGATCTTAATCATACATCGGTTTCGATAATCTTTACCATTACCATAACTTATTGGTGTTCTAATAGGAAGTTGGTGATGACGAGTACCAGCCTCACAATCTTAGATGTTGAGGGGTGGTGGGGGTGTAGGCGGATCAGCCTTTCTCCGCACACGTTCTGTGTCAGCCTACCAAACGAAACTTTCGATATTCCACCTCACGCTCGTGCATTTTTCATTTACAACGATGGCAGACTATTCCAGACCTACAACGCCAGACGGGCAAGCCAATGGCACCTACACTCCACGTACTCCTCGCCATACTGGTCTCGCACTTACAGAATACACGGCAAATCCCTCCCCACCGCCGTCGTCGCCAAAGTCAAAAACACAGTCAGCTGTTCCTGAGGCATTCCTGCTTCCCAATGGGTACCCAGATGTATCTCCTCGGCCTTCCTTACTGCCTCCAAGCCCAGTCAAGGTTGTCTGACTGGTTCGCAGTACTTGCGACTAATTCTCACCTCCAAAGTGTACGAAGTGGTCGAGGAAACGCCACTGACGCATGCACAAAACCTCAGCAATCGATTGGAATGCCAGGTCATGCTAAAACGGGAGGACCTGCAGCCCGTCTTCAGTTTCAAGTTGCGGGGCGCATACAATAAGATGGCTCATTTGGATCAGAAATATCGCTGGAAGGGAGTTGTGGCATGCTCTGCAGGTATATAGACACTTGGAAGTGAGATGCGACCATTTAAGCTGATTTGGGGCAGGAAATCATGCCCAAGGAGTTGCATACTCTGCAAGGAAACTGAAAGTTCCAGCGACCATCGTTATGCCGTCCGGGACACCAGATATCAAACACAGGAATGTCTCACGGCTGGGAGGTTCTGTCGTCTTACACGGCGCAGACTTCGACGCGGCAAAAGAGGAGGCACACCGGCTGGAGAAACTTCACGGCCTTATAAACATCCCACCATTTGATGATCCTTATGTAATTGCAGGTCAAGGTACCATAGGTATGGAACTACTCCGGCAAACCAATCTACAAGACCTCGAAGCTGTGTTTTGCTGTGTGGGTGGTGGAGGGCTCATTGCCGGGATTGGCGTCTATATTAAACGAATAGCCCCGCATGTCAAAGTCGTCGGAGTCGAAGCTTACGATGCTAATGCCATGGTGCAGTCCCTCCAAGTGGGGCATCGTGTTGTCCTTAAAGATGTAGGTCTCTTTGCCGACGGAGCTGCTGTGAAGATGGTAGGTGAAGAAACGTTCCGCTTGTGTCAGGAGGTTGTAGACGAAGTTATCCAAGTCACTACAGACGAAACCTGTGCTGCCATCAAAGATGTCTTCGAAGACACCCGCTCGATTGTCGAACCAGCTGGGGCTCTCGCCCTCGCCGGTCTCAAAAAGTACGTTGCGCGCAATCCCTCGCCCAACAAGAACCGTGGTCTCGTTGCTATAGCCTCAGGAGCAAACATGAACTTTGATCGCCTACGCTTCGTTGCTGAGCGCGCTGCATTGGGTGAGGAGAAAGAAGCACTGCTTTCCGTTACTATACCAGAACGACCCGGCGCATTTGCTGCGCTCGTTAGGGCCATCTACCCGATGGCCGTTACCGAGTTCTCATATCGATACGCATCCCCCGGGGCGGCGAACATCTTAGTAGGTGTCTCACTCAACGCTGCTAGCCGGACGCGCGATCTCTCCGACCTACTCTCCCGGCTCGCTGCTGAGGGCATGGCGGGAACTGATCTCTCGGGCGACGAACTTGCCAAGTCACATATCAGATACCTTGTTGGAGGTCGTAGCACCGTGGCCGGTGAAAGGCTCTATATGTTTGAGTTTCCAGAGCGTCAGGGTGCGCTTTTCAATTTCCTTACAACGCTACAGCCGGGTATGAATATCAGCCTTTTCCATTACAGAAATTACGGCGGTGATGTAGGAAAGGTGTTAGCCGGGATACAATGCCCCAAAGGCGAGGAAGAGGGTTTAGAGAAATTTCTGAGGGAGATTAGATATCCTTTCTCCGAGGAGACCAATAACCCGGCCTATAAAATGTTCATGAGGGACTGAACTTTATGTGGTGGTTTCATAGAATATGGAGCTGTTGTAAGAGAAAACTTAATTTACGGGGAGTTATGATGGATTGAATTGCTGGGTTGACTTAACTAGTGGAGATGATATCTTCTGAAACAGTCGTTATTACAAGGGTGCGAAAAGGCTTCGGGGCAGATTCGAAGGAGTTGTATAAATTCTATCTAGATCTAGAACTATAGCTTTCGCTAAGAACAAGGCGTTGTGTAAAGAAGAGAAAGGAACAACGAGAGAATCTTATAATTAAGTAATTAGCACACGTAGTCTTCGACGGGCTTCGTGCCTTAGACCCTCGTTAACGAATCAACCTCTGCACCTTATTATGCATTTTATGCAATCGTGTTATAAAATTTTACCGGGGTGAATTTCCTATTTAATATTAATTTAAGGAACTATAAGCCAGCTAGAAAATTGTTCTACTATGGCGTCTATATATCTATTTTCTCCTTATTAAACTATCTATTAGTAGGGAGGGGGGGTTAAAAGGGGTATTGTGTTACGGACGCTTTAAGTACAATGCTACGACTACTTAGAGAGGAGTTGGAAGAAGCTAGTTAGTTAATATAAGCACGGTCCAGAATGGAACCGGTGGAACTATATAACGAGGAATGGTAAGTAAGTTATATAATATGCTACGTATTAAACAAGAAGAACAAGAGAAACTTATATACCTTATATATAACACGTATATTACGTATAAGAAGGATTTCTTAGGCGTATAGTTGTGTATTTAAAGGACTACAATCCCTACCTAGATAGTTCCTTCCTTATAGTAATTCTTAGAATATAATTAGAGTTAATCTGTTAGACAACTACTCTACTAGTTATTATTACATTATTAACTTTATTTGTATTACCTATATACCTAGCCTATTAACAGGACCTATTATAGTACTTCCTATAAGGTTCCGTTACACAATTACTACCTAATTACGGTATTAATAGAAAGTTAAATAATATGCTACCAAAAGTAACCACCATAACGCCATTAACGGCGGCAACTACTTTAAGGTTAGGAGGTAATACTAGTATAGCAGATACTAACTTATAACAACCTATAATAGTTAAACAACTATAAGAGATAGTTAACTAGTTAATAGAGAATAATACAACACTTAAATAAAGGATTAACGGGATAGGGGCAGTAAAGATTAAGTTACCTTTAATTAAGAGATTCTTAGGGGAGAGATTAAAGCTTAAAGGATTCCTTATGTAAATGCACTTTAAAGTTATATAAGAAGGAGTAAAACTGCTAACACCTATGGATTGAATAGCTTACGCAGAACTATTCCTATTAGAAAGGGCACTTAAATGGTTTAAACCCTACCTTATAGAAATATAAGTAAATAGAATAATAACTACTAACTAAGAGGTACGGTTTATATTCTTAAGTTAGGAAGGGTTTATAAAGCGACTTATATAAATATTCGGAGATCTAGAGGTAGTAACTATAGTGGAAAGAAAACTCCAAGATATTACGTAATAAAATTTAGCAATTAAGTATACTATATAGTTCTAGACGCTAGCTATATAAGTTAAGTAGAATAATAAGGCGCTTATAGTATAGTATAAACAGGGACTTAAGGCTAAAGTCTAGGACGTAATTATTCTAATAGAAGATGCGGATACCCTAAGGGATTTAATAGATTAGGCGATAAAGATTAATAATAGGATCTACTAAAGGGAACAGGCTAAAAGAGGCTAGGATAGAGTTCTATAGTTATATAAGGCGTAGAGTGCGTAATAACTAAAGCTAAGTTAGAAACTATAGAATGGCGCAGAGCCAATAGACTTAAGCGGTACTAAAGAAACCTATAAAAGATAAAGTGAGAAACTATAGAAACTTAGAGGTTAAGGATTTAGTGATTATAGGACTAAGGAGTAGAGGCTAAACTAGGGATCTTAGTAGCAGAAGACGTTTAGGCGGACTCTATAGTAAAGTTAGTAGTTTAGAGACGGAGCTTATATAAATTGCAGAAAATAAGGTTACTTTGCTAGGGATTATAAAGATAGTTAGAGTTACTATATAATAAAGGGAACTAGACTAGTAGATAACGCATATATATAAAGGGGTAATAGCGTACTATAAGGAACAAAAGAGTGTTTAATTAATAGTTTTGCATTTTGTTATAATAATGTATGCTAAATTTATAAAGACGTTAAGTATAGCGCAAGCTATTGGCTATAAGAGCTAGAGTTAAAAGAACTTAGAGGAACCTAAGAGTTAAATAAAGAACAAGATTGACTTTATAAGCTAGATTAGAATATTACAGTAATATATAGATAATAATTAGCAATAATAACAATAGAGTCGGAGTACTTATTAATTAATAGTAATAAAGACACTAAAGGAACTAACTAGGGGTATCTAAACCTTAATAACGTAATTACAGAAGTAGAGACTAAGACCACTATAAAGCAAGGCTTAGTAACGGGCATTATAACACCGTTAGATACGGCATCCATCGCTTTATAAGATAGAAGGAGTAATATCTAAAGAAGATTAAGTAAGCAGATAACTGCTAGTGCTAACTCACCACTTAATAAAGGCAAAGGGCCAAAGACTTAAGATTCTTAAGATGAGATAAGGTATACCTAAGGACCTATAACGGACGAAAACCAATGGAGTAGGGCAGCAGCTTAGTTTAAAAACATACGAATGAGCTTGGGATAAGAATTTCCCACGATATAAGATTCTTAAAACGAGATGAAAATACCACAGACGCTTAGTTGGACTAAGGCGGGAGCTAAACTTAGGTTAGAAGGCTTAGGACTAAAGAATCTAAGGGGTTAAAAATTTGGGGTACGAATAAGGACACCTATAGATAAGAGGCGAGAAGCTTCTTTATAGATTAGAGAATCTGCAATATAAATAGTAGTTAAATTAGGCGACAGATATATAGACCTAGAAGACTTACTAAGGGAACGTAGTGTTCAACCTAAAGATTGAAAAGTTAATACTAAGATTAAGAAGTAGGAAGACTTTAAAGATCCACTTATAAGATATAAAAAGAAAGAAACCATAGCAGAATTTAGAGAAAGAATTACTATATAGCAAGAATAGAAACTAGATAAGAAATCTAGTATATTGGGATGTATAAGGGACAGAGCGCTAGTATAAAGAAGTACTAATAGGCTAAGAATAGGCACACTAAGAGCTAAGTGGCTTACTAAACTAGAATAAGAAGAGGATCTAGAGATCCTAATTAGGTTTAAAAAACAATATATAAAAGGCTGTTATAATATAGTAATAAAGAGATACTTTCTTACGGACATACTATATATACTTAAAGGGTTATATTAAAAGTGGTATAGATAAAGACATAATGATAAGTAGGAAGATTTCTATATATAGTTGGATAAGAAAGTTGTTTAAGACCACCCAATTATAGAGAAGGCTATAACTTATATTAAAGGGGCCTTAATTATAATATTAAAGGATTTAGAGGAGTAATTAGAGGACTAGAGAAGCGAGAGGCGAATTTTAGTACCTATAAATAAAGTCGTAACGCTTAGATTAATAAGGGAGAAGTTTAAACTTAAGGACGAAAATAAGCTAAGAGTTAACCTAAGATACTAAGCATATTACACATTAGTATAGATCGTATGCGTGGATAATATATATAATATATATAGAGCACCTAAAGATAAGAACCTAAAGTATCTAATAAGGATATATTGGATAACGGATAAAGCAAAATATTAAAACGCTAAGTATATGCATAGTTAGCACCCTATAGAAGTTTAAGAATAAGGGGACTTAACACTTTAACTAGGAAGATTCCTTATAGAAGAATGCCTAGACGGACAATAGTGGTGGGAATGTCTAGAGAATATATGTCTATAGCATATTAAAGACAAAAAGCGAACTAAGTATTAGCCTAAGTTAGACTAAGTATAAATAGGATCTAGTAATTAATAGTTAGGAAAAATAAAGGCCCACGGGATTAAAGGGAGCTAGTAGTAGAGCCTTAGACCCTTAAAGGAATTTAAGGTTAACACCTAAATCTATAAGTTAAATAGCAAGATTAATAGTTTAAGGCATTAATAGATAGTAGAGCAATAAGAAACCACATCTTACTAGCAGCAGTTAAAAGAATGGGATTACTATACAAAAAAAAGGAACATCCTTACTTATTAGTGATAATTTTAGGAGATCCAATAGCCTATAGAGGAGGCATCATTAATCTTAAAATAGGACCTATTTAGTTAACCATTAAAGGGAGATAAGTTATAATATCTTTCGATATATTACCATTGGAAAATAATAAGGTAGTGTTAGGAATACCTTAATTACAGGAATACAATCTAAAGATTAATTAGATTATAGGTTAGGTCGATATTAGGAATACTTAACGCCGTAAAATGCGATAATAAACTAAGTTAGTATGGTACTAAGTAGGAGCAACATATAAAGAAACTAAGAAAGGGTTAGATTATATACTAAAGAGATACCACAAATATAGTAAATAGCTATAGTTACCGGAAAGTAAAAAGCTGTTAGAATATATAGCATAGGACTATAAGATAGAGTTAGAACTAAAAATAAGTCTAAGGTTCTTTCTAATCTATAAACTTACGAAGATAGAGTCTTAAGTATTAAAAGAGTTTGTCTAGGAGAACTTACGCAAGGGATATATCAGACCATCGCAATCATTAGCGGGTTATTTAGTATTGTTTATACTAAAAAAGAATAGAAAGCCAAGGCTATATATTAACTATAGATAGTTAAACAGCATTATAAGAAAGGATAGGTATCCTTTACCCTTAATTAGCGAAATCTAAGATAGGATAGGCAATGCGCAAATCTTTATAAAGATAGATCTAAGATAGGCGTACTATTAGATTAGAATTAAGGAAGGCAATAAGTAGAAAGTAGCCTTTAGGTTAAAGGAAGGACTATATAAATTATTAGTTATATAATTTAGGCTTATAAATGCACTAGTAACGTTTCAGAAGCAAATCAACAGTGTATTAGAAGAACACCTCGATGAATTTATTATAGTATACCTCGACGACATTATTATCTACTTAATAACTAAGGAAGAATATAGAGAATATATTAAATAGGTCTTAAAGAGACTATAAGAAGAACAGATGCTAGTAGTAATTAAGAAATGCGAGTTCTTTATAAGGAAGACCGATTTCGTTGGATTTATTATTAAACTAGGCAAATTAAGTATAGACCTAAAGAAAATCGAAGCTATAGTGAATTGGCAAGAACTAGAAAACGTTACGCAGTTAAGGTCGTTTCTAGGGTTTTGTAATTACTACAGGAGGTTTATAGCACAATAGTTAAAGAATATTAAGCCGTTTACTTAATTAATAAAGAAAAAGGAACTATAGGTATAGGTAGAGGAGCAAAAGAAGTTGTTTAGAGAACTTAAGAAGTTATTTACCTAGGAACTAATCCTTAAGATCTACTAACTAAAGTTAGAAACTGTAAGCTTTGCAGTGTGTGGGAATTGAATGAGCGACTTGATTGTAAATGGAGGTCTAAAGGGTCTATATATATACATGAGGAAGGTATAGATAATGAGATAAGAGAGGGGCAATTGAC
>Ga0307515_10002991_pt1 | contig 35916 bp, 41 predicted proteins | sample 17_EM_MG_FD_194513 | JGI IMG/M metagenome (GOLD analysis project Ga0307515, IMG submission 194513) | Populus trichocarpa ectomycorrhiza microbial communities from riparian zone in the Pacific Northwest, United States - 17_EM | ecosystem: Host-associated > Plants > Roots > Unclassified | place... | reverse complement strand
CAACCATCATCGCAGAACACAAAGTTAAGTCATCCCTCTCTATCTCTCCATGGCATGATCATGAGTTGACACCGAGTACAGCATACACCGAGTACAGCATACACTGAGTACAGCACTCAAAGATTGTGTGTTTTCCCTTCATTCTCATGATTACGAGTTGACCCCTGAATGTGGCTTCAGCTTCCGGCGTGCCTCCATACACGATCGACCGCCATCAGCCAGCTCTCCATGAGAGCTCAAAGGTAAAGTCACATTGTCACATCCCCACGGTTGCGAGTTAACTAACTGATGAAATACAGTCTCAGCACCCGGCGCGCCGTCCATCGACCGCCTCCAAGTACTTGTCCAATCTCGCTCGATCACGGCCTCCAAGTGGATATCCAAACTCGCTCGATTACGGCCTCCAAGTTCGCACAACCACGGCGTCCAAGTGCATCTCCAAACTCGCTCAATTCCGGCCTCCAAGTGCATCTCTCAACTAGCTCGATCACGGCCTCCCAGTACATTGTTAATGAGCGACGGCGGGAGTACCGAGATACAGGGGTAACCGAGGTGGACTGAACGACAGGGAGTATATATTAGCTATATAGATACATAGATACATAGATGAGAATACAAACTGAATGCATAAGTTTTGAAAATCGTTGAACGATAAGTAGTAGCTATGATTTAACATCACCAGGCAGTGTGTAAACGGCTTCAGCATAACTGCCGCCCCTACGAAGAGTGTAACACACGTGTCCTTCTGATGGTGCGTAAACGTCACCACAAAGTAAAGGAGTACGTATGCAACGCGACCTGTCGCCTGGGCGACGGGCAGCGTGGAATTCTCCGTCAGAAGGTACGAGGTTCTGTCAGAGCCGTCCGTGCCGTCTGGAACACCCGGGTGTTTCTGACGGAAATTAGAGTTGTTGCTGATAAAACTGTCCGTCGTGAAGTAACCTACTTCGCTCACACTCCTCTGCTATTGCGTTGGCTGCCACCTTCTCGACCACTTTTCCCAGACAATTTAACAAAGTTAACACTCTATACACCTTGGCAACTCGGTAATCTGGCTTATTCGGCTTCGGTATAACCACCCCCTTTGCTTCCTTCCAAACTTGTGGGTGTACTCCTAACCTAAAAGACGCTTTAACAATATTAATTATCCTTTGGGAATCCCAATCCCACAATAATCTTATTGCCTTAAAACTCAGCCTATCCGGACCAGTTGCCTTTTGAACTAACTGATTCAACAGAGCCTCTCGGATGTCCTCATCGGTAATCTTCTTCCACATTTCTCCTCCCTCTTCATGGGCCTTTCTCTCCACACCCTTCAAAGGTTTCGGAAATGCTTCTTCTTTTATCAACTCTGCTTTTTCCTCCCAGGATTCTGCCACTTCCCAAATCCTGGATCTCAAAGCTTTTGTCGTTTGTTGTCCGCCTGGTTTTGTATATCTCAACGCCTGCCAAACCTGATCTCTTGTAGCTGGAGTTGAAAACTTCCTCCACATTTCCGTTTTCGATTGTCGGATCATTCTTCTCAGGTTGCTTTGCTGCTTCTTAACTTGTTGCTGTGATGCTTCCCCTTTTCTTCTAGCTCTTTTTATCGATCCCAATATCTTCCGATTTTCTGTGATCTCAGCCGTCCACCACCTCTTAGATCTCGCGCAAACCTTAATTTTTTTGCAGCACCTATTAAGATGATTAACAAAATTTTGCTGTATCCACTCAGCTTCCATCTGTAAATCATCCCCGCTGCTATTCTCATCCAGTACAGGTCTCTTTGAGCTCTTATCCCTCCACTCTTTTTGTGCTTTTTTATAACTTTCTTCCTCCTCCTTCAATTTAGGCCCATCAATATCCCATCCCGTAATTTTTTGTGACACTTTTACTCCTTCCCCTTCATGCCATCTTCACTGGGCACACACAATCGCATGATCCAAAGTAGTTGCCAAATCTGTTGACGTCTCTATTCTATCAGCCATTGAGGCTTTAGTAATATAGATAGCAATGAGCGATCCCAAAGTTTCGCTATTTCTCGTATTTGTATTGGTTTCTTCCCCATGCGTAATGTCGACCAACTTGTACTCATCTATGAGATTTTCCAAAAAGGTCGCATTTTGCTTTGGTGGGCACTGTGGGTCCCATCTAACACTGTGAGCATTCCAATCTCCTCCCAAGAGGATCTTTTCCTGCTCCATAATTTCTCTCCATCTTGCTGTCTGTGCCGGTCTGCCTTGACTTCTCACTCCCTCTTTTTGTCTCAGCTGATGATACAGATTCACCAATCACATTTTTCTACCCAACGGGTACTTTATGTCGAACACCTGTACATCTCCATCTCCCCCAATATCCACTTCTGAAAACTCCAGGTGTGTATCTCTTCTTAACACAGTCATAGTTTGTCCTCCTCTAACGAATCTATATTCTGGGTGGCCGATGTCGTATCCCTCTCTTGCCTCATATGGTTCTTGCATCATCACAACATCCGCCCCCCAAACAGTTCCCTTTTCCAACACCATCATAGTCGCATCGTACCCCCTCCCACAATTATGCATTATGCACTTCACCATTGGTTCATGGGGGGTTCTTTGGTCCCTGCGTTGGAAGATTCTCCTTCCGTCTCTTGTGTCGCAACAACTTGGACTTCCTGCTCCTTTTCTGTCTGCTCCTTATTCTGAGCTTATCTTTCGGCATCTGCAGTCGATGGTCCCCCATCCTCTGTATGATCTGGTTTCATTTGTTGATCAGTTGTAATATTTCGGCATTCCCCTTCTCTTTCTTCCCAGGAATGCCTTTCTTCTCTCGCCGTGTTAATAGCCTCCTGTTTCTTAACGCAACAATTGGCTTTCGCAATATGATTCCCCTTGCAGTTGACGCACTTGTTGACATTATGGGTACAGTTCTGTCCTGCATTAGCTTTGCAACCTACCACGTTGCACTTATGATCTTTTGTCAAATGTCACCCCACGCACAACATGCACACCGGCATCTTCGAAGACCCACACTTCGCTTTAACATGTCCCCACCTGCTGCATATTCCACAAAAGGAATCTGGTCCGGCATTAATGAACCTCTCCACACCATACTTTACCCCTGCTGCCCTCAGACCTCCCTTCAAAACTTTTTCGGCCATCTTACTACCCTTGACCGCAAATACAACTGTTGATGCTTTCTCTCCTTCCGCCTTCTTCTTCTGCACATCTTTCGGTCCTCCAATCCTGTTGATGGCGAGGGGCAACACCACCCCCTCGTTCTCACCCTGCAATTCTTGCCTCAATTTTTCAAGTCCTCCTCCTGTCTTCTTCCCCAAATACCTATCAAAATTGACGCTGTGTATTTTCACTCTCTCCCAGATTTCATTCATCCCTATGTCCACAATTCCTGCGGCCACCTTCCTCACGGCTTTAATCACGATTTCCCTATACCGAATCAGCATTTCAGCTGTTGCTCCAGCAGTCGTGATCATTGACAGGCATCCCCGGGTGTTCTTCGTAACTCCCTGGATGCGAATAAAATATGGGACCTTCGCCTCACAAAGTGCTCTATTCACTTCCGCCGAAATATCCAAATCTTTCTTCAGAGAAAGGGGGAGGCCATTTTCCCTCTTAAAGGTGACCCTTCTCTTCTCCATCGAATTTTGGCCTGGGGGGACTGGCTTCATCTCTTCCTTCTTCTGCTGCCTCTTAACCTCAAGGAAGCCGTCTCCCTTCTTCTTTTGCGGCTGCCCCGATTGTTGTTGTTGTTGTTGCTGTTCGGGTTGTTTCTTTGGTGGTGGCAGTGCTGCCGCTCTCCGCGCCCACGTATCCTTCTTCTTTTCTTCTCCCGATTTCTTTTCAGTTGGTTTTTTAACCTCTGTCTTCTTTCCCCCAGCCTTTGGTCCCTTCGATGCTTCCTTCACCTCAGGTTTTTTCACCTCCTTACTTTTTGGTTGTTCCGGTACTGCTGGTGCAATAACCGGTCTCTTCGCAATACTAACCTGTCCACTCGGGGTGAACCTTGGAAACTCCTGCCTTTTCTCTCCCAGAGGAATAGCTGGAGCGTGCCTTGACACCTCCAACTCCTGTTCCTCCACCTCTATTCTTTCGAGCACTTTTGCTACCTTCTCATTCTCTTCCTCTGAGAAAGTCGCTCCAGGCTCAAATTCAATATCACTCATTCCATCATTCTCAGGGGTGGCTTCTACCTGTTTCCCCCTTCGAATTTCCACCTTTTTCCTCTCTTCTTCAGCTGCATTTTCAAACCTCTTCACCACCCTATCCGTCAGCTGATCAATCATTTCTTCCAAGCAATCTTTCATTGCATTTTCAATCATCTTAGCCATATTCACTGGTGCGATCTTGGCCAATTTTGTCTGAATTTTGCCCAACCTCTGATCGAGCTTTCCCGCCCTGTCTCCTGCATACTCCTGTTCCAACTCCACCTCGGTATGTATGTTCTAAGCAATTTTTCGTGTCGACGCAACTGCTGCATCCGTATGATTATGCCTCACAGCTATGTGGCCCGCCTGTTCACCACACCACTCCGAATAACTATCATCATATTTCGCCTTATTGATCATAAAATCCCTCATCCCATTAGTGTTCTTAAGATACTCGCCAATAAAAGCCTCGAGATCAACCTCCTTATTCCCATTGGTCACCTCACCTGCAGGCTTGGCCAAATCAGCCTCCAACTTTCTCCTGCTAGGTGTCTGCGGCATATTCCGGATTGGTCGTTCGGCCGTTTTCGGCCTACTCACTCCCTTCCCCTTATTGCGCTTTTTTCCCTTCTTTGTTGGTGTCATGTAGGGCGTCTCGTCCCTCCACTCCACCTCCGTCATCGCATCCTCACTGCCGTCACTAACATCAGATTTTCTCGGAATGGGTGTGTAGACTTTCCGGGTCCCCTCCATTCCCTCCTCTCCCGTTGCATGTTGGCATATATTTTCCTCCGACAAAATATACCTCTGCGCACTAATTCCAGCTCTCGCCCTAGGAATCGAAAAAGGATCCTCTGGCAAAGCGCTCGGAGGCAAGCCCAAAAGACTTCCCTCATAGTTCGTAGTTGGCAGGGGGGACTGAACCCTCGCCCTTGGTGTTTGCGACGGGATGGAAACCTCACTTCCCCCATAATTCGTAGTCGGTGGTGGTGACCACAGCCTCGATGACACTTGACTGTCTACACTTATGCTTCTTTGTCTGCCGATTGATCTCTGGGTATCGCTCAGGATCGTATAAACTCGTGGCTGTTTGTAAACCAGATTCCCTTCTTCGTCTACACTGCTTCCTCCGTGTACTGTAGACACTATTTGGCTCGGATGTCCAATCTCTCTCGCTTCCTGATTGTGCATTCTTGCGGTTTCGTTGTAAACATCTCTGGGCAGAACTATCGGTTCTCCCAGACAATTGTTCGGAGTTTCCTGATTGCTATCAGGTCCCGTAGTTTCCTCGTCCATACCTTGCTGAAAAGCCCGGGCGATATGCATCTGCGCTCCTACACCGCTAGAAGCACTCGCACTGACGGAAGAACTACCATCGGTAGCTTCCATTTTCCTTGCTTGCTCTGCTGCCCTCTGAAAGGTGCTCATCCTATTTGCTCTGAAGCGAGTCATCGTGCTTAGCTTCTGGATGACTGAAGATCGTTCAGTTGAAAATCAAAGCAAAAATTTTCTCGCGATGTCAAACTTGATTGGATAAAATCGGTCTTGGCAAAACTAAAATGTGGTGTGGTGTGTTGCCGGAGGTGTGTAGTGTGAGATGACTAAGGTTCGCAACCGTCCGTCTCATCCGGCAGTGCCCGACCTTGGATTGCAATTTTCGGGGCTGGGAATCCCCGCCTGCTTTTGCCCTAGGGCTTCTGATTTCCAGACTACAACTCTGCAGGGCCTTACAGTCTTTACCTGTAATGCTCTAGCCGAAATTGTGTTAGGGTGATGGGAAAAGCAAGCCACTTATACCCACCCAACTCTGAAGCGGATCAACGATGTGTGAGGTATGCTGACCGGATGAGAAGCTACTGAATATGCATCAAACCTTCGATCCTACCTCCCGTTTTGGGTGTGCCAGCCCACACAACACGTTCGGCCTGGTTCCCGGCCGGAATTATACACACCCGATATGGACGGCTGTGCTGGGCCCCGAAAGACACCAGTCCGGACGGACGGTTGGGAACCCTGGAGCTGACAGCCTAGTGGAAGGACGCCGAGCTCGATCATTGCAAGAATCAGATAAACTGCAGGCGTATGAGCTTACAGGCGACATACCATCGCGCTGTCCAAATGCCTGCATATGACGCGACCAAAGAAGGAGGATACGTAGATGCGGTGCGGGAACTGTAAACCGGGCTTAGTAATAGTTACGAAGTAAAGACCATGACCCGTTAGATCCCGCTATTCGGTAGATAAAAAATGCGAGAGTCGGCAAAGACCGAGTAAGTTGAACTCCTGCTCCAACTACATACAAATACCATCTTTGACAGTGAAATTAAATACTAGCAAACCGCACTTGCTGTCTGACTGAGTCTTACGAGGTGGAAGACTATTCGTTATGGATTGGAGGTATTTCTATGAAAAGAACGGAGTGGGATACAGTAGCTCTGGCCTTGCTTGTAGGATCTTTGCTCGCTATCTGCGAAGCATATCTAACTATGATGAATTTCTCACTCTAGAATCGATGACTAAATTGGAGAAGTTAGGACGCAACCCGCTCACTATGTGCTTTTACGCCGAACGGATGATTTTTGGGCCACTCGCAGTTCGTGGATACACATTTGACGCAGCCGGAATATTCGAAAACCTACAGCCCAAACCAAAACAGAAGAAACAGCCCACAACATCCCGAGGACCGAGCCCCTCGGTACTATACCTACTTTACGACAAGAGCCGGGCAGGGTACCATACATACCAATATTCAATTTCGAAGCAGTTGATGCCGTGTTGGTCTACCTCGAAGATAAGCCCAAGAGTTTGGAGCAGAAACCTAAGGCTACAGTAATGGGCATACAGATAACGATTACAAAGACCCATACCAAATCAGAGAGAAACTTTTTCGAGCATTGGAAGAGATAGACCCAAGAGTTGGTTGATTACGAGGTTCAGGCTATGTGCTATGTTTTTTTTGGTGTGGGAGGATCCGCCAAACGGAAGAGGCTGTAAGGACTTGGGTGCGGAGACTGTCAGCTGGAATAAAAAAGCGATCAAGATGCCCGCGCGAGCCAGCGTTACCCCCCCGGTGGCGACCTAGACAGTGAAATCGGTCGTCGGTTGGCAGCAGTTCGTAAGTTAGCCAATTCGTGCAAGCTAGACAGCTGAGAATTCTTCGCCGCCGCGGATGAAGGCAACCAGCAGGATGATGACGGCAATAAGAGCACTGGTGGCGACGAGGTTGAAATGATGACGAGAAAAAAGCTCAGGGCCCAAATGGCAACCCTTCAGCGGGAGGAAGTTCCGCCCCAAAGAGGATGAGGGTGCATCAAGGTACTGGTGGTGAGGGAAGTGAGCCAAGCAAGCGGCCTAAGTTGGACAGAAAGGGTAAAGCGAAAGTGGGGTAGATTATGGTCAACAACCAGGGAGGCTCCGTGGGTAGGGCGATACCTAGGTGGTGATAAAAATAGCGTTCGAAGGCCCTCCCAATTATCTTTTTCACGCCAGTGCTGCTACGGTACCAGGGCTTAGTACATAGTACCTGCAGAATTAAAATGTGCATACTGTGGTGGTAGAATGGCGAGCATGATTGGCGGAGGTTTAGAGATGGTGGATCCTGTATACCTTCTTATTTTTCTGTTCCTCACGTCTGCAGCCTAAGAATGCCATCTCTTTACATAACTATTACAGAGATCACTGGTTCTGGCGTCACTGACCCCGCCCCCTTCCCACCTGCATGCGCACATCCGAACGGTGATTTTTGAGGCTTCGAAGACTATGGTTCCTGGGCCTAAACAAAGAACATGACAACAATACCCCACCACCAAATCCGTAAGCCCACTTTGTTGCCCGCGAGGCTGATGAGACAGCCAGATAGTGCACGAGGGTGGCGTCAGAGCTACCACGAGTCCTCCAACAATCGCCAGTAGGACTGGGAGGGTTGCTTCCAATAGTAGCTACTAGTATCAGTCCTCTCGCGTCAATGCTGACGAGGACACTTACTAGTCAAGAATTGAGGGCCCAGTAATATGATGCTTAGTCAATCGATTCCAAGCTTCATCGTGACTGTCGTCTTATTTCCGTTTGAGGCGCGGGTCGGCGGGTCGGACGTCGTAGTGGAGATGTTGTGCTCGGTAGGCGGCTGCGGAAGATTAGATGCGGCCATGGAGGCGATGGAGAGTTCGTGATCTAGAGTGTAATGCGGCGCATCTGATATGATGGGGGGGTTTATCGCCTGGCTATTACAGCGGATAGTGATTACGATACCGTTTAGTGGGAACCGTAATGGGGAGAGGTTATAATTATGTGCCTCAGTGACGTTACACCGATTCAACAGTCGATGAAGGTTTTTATTTATTTATTTATTAAGCATTTATTTGATGGAAAACTCGTTTATGCAGCAAAGGGAACTAAGCGAACGGACACAATCAGTGCCACTATCCATGTTCCAGATATAGTGACGGTGCAGAGCACATCGGGCCGGAGACAAACGGAGACAGATGGAGACACCCGCCACAATCCAGTTTTGTTCGTCCAGCGTCAGAAAAAGGCCGAAACAATCGGTTCTGTTTGATTTCTTGTCGGCATACTACATGTTACTTTGGATGCTTCTAAGACTTCTTGATTGACTTGATTGATCCTTTCTATCTCGAGGGCCAAAGACCGTATATGTACAATCTCCCATATGCATATTTTTTTCAATACTACATCCCAACGCTGCGACGAGTGATTTGTTGTGACCCATTCGTGGTAGCCGCCCGTCCATGGACTGGCAGTACCATCCATGGACAAGGCGGTTCCACGAATGGTACCGCCATTCATGGACCCATGAATGGGACAGGTGAATATAAGGTTTGCAAATTAAATTCGCAAATTAAAAAATAGCTTTGCTTCTACATATCTATTTTTTATAAGCCTATTTGCTTTGCCTTGCTACCATATATCCCATTTATAAGTTTAGTGGCTTCACTGTACTGCAACATATTTCTTTTACAAGTCCATTGGCTTCACTTCGCTTCTACATATTTCTATTTTTTTATAAGCCTATTTGCTTCGCTTTGCTAAATAAAAGAGATATAGTAAACTGACTGGTATAAGAAATTTATGGCAGCGAAGCGAACGAAAACCAATTGCCCTGTAAAAGAGATATATAGCAGTGTAGCGAAGCCAGTAGACTTGTAAATGAGATATATGGAAGCAAATGGACTTGTAAAAGAAATATTTAGTAGTGCAGCGAAGGGAGTAAATTTATATATCAGATATATGGTAGCAAAACGAAGCAAATGGGTTTATAAAAAAATGGAAATATGTAGAAGCGAAGGGAAGTCAATGAACTTGTAAAAGACATATATTGCAGTCCAGCGAAGCCAGTAAAAAAGCCTTGTATAGAGGAAAATTATTGCCTTACTGACTTTATCTGTAATTATTTTACTCAGCTAATTTTACCAGCAATTAAATTGCTGGCTCCTCTTAGTGGCACGAATTTAATTTGCAACCCTTATTTTCATCTGTCCCATTCATGGAACCGCCCTGTCCATGGATGGTACGGCCCGTCCATGGATGGGGCGATTCCACGAATGGGTCAGAACAGATTGCCTCAAACGAATTGTCCGGGGTTCTAGGTCATTCTGATCGCCTCGAGTATGCATGCAAAGGCGATAGTACGTAACTCAAACCTTTAGCATAAGTAATAGTAGGTGCCTAGGCAGCCTTCTTGCGATGAAAACTAAAAGCTAGATATTATAGTTCGAACCGTTGCTATCTATAAAAGCTTCTTGGATCTTCTCTCATTCAAACGCCGCGGATATCCTGAACCCACGAGAATGAAGATACTTTAAGGTGTCTTTATGTGTCTCCATAGTATTGTGCCCTCGTATCTTCCATCCCGAAATAGCTCTGACTTCTCATACTGGGTTGCTACGACGCCATTTACTGAGGGCGCAGGTACCCGGTCGCGGACATGCATTCCTAAATTCCGACAGCGCGGAATATCACAACATACATACGGCGTAGCTACCTCCGCTGTCACGATCACCAACATTCGCGAGTGCAACGATTTTCCCGGCCTGGGCGCTGAATCCTACTGGGTTGATAAGGTATTGCCTCCTTCAGCACTGGGTACAAGACGTTTCCAATATTTCCAGGCCAATCCGCAGTAGCGCACATATACTGCGAGACTAGCAAAGGAACGTTTGAATCGCCAAAGGGCGGCGGGTTTCATGTCACCAACCAGGGTTCAGAAGGGTTCGATATTACTTGTACTATGGTTGCGGCGTATGTAAAGGTGATTCGGGTAAAATGTAAGCTTAAGGACGGACTACGGCCGGGTCTATCCATTTTGATGAGTACCTAGATTCGGGCTGGAGTATTGGGGCGACGTACCACTGCCTGTTTAGCTAAAATAATGTATAGTTTTGTTTGGCAAACACTCAAAGGCCGGAATAGTAGCTCGATACGCGAGTTTGTTGCCGCCCATCTCAACTCCCTCCACAAATCCTCGTATATACAAATTAGTGCAAAAACGTTCCAAAAAGTCATTTAGCGCTAGGTAGCCAGTCCGTTGTTTGGTTCCAGCAGAGTCCTTCTCCCAACCGAGAACCAGGATCTTATACTATTTAAGTTGCTTTAGTTGCTTTTAGTTCCACCAAAATGTACGACCGAGTTATATCGCGTGCGTGCCCGAAGAACGCCCTGACCGATAGCGCCAACCCGAAAAATCCGACGTCCAGCACTGCACCCAGTTCCTTCGCAACCCGTCATAGCGGCCCTCACCACCCTTTCCACCCTCATCCTCACCGAAATCACCGAAATCACCGCCCGCACCGCTGCGTACCTACCCCTTGTTCGCCCTCTTCCTCACCCGCGCCGCCGTCAAATCAATCACCACGCACCACCTCCACACACACGCCGCCCGCTTCCCCTCCACCCCCATCCCTGAAATTCCCGCCGCCAACACCTGCCGCACTTTCCTCGAATACACCTCGCGCTGCTTTTCTGCAACGCCCCGAACACATGTACCGTAGCGCGCATCTACAACCACCTCCGCTGCTGCGCGGCGAGCGAGGGGAAGGAATTCCAGGTGATTACGAAGACGAATGCGATGAATAAGTATGGGTGGAGGTGGAGGTCTTGCTACAAGAGTGTTAGTGGGGGCCGTATGTTGCGCTGTGGCACATGAAAAGGGTTGAAGGGACCGCGTTTGATGAGCGCCAGGTGAGGCGAGTCGCGAAGAGGGTGCATTGGGATTTGAGTGAATACTTCCAGAAGCGCGAGGAAAAGAAACGCAAGAGGAAGCCGAGAGCTAGGAAGTGAGTTTTTGGCATAGCCTAACGCCGTCGGGAGCGGGGAGGAAATAAGCTTACGGGAACAGGCAGCAACAAGAGTGTCCAAACCCGGCAGTCTTCAACGATGGATTCGCGCCCGAGGGAGAGACTGTCGCGAATGGTCCGAATTCCTCACTTAGATGAGTAGGGAACGAGGGGTGGAAAGTGTCGCAGAGATTGTTGAGCTGTCGGAGAGACTATGATGTAGAGAATGTGTAAACTAAACTTTGCTGTACGCTCGTAAACCTGCCGTCAGCGGGCCCTGCATGCTCAGTCGGTTTGAGGGGAGTAACGAAATTTGTCAAGCTCACAAGCTCTGTGACTGCTTAGGCGAAAGGGAAAGTCCAAGCACAAGAGCAGGTAGAAGTGTGATATTGCATGTACGAGAAAGAGGTACTCAGGGTATAGGGCATAGGTTAAGTCTCTATAGAAGCACGTGATATTGCACGTGAAAGCCGGAACTCAAGGCACGTTTCCAGTTTGTTTGTTTGTTTTAATCATTCTGTATTCACTCTACTTAGAGTATGACAGTGCCTAAATCACCTCCCCCTCCGGGTAAACCGACTAGATGGGGGAGCTCCCCAACCTCTACCCTTGCTTCCCCTTTCCACCATGCCCCTACCCTTTCTACCACACCCCCTACCGTTCTCTTCGTGTCTGGTTAAGGATGTACCAGACTTATCGTTGGGGAGATGGCACTGGGATTCGAACCCATAGCATGCAGCTAGTAGTACAGCAGCAATACTACTACACCACAGGGGCCATCCCCGGCACGTTTCCAGTTACATCTCCTCTTCAAACCATTCCCCGCAAAACAAACTGAGATGGTATGAGTGTGTGAGTGTGCAAGATACGCTTTAGTGTTGTGAATTTCGCTCAGCAATTTGAGTTTCCACAACACTGTTTGAGGATGACGATGAGGTGCAATACGAAGTGCACAAAGTAGTGAAGATGAACAAAGGGGAAATGAGAAGGTTTAATGGTCATTGTAGCGGGGGAATTCACCAGAGAGCTGTATAAGCAAGTGAACATACTGTATTTGACAGTCCAAACGACAGATATCCGCACCTCTGGATAAGCAGACCGAACCGAATGACACTTTTCCACGCTGCACGTTAAAAGGGTTGATGACAGAAGTCTTTAACCGTATGTATCTTGCCCCACTTTGGATTTTAAGACATTGGTAGAATACAAGCTATACAAAACACGGCCTAGGCCGTACTCAAACCCACCGCTGCCGCCACCACCAAAACACAGGTCTCAGACCGCACTATTACTAGAGATACAGACTATCACTCGACCCATTTCGGCACCCTTTGTTGCATATATGGACCGCCTCCCTGACGTACGGCTTATGGGCTTTAGCTGGGCTGATGGGGATTATGATCTCACGATGATGATGGTCGTTCTAGACTCAGCTGGAGATGCCAGCTGAGTGTGCATGCATGCGTACAAGGCATACTCTGAACGCCGTATATAAGATCACACGATTGTTCCAGTAGTTTAGAATATACAAGCTTCTATCAATCAGTATTTCAACACCCTTCTGTTCTCTCCATTTATGGATTGATTCATGAAGCTATCAGGACACAACCTACCCCTCCCCAGCGCTAGCCCCCGCCGCTCCGCTTCCACCGTACCTACCAACACACACCCTCCCGCCCAGATCGGCGCCGTGTACCCAAAGCCAGCGATGGCTCACCGCAAATACAAGCCCCAACCTCGACCCAATTATTAGCGCATATCAGTGGTATCCAAGCGTTGCACGAGCCTTTCTACAACGGTGCTGTCAACTTCACTCGATGGTGCGTCCATTAAAGGATCCTACTGGAGGCATTATTATCATTTGAATAGCTGCAAAGAATATTCACAAAGGAAGCTTACGTAAGGCTGATAAGCTCTTGTCGGGAATGTAGAAAACATATCGAGGTAGCTGATACAAACTTGGGTGCGGATATGTTTCACCCTGTTGGCGGATTCACGCCGTCTCGGTTAGAGCTGATGGAACAGTGAAGGTTGGCCATAGTTTGTTTTAGATGGTGAACAGCATGTGGGAACAAGCGAGGAAAGAAAGAAAGAAACAACGAATGGATAGATGGATAGCAGAGAATGGCTATACGGCAAAATAAATTACCAGTTCCGCGAACCGAGCTACAGACTCTTACTCGATTCATTTCAACACCCTTCTGTTCACCCATTTTGGATTCGATCGAAGCTACAGAAACACAGCCTACTGAGCACCCGCACCCACTGCCGCTACTATGACCGCTCCCACCAACGTACACACTCCCGCCCAGATCCTAGCAGCAGTGTAGCCAAAGTCCGCCACAAGTTTTCCCGCAATGGGGTTGCCAGTCAGACTGGCAACCCCAGTCATGGCGAACACCAGCCCCATCCTTGACCCGAAGTAACGCATATCAGATGTCAGAAACGCAACGCATACAGGAGTCAATGCAAGGAAGGCACCAGAGAAAAAGCCGTAAGCCATACAAAAGAAAATCGTTTCTGCGGTAGACTTCATCACGATCCAAGATAGAACTAAGATGCCTGTGCTTAATGCGCAGAGAAACTGTGTAATTATAGGCGACGAACTACGCAGTGTTAGTACAAAGCGTCAAGCCATACCACAGACAGTATGAGGGGTGCTTACGATAAATCTGCAGCTAAAGCTGGAATAATACGTCCAAAGAACCCGCCAGCGTTGATTAAACTGAGCAGGTAGAAATGTTGGAATGATACACGAAGGTTCACCGACGAAGCCCAGGCGGGAACAAAAAAGTAAGGAGTAAATAACCCTAAAAACACCACGAACACGCCAACGTAGAATATAGAGAATTTTCGGGAACGAAGGCAGGAGAGGTCAATAACCTTTCCACCTAAAGGACGACGAGGAAGGTCGTCGCGCTGACGGATCAGAATGCATGGTAGCAGCTGGGTAATGAGGGCTATGAAGGCCATGGAACGCATACTCCAGCCGAAACCCTTCGCATTGAGTACAACACGTGTCAGGATCGGATAAACGACTCCGCCGAAGCCGGCACCGGACGTAGCGATACCCAAGGCTAAGCCTCGATTGCGCGTAAAGTAGGTGGAAACGACTGCAACGGCCGGAGTGAAAAGAAGTCCAACTCCAACCCCGGTGATGACGCCTTGGAATGCCATTAAATACCAGTAGTAGTGTTCATGAGAGCTGGAGAATTCGCCATCTAGAGATGTAGCAAGCGTTCCGAGAAAAACAAGGATGGTGCCACACACTATCATGAGCCTACAGTGACCAGCATCGAAAAGTTGTCCGCAGATTGGCGCCACTGCAAGAAGAAGGAATGCTTGCATCGAGCCGATCCATGCGACTGAAGCGGCGTTGCCAACTCCGGAAGCCATGAAGTACGCCTGAAAAACACCGTACGTGTTGACAATCCCCCTAATGGCGCTCATTAGAAATATAACTTCCAAAATTCGGATGGAACACACCACGAGTTCATTAAACAAAAGAAGGCCCAAAGAACTTGAAGCCACGCGAATCTACTCTCCAGTACAACCGGAGGCACCAGAACCGCGATATCGGACGGCTGGGGATGGCTATTGTCAATGGGATTCTCGGCCTCGGGTTCTTTAGTTACACCATCTGTTACACTATCAGCTGTGTTCCCAAGGTGGACTAGATAGCCAACGAACCCTTTTCGGATTCGTCGACGATGCCTTGTTCCAGGTCATCTCGAACCAAGACTTGAATTCCACTAAAGTTCCTACGATGTTGGACTCCTTCGTTTTCTTGGACAATAATAGAGACTTGGCGGGTTTGATGTCCAGATGCATCTGTCTCTTGAGGACCGTCCAGCTGAGGCTTCTTGTAGACAGTAGCTTGGGACCTCTCACCACCATCCAAAAACCCGTAGGTACCAAGATCTTCAGAAGCGTATCCACAAGCCATCTTGTCCAGAAGCATAGTCCACCCCTGGTTAAGACAATACGTGCTCGTATGCTTTTCTTTTCGAGTACACTTGCTTCCAGTATTCTCGATAACTGGAGCTAAAACAGATGGCGAACGTAAAACACCAGTACCGTCATAGTTATTAGTGCGCTTATCCTTGTTGGTACCAGTCATGGTTTCTTGTTCACCATCGTCGAGCTTTCCACCAACAGTAGAAACTTTTTCGACTTGGTCACCATTACCGGCGGTAGACTTAGTATCCAACTCTATCCCTGCACAATTCTAGTCAGTTCTGAACTCCCTCGGAATGCGAAAGCACAGCAACGACGAAACTGTATGTATAGCACATATGCAATTCCCAGCATTCTCGATTCCGAAGTGGGAGCATTGATGGATGGATCGCGGGATATAGTCTAATACGAGATGCACCAAGAGAGACAGTCGACAACATGCAACATACCTTCCGTATCACCAAATGCCTCTTTCACGACTCCTTCCCCACGTGGTGGCGGGGTAGCCATCCTGACCCTGCGTTTTGCGACTTGATATCTGTTCATGATTGGTTGGAGTGGTGTTAACTGCGGACTATAGGTGGTGGAAACAAGATGGAGGAAATAAGAATCGGGGATAAAATTTTTAGAGGGAAGGACTGGTTTTTCGTCTCGGCCTTGCACTCGATTCTTTCCCATCCCGGATTGTGTTCAGTACCCCCGACCTCTTTTGTCCACCATACACATAGACATGCTATGGTGAGCGAACGCTCGCTGGGATGTGAGACTACTAGATAAAATATAAAGACATGCCTTTAGCCAATTCGAAATTAACACCAGATATCAATGGCAGAGTAACGTATTTTACGGTCTAACCGCCCACGGCCTAGCAACCGATCACGCAAAAAAGCACGCAAGCACCAGAAGCAGGGATGCTTAATTACCCCACACACAAACTCAATTTTCACTCTTTCCCTGCAACAACACAACCATGGGTAGAGTGAAGTGCAGAGATGCAGCAACTGACAGAGAGAATGAGATTTGTGAAGCCAAACATGCATACTGCTCAGGTCTTGAACCATCCATTCGTGCTGCCACCTCAACTTACAGAATACCAAATGGAACCTTGCAAGACCAACTTAGAGGAGCACAGCCAAGGAGTGCAGCACATGAGAAGGAGCAGCTGTTGACTCCAGAAGAGGAGAAATCCATTGTCAGGTTTTGTGAGACTCTAGATGACTTGGGACACCCGTTGCAAGGGAAGATCGTTAAGGCATTTGTGACATCCCTTCTACCCCCACTTTGGTGATGACAACTTGGTAAGCACTGGATGACATGCTTTCTCAACTGCCATCCTGCAATCACTGCAAAGTTCAGCCAATGTCTAGATTGACAACAGGCTAATGCTGTAACGGGCGGGGTCCAAGGTAGGTGATATTGAAGTCCCACAGCTGAACTCGAAATTTCTATCGAGGGAACAAGGCAAGAAACAAGAATTGAGATATTTTTCGAAAATCGTCTATTGCTTTCCTATACAAGAGAATGAGTAATGAGAGAAGGAAAGGAAATCCTCCAACACCAAACAACCTCTCTTTATATACACTTTGTCTGCCACACTCCAACCATTCTTCATACCTCAAAGTACCATCCGAATCTCCATCCATGATCTTACACACCACCAGCAATATTCTCATCAAAACAATCACGCCACAACGTCCGATGTTGCCACACCTCGTTACATGTCCTCATGCCATTCTTATCTATCAGACTCCTCACACACTATTATCGATTCCTAACGTCCCTCTAGAATGTTCCTCCCATATCTCGTATAATGAGTGACATCAGTTCCCCTGCTTCCTCGTTCCAACCCCTTGTACCTGACTATTTTTCCCACCAATTCCTCTGGGCCATAACAAATGCAAATGATCCTGCAATTTTAAATGACTTTTTCGCAAGGTATATCATTTCAGTCTATACATTAATTTTAAGCTAATACTGGTCACTGTAGCTTGGAAAACTTGTCAGAAAGCTCAATGCACAGCAAGAAAACATTTACCATATGGATGAAAAGGGCTTTCTACTTGGTCAGGCTCTCAAAGTAAAGGGCATATGCGGTAGAGGTCGAAAGAATCCCCTCTACATCAGCAAAATGTAACATGGTTTGGAAGTCATAACCGAATAACTCAGCAACTCTGAACAGCCACACTGATCCTTCCAGATGCTCCCAGATGCTCCCAGATCAGCTGAATGCAGAGCGATGTGCTCTCAGGTGCTCTGAGACTACTTCACCGGTGCTCCTGAATACTCTGGAAGTTGTGGAACAGAATCCAAGAATATCCTGAAGAGTGTATAGTTGCCTTCAAAATGCTTCCAAATCAAACAATTCGGATGTGCAAATTTCGGAGCTATTGGGAGTATTGGCCACGTCTCTGAGAGTATTCCAGTGCACCTCGAACCTGGAGCCATACTCTCTGGGAGTGATTATTATAATGTTTATATCAAATAGTACAATTCTATTAACTATCTTCTGCACACCTTGATTCAGGCATTGTAACTTTAATACACAGTCCAGTAGGTATCTAAATCCACATGATTATTTACAAGCCATACGCTATCTATTCTATCTGATGTGGCATTATTCTCTTGCACCAAATGTGCAGGTCCAACAATTGCTCAGACAGGTACAATATGCATCTTATTAGTCTGTTTGACAACCCAGATGAACCCGTCAAAACCATCAGCCCAACCATGCGGATCTTTGTACTTTGTCGAAATCACCACTGCATATTCTTGAGGTTGAGGACGCAATATCCATTGTTGGGTCTTCTTGCACCGCTTAGAGAAGGTGGATATCGATATTCCCGTGGGCAGGCGCTCCTGAAATTGGAGGATCTGATTCGGTGCAGACCAGCTGAAGTATAATACTGGAGAAGAAGGAACTCGGCCTTGGAAGGTGTTATTGAGGTCACTGTGCGTATATTGGACCCAGATGTCATGTGATTCGGGCATGATCCCTTGGTTGGCATCCATATATTCTACTTTGCGATCAAGTCCCAGACGCTCAACAGACGTAGGGCAGTGAAATGGTTGATGGTAGTACAACAGCCGATTCTGAAGTTTAATAAATACACTGTCTATGAGTACATTCTGATCATATCCGAGCTCCGGTCCACTAACTTCATGTCCTCAGTCGTCTTCAATTTGTGTACGGAATACTAGCTGTCCAAAGTTGGGAATTCCGAAATCGACTGATGCATCTCTGAGTGATGTTAATTTGATACTTCTGCACACACCGTGGACATGAGTTTCTCTCAAATGATGTACCTGTTGTGAAACAGGGCGAAAAAATAGCTCTTTCTGACGAAGGTGGCGGCGTAGAAGATGTGCTCGGCGAGTATTTCACTGTTTATTGGCAGCTGATAGAAGGTTGACAATTTTTGCAGAGTCAATATCGTACCAGCCTTGAAGGGCAAGATATGACAGTGTCTCCTCCATGTAGTCCAGACCGGTACACCGGTCATTGTGCTTGAGCATCTGGTGAATGTAATTGACTTTGTTGGTAGATCGATATGCCTCTTTCACATTGCCGATATGTAGCTGTTCAGAAATATGGGTGGTGGAATTGTCGTCAGAACCCATTCGCCAAATTGACTCTGATATATGGCTCACAAGATGCATCTTTGGATATCCGAAATGGATTACACAGTGTTCGATGGTTTTCCGAAGCTCCTGAACGCTGATTGCCTGCCACCAAGCTTCATACTCGACCAAGCGGATGGAGAATTCTTTCATGAACCGCATCTGGTCTTTCGAAGTGATACCATAAATCTCACTCTCAAGCGGATTCACAACGCAGTCCATATCAGCAATACTCCAGGTGGTGGGTTCAATCCCAGCATCAGATAGACAGACCTGGAATTGCACACGCTTGTCGGCGGTCATGTTTACTGCCCCGTAAGCCTCTTCTTCCGCAGCAATCTTCATTTGAGCAAGTTTATTGGCGAATATGCTTCTGGGACTGGTTGCCTTAGTCCTGACTTCCCGCAATAGGTGTCGCTCATGATGTTGGAATAATTTATCGAAAATCTTGCGTTTAGCAGGTGTCACCTGATGGATTTAGCGCTCCAATCGCTCAATTGCCCTCTGCCGATCAGCATCTGACCATCTGGTTGCCACTTGATGGGCTCTATTCAAGCACACCTGAAATTGCCTTCGTTGTGATGTAGTAACCTTTTCAGCCCCATACAGCTGAACCTCCATCGCAGCACGGATTTTATGAATCTTTTGTTTTTCTAACTGATGGGATTATCTTGCCAATAGTTCATCCACTTTGGCCTTCGCAGACTTTGACATTTGTGATGTCGAAAGGCACCCTTCTTCTTGTGATATCCCTTCAGTGCATCGTCTGGTGCTGCGAGGGATAGATCAGAGTGATTTTGTTGGCTGACAAGTAGAGAGAATTCACATGATGCCTGCACTGCTCCCATCACCATTTCATCAGAGGCTGTTTCCGCTGCAGTTTTCCTGGCATCCTGGGAGCCGTCAAGAATTGGAGCGCAATTCACAGCCAGTGTTCTGATCCTGCCCCGGATTTCTTGTCCCTGCCAGGGGCCGCTTTTCATCGAATCGAGTGGTTTAGAGAAGTGTTTGAGGCCTTGATATCGTGGTACTGATGTGAATCGATTGTCAAATTGATCCTTCACATATCTAGCTTTCAGGTATTTGAGCAGCCAGTGCAATACATCTTTAATTAAACCCAAGAGCAGCTGATGCAATTGATCAGGCTGCCAAAGGCGGTGGACATTGCAGAGAGGGTATTGCCAGAACTCGTTGCAGATTGGATGAACACCAAGAGTGTGCAGAACATCGATATTAGTTTTGTCCAGCAGCTCCAAGTATACATGCTGATCTCGTGGGTTATCAAGTGGTTGAAAAGTTGAATGCCCCATCAGCGCACCATCAGGAATTGCACACATCGGGCATGAGCCATATGAGACTTGAGCAACCATGACTCGTTCCGGATGATCCCCGACCCAGGCGGCCAAAAGAGGATAACATTGTGCCAGGAATCCATTAGCGCCATCCCATTTCATGCCACGGCCAGCGATGTGAAGATTCCGGAGAGGGAACAGCACTGTTCCAACCGCTGAATGCCATGCTTCGTCAGTATTTTTGGCACCTTTTGGAGGACAGGGGATCACCCCAATCAGAATCCAGGTGCACTTGTTGCGTGCACTGCGGATATCTTTTCGAATATTCCCGATTGTGATATACAGCAGCCAGGCATGCTGCTCGGCTGGAAAACAGGTTGGTCAAGTTGGTCTTGTCGGATGCACATATGACTGGCACAATCATCACTCCAGCAGGTAGCTGATCTTGCGTATCCCACCACCAATCGCCTGTGTTCATCTCACTGTATATTCTGCGACATTCCAAGTCTGCAAGGGGCACCAGTTTAAAATCGAGGTGCGCTGGAAATTGGAGATGTGCCAAAAGGAACTGTATACATTGGAAAATATCCCTCTAGTATAATGTTCCGAAGATGTGCGAATGATTATCAATCCCACTATCATTGCCGGGCACGAAATCGAGTCTAGAGAGGAGCTTTCGCAGAGCATCTGCCGATTGAAATGATTCGATGTTGAAGTTGTCCAGTCCACGCCTCAGATGTTGATCTATCCACATTTTTGTTTGCTGACGAAATGATTAAGCCTGTTGAATGTTGTGTGCTGACTGAAAAGGATGCCATGGATTCCATTGTTCTGAGTACTTGCGATGCTTGTTGTACAATGCAGTTGCTTTGCCATATGCTTTCCCCCCCGCTTTCTCCACTCCGACTACCTGCCTATGAGCCCTCGTCTTTGTTGGATCAGAGGTACATGTCAGATCAGGCTTCTGGGGGTCTATCGTTTCTTCGTCGGGAGTATCTTCAGGTGGTGGTGCACGAGGTACATTGTCTATGGGTAGATGAATTAGTTGACTAAGCTCATCGATGGCCATTCAGGTAAACCGACTGAAGTCGAACCATAATCGCTCGGGTCGATCCCAGCCTGCAGGTGGCACAATCCCATTAGGTAATAGCCCTTCATTCATGGATATTGGGTGAGATTGTTGATAGTAAGCCTCGAGTCGGTTCTCGTCAGATACTTTCCTTTTGCAGGTAAAGCACTTGACATGTTTCTGGCTAGTGTTGACCATATTTGAGAAATGGTCATTGAACACGTATTCCGATGAATCTGAATGATGCTTCAGGGGGTGATATAGAGCCTCAGCAATATTGGTTTGAAAGCAAGCTAACTCAGGTTAGCGTAACACATTCACAGCCACATCGCACGCCACCAAATGCAGGGGGGAGGTTTCTTTTGTCATCACTGCAATCACCACAATGGGGCCTTATAACTACGTCATTGTGAGTTATGCCTACGCTCGAGCCTCTTAGCAGCTAATAATGAAGGTTGATTGTCATAATACAATGAATAAGTGAGTTTCCTAGCTAGCTGGATGTCCGGGCATTGAGCATCGAGAACTGACAAGGCTGGTAGGATGTTTGCTTCAGTAACAATCCTTGACTGGAGCATGGATCATGAGGAGAACTAAGACGTATAGGCAAGGAGCTCAATAGGAAGCAATCACTGTTGCTGCTCGACTCACAGGCCTCCTATTGAATGAGGTTGCAATGTCATACACGCACAACTTATGTGTAATATCCCTAGTTGTGTTAACCTTCATACTGGATATAGTTCTTGTTGGGTTCCTGGAGATATCATATCATATCCCATCAATGACCTGTAAAGTCATCGATGCGTACGAAGGTGAGCACCTATCCAATATCCTAGTATATGAATTCGAGCATAGAACAAAGAATGGCGGGATGTGTGCGATTAAGGTTTCTGTTTCTCAAGGCCCGGGTTGGTTTCATGGATCAAAGGTGTAGTGAAACACCACAGATCGTGACAACAGAATAGGATACAAGAAACCCTTCATTCCCCCGAAGGTTACTGCTGCCTGCAATATACTCAACCATACTCCGATTGATTCTATATCTCATCTCACATCTATAGTAGTTTACCACTTTCTTTGTTTAACAGAGCATGTCGACAAAAGGATCTCCACCAAAGACAGTGATTATGGCTCCACCTGGTGGCCTATTTGGCTTGCAACAACGCAGTGACAACAATTCAGAATCACTGGATAAAAGTTCACGACATGCCACTCGCGATGACAGTCAATTTGGGAAACACACCAATCAATATCATCCGCCGCAAGGGTATGGTTACCCTCCTTCACAGCAGCCATTTCCAGGCGCTCCACAGTTTTGTCACCAGTCTCCATTCAATATGACACACAGTTTGCAACCTACCAGCAGCGCAAGCCAAGGATATCCACGTTATGGGCCACCGTGGCAAGGATAAAACCTGCACCAAGGTCGTTATGGCAGGTCTCAAATATTCTCCCCTCCGCAGTTTCCAGGACGAGAGCCGTCATCCCCAGGTGCACCGAGAGTGCCTCCAGGACCACCAGGAGATGATCCAGTCAATCAGCCAACATCTTCCAGCTCGACTCCTCCACCTCAACCTCCTTCCGGCGCACCTGGGAGACACCCTATAAGCCTCCCGACGAAAAGATTCCAGCCACCAGCGGAATCTCGGAAAACAGATGTTGCAGGGATTGCGGACTTGCCCCAATTGCCGGAGATGTCGTACGACGAATATGATGCAGCTGATGGGAGCGACGATTCGTCGGACTTGGGCGTCGCAGAAGGCAAACTCCCAATCAGCCTGAAGCAAACAGAGTTCTCCTTCAAGCAATTTGCCAGAAGGATGGGGCAGGCCAACTACAGTGCATTCGACAAGTGGGAGAAAGTATGGGTGGCGGAATTTCTCGAGAAGAGGCATCGGTCCATTATCCGGGGGCAGAACCAATTGAAACGCATTTGAGATGGACCCCTGCACTGGGAGACGGCGGTCGCAGATTTTTTGGTGACATTCGCGAACTGGCTGCAGTTGGTTCATTTCGATAATGCTGAATAGATTCGCCGGCAGTGAGTGGAGATGTTGTTGAAGAAATGTGCGAGCGAAATGTGGGAGGCGAGGAAAAAGGGAATGCGAGGCAACATGTGACCGGCGACGGATTTGGCAGAGTGCGTGGGCACCAAGGTGAGAAGTAACCTCCCAGAGTTGCCAAATACAACGTTCACAGTCATGATTCACTGGGTGTGGAATGGCAAGGATATGGTTCTAGCCTCCAAACAACTCCAAGCCTCATATACAGATGTGAGGCACTGGGAGGAGTTGGGTGATTTCATCAACAAAAATGGCAGCCCGAAAGAGCCACACCGGGAAAAATGACCTTACGCGATGCGTAACTCATAGAGAAGCTGTTTCTGGGCCAGTAATCCATAACATATTTGACGCATGGCACTATGAGGTCCTAAGGACTTGCAATTTGACTAGATTACTATGATACGCATGCAATTGTGGGTGCTTGATACTATACATCATACTGCATTCATTAAAACTGCCAAATGCACTTCATTGCATGCTCCCAAATACGCTCTGAAGTACACTGCTGATTGCACTCAATTGTACACTCCCAGCCTGCTTGACTTACACTCCCAACTAAGCTCAGAAGACGGTCCCAAGTACACTGCAAGTATGGTCCCAAGTACACCTCCGAGTATGTTCTCAAGTACACTCATGGGCATGCTTCCAAGGACGCTCACACTTGCACTCGATGGCACACAGCCAGCCTGCTTGACTGTACACTCCCATACCAGCGCTCAAGAAGCTCTCAAGCACACTCCCAAGCACACTCTCAAGTATGCTTCCAATTGCTCTCGATGGTAAACTCCCAGCCTACTTGGCTCTATGCTCCCAAGTACACTCTCAAGTGGGAAGACACTCCCAATCTCACTTGACTATATGCTCACATGTACCCTCCTGCATGCTCGATCCAGAGACTTGCTGAGTTGCAGAAGCCAGGCACCGGGAGGCGTCAGTTGCAGGCGCTGTTGTGAAATGGCGGAGCTAGAAGGCAGAGAACTCATCATCAACACTCTGATGCAACTCTCACGGCATCCAAATGGAATTCGTGAGAAAGAGCAGTTCTGGCTCGAGGAGCGTAGGAAGAGGGTGAGAAGATATCATACTACCCGGCCGTGATGATCCACACAAATTGTGTGGATCCACGAAATCTCAGAAACAGCAAGTGAAAGCAAAAGCTGGAAATGATAAAGTGTGTAATTCGTTGTATGTGATAAGATGATATAAGGTGAGATTCGTTCTACCCTGGGGTCTTCCGAATATATACTCCCCGTCGCTCAGTCCATCTCCGTTACCTCTGTATCTCAGTCTGCCCCTGTCGCCCATTCCATCTCCGTCACCCTTGAATCTCATCATAGCTTAGTCCTCCGAATCATGACGTCAGTCGATATCATAGTCTGAATCTTATCATTAGCGCGGCCACCGTGACAAGATCTCACGATGCCTCATGGCCATGGTGTTGACAATGGGAGCGTTTGATTCCTCAGGAAAAGTAGAGAACTTGAACTTGGGGAGAGCAGATCTCCGACTCAGATTTTCCAGCGGAATCTGGTACCTGCTGCCCATTGATTGTGGCCGTATCTGTGTGCATTCGGTCTGGGGCTGATGGAGATGATGGCAATGGCAATGGCAATGGCAATGGCAATGGTGTTGGTGATAGTGATCATAGTACCAGAAGTACTTAGACAAGTAGGTTGGCTATGTCAACGTCAGCATCAAAGCTTCCACAGACTTAGAGCCTGCTACTAGCCAAAGCATCCACAGACCTAGAGCCTTCTATTAGCCAAAGCTTCCACAAACTCAGAGTTTTCCATCGGCCAAAAGCTTCCTGTGGAAAACTCTACTCCTCCCAAATATGCTCCTACATGCTCGATCCAGAGACTTATTGAGCAGTGTGTGGTTGGTGGCGTGTGCGTGTTGCATGTGGCAGGTGGCTGGTAGCGGGTGGTGGGTGGCGGGCGGCCGAAATCATGACGTCCGTCTATATCATAGTATGAATCTTATATTTAGTGCGCCCACCGAGACGAAATCTCACGATGCCTCATAACCATGGTGTTGACAATTGCAGCCTTGGATGCTGTAGGAATGGTAGATAATTGGATCTTGGGGAGAGCAGATCTCCAACTTAGATTTTCCAGCGGAATCTGCTGCTTGATTCCCACGGATTGTGGGCGTATGTGTGCGCATTTGGGCCAGGGCTGATGGTGATGATGGCAATGGTGATGATGGCAATGGTGATGACCGCGGTGGTGATGGTGTCGGTGATGGTAATCATAGTACCAGACGCACTTAGACAAGTAGGTTGGCTACGTCAACGTTAGCATCAAAGCTTCTACAGACTTAGAGCCTTCTATTAGCCAAAGCTTCCAGACTTAGAGCCTTCCATTAGCCAAAGCTTCGACGGACTTAGAGGCTTCTATTGGCCAAAGCTTCCAGACTTAGAGCGCTCCATTAGCCCAAGCTTCGACGGACTTAGAGGTTTCTATTAGCCAAAGCTTCGACAAACTCAGAGTTTGCCATTGGCCAAAGGCTTCCAGTGGAGGAACACTCTACTCCTCCCACAGCGCGGCTCTCTCAAGCAGGCTCTCAAGCATGCTCTCAAGTAGGCTCCAGAGCAGGCTTTCAATCGCCAGCAGGCCCTCATGCAGACTCGCAGCGATAGTGCATACGGTAGCGGTATAACAGCAGGAACTAAGAAAAGTATAGGTCCATCTCTGGACGGCAGCCGTATATAGTTCCGTAGGCCCATGTGCGCATCTCTATGAACTGGCTATAGATGACTATAGGCTGCGCATTGCGCAGGGGTCCACGGGAAGCTTGCTATGAGCTACGTGTGTGCGCGTGTGCGCGTAGCGCAGCCTCTAGTCAATTTGCACTTTTGCAGAAGCATACATTCTCACATCAATGTTCAAGCACACCTTGGAGCAGGACGAATTGGAACAAGAGTATATGGGAATATACAAACATGGGCAAATGATCAATGACACCATATATGGCCAGATTTCGTACAACTGTTGCCTTTCAAATGCTTTCAAGTTGAAACTTGGACAAAATGTGAAGATATTTGTGGTAGAAATGATGAGAGCGACAGGGAAGGAGATTGCTGAGCACATAATTAGGCCGACAAGGGTAATCCGCACTGGCCGTGTTAAAGCTAGACGTGGACAACTACTAATCATTATACATAGACTTTGGAAGGTTCTGAGGAGGGTGGAAGAGAGGGAGAAGAGAAGGGAGAGGAGGATGGTGGGCACGAGAATGATACTTGTATTAATGTAAGTTCTGATTGAAAGAATAGAATTGATTATTTTCCATCCACATGTATTCATTCAAATGGTTGCTTCTCTGCGAAATACCTAACATTGAGATGAATTACAGGAGCACCGCAATATGAGCTTATCTCCCCAGCTTTTATCTGAGCACCTGAAAGAGATCATTGAGGACGAAAAGAACACAGACAAAAGTGAAAGTGAGGTTCAGGAGCAACTGGAGGATGGTGAGGAGGTCCTCGATACAGAAAATACAAGCTCAGTACTAAATACGGTTCTCAATACGATCAACAATGAATTTGAACACAAGTGTCTTGATGAAGCAATCCGGCTGCTGAATGCGCATCCTATTTGCCAATCAACAGATGACCGTGTTCCAGGCTGCCAGTATTCCATTCCAGGCCTGCCCGGAACAAAGTTTTCGGCGTGCAAGGTCTGAGCCATCTCGTTCATCGTGAGGTGATGGGTTTGGGATGGTGATATGCCAGGAGCACTGGTGGCGGATGAAATGGGTCTTAGAAAGACTTTCACCTCGGTTGCAGCGGCAATGCTTTGCAAATTGGTGACTGAGATAGTTGTAATGGGGTTGCCACTGTCCATTTTATGGGGGAATACCCTTGAAGAGTGGGTGATTTTGGCGCCCAACGACTTTCCCGGCATTGTCAGTGAACAGTGGGAGTGGTATCCGCTCCAGAGATTGAATTCTGTGCCCCACCGCCTGTTGGAGATCCAGTCAACACCACCCCACAGGGATCCAGCACTGATCTCAGCCCTTGAACCAATCCTGGTGGTAACAATGCCCAGAGGGGCTGAGACCTTCAAAAGTGTTATCAACCAGATGACACATGGAACTGATTTCAAACTAGTCAACATATTGCACACCGAAAATGCGAATCTCACCCACGAGGATCTGAACACCAGTATTGACGAGCCAGAAAACCGATGGACTATCCACCTTGCGTTGTATGATACCTTAACATACAGAGCAAAACCATCAAGTAACAGCAAACTCTCCTACTGTGCATAGAGTTTTGGGATTTTTGATGAGTCCCATCGGTATAAGACTAAAAACAGTGTGGGCTGGCAAATTGCGATGAATGTGAAAATTGAATTCAAACTTCATGTCACAGCTACACCAGGATTCCATTCGCTCTATGACTGGTGTTTTCAGACGATGTGGCTGTTTCAGGTGCGCCTGAAGATCCAGAGGATGATACTGTGATGGAAAAGCATGGTGCTGAGGCATCGTATTCCACTGGGAAGAGTTTGATGCATGCTATCCAGACTACAGACGAAGAAGCTCAACAGGATGCGGCACACCGGATGATTCTGATTGCAGAGCCATGGACGATTAGGCTGTGGCCAGAATCGAAACTTGCCAATGGAAACCCACTCATCCGGATAGCAAAGGAGAATGCACACCTCATTGATCTCACGTGGACTGAGGAAGAGCAAGCACATCTGAAGACCCAGGTGGAGAGGTACACTTCGTGGGGTGCTTCTGGAGCATGAAGGGTTCATAGGTGGCGGCTAACATGGTTCTCATTAGCGTTGTGTGATACCGAGGATCGCAACGATGTGTCTGGACAATGGCACGATGCAGGGCCACTCGATACTTGGGTGGATTCTCCGATTTTCCGATGGCTGAGAGAGACATTTTTACCAATGCTTGTCAAGGAACCTGCAGAGTATCCCAAACCTGACGAAGACGACGCATCGAGAGACACACTCCTTCCAGATGAGAGAGATGAAAATGCACCACCCAGTGCACCTCCTCCACAAAAGGCAGTGCTATTTTGTCCTCTTCCTGGCCAAGTTCATCATTTGAAGTGGTGGCTAACAAAGTTTTTTGCGGATAATGTGGATATATTCCACATGTATGCTGGAATGGGCAATGATGAACGCACAGAAATGCAGCTCAAATTCCAGGATTCACGAAATCTCTCGGTATTCATAACGACACCCAAAGTGGGCGGGACAGGCCTAAATCTTACAGCTGCAAATCATGCAGTAATGACTCCGAAATTTTGGGTATTGAATGAGCAGTGGGAGGAATTTCCACGAGTTGTCCGGCTAGGGCAAAACCGGGTACCACACACATGGTTACTGAATACAGGTCCTGGTGGCCACGATAACCGCGCGAGTGATCTCCACCAACACTCTGGAGTTGCACAAATGAGAGTCCTGCATGGCTTGATGATTTAACCGAACATCACGACGTCGATGATATAGCGGATTCTGGAAGCTCGTGAGGACCATACAACGTCGCTGACAGAGAATGGAGACACATTGCAGTCTGATGAACCATTAATCCTAGAGTGTTTGACGCTTCATCAAGGTATGCCTCTTTAGACATTCAAGCAACATAATCTTCTTAACTGATACAAATAGTCGAAAAGGTCATTTGTAAGGAACACTATACTGGAGAGATGAATCTTTCTCTCTTCAATGTTGAAGTGAATCAAAGTTCTGATGTTGGAATTGTTGTATCTTGAATTGGAAATGGCTAGAGTGGGATTTCATTGGCGTTCTTGTTTATTATTAATGACTATATGAGATGAAGTGTATTGATACACGACATAAGAAGTACTTCCAGCTGACCTATTGCATGATAAATGGCATGAGTCAAATTGTGAGAATGATGCAGCAAAGGGCTTCAATCAATCGTCAGTTGCGAATTTGAGGTGCACTGGAAGCCTGAAGCCACATACATATTTCGAATGAAAAAGCAAAATTCATCCACTTTCGGGTGCACCGGAGTCTCTTCGGCAAATGTCATATGATTCGTTATGACAGATCGAGCACTGCATATCTGCCAATCACATTTAGCAATAAGACAGTCTAGGTGATATTCAAGTACTTATGTCTGAGTATGAGACACAGCTCGCTGATTTGTGGCAAAGCGGGAGCTTTTGCACCCATATGATCGAAGTTCAGGTGCACCGGAGAATCCTGGGCATATCTTCGTGACAGATCCAGCACTGCACATTTGCCAATCCCATTTGGTAATCAAAACAGACTAGGCGATATTGAATACTTGTGTCAAAATATGAGACATAGGCTCACTTATTCGTGGCAAAGCCACAGCATTTGCTGGCATATCATTGAAGTTCTGGCACACCGCTGATCCGCGTCGCAGAGAGTCGGAAGCTGAGACACGGCTCGGGTATTCTTGGCTCAAATGCCGCTTTCGCTGCCGCAGTTTTCCTGGCCTATGATTGAAGATCATTCACAACTAAGATCTTCAATCCTGTCCAGAATGAGCTTCTTGGATATGTATGAAGCCAACTTTGACAAGCTGCGAGTCATTATGGATGTTATCATTCCAGCACAGGCACGCCGCAAGAGCGACAAATAAGCCACCAAAGCCCATGTACTTGCAGTACCTACTGCACTTTGTATAATTTAGTTTGCTTCATTCTCATCATGTTTTCTTCGACTTTGAATTAGTGAACCCAGTGCACCCAGATCTATCAAGACACTTCACCTTTAGGTGCAGGTGGCTCATTCCACTCCGCACCTGCTAAGATATAAACCTATGCTTGATTAGTATTTTGAAGGCCGCCGCTAACATGCCTTGAACTGTCAGCTCCGTGTCCACTGTCCGTTGGAGGCAGGTTGCCACTGCGCAACTAAACCATAAATGCACAAGCCCGGCCAATTACTAACCCCATTTAACTGGATATTGACTAAGTAGTATGCTTGGACCAATGCTTCCAAATCCTAAAATGGCTTCTGCAAGTTTGAGCTCTGTCAAAAGAGCTGTGCAAGGTTAAGAGTGAGAATCTCAAAAGACTGATTCTGCTCAGCAACTCTGGAAGATGGCCGGCAACTCCCGCTCACCCATGTACCGCATTTGCTCAAAGAGGCCTAAGTTCTCAAATCTTTGAATCAAGACTTAACTGTATTCTGACTAAATGTATGTTTGGGCTGCCTAAACTCATATACGAAAATAGATTGTGAGGACCAAATTCCATCAAGAGAAGCTCCGAGAGAGAGAATCTTGAAAGCTCAAGTTATGAGAAGACAGCTACAAAGAGTGCAATGAACTGTCAGAGTAAGGCGAGCCTGCAATCCTCAGCCATTGAATTCAAGCATAACCATTTCAACTTTGGTGCACCTCAATTCCCCAGAACTGCATGCATACAACCATCATTCCTCTGCCTGCCGTGACATGACATCTCACTATACATTCATATCATTGTAGAATATAGCTTTCAACCCCAACTTTTATTTTCAGTCAACATTGTAGTTGGCAGATTCATAATGAATGTGTGATTCAACGGTGTGCAATTTAATGGTGTGCCATTCACTAGATATTAGGCGCAAAATCAGGATGTGAGTGAGAATTTATGGCCCATTTGTTAGCAATCTTGGCATTGATGAGTGCTTGAATCAATAAGATTACCCCTGAATTATCCATCGTACATTACCATTCTTTCTCTATGCCTGTATCTCTCCTTTGTGTACCAAATTCTCTCCCTCTTCCATTAACTACTGCAACATTGTGTTGAAGGCTATTCTGCAGACACAGCCCAGATGAACACATGAAAGCGAAGTTATGCTTACAATATTGCCTTATCAACCGCTAACTTAGCTGCAGCATCCTAATGCAATAGAATATTGTGAAAATACATGTGTCCTTCCGGCAGATATACCACATATGGAGATTCATATTTCTCCTCGCTCGATAACAAAATCCAGTATGAACCCTTGCAACCCAGCCGTCACTCACAAGGTCCCAACCAAATCCATTGAGTTCTGCAGATTCTCAATGCTGCACCAATTTCTATGCTATGCGGTCACCGCAAATGCTCGAACTTTCACACATAATGTCTACATTTAGAGGAGTTATATGCAGGGGCTCATGTTTTCATTCAGGTTCTCAGTGCTCAATTTGTGGCCAGCACCAAGGGTCAGTTGATGTCGCGTGTTATCTTCCAGTGCGTCTGGTTCTATTCTCTATGTGCGTTGGCTTTAGCCAACCTCCCATTGTTGCATCCGTACAGAGTGTTGTTCATAGGAGTTGCTAACATTCGGCATTAGGAATCCATCTCTTCCGGCGCACCTGACAATATCCGAAATCGCAACACGGACTGCCGTCCTGGATATCAATTTAAACAATTGATGTCATCTCTCCAGAACCCTTGCAAGGGGCGCCTCAAATTGCATCCTCCTCAACTATGTGCAAATTCTTGCACCATTTATCTCGTTATTGTATTGCACTTATTCTTATATTTCCTGCTTTTACACTTTCTCCCACATTGTCCAACGTTAGATCTTCGTTACAACAAATGGAACCTATGCCCAGCCAGATGAGGAATCACTATTCACAGAAGAATCAAGAAGCACACCTAGAGAGAGCGCTCGCATTCGAGAAAGCAGCCAATCCTCATTGTCCATCAAATGTTCGCGTTCCAAATATCTGCCTTCGTGCATCGTATTGCGGATGACAAATATCCCCGATTTCATTAATGTAGCAGGATGACGAGACTGATCAGGAGATCAGTGATGATGACAGTGAGGACACCGGAGAGTCCACCTTATCATCCGACATCAAAGAAGACAATTTGGATCATCACCAGGTGGTCCTTAATCTAGGTCATGCGCGCCGGGACAAGTCATTACGCACTACAAGGGTTCCACTGGCAAAGAAACGGTGCCGTGCCGATCCTGTCATTGCACGCCCTCCACTTCCAAATTCCCGAAATTTACCTGTGGCAATGGCACCACCACTGCTCAAACGCCAAAAGTCATCCCTCCTCAACAAATTATCCGAGTTTGACCGTGCACCATCCGCCCGGGCACTGGTGCTTCCCAACAAGTGTAGTGGAGAACCGAATCTTCCACAACCCAAGGCCAGTAGTGATCGGAACATTCCCCAACACCAAAATGCAACTTTTGATGTAGCAAAAAGGTTCATGGAGGCAATCGTATTCACGAAGACTCCTTGGCCAATAATATCCGATGACAAGTACTCGATTGTTCAAGAAGCTTGGAAACTAGCAATTGAAGCCCAGCATCGTCAGCAGGCATTAACAGATGCACCTGTAGGTACACCATCTGTGTGTCAATTGCCCGGTGGTCCATCTCTCAAAATAGATCCACAAACACGAGAAGCTGTAAGTCTTGAATTCTGTTTAATGCTCCTCTATGAGACTGATGGATATTGACTACCCCCAAAAATGTACATAGTTGAAACGGAAGATTGGTACTAATCAATGGCGGTTGGTAGATGGGGCACGTCCAACTGTTGTCCGTAGTTACGGGTTGGATGTGGGCTCTGAGACTGAGCTTCGGATCATGGTTAAGGAGCTCCTGTTTGATGATGCTTACCTCTCCAAGGTCATCGATGATAAGAAGTCATGGTTCACGCGAATGGAAGTGCATGATCTCATTTACCACCAATTTTTCTTCACCGCCAATAGCTTGGGGCGCCAGCCAACAGCATCCCAGTATTTCGAACCTCTGGCTCCTCAGACTTTAGTGCTGGCAGCCGCAGCTATTCATTGTGCGCTGTCTGAATTCGCCAGTGGAAAGAAGGCCACAGTTATGTTTTCTCAAGATGAATATCGAGGTACATTTGGCCCATCCCCTGTGATCAATTTACCTCTAGAAGCTACTACATAATCAATTACACATCAGCAGCCACATCACACCCCCGCCCCCCCTGTGGCGCAACTCCACTAGAATAGGTGCTCCTCAATCCTCGTCAGAGCTCCTCAGCCTAGACTGAACCTCTTCTATTTCATTCTGCAATAAATTCCTCCTCTCAGCGCTCCTCTATCCCATTCCACACTCTAGACCCCCCTATCCGTACTCCTCAGCCTGGGATGGGAGCTCCTCAATTCCCACCGGCGCTCCTATAATGAATTCCACACTCCTTGCCCCACCACTTTACAGCACTCTTCCTCTGGGATAAGCACTCCTCAATCCCATCGGTGCTCAGCTCTGCCTGGATTGGCTCTCCTCTATTTCATTCCGCACTCCTTAACCCACCCTCTTTCAGGGCTCCTCAATTTCATTCTGCACTCCTACACCCTCCTCTTTTGGCGCTCCTCAATTTCCTTCCGCACTCCTTAACCCCTACTCTTTCGGTGCTCCTGAGCTTAAACTTGACGCTCTTCTTTTTCATTCCATGCTTCTCCAACACCTTTTGTGGTACTCGTCTTTTCCACACGACACTCCCCATCTGGCGCTCCTCTGTTCCCCGGGTAGTTGTTCCCATTTTTCATCCGAATGTATCAGATTACCTTTCATACCCCCATTTAGGTTCGCAGCTAGCTAACATCTCATTACACCTGTATTACATATCACTAATCGAGCCAAACGACATTGGAATTCCATTTCATCCACTCGCCAGGAATGAGTAATCAGCAAATACAAGGCGCACCTCCAGCCTCTTTGCGCCGTTGATGAATTGTGTGTTCCTGCTTTCGTTGGCCCTGATGAGATGGGAGATGGAGTGGATGACATCGACACCATGTTTGATTGATATTTTTCAATCGCTTATTTGGGTTATTGTTTCAGTGTGCCTGGGTTTATGTTTGAATCTCTCTCCTTTTTCTTTCATTTCCTTAATGTAGCAAGGCACCAAATACAATGTTGAAGAAGATGATGATGGCTAGTATGATTCAGAAGTGATAATGAACAATAGTCCATGCATCATATTCGGTGTTGAGGGAAGTCAATTGCTCGTTGTACATCCGACCAGTCTCAGATAACGCCTGCAGTCCTCCGAATGAATATCCATAAGAACCCAGGCATCTCTCAGAGTTTGTTTGTGATTCCCGTGTTGGTTTGGCGACACTCCCAGGTGCACCCAAAGTTCTCTCCAGCGCTCCAACATGCTCCCAAACCTATCGCAATCACTCCCATCATACTCCTGTATCAGTCATCAGAGATCCCAGTTACTCCTGTACCTGTCGTCAGAGATCCCAGTTACTCTGAAAGCCTGCCAGAATACCCTCCTAGGGTCTGATACTCTCCTGAAATTGACGCTTCTAAGTTTACACTCCACATCCTCTCAGACACTCCTGGAGTCTTCCGGAGACTAAAATACATTTTGCTGATGTATACCCAGGATGGAAATCACGAAATTGTTATTGTTATAGAGTGTATTTCTGCAGCTGGTACAGTCAAACCAACCATGTATATCTACAAGGGAAGTAAGCATCTACTGGGATGGCATGCTGGCATGCAAGATAAAGAGCAAGTAACATTTCCATGGTCAACTAAAGGTTGGACTGACAATGAACTGGAACTGGAATGGGTGGAACAGAACTTTGAGAAATATACTATTAAGATGTTTGTACCATTAGATTGACCTCCTGCTCATGCTAACTATTACACTGCAAAGGGCAAGCCACATATTCTAATCCTTGATGGGCATGGCTCTCATCTAACATGGCAATTTTTCGATTTTTGCTTGAAGAGAAATATCCACCCTATTTGCCTTCCTGCACACTCTACACACATTCTACAACCTCTAGATGTTGGACTGTTTGGTCCTCCTTCCCGCTGCTACAGCACTGAGCTGGATTCATGGGTTAGAAATGGAGGGAATGTAATGAAGAAAGGACAGTTTCATAAGTAAACCCACCTGCTATATCACTCTATACTCCACTCTAACTCTTTCCTACAGACCTGTCACACATGCTAGAGCTGCAGCATATACCAAGAACAACATCTTGAGTGTTTTTGAGGCAACTGGGATCTGGCCTCTTAACCCATGCAAGGTTTTTATTCGGCAGGCACGAAATATCACTTGATTTGAATCCCCCTAGCTACTTCCACTCCACTCCTCAGTGCAACCCCTAGATAGCCCAGAGCTGTAAGCTGATTAGCCTGCAGTGCACTTCACCTTGTCACTTGCCAATCACCTTCCTCTCTTAAGCTGAAGGCTCTTATAGGGCAGCTGGGAAGGTCAGCTCAGGGTGCACTTGCAGATAAGGAATTAGGAGATGAAATGCTGAGAACACTTCGCTCAGGGGCCAAGGACACCACTGTAGCAGCAGCCAAGGACCACCACCACCTTGGTAAAGCTCATGTGTATACAGTTGAGGATGTGGTTCAGCTCAGGGAAGAAAGAGAGAGGCTAGACAGAGAAAAAGTGGCCAAAGCCAAAATGCACCAAGAAAAGGCTGCAGCAAAGGTAGTATCCTCTGGAGAGGGGTCAAAGAGCTCTAAACATGCGGAAAAGAAGATCATAGGTGCAAAGAAGGTACCTGTAATTGTGCTTAGTGATTGGGAGGATG
>Ga0307515_10002990_pt1 | contig 35920 bp, 33 predicted proteins | sample 17_EM_MG_FD_194513 | JGI IMG/M metagenome (GOLD analysis project Ga0307515, IMG submission 194513) | Populus trichocarpa ectomycorrhiza microbial communities from riparian zone in the Pacific Northwest, United States - 17_EM | ecosystem: Host-associated > Plants > Roots > Unclassified | place... | reverse complement strand
CCAAGCCATCGAAATGGTTGAAGCTGTGGGTTGTCAGCCAATAAAAATCCTCCTTAGAGGTACGTACCACAAGTCAACCAATGAGAATGATTCGAGCCGACAAAGCATGTGTATATATATTAGACAAGACACCACCACCAACCATATTAGGATCTTCCCAAACAATGATACAGGGCCGCAGGGAAGGGGTGGTAAAGATGTCGCATAACCATGCTGCCCTAGGGTTTCCCGACTCTAACGGGTGGATGGAGCTGACTCTGGTCTGTGGACGCCGCTGGATGGAAGGACGCTTTCTGGCCACGAAAAGCAATGTTGTTAGGCCTAACAGCTGCCTTATCGTGTGACTTTGTGGACACCACGACGGTTCCGGTTCCAGGCTCGGAGTGCACCGTTCCTATTGGCTACGTACTGGTACTCAAGAAAAGCACCGAGAGAAACCTAGCTGCGCATCTTTCCATGAGGATCACACACTCGAAAATGTGCTCTGAGAGCTATTAGTAGGTACACCAAACCAAATGATACGGCAGGCAAAGGGGGGGGTGATGACGATACCATCAATCACGTTTCGGGTGGCGAGCGGATAGGACGCTTGATTTCCTGGGCCCAAGACTGCGGCTTCGGTTGGTATGATGGAAATCTAAGAGGCAAACACTTGTGGTAAGCTGGCCTCAACAATCGAGCAGCACTGGACCCAGCTCCTCCAAGGCTACAAGCTGAATCTTCCAACCATGATACAGGGGAGGGTGTGATGGATACCGCATGACAGGCTGGATTCGCCCTATCAAACACGGTCGATATTGACACACCTCCATACAATATCCTTTAGGCTACTAGCGGCAGCCATGATACAGGAGCGGTGAAAATGACGCACAACCACGCCGCCGAAGGTGGTTTCCACTGTTATAACGGCAGCCGACCCAAGACGATGGAAGGGCGCTTTCCGGGGATGGATATTGACGTAGAGTAAGCCAACTAGCGGGGGCCTGTCGTGTCACTTCCTGGCGCCACAAACAGAGGGTGATAACAATTCCAGTTCCAAACTTTCGGTATTGGCTACCGGTAACTACTCGAGAAAACCAGGCCAGTCGTCCATTAGCCAGGTACAGTACACCAAACCATGATGATACAGGAGAATATTTCCAGCAGTCGCACCGAGACGCATGACTTCCCAAGACCGCAGCTTCGGGGTGTCCTGGGCTTGTATGAGTTGAGAACCCTCAACCCGAGTCGATATCGGCGAGCTTTCCAACCCGGGCACTCGGCGCCGAGTGGATCATGACGGGGACGGCCTGCGTCCGCAATATCTAAAGGTTATTAGCGGCGGCCTCATCGGGTACCCGGGTCTCGGACGCTCCTGTTCTGGTAATAAATTTTGCTGTGAGTCCAAAGTGTCAACAGGCGCACTTTCCAGCTTTAACATTTTTGCCCATCACCTAAAACTGTTTAGCACCACTCCGTTTCTGTGTGGTGGTTTGCCAGAAAACGTGAGCGTCCCCCAGACAACAGAAGAGTGAACGACCGGAACATAGCCATGCTAGATTTCTGCGGGAAGTTTCTAGTTAATGGTGGATCAAGCCGAGACGGCACGGCTTCGGGGACGCGTGTCATAGACGGCGATTGGTAAGATATGTATAGGGTATATACAGCGGTGTGGACAAAAACTTCTTGCATTAGGTAAACGGGCTGTAACCAGTGTGCCATATCGCAGCAGAACTAGTCTTTGTAGAATCCAACACATGAAAGACATTATTTCGCATGCTCTGCAAGTTTAAAGGTGCTTTCCAGCTATTTTGTAGAGCAACAGAGGCAGTCTAGCTAGCAGAAATCAGTTCCCGTAGAGTCTGAGATTGAGTCGCAGTCGTAGTCTCAAAACCTATAGGCCAGCCCAAACCCGTAGGTCATTAACATCTCTCAGTTTCAACTCCAGTCCCGGATTTTATACACTAAGAGGGAATGATATGGACTTAGCATGATTTATTGTCAGGTTATGCCTTTTTGGCTTTGATAGCAAAGCACTAAACATTTGAGACTGACATCATCTCTAGATTTTCGCCTGGAACTGATCCATTACCGCCCAAAACCCAATCAAATCGACTTTAATGGGACTGAACTCACAATATGAATCCAGGACTAATTCTCCAAGACATAGAAAGGTGTATTAATTAGGTGCCGGTGTGATGCATTCTGTAGACTTTCCTAAGTACAAGTTGTTCGCGTATGTAGGACTTTTTCCACCCACTGTAAGCCAAATTCTCGGCTTCAGGACGCGCAACTCACAAGTTCCGAGATGCGCTTGTGACGATGAAATATGCGGCGCCGGCTTGGTAGGAAACGAATCTTGGGCTCGGGATTGAAAAATAGGCTTCGGTTTCTATATCCGTCTGTATTCAAGATATATCCCACAAAGAAGTCTATCCTGCAGTGAAAGAAATCCAAACTTGACGATACTCTGGCGCTCAGTTGAGAGATCCAGGAACTACATTATATCCAACTAACCCACCCTACTAGCATTTTAGGTACTCAAAACACCCCGCCTGACTCCAAACCCAAATCCAAAGAGAAAACCAGAGGAAACATACCACTCCTTCAACCCGCCACCCTAGCCACCCTACTGCGCGACGGGCACCGTCTTCGGCACCGTCACCTTCTCAGGCACCACCACCGGCGGCCTCGCCATGCGCTCCAAAAACTTGCCAACCCATCTCACATTCTCCCGCATACACTTCTCCCTCCTCTTCGCAACCACCTCCCGTTTCCGCCTCCACTCCGCCCCCCCCTTCTTCAACACCCTCACAAACCCCTCCACCACCCCCTCCCCCTCCTGCAGCAACCACACATCCTCCTCCTTCAGATACGTATACGCCTTAAGCACGCCCTTCCCGCATATCAGCGGCACGCCGACAACGAGTGACGTTGCGACCGAAATCGATGCTTGGTCCTTGACGTCGAGGTCGTTCGCGAACGCGGGTGCAATGGCGAGTGTGCCCCGCAGCGTCCGCCAGTACGTATCAAAATTGAGGCCGTCGTGGAACGTGACCAGGTCTTTTGCATTATCCGCGACGGGGCCGGGGTGGGTGCCGAAGCCAACGAGGTGCAGGGACGCATCCGCATCCCGCAGCGTCTGTGAGTGTTGCGAGGCGGAGGCAAAGATGGATTTATAAGGGCGGGCGGGGTCATATTTTCCCTACACCGTCAATCCCGCACATCTGGGGTATATTCATGGGGACAAACCGAAATTCCCAGACCCTTCCTTAGCGGCAGCTCGGGATCAAACCCCAGCGTCGCATCCGCCACGGGGAAGACGGGCACAAACACCGGCAGAATCTCAGGCGTGCCTATATCCCACTTCCTGATTTCCGTGCGCAGACTCTTACGCACGTGCTCGCTCAACACCAAGAACCGCACCCGCCCCAGCTTCCCCCACTTCTTTATGAACCCGCGGTGCGCGCCCTTGGGGTCCTTCCACGCGTGCACCTCGTTCACCACGCACACCACGGTGGTGCGGGGATTGCCGGTGAGCACGCGCTCGACGGCGTAGCGGATGTGCGGTTCCGAGGACATGTCGTGCATGCAGCTCGCAAGGACGAAGAGGTCGGGGTTCCATGATGTGTCGAGGGTGATGCGGTCGGGGGGGAGGAGGCTGAGTGGTTTTGGGGATGCGGAGAGGTCAAGGAAGTGGAGGATGCCATGGCGGGATGTGGACGGGGTTGCGGCCACGAGGTCGAGTTTGCGGAGGCGCTGCTGCGTGAAGGTGTACAGGAGTGGCCAGACGAGTTCGAAGTTGTGGCGGGGGCCGTTGATGATTGCGACGTGCGGGGGAGGAGGGGGAGTGGAGGGCAGGTGTGGCAGGGGGAGGAGGTACAGGAGGATGCAAATTAGGAGGATGGCCGGGAAGAGGAGGCGCCGGGAGCGGGTGGTGAAGGGGTGCCGCCAGAGACCGGCTGCGGTTTCGGCAGTCGTCGTGAGGCGCGGCATGGTGTGGGCTAGTGGACTATGAGTGAAGCGCGAGGTGAGAGGTGTCGTGTGCTGATCTATTTGTGGCATGCCGCTTTGGGAAAGTGGGCACGTGTCAACCTGGTGCGAGTGCGAATTGATGAACAGAGGGCTCCCCAACAGCTTCGGCTTTAAACGGCGGGATATTGATGCACGGGTGTACTCGCGAGGGTGTGGTTGACTTGAGATGTGCTTAGCACGAACTTTTCCGCCGGCGGAGACTGCATGACATACTTGTTACCACTCAACTCACTCGCATGTAGCGCAAGCACAGGCGCCGGCAAATCTACTATCTCGTCACGCTTGTATTTATGTCTTTGATCCAACTATATGTGGCTCCGTTCGTAGAGGAGGGGAATCGGGCACTGTCATACTCTAGATAGAGTAAATACAGTATGAATAAAACAAACAGTCAAAACCTCGTCAAAACCCAAAACGCCCGTCGAGGGAACACCCATGGGTGTTCAAGCATGCAAACTGATTTCAGGTCTAGTGAGGATAAAGCCGGAGTGAAGAGACTGCAGATGCGGCCAGAGAAGAGGACAAAGACGAGGATGACAGTCCGGTGTAAGAGGATAATGAGGACAAGGAGAAAGGTTCCAGATGATATGGAGTATAGTGTGATAATGGTTGCCCCGGTGGTTAAGGGTTGCAGCAGATAGGGATAGTGTACAAGGGCAATTGCCATTCCTGAGTGTCTTTAGCACATTATACTATCTTCCGTCAGTTCGCAGAGCCGTGATCTGAAATATTCATTCACGGAAGGTGGGAACTCCACCAACTGACCGGTCACTCTATGGAGCAACATCCTTGTGAACTGACTAGAACACTTTTCCTTCCATGTTTTCGATCGAAGTTGATACATATTTATAGCGTCTCTTCCAGTAAGGCGCTCATAACCCTACCCCTCATTGTGCCAGAAACGCCCATTTATATATCTCTGCGCTCCCATCTCTTTCCTTCCATTCCACCATTCTCTCTTCACGTTCTCAAACTACCATTCTCTCTCCACATCCTCAAAATGTACGACTTCACCAACGCCCCAACAAAAAACGCAAAAGGCAGAGCAATGAAGCTGTGCGACATCCAATGGAAGCACCACATACCCCACCGCGTGCACAAACAACTGCGCAAGCTGTTCATAACGGCCTTCATTGACTACCCGGACCTTGTGTTGAAGGAATGTAGCAAAAAGGCCGCGAAACTCAAGTTCAGCCAGAACCTGCAGACGTGGTTTACCGAACACGTCGACGAGGAGGCTCAGGACGATGTCCACGACGACGACGTTGATGACCACGCCGAGGCATGTACAACCTGGATGGCTGCTCTAACTCGTATGTCACCTGGTGAGAGGTACAGGTACGCTCAGCTCCTAAGACAGAGTGTGCTCAAATCCGCCAAGATCGATAAACAAGATCCCGTCGGAAGCGTGGCTCGTATGCAAGAACTGCTCTTCGATGGTGATGATGTAAGTCACGGAAAATCCATAAGTGTTAGGGGGGACTGACATTAGCGAAAGGCTACTGCGGATGATGCTGACGCGGAAGATGAGATGCCCGCACCTGAGGACGAGCATGAATTTGTGCTTGCTCCTGGTGAGGCCGAGCGTGGAGTTATTCCCGATCATGGTGAGGACGAAGTTGAAGAGATGGAGGACTATGATCCGTTCCAGCATTATGTTCAGTTCGGAAGCAATCCCTCAATTCCCCTTGAACTCTCTAATCATTTGGGATCTCTTACTATATAACATACGAGTAGTGGAGACGGCGGCGGCGGCCTAAGCGAGAATCGAATTATCTGCAACTGTAGAGATTCAGTGTCCATTACTGTATATCTGCTACTATGTATCTGGATCTGCCATAGAGTATCCACCACTGTATATTTGCTGCTGTGTATTTGGATCCACTACAGAGTATCCACCACTGTATATCCATTGCTGCGTTTCTGCCGGCATGCCACGGTGTATTTGCTGCTGTATATTTGGATCAGCAACAGTGTATCCACCACTGTATATCTGCCACCTATCCACGACTGTATATCTGCCACTGTGTATTTGGATCGACTATAGTGTATATCATGCCCCTGGTTATCTGCTACTGCTCTTCCAATATTGACGATATCATAATTTGAAGACTGGAAGGTGACAGTAGGATCAATTATATACATATCACATATATCCTGCCTGTGATCATAGTAAAACGTGTAGACTTAACTGAACTTGAATGTTAAGATTTTGTATGTGGAAGTTCTTAGGGGTAGGTACATATCATCAATCAACCAAAGATGAATGCTTTTGCGAGGATGTGCCATGAGTTAACCAATGAGAATGCTTCGTGGTGACAATGCATATACAGTTCCATGTGTATATGTTCCGTCCTATGAGCGAACCCTCCAGTTTGCGAACTGGAGGGGAAAGTTTGTGATAATTTTGACCGATTCGTGAATTGGAACCAAGTGACCAACTTGCAGGAAAAATTCGCGATATTTCTGTCCAGTTCGCGAAAGTGTCTTTAATCTCACGAACTGGAGCCAATTCGCGAATGGAACTCTCAAGTTCACGAACGGGCATAGTTCGTCTATCGGACGGAACATATATAATTGCAATACAAAAATGTCATGACCGGCTACAGCCAAATTGGCAGACCTTTCCGGAGCTTTGGTTTGGAGTAGAGAGCTGATGCGATACTGGCACCGCCTCGCTCGGTAGTTTTTCCAGGTACTCGTCGGCGGTCTTCATCACGGAGCCGGCTAACCAGCCGGTCAACATCGACTTCGGCGTTATCTGTCTAGCAGAAAGCTTGGTAGTAGCGACAACAAGCCTTCGTAGCCTTCCCAGACCATAAAGAAGCACTCCAGCCCCATCTCCTTACCGACCGTAGCGCCAGAGCCGCGAAGCTGCCGGATATGCGAGCGGTAGGCATCGAGATAGTGGTCCATTGCATTTCCGTTGAGTTCAGGCGACAAGCTGTAGAGTAAAGAGCTTTTGCCACAGACAGAACCGAGCAGAGAATCGTTTCCTTTCGTAGAGATTCTTCAACTCCGCCCACAGCTCACTGGATTGCAGATGGCTTCGACACGGCGTTCGGCGCGTTCGTCGAGGTGGAGGAATATCGTGCGGTGGCTCGTTCGGCGTCTTCGTCCCACTTCATTGCGGCGGCTGCAAGGTGTCGTTTGCTGGACCCGAGGTACTGGATCGAGTGCGGCTGCTGCTGGCATTTCCGGTACCGGAGCTAACTGTAGGGCGTAGAAGGTGTTGAGAGATAATCGACCAGAGACCTTCCCGGATGAGCAGCATCTCCATTTCCGTCTTCCAGGTTGCGTAGTTGGCGCCGGTGAGCGTTGGCACGAGATGTTTGTAGGAGGAGGAGGGGGAAGGGTTCGACATTGTGAGATTTTCGTGTAACGACATTTCGAGGATTATAAAGATCGAGATAGAGAGGCGACCACCGGGCTCATAACCTGTTGCGACTATGAAGGGGAGAACCGTGTGTATTTGCTATGGAACGATACGGGTCTAAAGGTCCAAGATGCGTAGGGAAGGGAAGAGTAAAGTGTGAAGTCTAAAAGAGCAGTCACGAACCTTATGACTCTATCAACAGCTGACACTCGCTAGACAATCGAATGCAGGAATCAACACTTGATTGGCTTCCTACAGTGCTCCGGTCTGACCGTGTTGGGCTCGGAATGTTCAAAGGATGAGATTGGAAGAGGCAGTGGCCAGAGCTAAGGCGCAGGACCTCTCTCGATGAGAAGTCCTGTGTGAGAACCAACACCTGTGTGTTGGGCTAACGGAGAGTGATGTCTAGTGCCATCCGCAAGGATTTAACGGTTGAAAGGAACGCGAGGTGGCTTCTTAAAGGGTTCGGACGCGGTAGACTGATGGCCGACAGTATGATTATCTTTCGGGGTACAACTGTGTCGAGCAAGTCGTCGCTGCTGAAGGATTTCATGGACCATTTGTGTCATAGTAGCTTTGCTTCTATCGTTCAGCTCAATAATTAGAGCTTGAGGTGATGGTTGACGGTGCGGTGATTGGCGGTGAGGTGATTGGCGGCTTTGTTTTAATCTACTGTATGGGTGCATGAGGTTGGCGGTTAGGGCGGCTGGGGGATGGCTTCCTTTGGCAATCGAACGGGTTTTTGTTTCAAGCAGAGTTCTTTCTTCAACACCAGAGTGACCAGAAGTGCCTAGCGGGCGTTAGAACAGACAACGTCATTCGTCCTATTAGATCAGAAGTACCCATTCACTTTGTAGTCCGAAACCACTTAGTACATGGGGGTATCAATCCACCGACAGCGACTCGAGCAGTCCTCATAGCCGCTATAGTCTCCAAGCCCTTCTAGAGAAGCTCCAGTCACTCCGCAGGTTCGTATCAAATTCGCACCCAAGATCTGCGCCCTAGGTTCGGTATCTGCTACAGGAGCGGAAACCACCCTGCCCGTAGGTAGTACTCGTAACTAGCCATGTACAGAGACCGCCGCCACACAATTGCCTGTGCGGTGTGGAGGGAACTACCACGTCCTCCGAATTCCGCTCTATTCCAACCCCGTGCTCCCCAATCTCGCTGCGAAGCCCAGCACACGAGGCACTGTTTACTTGTCTGTGGCAATCCCCGCGAAGATCGTGCCGTTCCGTGTTTCCGGTGTTGTGGTTCGGACACAGTGCTCCCCTCGCATACCCGCGTTTGGTTTGAGCTGCTGTTGTGCATGTGTTTCGAGCGTGTATTTTATTTCGGGGGCGTAGCACTCGTGAGGTTGCTGCTTCGTTTATTTCGCTGGGTACCTAGGTAGAGTCGTCGTCTTCCCAAAACTTAGAATGGCACGGTTACAATCTGACTAGTAACAAGTTGTGTTGAGCAACGTTGTGACAACCCGCTCTGGCACGGTAAACATCCGATCCCCGGCAAAAGTTTACACTGGAACCTTGCCCCTCCTTCCGCCCCCACGGTTGTGTCCTGTTCCTCTCGGCTTCGTCCGTCCTTCTCCGATCCCCCGCTATCGGTTGCCGATAATGCACCTGCACTGCATCCTAGAAGACGGGTAGCCTGAGGCCTGGGTCAGGCTATCTTGTAATCACAGGACACGGCTGCCGGTACTACGATCCGACTTTTACCGCTCCGCAACTAAGGCACATGGGCACCCCGGGACATATCCCGAAGCCTCGGGCAGAGAAGGGGGAATATGCTGCAAACAGGCGGTAGAGGCCGAGAGTCTCAATAAAAGTTATAGCAAAACTAAGGTACGTTCTGGTACATCAATTTCTGGTTGTGGTTGAGAACATACAAGCAGTACTGGATCTTCACATACCGATAGAGTTTTTGGAACGGTTGATATGCGTACGGTTTGCAAATTGAGAGTAGACGAGTGTTTGTTCGTGCAAAGGTCCCAATAGCGAAGTCTTAACATGGGTCCAGCAATCTATCACAAGAAAGTAAAAGTTACGGAACATTTGAAGGAGAAGTTTTCGTTATTGAAGCGTTGTCATCAGAACTGGGGATCTGCAAGTCGGAACTGAAATTATATCCGATACTTGGATCCATACAGCGGTAGTTTCTCAACCCGAGGAAACGAAGCTGGATCCGCAGTTGACAGTTAGGCAGAACAAAATCGTCCCAAGAAACATCCTCCTTCTCTACGTACGCATTAAAGCTTCCTGCGAGTTCTGGCTCACCATAGATTCATAGAATATTGTGCAGTTGGGAGAACCTAGAGTCTACCGTGCTGGAGAACCAACAGCTTATCATGCTGGAGAACCTACTGTTTACCGTGCCAGAGAACCTAGAGTTACCGTGCCCCTTCAAGTTGAGCTTGCTGCGCTAGTAAACCTAATTAGTGAACCCAACACTAGCCAGCGCCTTGCCAGTGAAAACGAGGATGTAGAAGAGGATCCGAGTATTGAAGTACTCAAAGTCTATACCGAAACAGATGACGAGGATTTCGAGGATTTCGAGGAGACCGACGAGGATGAGAACGATAACAATACACGCCGTCGGAAATACAAATTCTAGTTTGTTGTTTCGGTTTTTGAGACTGGGACATCTAGGAAATGCGACCATATCATCAAGAAGATGGAAGTTTTGCCGGCAACACCTCCCCATCCTGTTTGGCAATCCAAATGGGCGGAGATGTTCAGGGCACCGCAAAATCCGAAGGTAAATGCTACGAATACTGTTTCCTTCGATTTTCTACATGCCTTCTTTGAGAAGAAAATGTTGCGTGTGCGGAAACGCATCGAACATGAGGTGCCGGAAGAGGATGATTCCTTCTCTAGTATTGACTCAACAGATGAAACATATTGTGGATAGACTGTTGGAGAAATAGGAACTTTTGAGAGAGGGGAGGTTTCGGAGGAATCAATCCCAGAAGCCTCAGCAGACTCCACAGACGACCACACCGCTCCGGAGAGTAAGGAGCCTCTTGCTCGTCAAAAGTTTCATACCCGGACAACGTCTCCCCCTGGTAGTTAACTTTGAATAGGCAAATTGGCTGGGTAGGTTTTGGAATTACTATGGGTGTTTCTTTTCTGCAGACATCCCAATAGTCCGTCCTGTCCGTCCATGGCCTTGCTCGAGACCGGACTAAAGTTTTTGGGGCATAAGATTTTAGGACTGGCGGACCAGGCATTCCATGAAAAGACTACCAACCCTACAGTCCATTAATTGGCCTTCACACTGAATTGATATTCAATTTAATGAAGCTTAAGATCCCCGATTCGGTACAAGTTCATTTCGGCTGAAGATTTGTACCGGGATCCAGTGTCCTGGAACTCTCATTCCCGAGCCGGATATACTATATCCGACCCTAGTCAAGGCGATAGTTATCTGTACCGGGCCCTGGTCCCGGAGATTTCTGCCCGGGACGGACCAGTCCCTCAATACTCATGCGCCATACGGGACGACGATGTCGGGCCCGAAAGACTGTAGTCTGGACGGACGGTTGGGAAGCTTGCTTTTCTGTTTACAGTTTGGGATACGGTGTGTATACGAACTTGGGATACGGTCTGTTTTTGTTTTGTACGGGTATCAACTTCACTTTATATTCGTTTACTATTGCCGCAAATGGCATTTTATCGTCATTTCTGTAGGCCATATCGAATGCCCCTACAGGCTACTAGTATATCTGCTACCAACCCCAGAAGTACAAGACGACCTTGAGCTTGACAGTTCCAGAGGCACATCCTTGACCGCTGTATGTCCAGGTTTCGTCGACACTTGCGATATACCCCATAATGTCATAGTCGCCCTCAACCATGTTCTTAGCAATAGCATGGATCTTGTCTTTGTCTCTAATGCGGATATAACCGCAGAAAGTTCCATACCCGTCGAGTATCTCCATATTGTGCTCCGAAACTATGATTGTAACGTCCATATCCTTACGAGGGACCTGACCAGGAATAGAATGGAGAGGAACAACTTCAAGGATAGGATGTTAGTTCCTGCATTCCAGTGTACTTATTCAGAAACTGTACAAATGTATTCCGCTGTTCCTTCCTTAAGATAATTGGCAGAAGCTTCGGAATTGTTCTCGCTTTCATTCACGAGCGACGGCATTGTATCACAGTATGTCGGAATGAGGCGCAATGAAGATTATGATTGGTGAGTGATTGAGAGTGAGGTGCACTAAAAATGCTTGTAATTAGTGAATGATGGCGGTGGCAGCCTCGAAGTACAAAAGCTCAAAAACTAAAATGCGACAACGACATACCATAACAAAAAGTTCGCTTGTAAAACTGTGAGCGGACTCAGAGTAGAGTAATTGTTCCTGAATTTAGTTTGCTTGGAACTTGGCTGAATGTTATAGTTATTTTTAATTTTGATGTATAGTCATTGAAATTTTGATGAGTTGTCATTAGAATTTGATGTGTAGTCATTGAAAATATGATATATCACTAACTGCGCGTGGGCCTATGGAACTATTTACGGCCGGCAGTCGATAGACCTCAGCCAGTCTATACAGCTGGCAGGCTTCGCTGGTACTGTACACACTAAGGATATCATCATTGAGAGCACGCTTGAGAGCCTGCATGAGAGAGCCGCGCTTGAGAGAGCCGCACTTCGGGAGAAGTAGTGTTTTCCACGGGAAGCTTTGGGCTGATGGAAAACTCTGAGTTTGTGGAAGTTCTGACCGATAGGAAGCTCTAAGTCAGTGGAAGCTTTGACGCTTCTACCGCTCCGCCACCATCACCATCACCATCATACTACATGAGCAGCTCCAGGTGCATATGCATACGTTCAAAATCAATGAGAATCAGGCTGCAGATTCCGCTGGAAAAACTGAGTCGGAGATCTGTGAACCCCTAGATTCAATTGTCTACCTTTGCTGCAGAATCTAAGGCTGCAATTGTCAACACCATGACAGTGAGACATTGTGAGATCCTATCGCGGTGGGCGCGCTAAAGGTAAGGTAAGGTTCAGACTATGAAATCGACCGACATCAAGATTTCGGCCACCATACCCCCCGCCACACGCCACACGCCACACGCTGCCCGCCACACCCCATCTGGCGCCAGGCGCCTGCTACTCAGCGAGTCTCTGCATACAAGCACGGTAGATAATCTGCACATAAGAGCACTACTTGGGAGCGTACTTAGGAGCGTACTTTGGAGCGTACTGGGGAGTATAGTGTCAAGCAGGCTGGGTGTGTGCAATTAAGTGCAATCAGGAACGTACTTGGGAGTGTGTTTGAGAGCGAGCAATGAAGTGCATGTGGAAGTGTAGAGTCAAGTGTGCTGTGTATAGTATCGAGTGCAGATATTTGCCTGTGTATCATAGTTATCAAGTCAATGCACAGGTCCGTAGGACTTCATAGTGCCGTGCGTCAAAAATGCTATGGGATACCGTCCGAAAAACAGCTTCTCTATGAGCTGCGCGTCGCGCATGGTCATTTTTCCCGGTGTATGCATATCCTCATACAACCCACCAACTGCTTACGAGCCAGCAAATGAACCTGAGACTTACAATGCAGGTACGCATGCAACAAGCATTGTTGAAATAGTGATGCTAGAGAAGCTTGATTGTGTACTATCTAAGACCACAAGGCCATATATATGGTCATACAAATGCGAATGCGTACGTACTCATCTATGTATAGATCCGGCTGAATAGACAGCAATCCCCCAGCCTGCCATACGAGGCATCATCTCCGGCCATACGAAGGCTGAGATATATTTATGCAACAAGCATCATTCTGCACCTAGCGAGTGATATCTGGTGAAACAAATTTGTACGAGATTTTTTATGATATACAGATCAAATCTAGAGGTGCCTGGATAGCTTAAAGCCTGTTTCTCATAGCAGCGGAACTTACGGGTGGGGAATGGAGGGCTAATTATTATAAATCTTACCCTCACCACAGCACAAATGTAATATATTTACATGGCACCCAGGAACACAGAACCCGCAACCACGGGCTGAGAATTTACATATAGAAGCTACAGGTGTTTATCTCTCGATTAGTTGTACTCTAAGGAAGGTCTTAGTAAGTAGTTATAGTGCTACAAGTAAAAAAGGTGCCAAAGATCCGAAAGCGGGCCCACAGGACAAAGGGATACGATGGGAAGGTTAAAAGCTTCCGTGAATCTCTTTTCACAACCGGAATCACAGTTAAGTGAAGGGCAGCAACTAATCACAGGTGATTGTGGGGATAACAAGTGTCGCAGTATCACTTCCTGTCATATCGAGTTCCACATCCAAAGACACACAAATGGCGAGGGTCAAAATTCCACAAGCTCATTGCAACTTTTGTGATCTCGAGCACTTTGCCATACATTAATTCTTATATCTAACCATTTGCAGCTACGGTCATAGAAACGTGAATATAAGGCTTCCCGTCCGCTCAGCCATATTCAAGCACGTTATCGCCCGGTTAGTACTGCAGTGGGTGACCATGCGGGAATCCCGGGTACTGTAGTTTTTTGCTTCTCTTTTTGCTCAGATGCATGATACTCCCGCCGGTTGTTGGATTGTAGTTCTTGTATCGGAGGGTTGTTTGCAATCCGGTTACTTTTCCACAATCGTACGTATCTCTTGCGATATATGGCAATACTACTTTAAAAATTTCTATCTTTGTGGTGCCTTCCACTGCTAATTGCACTTGTTTGTGACCTCTATTTTCCCTTCTAGCCATGAGCGAGCAAAACATATATACACAAGCCTCTCCCATGGAAGAATTCACGCCACATCAAACTCTATCCTCAAATGCATACAAACAACAATACAAAAAAACCGAACCATCATCTCATCCTCATCCTTCATTTTCTAACGCAGTAACCATTACCAGTATACTACCCAAATATGCCACAATCGGTCAAGCTCGTCTTGACTCGGTATGTACTCCACGAGCTAGGACAGCAGCCTTTCATACCTGCCCCCTGGAACAGAATCCTTCCATGGTCGAGCAATTGCACATGAAGCCATCACAGTCGATCACTCGACAGAAGGAACCACCCCGTGGTAGCGACAGGCGAGACGTTTCAGGCTTTATGGTCCGTCACTGGAAACGGACCCTTGTATCCGAGGATGCGCATTGCCTCCTCGAAACCGATAGGTTCGTCGGTCACATCACGGCGGGCGGAGGCATGTGTTGCGTCGACGTCTCTGGCGGTTTTTGTAGCCCAGTCGAGGGCGGAGGGTTGCTCGGTGGTGTCGGGGTGGTCGACGGTGGCTTCGCTGCGGGGACTGAGGGGGGCTGCTATTGCGAGGGTTGTGAAGGCTAGGAGAGAGAAGATGAGGGTCTGGAATTGCATTGTGGATGTTCGACGAGGTAGTGAATGGTTTTGGGTGATGGTGGTAAACGATGGTGTAAAGATCTATTACTGAATGAATGCTTGAGGATTTGTTGTCTGCGAGATGTTCGAACAGGTCGGGCTTGTTCGTATTTATGAAGTTTTGGATTCACCGAGGCTTGTTTTTCTCACGGAGCATTTTAACCTGTCAATGATGATTCGTTGGTTCACACCGGCTGTGGTTACTGTGATTGGACATGAGGTGTATGCAACGGGTATATTGACATTCCTGCAATAAGAAGAATAACTGGTCCAACCTCTCACATCAAGCGGAAAGTTTCCAGATCTGAAGGCGCGCTGCAACAGCACGGCGCAATTGAGCATTAATCCCCGTTGTCTGGTTAATGCTGTGCTTGACAGGTCAATCGTGGCAAATCTGAGAATCGCAAATTTTCATGCTCGACTAGATTATAATATGGCAAATTGTGGTAGGGACAGCGCTCGGGCATAATACCTTCCATTTTCCAAAAGCACAGATTGTTCTCATTTCATACTTCATCGAGCGTAAGCCAAGAGGATCAATGGAGGAGGTCCGCTGTCGTGCGCGTTAACGAACTAGGCTGAGTTACACTGGTTTCTATGCATAGCAACTACGCCGTAAGACAGTTGAAACTGGCGCAATCGCAGCTCATCCAGTCAGCACCAGCAGTTGCGCGTTCAGTTAGCGTACTGCAAGCCACAGGTTTCGTCCCATCTCCAGGAACCAAAACCATTCGATCAGCGCGATCATAACAAACACGGATGCATTGTTGTAAACGAATTGTTGTGAGTGACGTGGTGAGGTTCAGGGATTGGCTGTTCGGTGATTCTGGAGGAGATTTGCTCCGAGACATTTGCATGTGAAAGGCGCGGGGAGTAGCGTTCACTTTTACTGCGATTGTTTCCGACCATACACCGCATAAATCGGGATTCAGCTCGAGCGGTTGCGGGCAGCCGCTTGCCCAAAACCGCAAAAGAGTCCCGAACCGAAGGATATTCCCACCAAAAGGGTTTCGTCAGGGAAAACCTTCGGTGTTAAATTAGTCAATCCCGATATCGCCAGTTTATACGGACGGGATGCCGATAAGCAACGTCACACGCATATATATGTCTGATGGTCTCTTTAGCGAAACTAAAGGATCGCTATAGTTGAATCCTCGCCTGTGTTTGGTTTCGTCGCCTGCATTGTTTGAACAGGCAAGTGAGGAACCGGACATGAGTGGTCACTCGCTTTGCTTTTTTACCTAACCATTGCACATAGAACAAACGACAAATGAGTATGATTCGGTACGAAGAGAAGTGTTTGTAGTAGTAGAAAAAGCCAGTAAGCGCAGGGGCGAGCCCACAGGAACCCAGACTGGCCACAAGTAGGTGGTGGTACGGATGAGGGAAGTGATAAAGCGATGCGATAAGCAGGTGAGCGGCCACTGCATCTGCAAGTTTCTCAGGTTCCCTCAAGTTGTATTGGATTGGCAAAACCATACGAAACTAACCTAAAAACATGCCGGGGGTCCTCCATCGAACAGGCGGCCTTGAACATACAACAGAGAACGTTCGAACCCTGACATTCAAGGTTCTAGGTTTCTCTCACGGCTGTTGAAATAAAGATGTGTAACTTCGTGATTAATCCTATAGTACTTTCCCCGCATGTAACTATTCTGATATTTTGCTCCGTATCGTCTCGAAACACTCACACTTTGAAACCTAAACGATTGTTATTTTCATGAAATAACGAGTTTAGCAACCCGTCACATGCCCTCTAGCTGAAAGAAACTCTTCCGAACCTCCAACTCAAAAAATCCTGTTCTTTCCAACCTGCTACGAAGGCATATATGACTGCTGCAAATGATATCCTATGATATTGAGAGGGTTGTTTCTAGGTGCTGAATGATCATCAGAATAACGGGGTCGCAGAAAACCCATGTGCTGAGAACAATCGGTATGCCGGGCCGTCGTTTTCCTACAACAACGGCGTAGTATGGCCCATTCCCGGGTTGAAGTATCCATTTATTGGCTTTCTCGTTGACAGCGCAGTCAACTATTTCAGCTCCCTCAGTACTCTGCCCATCCACCTTCCTTATCGATGCGGCTTGGCCACTTATTTGCACTCACATGATTCTGACAATGGGGTTTGGAACTTGGATACAGAGATCCTAGAGAGTTTCCTCAAGCAGAACACTGATGAAAGTTTCATGGAACGCGAGGACTATTATCGAGTTTCATGAATGTGACCTCATCACGTTTAGGGAGCATTGGATTGCCGAGGTATACGTAGGCCTTCTTCCAAATGGCTCAAGACTTTATATAAGGTATTCTAAGTCTAATATTCCTAAGGTGAAGATCTAGTCAAAGATATTATCAACATTCATTGTTAACCATATTAAGTATGAGGAAAAAGACATATTACCTCCATGTACGACACCCCGCTCATGAAGTTCCGCAGCCCATGGCTATGTGAACCGCAATCGCCACCGCCACATACAATGTCAATCGATCACTAAAGTTATCTCCAATCGTGACCATTGCACTCACGCTGGTGCCCAGCGTTTCCATCACAAGGTAGAGATTGTCGCCATTGGGACCATTGATTACAAATTCATAAAGTAAAGCCAGAAAGTACAATGCCGCCAGTGCTACTTCCGGAGGCAAGACCTCCCTTGCGGGTACTGAACCCTGACTGGACGGCATCGAGTTTCCACCCAGCTGTCGAAGGAATAATACATCGGATGGTAGTTCTTCCTCTGGATGTGGTGTAGTATTCGCCATCAAGATCTTGAGTGCAACATATCGTTTCTCTTGAAGTTTTCGAGCTAGCCAAACGATTAAATAGCCGCCAAAGCCGAGCTTTGTCTCGTTCCTAGACTGCGAAATAAGTTGCGGCTGACGTCTGGGACAAACCCTTCCCGAAAAGAAGTTATAAAAAGGTCAAATCCTGAGAAAATAAAGCCTCTCCGATTAGCTGCAATAGGTTTCCGAAGATAAGAAGTTGGCAACTTGAGATATAAAGCTATCTCCTATAGGTTTCCCAGAATGAGTTTGTTTCCTAAACTGTAACTCCAATGTGCAAACCAAAGAAATAAGGCCATTCCCGATTGGCTACAATTAGTTTCCGAAGATGGAAAGCCTGCAACCCGAAAGTCAAAAGGCATCCCCGAAACTCTACTCTCTAAACTGAAGCTAAGGACGTTTCTAAAAGTTGCTAGACAGCGAGATCCCATTAGATGAAAAGCATTTTCAAAGTAAATACCTGGCTCAGAAAGCTTATTTTTTCAGGGAAAGTTTATTTTTTCTCTATGTGATTTCGGAGAGGGTTTATCCCAGAGCTTGCGAGCGAGGCTAGCAATCTGGGACGAGACAAGCCGAGCTTGTGATCCACAACATAGCCATCATTATATTTTATCGCCCAAGTGAACAGGATGGTTCATATCCTCAGATATTTTCGTGAGACAGCTCGATCATGTTTGCACAGAGGGTGGTGGGGTAAAGTTGAAAATCTAAGCAAGGTGGGGTAATTAGCCAAGACCGTTTATTCGATTACTGGACCTCGAGCACTGCGTCTTAATGACATAGGCTAATTTCTCTGACGCGTCTTCAATGAAACCATTCCAACTTCACTCCCCAACCCCAACCCACGATGGATACCGACCAGAGTATGAATGCAGAGTCTGATGGATGGACTATGGTTACCCAGCGGCTGAGAACAGCAGGAAGATGAGGACGGGGCGGGGCGCGTGGTGGGAGAGGACGAAGAGGAGGACGACCAAGTGGTGGTGAACGCAGGGTGGCAGATGGTACAGCTTCTCGTAACTGTTGCCTTGAAATCCGAGAAGATCGTTCTAACCTGTACTCTGCTCAGTGGCGTGGGAACTTTCCGACCTCTGGCCGCAAGGAAGTCCATCACCGCTTGATCGCGTATCTCCAGTGCAAACAGCTCGGACATTTGCACGTGCCTGCACCTTCCCGCTCTCCAGCCGGTTTTCCGCCCAACCGCTTTCCACAGCTCCCGCTGCTCATTCTTCTACTGCTTGTAGTGGCGGAAGAGATGCTCCCGCGTCTGGCCCCCCTGCGCGCAGATATCAGCTGGTTTCAGACGAATTTTGCCGAAGAAGTAACAAGGATATGCCGATTAGTAGTTGAAAGGGACGAGATGACGTTTAAGCGGTGTTCAGTGATAAAGGCATTGATGTCGATGAATCGATAGCGCTTCGACCTGATGTGCGATCGATCTAAGGTTTCACTGTTGAGGGATTCTAGGGAAATCGATAATTCGAGGCTTGGGAGCATGTTTTCGGTAGGAGGACGAACAATGGTCGTCGAGGAGGAGGTGAACCAGAAACGCGGGAGAAAGGTTTGTCCTTTTTATGGGTGCGGATTATAGTGAGGGTGCCAGATCTCCGCCGGGGAGTACCGCGAGCAATCCCTGCGATACAAGCTTCAGTATACAACCTGTATAACTCCGCCTCCACTAGATTACATCTTGGATTAGATTTTTCCTTACTCTTTTGGGGGACTTATTGTGGCTGTTGGGTAGAGAACCCGTGAGCGAGGATCACACGCCTTTTCATTTAGCTGGAAATACAGCAGAGCAAAGCACCATTGACTCGTATGGAGCCATTGTCATTTCATGTTCGAATTCATTGCTAGCTAGCTATCATAAAAACAAGATCATGCACACGTACAAATTCCTTGTTGCATCCAAAAGCAGACCTGGTATCATATCATATCACTTTACCGCATAAAAAACAAAACGTTGCTCATAAATCCGCAGATCCCACCCACTCAATTAGCCTCCCCAGAAACCTTCCGAAACCTTGCCTCCCTGCCTTCCATCCCCTGCGTCAACAGCGTCGCCTTCGAGTATCCCTGCACCGCACCTCCATTACCCCAGCTCTTCTGACTAACCACACTGCTCCTCTGACTCTCCGCAATCGGCATATCTTCCTGCGCAAGAGTGTAGTCGCTCTGAACACTGCTCCTCTTCGCGCTTCGCGGTGTGCCATTGGTGGGAGTGGAGCATACGGACGCCGGCCTTGACACCTTCGACCCACGTTTCAGTGTCGGCGTACCCGGTTTCTCCTGAACCTGACCATAACCAGCACCCAACGTCTCCTCCCTCCGCGAGTCACGGCGGCTGTCACCAAGGTCCATTGAGTCGAGCGAGAGCGTTTGGTAAGTATACTTCCCACCTCTCGGGGGTGTGTAGGCGTCCACCTTTTGGCGCGTAGCCGCAAACGGGACAGTGCGCTTCTCGCTATCCAAAAATGACGTCTCAGAGTCGACGGTGGATGAGCTCCATCGGTTCTCTTTCACTGAAAGATGCGGGTCTTCGTCCTCCACAAACGGATTCGCATCTGGCGGGAGGTTTGCGAGTTTCCGGAGCGCGTGTATAAGATACAGGCTCAGCATGAGGGTGATGAGTGTCAGTCCGCCAGTGATGCAGACGAGGAGGAAAACGGTGAACACTATTGTGCTGTTGGTTTCAATGTCATTGAAGACGGTGGTCCATTTCATGTCCTCGCCGCCGGCTGCGTGTTGCCGCCACGAGGCGATGCCAGTGAATGCGTAGAATGTGAGAATTGCGCAGTCGATGGAGGAGGAGAAGAGGAAGTAGACTTTTGAGGAGGCGGGAGTCTTGAGACGGTAAGAGCCCGAGAGGTGGTAGATGGCGTAGAAGGTGTGAACTGTTGCTACCGCTGGCTGCAAATCATCATCGTCAGCATGGTTACTGAGAGGAGATACGGGAGGGGACGAACAGGAATACGACAAATCCAACCAGTGAACTCATCGACGTTCCGCATGAGAAGCATTGTCACCAATATCCCCATCGCACCCAGCAGCTGCCCGAGTCGTAACACAAGACTGATGTAGCGCGTCCATGTTATTGCGATTTTGCTGACGGGACATTTGTGCAGACCGGCACGCTTGAAGTCGTTGGGGTTTTTGTGGAAGTTGAAGTGGAGCAAAGGCCCAGATGGCTTTGGCTTCGGGGGAGCGTTGCGAGCGGCGATTGCAGCTTCGGTGACCCTCTTGGGGTTGAAGCTGCCGGTGGGGGAGAATGTTGGGGAAGAGAATTCAGGGATCAGTGGTTTGGGACGTGACATGGTTGAGGGTGAATATACCGACATTGCGGGATATCGGTTGGTGGAGGTTGTTAGTTGGAGGTTGGGGAGAAGGGCAAGAGGTGGCTTTTTGGTGTTTATGCTTGCTGTCAACGCGCTGTTGATGATCCCTGGTACGTTGCTTGGGGCAACGCCTCATGCAACATCACCCGTTTTCCATTTTAGGGCAAGGGTTGTCAAACTATGATATGCTATGGAGCTGGATATGTCTACAAATTTTCTGTCTGTGGGGTTCTGAGGTCTACACGGAATCATACCACTTTCGGTTTTTGACAAAGGGGTCACGCTGGTGCTCGCTCATTCAACGACAACACGCACATCAACCAACGCCAATGAGCTGTAACTATTAAGTAGTACGTCCGGACAAACTCTCGCTCTTTTGGGAGCTTAATTCCTGAGATGCCAATATCGATGCTTTGGATCCTCGTACGATCGGGCATGGGATCACCTTTTTTATGGCCAGCGTAGTATAGACCCCTACGTACATAGCATACCCTGACGAAGAGCCGGGGTGCTGGGTCGGGTACGCAAATACCATGTTGAGCACTTGCAAAAGGCATTTCACAGAACCAAGTTTCACAAAACTTTGGGTGGGGCTGGAAGAGTCCAACATAGAAACTTCTCGAGGTTTCTCCCCTAGAATAAACTGACTTTCCGACGTTACTTTTGCATGCAGAGGTTTCAGAGTGGAAGAACACTACCGAGAATACGGTGCTCAATCTATTCAAGGGCTTGGATCCTTCTATTTGAGTGATACGGCCGCTTATACACAGATGGGTGCGAGGACGAAGTCTTATAACCGGGTGTTGGAGTAGAAGAAAACACTAGCTTCGAATTTGTTTGTACTATGTTACAACCGTAGGCATCTAAATATGCATGTCTCGCCTGATGTGGGATGTAATCTGTCAGTAGCCTTACCCATATACTCGTATCACAGCCGAGCATTAGGATAAAGTTATCGGGGACCAAAAAAGGCTTAACTTCTAAGTGAGTAACCAGACGACGTTACCACCCGAGCGCTACAGGAGTGAAAACTGTATTTGGATACCAACGATGGGCGCACTTTCCCGAAAATGTCTCGTATACTTAGCAGACGATGTCGGTATACGAGACACAGCTTGGTGTATCTCTTCCATATCTCTTCCAGACGGACCATGCAAAGGATATAAATTCAGTGCCTCAACACAACATCCTATGCTCAAACCATCGCCTTCTATCACCCTCTTCAGCATCCCTCAGCAAAAATGCGTCTCCTCATCCTTCTATTTTTCACTCCCGCCATCCTCGCACACGTACGTACCTTCCCTATCCCTCATTTCACATAACTAATCTAGCCAGCCAAATCTTTTCAAACGCCACTGCCTCCGTTCCAACGCCCCGGCCGCACGAACTGTTTGCGAGCTCTTTTTGAAGCCAGGAACCAACGAGGCAAGGAAGTGTGAACGCCTCGTGCAAGAGATAGCCGCGTTGAACTGTGTGTGTCCGGAGACGTTGCACGTGGTGTATAACAAAGAGACAGACCATGGTTGTGAGTTTCCTATCAAGAGCTCAGGAGGAAAGAGAGTAGAAGTGATAACGAAAGTAGGGTGCACTGATTCTAAAAACTGCTATGTGAGTGCACCAGCTTAAACTGGTGCAAGTAGAAGGGGGCGAAAGAAGTTATGCGAGAGGAAAGCTTATTCTGTAAAGAACGTGTTATTGAAAATGCAGACACTATCTAAAGAACGTAACACTATAGCTGTGAATTCAAACTGGGAACTGTGAATATGACTTTAACGGCGATGCCCCAAATCTGGCATTGCCGCGTTACTAGCTGCAGTCGTGGCTAAATCCAGAAGACATGACCGCTTCGCCTGCACCCCGAGCGTGCCGAGCGGACCTCATCATCGTTCTTCAGGTCTTCGGTCCCGTATTCATGCTCGAGGGGGTTCTCTTCAGCTAATCCCTCGAAATGTTTGTCACCCTCAGTACTATTACCACTGGAGTTAGAGACGGGAACGAAAGGAGGTGCCGATGAGGCGGTAGGCTCTTCTCCAGGTGGCATAATCTTGGATGGGAGCTAGAAAGTCAAATCAATAAACACAAATTGCAGAGCGAGCGTTGGTATCGTAGATGTTTAGATGAGTCGCGGTGAGAGGTAAAAGAAGGTGTGAAGAATTAGCACAAGTTCGAGGGAGAGAGCAGCTATTTGTGTTCTTCCTGAGGGACGCTAAGTTACATCTATCACATAGAATAGCACTGATATGGTGACGGTGATGGGCGCTCATAAGGGGATCCTGAGAGACCTTCGGTAGATGTAATATTTAAAAGACGAGGGCAGATGTGTGATTGGTCAACATGTGAATTTTGATTTACACACAGCTGTCTTTGAAGGACAGAGGGTGGGGTTTGACAGGCTGGATGAACAGTAAGTGATGGATGAGTTCTGTTCCAGACATGCATGTAATCTGGTACTCCTCGGTGATGATGCTCTTGTTATCAGAAGGATAGAGATGTAAAAATACTAGAAAGGGGTTAGCAAAATCTACAGTATCAGGGGGATTCCTACATGGTCACCCACTGCAGTACTAAGCATTGACAGGAGGCGATGGGAATACGTAGAGTACTGCCTACGGTAGTGAGAAAGAAAGTCTGCGCTGTGACGCTAGTATGTACATGACATCATGTCTATGCCTGATGCGCGGGGGCAGTGCCAAGTACGCTAAATGTTTGCCAATCGGAATCATTCCATGATATCATTAAATTGTCATGCAATACTCTACCCAACTGAGATTTCGGTTAGATATTTCATATTCCATTACACTCAATAGAACTGCTAAGGACCAACGATGACTACCACATTCCAAAATTAAAACTAGTAATCTGCACATCCGAAATGCCCTCGAAAAGGATATCCGAAGGTAAACTAAGCCCCAACAACCTCAAACAAAGCATTCCGAAGTTAATTATCCAATACATTATCTAGTTACTAAAGACTATGCAATACTTCGAATTTGCCATGCACATGATCCCGTTTAATTTTCTTTTAGAACTGTAGCTAAGTAATCTTAGGCCTCTCGTAGATCTTATTCCTTTAAAGCTTGAGCATAATCCGAAATGGATCTATACCACGGATAAAACGGTGTGTCGTGTTCGATACATACATTGGGTGGGGCGTCACGAAGTTCCTCCAGATATTGAATTGCTCGTTGAGTGTCAGGATGCTCGGCGCCCAGTATCTTACAGCGACCGATTCGGACTCTTTCATAAAATGGTATTGCCACCTCGAGACAGCCCTGAGCTGCCCAGAGGTTTCCAAGCTCTTCCACCACATTCAAGGTATCCGGGTGGTTTGGCCCAAGAGAACTTTCGTTTCCTTCAAGGGATCTGGTGTAGAGCTTCTCTGCTTCGCCATAGAGTTTCTGGCCCTGTTTGACAATTGCTAGGGATTCCACTACCCCGAGCAGGTCTGGATGTTCGGGGGACAATAACCTTTCCATGCCTTTTAACGCACGACACAGGAGGGGCGCCGCTTCTGTGTATCGTTTGTTAACCCGGTAGGCGTTCCCGAGCCCTTCGACCTCTCGTAGAGTAATCAAGTGATCGGGACCAAGGAGTTTCTCAAAAGTGGTAACAATTTCAACGTAGTTTGGAATAACTTCTCTAAAGTCTCCCTGGCCACCCTTGGTTTCTGTAAGGTTACGTAGAGCCCTGAGTCGCTCGTAATTATCCGTTCCAAGCAGTTTCGTATAGCCGTCGAGAACAATTTTGCAACTTGCTTCAGCCTCCGTGTAATGTCCTTCGAGCATATCAACGATAGCGATCCCTTCCGTGGCATTCAGGAAATGGAGTTCCTCAACTATTCCTGGAGACTTATTACGGTCGATTATTCTCTCGTAAACTGCTCGAGCGTCTGTGTAATGTCCGTGGTCAACGTAATACGACCCAAATCGCAGTGCAACGGGAATGAGTTCTCCCATTCCCAACAAGGTCAGGGGGTCGCCCTCCATGGTGGAGATGTCGTCATCGTTTCGAAGAATTTCATCTAGATTCTGAAGTATGAGTGTCTTATTGCGGATTTGCGATGTCTCGTAGCTGTCGGGATCCAGGAAATCTGCTAGTAGCCATACGGATTGCAAGAAGAAGTAATAGCGTTCCTTCACATTGAGCCGCAGCTTTGCCCATTCTTGGACCAAAGGATGCAGAGAGTACACTGTTTTATCCTCGTCTTCGTCTATATGACACTGTTCGGTAAGAGACAGCTTTGATAATTCGCCGACGAGATCCGTACCGAACTTTTCGCTGTCCCATCTGCCGTTTGTTGTGCAGCAATCTCGAAGCCAAGGAAGTGTATGAGAGTTTGGCGCCATTGTCGCAGTTTCAAATAACGCTTCCGAGATTTCGTTTCGATCAAGAAATGCGGAAAGCAGCAACAGTTGAGCCGCAGGCTGCATATCCGCGGCCTTGACCCTCCATTTCTCGCTGTAGAAGTCTGTCTGTTCGGCGTCATATTTGTCTCCATTCTTATCCTCAGCCTTACAAACAATTTTCCCAGCCTCGTTGAGAGATAATTCCCAAGTTGTAAAAGCACTGAAATAAACCTCGTGCTCCCTTCCTTCGCCGATGTCTTTCTTATAATCCCAAACTTCGGGCCGATATTTAAGAATGGCCGCACGGTTGTTCCGATATCTCTTGATGAATACTGACGGCTTCATATTCCTGGTTCGCATATATGCACCCGCCTGTGAAACGGCAAGTGGGAGATTCCCAAAGCTGTGTACAATCTCCCGACATAATTCAAAGTCGCTTGGGGAGGGCTGAGAACGCAATGTTGCCTGCTTCATAAGGAGTGCTATGGCCTCCTCGTCGTTCATTCCGGGCACATGGACGACAGAACCCAGTTGGCTGGTGTCTTGATGTCGACTTGTTACGAGGATATTCGAGGTATTCCCGGAGGGTATGAAAGCTTTGACATTCTTAAATCGTTTTGGAGAGTCAAAATTGTCGAGGACCAGTAGCCATTCCACATTTCTCTCTCCTAGATACCGTCGGATATTTTCAATCTTCTGCGATTGCTCCAGGTGTTTTATCTCCGGTGAACCCACTGCATCCGCAATCTTGCATAAGCCCTCAGAAGCTGTACGTTCGTTTGATGCGTCAATCCAAAACACCATCTTATAGTAATTATCATCGAAGAAGTGAATGTTGCTGTATCGTATGGCGGCTTGTGTTTTGCCTTGGCCGCCGAGGCCTTGAAGGACCAATAGACGTTCTCCCGATTTCAACTTCGTCAGTGTGGTGTGGATTTCATCGATAAGAGTTTGTCGCCCAATAAAACAACTGGTTTTGTGATCATTTATGATAGGAGAAAAGTATTGCTCTTCTTGACGGGGCGGATTCGAATTCATTTCAGCTATCGCAATGTCATTATCTTATCTTGGATGCAGTAACTGTACTCTACAGATTACTGACTGCCAATGTACGTACATTTGATCACCTTCTCGCCTTTCAATACACGTTCGCTCTCGTGGGGGCTATCCAAAGTCTCCACCCACTCTTCAATGATTCCGGAAACCAAGTCATAACCAGGATCACTTTTATCAGCGAACCGTGCGATATCCATATGATTGGCGTGAATTGTAACATTGTAAAACCCTCGCAATATAGCTGAACCATCTGGAACAACCTACGTGAATACGGAACATTGTCAAATCGGTTCATTGAATAGTATTTACGAGGCAACTACATACCTTTCCAACCAACTTAACAGGCAATTCTTCAATAATGTTGGCAATGGAGACTGGCCTGTTTACCAACCGTGGATCTCTCCGTCGTTCCAACCATTTGAAAAACTCCTCCTGAGTACGCTGCAATACCAAAGACTTTGACTGGAGCACTTTGACAATGCCAGAATTGCAGCGCTTGAAGAGCTTGAGCATGTTTGTCCCTGCTACAGCCCAAGCCGCAATATCACTCCCACAGTGAGGGGTTCCCATGAAGAGAATTCCGGTAGTAGAATTGGCGATGTCGTCCAAACTCAGAGTGGTGGATGATTGGGAGGAAACCACTGCCTGTAAACGTATACATTAAGTAGATATTAGGTTTTCGCCCTGAACACATGGCCATATGGTACGTACAGCTTGAATTACTAAACCACCTAAGCTATGCCCCACAAAAATAATAGGTCGTGTTTTCTAAACCACCATTGTCTGAGTAAGTGATTTCCGTGGTCAACTCAAGTTACGGAGATCTGTACCGTTTTTGTTTTTCGTCTCAGATTCGCGAGATGGGAAACAAGGGAATCGGCGTGTTGGAAAAGGTTGTTTAGTCCAACCGGCTCCCAAAAATGAGCAACATCGGCATCGTATCCGAAAGTCACAATCCGGGCCCCCCCAATATCCGAAGGCAACAGATCTTCAGGCCAACATACTGTGGTGCCGGATGATTTATTGTGGTATGTCCAAGTCTCAATGCAATCACCGGTAAGTCCATGAACGAACACAATGCTGTAATATAAAAAATTAGAAGTAGCTGGAATAGTGGTTTGTGAAAGGGCATGTCCTACTCGACTGTAGATTGCGATACGTCGGATGGCTCCGAAAGTACTCGGCAGCCGTATCTCCTGCTCATTCTGCGTAATTGTTTGCTAGAAGCCTCTACAAAATGGCTTTTGGCACTTACCGTTAGATGTGTTGGTGGAATGGAAGTTTGTATCGATTCTCGACAGGGCCTATGGCTAGAAATTCTCCGCCCACTACGGCGCACACTTACCTACTTAACTTCGCCTTGCAATATTTATTGAAATGACCGGCGACCTGAAAAGCAAGAGATTGTAGCAGCTATGAGACATTTCGTAACAGAAGTGGAACATCTCCACCATTTCTGCACTTTGGCAGCAATAAAATCCATCGGCAAATCGATGTCAAGCACCGGCACTGAAGTCATGGAAGATAAGTTCAGGCACCACATTTCCGGGGGTGCGACGAGGGTATTGACTGGGGAGTGAGGCGGCTGAGATAATGTCTATTTGTTGCAAATCTGTACTTTCTTCCTGTGCTTTACCCAGTTCAGCGCATGGTACTCTGATAATTCCCCATTTCTTCCAGAAATGGGATGACCGATCTCATCTTCCATGACCCGAGTACAACTACTTCATCGTCCACAACTAACGTGAGCCGGTGCAAAGTGTAAATCCACCTCTAGATAGAACCGTATTGCAACATCAGCCGAATAATGGAACTCTCCGCGAAAGCGCCGGTTAATAATAGTCTTCGACGGGTTTTGGATACTTCAAACATCTACCCTGGAGTGAATGATAAAAATTGACTCTAAGCGCCAGCGGAAAACCAACGGGCAAGTTTTGGAACTCGGAACTTACCTTCTCATTTGTGGCGGGGTGCGGTGGTTCCCGTGTTTCACAAGCGTAAGGCTGAGATAGCCAATAAAGCCCAATCAAAAGCGAAAACCTCCGTTCTAATGGTGTGGAGATAAGTCACATTTGGCTGTGCATGTCATGCAACCATTACAGAAAATGGTTCAATCGTCGCTTACCCCAGCAACACCTGCCCAAACCCCAATTTGCAACCCAACATGACATTTCATTACAGCGATGACAGTAAGGCGAGTTTCGGCCTTTACTTCGTGTGCTATCACTAAGTGAGCAGTGCTCAAACGAATCCATCTCGATCCTGGACTACCCGTCGCAAACCCATCGATCGCAACATGGCAGAATCCTCCTCACCGACTTTCGGAAATTCGATCGAAAACACTGCCCACAGAAACGGACATTGTTCTTGTCGGAAGCGGCATTACAGCTTGCTCCATTGCACGAACTCTTCTGTCTTCCACGTCGTCCCTATCCAAGAAGCCCCGAATCGTGGTCCTGGAAGCGAGGACACTCTGCTCCGGAGCCTCTGGACGAAATGGTGGCCACCTACGAGATTCGCCGTTCATGTACTTCGGATATTTGAAGGAGAAGTTTGGGCATGAATCAGCAAAGAAAATGGCTGCATTCAGAGGCAGTCACATTGCAGAGATATTCCAAGTGGCTAAAGAGGAGGGTATCTTTGATATTGCTGAGATAGAAGAGACAGAGGCGGTTGATGTTGTTTTTCAAGAAGAAAAATGGAAAGAAACAAAGGAGGAGGTCGACGATTACAAACGTACCGAGAAAGCAACATATCCGGAGGTGCTGGAAGAAGACACAGCGAAAATAGTAGGTTTCTCTCCAGATAAACAAGGCCGCAACTATTCCAACCCTTATATTAGAGATTTTGTCTTCCCAAAGCGGTTGGTGCGCTAGTATATCCCGCCGCCACCCATTCGACTTATCAGCTCGTCGCTGGGATATTCTCGCGTCTTCTCGACAAGTACGGGGATCTACTCCGTATTGAGACCACCACTCCAGTCGAGTCGATATCCATTTTGCCTCAACAACCAGGTCCATACACCTTTAAGGTTTCAACCCCGCGAGGAGATATTCGATCCCAGCATGTTGTTCATTGCACAAATTCACACGTCTCTCATTTGATACCAGGTCTTCGGGGCAAAATTTTCCCAGTAAGGGAGCATATGACGGAGCACTCCTTTCCGCTTCCAAAGCGCGAAGACGGAACTGAAAGAAGCTGGGCATTCCTCTGGAGAAAAGGATTCGACTATTTTATACACAGACGTGGGTACTCTACGCGCAAACCAGCGGTACTTCTTGGGGGAGCACTTGCAATAAGTGGAGATGAGGGAATGGGTGAATTTGGAATAGCCTCGGACGCAGACCAAGGCATCTTCATAAGCGCCTATTTGCGAGGCCTCCTTCCGACTTTGTTCACTACTCAGAAGGAGACGGAATTAAGATCATCTTGGACGGGGATCATGGGGTGGTCGGCCGATTTGATACCCTGGGTAGGGGCTGTACCCTCTTCACTTACCTCAAGATCACCAGATCCAGCAGTCAAAAGTGAGAGGACAGAGAAGTGGGAATCAGTATCCGGTAGAGAATGGATCTCAGCTGGCTACTCTGGAGAAGGTATGACACATGCATGGCTATGTGGCAAGGCCATTGCCTTTATGGTTCTGGGACTTGAAGAGGAGGAAAAGGTCGCAAATTGGCTTCCGGAAGAATACAGGGTTACAGAGAAGAGGGTTAAAGAAGCTGATGTGAGGAAGTTAAAGGAATTGTACTGAGTAAGACATTGTCAGGGTTGTGGGTCTGGAAATATGATCCAGCCATAATGAATTTGCAGTTCTTCAGGAAACATTGCTTATAGTCAGAGTGACTCTATTACGGGAAGTGGAATAGTACACTCAAAATTATAGTTAAGTTTGTGGCGCAGTAGCCTTTGGTTTGACATAGGCAATTCCACCAGAATGTGAGAGTACTTGATCATGTACTTGGATCATGCATGCATTGGGTTTTCAAGTCTCCGGACATCCTATCATAAGCGCCCTTGGCGACGCATCAAAAGTTCGGTGACTACACATCAAAGTTGAATGACTATTCCCAGAGATATAATCTTATCAGAGTCATCTATCAGTAACAGGGATGTCCGAGACTGGAAACCCGACGAGTAGGGTAGCCCAATTCGTGCCCAAATCCCTTATGAGGCGTGCTTCCTAACTACATAATACATCACAAAAGGTAAACTGAGTTGGAAACCTGGGGGAAGGTAGAAACTCGTTGGCCAAGCTGGAACTTTAGGCCTTTAAATTTGGGACGAAGTTAGTTTGTTTTGTTTTAATCATTCTGCATTCACTCTAACTAGAGTATAGCAGTGTCCAGTGTCCAGTTCCCCTCCCCCTTCGGACAGCCGGCTAGATGGGGAAGCTCCCCTAGGGACGAAGTTAGTTCTAGGATACAGTCGCGAAGTTAGTCCTTTTGAACCACCACGAAGTTGTTCCTTGAGACGAAGTTGATTCTTTGGTACCGTCATAAGATTATTCTTTTGAAACCACTTCGAAGTTAGTCCTCATGGTTGCGCAGCGCACAGACTAGTGACAGCATGAAATAATGACGTCGAGTGATCGTCAGCCTAAACGTTATCTTCATAACTGTAACTGAACTTGAATCTCACGATGTTTCATGCGCATGGTGTTGAGGTTTTCAACCAGCTGTTTCTCGGGAATGGTAGAGAAACAGTACTCTGGGAGAGCAGATCTCGGACTCGGTATTTCAATAAGGATCTGTAGCCCGGGTCCCATAGAATTCAGATGTATGCTGGCATACGTATTCGTGCGACTCAGACCCATACCGGTGATCACCTTGTACTGCGACGGTCGTAGTGGTGATTGTACCCATAACAGGTGATAGGACCAACAGTGGATTCCGGTGATGAAAAGAACTAGGCGAGCAGGACATCAATGTCACCGTATTCAAACTAAATTCAGTTGGACATAGTGTATTCTTCCGACAGCAACACATAGTACTAGTCTGAGGGTCTTTACCTGCCAGTGGACAGTGCTCCGGTCGCTGGACTGTGCTACGGATACTGGGCTGTACTCCACGCCAGTTTGTTACAAGTAAAGTTAGCTTGACGTGGTCTATACTCCAGTGGCAGCTTGGTGTAGGGTCTATATATGATTTGTGCTTGGTGCCACTAGTCTCATGCAGTCGCCACGATAAAACTGGACGGACCTTATTCAGAAGGTCCAACTTCATAATTGGGGAAACGTCCAAGGGATGGAAAGAATCCAAAGGAAAGGGTCGCTTGGAAGCGTACATTCTTTTCAAACTTCCATATGGCACTTTATGCAGTTGGACTTTCCAAACTTCACCGATCACCACCCGCACTTCCGCGAAGTAGTAAGTTCAAGTGCACCCGAATCCTTCCAAAGACGCTAAGCAATGTTAGTGAGAACCATAAAATCTCTACCTAAAGTTATCTAGTCCCACATCCCCCTACTTCACTTATATCAAACGAATGTAGAATTACCCGTAAAGTACAATGCCAAGATATCTAACCCGGTGAAATTAGGAGAATTCAACGAAACGATAGCCTACAATTGAAACTAGCTAGGAAACAATAGAGAACAAGAAGCGGCTACTAGAAGTGAGGCCAGAAGTTACCCCAAGGAACGGTTTCAAAGGACCCTTTTAGAAAGCTCCGTAGACCGAGAAAATATTCCACTACCAAGAACAATCTACCCAGGAGAAATAAAAATCCTCCACATTTACCTACTCCACATACCACTATACAAAAAAATTGAAGGCAAACTGCCACAAATTTTATTACATTCTTAGTAAATTAGTAAATTTACGACACCTTTATTAAAGTTATATCCGATGCGATCTCGGTAGTCACTTGCAAAGTTCTCACAAGTTACTAGAACTACAAAACAACATAAACTGCAGCAATAGCAGCGGAGAGCCTCTATAGCCTCTATTCAACTGGCGTATCATTAGCAAAATGTAAAATGCTCCAGAAGCGACGATCTAATCACCCAGATGCTCCCAGGTGCTCCAGGTGCTTAGCTCGGCACTCCGGCCTCCCGAGAGCTCTCCGAAATTGGCGTGTCCCTCCAAAAATGTCCGGGAGCACCTAGAAATCTCGAGAGGCTACTTTAGCGAAAGTCCTCCGTTTCGTATAAGGCTCATATGAGGCGCATATGAGGTTGATCTTGCAATCACCTTGATTTGATTTTGCATACTCATGACGGTACTAGTACAGTTGATACTAGATAGATTTGCAGCAGTTGCAGCATGGCTCTCCTGGTGGTCTGTCTTGCCTGCCAGGCTCACATCAGAACCTGACAGGATTTTGGTAGCCGCCCTCACAGCCGCGCTTCAAGCGCCAGGTGGGGAATGAGTAGATACACAGCAGCACACACCGAGGCCCGTAGGTCCATGACAACCATCATCACCATAACCATCACCACGTGCACTATCGCCACCATCACCAGCATTCTGCCAGTGCTGCCACTGCCACCACCCCACGCACACCTGCATGTTCAAAATCACGGGTGCAGCGGGAAATAATTGTAGAGCTAAAAGTAACTCCGAGAAGTGACAACCCTATCACAGAATACCTGCTATGTAATGTTTTATTTGGCTGTGAAGGTAAAGAGTTTTTAGTTTTTGCAGCATTGTACAAGAATCTCCAAAATGCTGATTGTGAGAATACTTAAGACCTCTTACCAGACTAGTTACTGTGACATGAGAATATCAACTGAGGATAGTGTGTCTCAACTGTCACCATTGCAGTCCACTGCAATGGTGTCAAATCTGCCTGAATGATTTGTGTGAGTGACAGTGGCAGGATAGTCATAAAGTTTGAGAGGTTACCATGAGCCAACAAATATCCTCACATCAACATGATATTTTAGTCACCCTCATGTGAGGCTAATAGACGTCTACCAGCCTCACATGAGCCTTACCTGAAATAGAGTTCCCCCGCTAAAGTACTTGACAACTGCTCACATTCTAAGTGCTTCCGGCAAGTTCCCGGAGTCTTCTAGAGCTCCCCGGAGTTTGTTTGACACAATCTTAGAGTATCACGGATCTACTGCGACAAACTCCGGCATCGTCGGGAAAAGCCGGTATCTCCACTTGGCTTCGTCCGTCCGACACACTGGATGCATGAGTAAGCGTTATATGAATATTTCGAAGCTCTGTCGGATGAAGGCTCTCCGCTCATCTCTGTGAGCAAGGGGCTGTAGTCTGAGCGAGCGGCCATCATCTGAGCGACTACCATTAAGTTGGAGCGAGGGATTCAGTTACTAGTCCTAGTTAAGCGGTTGCGAAAGTCATGTATTCAACTTATATTCTCGTTATCTATATATTTACACTATGAACACACAGTCAATCTGGGCTTGCTAGGGAGCTGACTACAGCTAGAGACAGCATTCAGGTGCACTTAGAGGCCCACTTGGAGATCTCGAGAGGTGCTTGGGTGCACTTGGGAGATGCGTGGTATGGGCTGGGCTGGAGATGGTCGATCTGGGCTGGACGAGAGCTGGCTGCCCCCACCCCCCCACCCGATGCTGAGATCTGTATGGTCGTCTGAAAATGATAGATTCGTTAGCTTTAAATAACGGTTTTTGTTACCGAACCAGGGTAGAGAGTGTCTGGGCGACTACAGTACGATGAATCGCTAACTCGCTAAGTGAGGGGGTCAATGAAAGTACTGAGCCGTTTTTGGATACACCGTTATTGACAATGCTTCTCGGAAGTGAATCCAAATCGGAAAATCAACAGTTTGCATGTACTCTACATTCTCAGGAATCCACCCCCCACTCACCAAAAACATTCATTCTGAATCGCTATCAGAGTCGCTATCAGTCTTGTTCAGGATCATAAAGATCATCATCATAATCTATTTTGGGCCTACGTTACATTAGTTTTCCCCTTACCAGCAATTGCAGTCTATGAAGTCGATGCATTTATACTTACCTAGCTTGTTCGACATCGATACCGTACTTAAAAGGGCCTGCAAAGTTCGCTCGAATGCGAAAAACACCTTTTCCCACAAAGCTTATTACCGGATAGATTCGCCTTCTCGTCGCCTTGCTCATTATTGATTCTGAGACCGAAGCTTAGATTAAGCGGGATTTTAATCGGAGGGGCTGAAACAACTTACGAAGCTTTTGACCATTCAGAGTAAAGAAGCACACCTCCGCTTCCCAATCTATCCCACAACCCACTACATCACCTACTGTATACTTTGGGCCATACTCTCCGAAGTTACAGCTTTCCTGGTGCAAGCCACCACTGGAATAAGTAGAGGAGTAAAGATACAAACCAGGCTGGCTGGTTAGCAGAATATGTTCTCCGCAAAACCCCATGCTCAGATATTGTCGATCGCTAATATAACACGTACACGCACATTAACACCAAGTTTTATTTTGCCAATATGTCCACTTACCAGTTTCCAAGGCCCTGAAGTATGCTAATTTCGTAATAATTCAAACCAAGATTCCCGGGGGGGAAAGGACAGTTCCCTTTCACCGAGAAACTCCTTTTCGAGCACGATGTACCTATACTACCTAAGTTCCCATTGAGCTGTAAATCGGTAGTACAATACCAACCAGAGTAGACTATAGCAAGACCATCATCTTCTAGTGACATGACTGACGGTATGTGATCTTTTGACCACCCATTTGGAGGATTCAATCGAGATGGAAATTGGCGAGAGAAATGCACATCCTCGAACAATTGCAACGCCCATGTATTCCGCGACTGAGTAGCTAGCATAGGCAGAGTCCAATCATATTTGTCCGGGCCAGAATAGGGTTTGCAAAGCTCAAGCAATGATTGGACGATGTGTTGATTACCACCTTCCACTGCAGCGCACAAAAGTTGTTGATATCCTCCATCGGTAACGTAAATTTTGTCGCATTTTGCGAGAAGCCATTTGAAACAAGAATCATTTCCGAAATAGGCCGCCGCTTTCGCTGCAGCTAGGCTCACGGGGACCGTAGGGTATTGCGATAGTAGTTCCAAAATTTCGTCACCTTTCTCCTTGTTCGCCGCTGCAGCCACGACCACTGCCTCAGTGATCTCGATGTTGGCATCTCTAGCTAGCAGCAGCTCCATTACATCCTTGCCACGCCAATTCCCTGCCACCGCCGTCAGAACCACCTCGGTGATCTCGATATTGGCATCCCTGGCTAGCAGCAACTCCATTACATCCTTGCCACGCCAATTCCCCGCCGCCGCCGTCAGAACCGCCTCGGTGATCTCGATATTGGCATCTCTGGCTAGCAGCAGCTCCATTAAATCCTTGCCATCTGAGTTGCCATCTGAATTCCCCGCCGCCGCCGTCAGAACCACCTTGGTGATCTCGATATTGGCATCTCTGGCTAGCAGCAGCTCCATTACATCCTTGCCACCAAAATTCCCCGCCACCGCCGTCAGAACCGCCTCGGTGATCTCGATATTGGCATCTCTGGCTAGCAGCAGCTCCATTACATCCTTGCCACGCCAATTCCCCGCCGCCGCCGTCAGAACCGCATCGGTGATCTCGATATTGGCATCTCTGGCTAGCAGCAGCTCCATTACATCCTTGCCAATTGAATTCCCCGCCGCCGCCGTCAGAACCGCCTCGGTGATCTCGATATTGGCATCTCTGGCTAGCAGC
>Ga0307515_10002989_pt1 | contig 35923 bp, 26 predicted proteins | sample 17_EM_MG_FD_194513 | JGI IMG/M metagenome (GOLD analysis project Ga0307515, IMG submission 194513) | Populus trichocarpa ectomycorrhiza microbial communities from riparian zone in the Pacific Northwest, United States - 17_EM | ecosystem: Host-associated > Plants > Roots > Unclassified | place... | reverse complement strand
TTGCGCACCATTTTAGTGGTGTATTTAATTAATAAAGTTATTTATTTACGACCTGACGCGAGGAAGTTGATGTTCTTGATCGCGTGCACGGGCCACACCTCTAAGGACGATATCGGTGCAAGGGATAGGGCTGGCTATTATATGTTCTCCAGTATTGAGCATATTATATTAAATATTGAATATTGAACGTCAATGTTCAATAATCACTGATCAATACTGAATATTGATAAGAGCACTGCGGTCAGATACTATGATTTTTTTTTGGGAGGAACAAGTCACAATAGTCATCACTATAACGCTCACTAGCGGTCTAGGTCCGCTGACAAATCGGAAGACCGAAAGACCGACCACGCGCGAGCGGTGTACCGACTTGTCCGAACGCGAAGCTAACTCACTGATTCTCGAGCCGATGGCATAGCGGAAAGATAGTCGACCCTGCCGTGGAATGTCTGGAGTGATTAGAGAGCTGAATAAGATATACCCTAGTTTGGGGATGGTATTTTTGATAATCAGGGCGTGGAACGTGTCGATCGCGTCAGCAATGGCTTCCTTTGCGCCAATTAATCATCTGCTGATGAACCGAGGCGACTATCGTGGATAGACGCGCTAGGGTACAGTTTGCAAAGAAACGCTGTAGAGGTTATTTTCGTTAGAAATAGCATAAGCTTTCTAATGTCTGATGACGTTGGATTGCACAAATCGATAACTAACTACGAGTCCAACTAACCGAATAGCTTTTCTTGCCAGTACTCACTTCCCATGTCGTTTTTCCTCTCGTTCGAGTAGTCACCTTCTTCTCAGAAGTCAGCGTTTGCCTGGCAGTGACCACAACATCTCTACAGCCGTCATAAATATAACAACTCCTCCGCGCCAAACAGCCTGCATCCATTCGCTCAGTACCATCTATCAAGGAATCTGAGAACCACTCAACCCTTTGCCTCACTACCTCAAGACAATACCGTTTCGTTGAATTTGAATTGACGAACGAGGAAAAGGCCAGACTGCAGGATAGAGTGCTATAGGTGCAAATAGATGCTTAAACCATTCACTCTATTATCAAAGTAGTGGAGCTTACCATAAGAAACGTTCAAAGTAGATTTATTCGAATGTGCTCGCAGCAGCAGAAGGCTATATGGAATTAAGAATGACATGTAATGGAGTCACCTCGCTTGTATGCGATGTTCCGCACAGCGTGCAACTTGCTAGTCACTCGCTTACCTTTTTGGTATGTTTGGCTCGGGTGGCGTAGAGCCTATCGTCTCACATGTAATCCGAAACTTTCAGTTAACTTTTTTAATATAAAATAATTTTATTTAATATTAATATATTTACTATATACTTACATTGTTTATAAATATAATAAAGTAAAAAACCCATTTAAAGTTATTTACTTTCTAGTTTTTCCGCATCAGGAAATGGAGGTTGCCCAATTAGGCTACAACGTCTTGCTGCTTTGGCGGCCGACCAGGCTTGCCAATCATTCAATTCAATTCAATTGACGCCCCGAGTTGGTGAATTGAAAGCTTTGTAAGCAGAGGGCTCAATTGATTGAATCGATTGAATCAATATTGCAACGGTTGCAACTAAATCAACTGGCGTAGTAGTTAGTAACTATCACGAGTCTTGGCATGGTGTTGATGCAGGAGGACCTACCCACCGACGCCTAGGTCGTTTTCTACCGTCGTTCCTCTCACCCCTGCCCTCAACACAGGCCTATCGCGAGTCTTGGCATGGTGTTGAGTCACCTTCCTGCCGTGTATGTCCTGTTCCTTCCTTCTGCGGGCGCTTCAACTGCCCATCTACCATATCAATTATGCCTTCCTTGTCCCACGATCCTACCGCCATTGAAGCTTCAATTATATCAAGCCCATGAGGCTAAATATACGTTCGGGGTCTAACGATATTGATGGGATCGCCATTAATTCGAGTTGATATTGTTAATGGGCGAATCTGGTAGCAAAACCCTACCTGTCAAGACTTTGGCGGCGATATGACGGGGTAAATAACAGGTATTCGGATAAACTTTTTTAACGAGAAACACTAAGAAAAATAGAGTTTAGGGCATCACTACATATGAACTTTAGTATATTTCTATAATATCAAAAGCTTCAATATTTTCAATCAACCCAATTCAATTAGGACCTCCAGATTGAATACGTTGCCAAGCCCGCGAGCTCTTAGTTGAGAATTGATTGAGTCTTGGCATTCAATTCAATTCAACACCGAAGCCTCGTTGAATGATTGGCAAGCCTGAGGGTGACCAGTCGTAGGGAAGAGACAAGGTAAATCGTGGAGTTGTGATCCAGGCTGCCAGGCAGAATATGGTGCTGACGGCGATTGATCACAAGCTGCGGGCGATCGCCCTGGGGATTGGGAAGGGGTGTGCAGTTCGTTCGTTCGATCGCTCGTCCGTCGATGTGAGGTCGTCGATGCTTTCAATTGAGGGTCGGGGGACATTGGAATCCGCATCGTATTCATGAGGATTACACAGGTGCTTGGACTAAGAGTACGTAGTAGCTGTTGTTTTGTGAAGGGGTACCAACAGTAGTGGTTTTCGAGATCTCACCATCCCATGTGAAAACTTTTCACTACCGCCCCGACGTTTCAACAACCACCAGGTCCTACCCGCACGCTGTGCGACGTCTCTGCGTTGGCTCTGCTGAGTCTGAACTTCGAAGACCGCAGGTTCGTAGCCGTCACCACGTATAGGTGCAGAGTCTGATTTCGACAGCCAGCCACCCTAGTAAACCTCGAATTATCTCACTCCTATTCACAACCTACGATATCCGATTTAAGATTCATTCGACTCCGTCATTTCAATGTCCTCGACTTCTACTACTAGGGGCGATACGCCACCGGCAGAGCCGCTTTATGTCATTTCAGGCTCGACTTCCAGGTGCATGTAGAGGTGGGCGAAACATTCCGAAGCTCTGCGACTCAGAGACCGTACTACGGACAAATACGATGACCTTACATACGTCACTCCTATCGACAAAGTTTTTCAGGATATTGAACAGCGCTTGGGTTACACTGTTCACCTGCCAGAAGTTGATGAGTCTTAGTGTTAGGGAAGCAGGGTCTACAAGGCGTAGGCAGGTGTCGAAGGGACTCAGTGTCGACCTGAATCAGGTTGTCTTGCCACCCGACTCAGTTACCTACCCCTTGACTCAGTACCTACCCCCGATTACGCACCCCTCCCCTGGTTCCTGCATCTGCATCATGTATATAGTCTCTTTTCTTTCATAGATCCATCAATACACGAGTTCTGCTTTCCTGAAATCTACGCACGGACTTCGGATCGACACTCAGGCTTGCTAATCAATCACCCAGGCTTCAATATTGAATTGAATTTAATGCCAAGACTCAATCAATTCTCAACCAAGAGCTCGCTGGCTTGGCATCAATCAATATAGAGGTTCTAGTTGAATTGAATTGATTGATAAATATTGAAACTTGTCAGGGCACTGAGCAGGCTGATGGAATGATACATATGATGCTCTATGAGGAAGAATCTCAGGGGCTCGAAGGCCCCGAGAAGGTATCTACACGATGGCCCGCGCGCTGTCACGTGACACGCCGCTGAGCTCAAAGAGACTGCCCAAGTACCCCCCCCCCTACCAACAAAACTTTTAATATTATATAGAAATATGCTGAACATAACATATAATAATGCTCTAACCCTTATTTTTCTTAGTCTCCCTCACCAAAAATTGTTTACCCGAGTATCACCCGTTGTTTACACTGTCACATCATCGCCAGAGTCTTGGCAGGTAAGAAGAGTTTTACTGCTAGACCTGCCTATTGACAATATCAATTCTATTACCGCCATGGCTTCCAACGCGTCAGATGATGGCCAAACGAATACCTCAACACTCTCTACAGCTCGTTCTGATCATACCGTCCCTACCGGCCCCCAGCACACTTCCGATCACAGCTTAGATGGCAATACCAAGGCGACCGCGGAAGGAAGGAACAGAAAATACACAGCAGGATGGTAACTCAACACCATGCCAGGACTCACGATAGGCCTATATTGATGGCAGGAGCGACAGAAATGATGGTAGAAAGCGGTCTGGGTGTCACCAGGTAGGTCCTCCTGCATCAACACCATGCCAAGACTCGTGATAATTACTAACTACTATGTAGTTGCAATTAGTTGCAATCGTTTCAATACCGATTCAATCAATTGAACCTTCTGCTTACAAAGCTTTCAATTCGATCAATTCGAGGCCTCAATTGAATTGAATTGATTGATTAGCAAGCCTGAACGGACTCGTGTGTAGATTGATCTATGAAGAAAATGAGACTATGAATACATGGTGTAGGTGCAGGCAACAGAAACAGGTGGTGAGCCATAGGGTGGTAGACAACTGAAACAGGGTAAGCAAAGCCGACCCGGTCGACAGCAGGAAAAGGCACGACGTGGGCCTAGCACAAGTAGTATATAGCCAAGTAGCATTAGAAAACGAATACAATAACCTCCTACTCACTAACAACCTGTCCTCACACGGTCTGTACGACCTCCCATGACACTTAGGTCTTAAATTGCAATCCAAAAAAGTCTTTTGCCATATTACCGCAGATTGTCGCATGCTATAGCACACTGTCTGAAAGCATCAATAAGTGTCGAAAATCAAAAGCGTCAGTGACTGAATATCGTCAGTCCGTCACGGACACTAATTATTGAACTAAAGAATATGCCTCACCACGGTTTGGGATAACCCGTTTGGGAATATATATGGTATGGGAAATGCCCTTATTGGTTTAGTTTAGTATATACTAGTTAAAATAGTTCGGTATACCGAAATTTAGCCCTATTTCCCAAAATATTTAGGTAAATGGGTTATTTCCATACCAAATTTTATATATACTAATTGTATTTACCGTAGAAAATTTCTTTAAGCTAAGGCGTTAGAAGCCTAATAGTAAGTAAAAGAATTCTTATATATTATAATTATTTTTATAATAGTCTAACTTTTCGCAGCTGAGAGGCCTTATACCTCGCTATGCTCAAGGGCGGTACATATATTAGAGGTGCCGTATAGTGTAATATGTCTATATAGGAGAAAAGGGGACGCTAAAGAGATAAATACTGCTAATTTAAATAACCTAAGTATATACATTAACGTGGTGGTCTTGTTTTTAGACCTTTGTTAGAGGTACAAAAATCTTTCGTCTTTTAGATCGTGGATCCGTAGATGCAGTTAGTCCTTAAAGGTGGTAGGGAAGCAAAACCGCAACTTAAATTAAAAGTCTAGATTCATGCAAATGTGGAATGGAGAGGGTAAAGAAAATCCGGAAGAGAATAAGTATTGTTGATATATTGGTACCATATTTTGCATCTCAACTTGAAACTCCCATTGGGATAGTGGGTCATGCCGTAGGGTTGAAGTTGCTTCTCTTTATTGGCCAATAGAGGTTTAAAAAAGTGCCTCGTCAGGTCCGGCGGCGTTAGTGGATCTGGGGAAAATAAACTTTTACGTACGAGTATCTTCGCACCTAAAATTTATTCGTTCTTATTGATACCTATGTTCGCACCGCTATTTTCTCTGACTCTACAATATGCCGGATGCGCAGCATAAGAATTCGTCCCGTATGTAGTAAACTCAATATGGCGAGCAACGTGTACAACTTGCCACGCCGATGGTAATCTCACGCCTCACCTAGATTGTCGGGGTCTCTCAGAGCTTGAAGAGAAATATCCAAGGCTTTCCCTCCACTTCCAGCGCATACACCAAGCACCTACTGAAACAGACTGTGGAGCAACGCGGATTTATTAAGAGCCTGTCCGACTCGCTTCAATTAGTTAGAGTGTATTTTCAACCACCAATCAGCGATGAACTCGTCAATTTTCTCTCACCTCCTTCTGTCTGCCACGCCAGTTCGCATATACCAAGCCACTGCGCTGTTCACTGGCCAGACTTTCACGAGGCTCTCGCGACACGTGTTCCGTGTCTTAGACGAAACGCTGGAGAACAGCAGCTTTATAATCATAGCATGCTAGATAGCCTCTATTAAGAGCTTCCTAATTGCAAGAGGCTCGAAAGCCTACTGGCTTAGAGAACTGAGTCATCCTCGTTCTTCACAAGAGGTTCAGATTTCGAACCTGGAACCTTCACTCTTGACATCAACTTGAAGAAGGGATCATAGTGACCCCAAGGCCGATATTTCATTCAGTAAACCCTTCTTTCAGCTGCGACCCCGTTACCATGCGTTTAATAAACTCTATAACCTTGCAGCTCGAGGAATTCGGCGATGACCAGACCCCCGAGTATGTGATCCTATCACATATGTGGGGCGATGAAGAAGTGTCCTTCAAAGATATGCAAGGACCCATCGTCAAGCAATCGAAGGGGCTCGCCAAAATCAAAAGCTGCTGCGCTCAGGCTGCTCGAGATGGCTTCAAATACGCTTGGATAGACACATGCTGTATTGACAAGTCCAGTAGCGCTGAGCTCTCGGAAGCTATCAATTCGATGTACGACTGGTATAAAAATGCTCAGATCTGTTATGCTTACCTCGAAGATGCCACCCTAGAGGCTGACGGACTGGACCTCCAATACCTCGAGACGCTCAAGTCAAGCAGGTGGTTTACGAGAGGATGGACGCTTCAAGAGCTAATCGCACCTTCGATTGTGGAGTTTTATGACTTGAATTGGAATGAGCTCGGAACGAAGTTGAGCCTTCAGGAAGAAGTGTCAAAAATAACCGGAATTGACATACGGGTGCTGAGAGGTGATGAGCCATGGACTTGCAATGTTGCGCAGAGAATGTCTTGGGCATCTATGAGGACCACCACAAGGCCCGAAGACATGGCGTACTGCCTCATCGGTTTATTTAACGTCAACATGCCGCTGCTGTACGGAGAAGGAGGACCAAGGGCATTTACTCGCCTCCAAGAAGAGATCATGAGGAATTCGGAAGACTACACTCTTTTCGCCTGGTCAGCACAGTATCCTCAGGCATCCTGGGCCCACCGTGGACTGTTAGCAAGCTCTCCTCAAGAATTCGGGAACCCCGAAGGCCATTCTCGGAGGACCTGGCAATTCTCAGAGCTCCTCCACAGCTCTCCTGCTGATTTCGGCTCCCTCCCGGGCCCACCAACACCTGGCCAACGTCAGACTATCTGGGAAGACCCACCAAATCTTACCAGCAGAGGCTTACGCATACGGCTGCCACTTAGACGGACAGGTACAGGCGAGGATTATCTAGCTTGTCTTTACTGTCGAAGAGAGATGAACGACGAGCTTCTTTGCATCACCTTACGGAAAATACCAAATAACCGTTGGCTATTTGGTCGAGTTCTCGCACACGATGTGGTGTTCCTTCCAGCGGACCAGATGCAAACATTTGAGTATTCGACAATCTACGTAATCCAAGGAACGTCAGATTCCGCCGAATGGAGGCCGCTCTGGTCGCACGAGTACGACCTGCAAGTATTTGGAGTAAAACTTGTTCAGGATACCGGACAGAATTTTTCGATTTGCGAAGTTTTCCCGAAGGTCGAGTCGGAGGACAAATGGGATCCCGTTGGAGGCAAGTTCATCTTACACGAGCTGACTCATCTCGCCGTGAGGATTCTAGAAGTTCGAGGCGGCCCAAAGTCAGAGCCGTTTTTCATAGTTTTCGGGGTCCTCAAGGGGAAGAACATTCCTTGGTGTGATGTCCTGACCGGGGATGAAATGAGCGGGTATGGAGAGGGAACAGCGGAAGGGCTGTACAATTCTACCGGCTACTGGGATGGCTACGCGGGCAAGACTGATCGTGCTTCGAAGCTTCTGGGGCTGAACAAGCTGGTCACTGCTGCGGCTAGACAAGGCCCGTTACCAGATGTTGGGCAGCAGGGGACTCGAATGCGCGGATATACACTCACTATCTCTGTGAAACGCCAGTTGGTGTTTGGGCCTCATAGGGCGGATAGTGACGGGTTTTGAGCAATGCTCGTGTGATCGAAGTAGTAAAAATCTTATGGGGAATGATAACAGGAGGTTATATGAAAAGTTTCGCGGTGGCCTCGAATAACACGGCCAATTCTAATTCTTGAATTTTCTTATCCTTTCTTAGGTCCTCATTGATGCGTTCCCAGATATCTGGAAGTAAATTACTATTTAGAATTTTGTGCATAAATTGGTACCAGCGCTTAGCATGCGGAAATGTTAAGGTGCAAGTTGGAGTTGTTGGCTGTGATAGAAATTTCATAAAGGAGCTGAATAAGAGGAGATTAATCTAAAATCATGCTTTTGTGGAAGCGAACTGATTCTTATTTTGGGCTAGATAAATGAAGGGATTGTTGAAATGTAGGATGATGAGGTGTAAAGGTAGAGAACTAGCCCAATAAGAACCCCAAAATTCACCGATGAGCGTGTTAGCGCGGATTTCGTAGTCCATAAACATTGGAGGGGAAGCTAAATGCAGCAACATCTTCCTTTGTTGCCATCCTGTGCCTGCTTTGCTGATGGGGTTTCAAGGACAACATGTGATTCCGAATGCATAGATTCGCTCTCTGATGGAATTTTGCGCTAAAGAAATGGCCGATTTGCGGGTATCCCGATCGTTACTGTAAGGGGACTTTTCAATTGGACCCAGCCTCTGATTGATCGTCAAGTATTGTGGGAAGCAATATCACACTATTGATGTCGTGGAACCTTTCAATCATGTGTGCTAGTGTTATGAAATGGATTGCAACTTACTTAAAGACTAACCTATGCTAAAACGAGTCAAGGACTTTTGGTTTCCGAGCCCTTCCTTGCTCATGACGGGTTTGATCATTCCTCGCATGAGATCTTGCTGAATACGATGTTTTTGAGACCCTCCTTGCTCATGTTCTTAAGCTCAGCTTGACGCTTGATCGATGGTATTAGAGACATCTGTGGATGTGAAGTGGGCTAGGGTTGCTCGATATATAAGATGATGTCCATAAAGAGACTGTTGGGATAATGGCATAAGTCATAAACCCATAAGGCTAGATAATATATCTCTCAATTTTGCCTCGAGAACATCTTGACCTTTTCTATCGAAGAATTCCTGGAAAATCTCCCAGTCACGCGCAAGATTTTTGCAAATCTTGTATACCGCGCAATTGAAGTGATCCTCCATCGACCATCGTGATAACTCAAAGGCGCCTGCCCAGCCATATTTTGATGTTGCAATGCTCTTGACCTCTGCGAGAACCTCAGGAATGAATGGTAGAAATTTTATGTCCTGGGAAAGCCGTAAGATTTCCTTGGGAGGCGAAGAGGCATCGGTCGTGGAGTTCCGACTACGGATGCAGGAAGTTGTTGGGCAAGATCAAGTGCCTCACCCCGCTCTCACTCACCGGACTAAGACCTCCCAATAGGCCCTCCGCGCTAAGCTTTGCTAGTGGTCGCTTTGCCATTAGATTAGTGGCGTGAAGGACGTGATGAAAAGCGTAATAATGCCTCAATAACCTTGGCGTTTGATTGGTGTATAAGATCAAGACACGAACAGGCAAGCCAAAGTGAAGGACAAAAGACAGTGATTCTGACTGAACTGGTCGAAAGGAAAGGTCAAAGCTGTGACATTATCTGAGCATGCTTAAGAAGTCAATCAGACGATAACCCAAGTTCAAAGTAAGTAAAGAGTAGCCGCTTACAGACACAGACCATGCGATCGAATATAGTTTTTGGTTTCGAAAGCTGAAGGTGAAGATGAGAAGCCGGAGCCCTTCTGAGATATGAGCTGAGGCGAAGTGAAGTGAAGTTAACTAAATATCAGGGTAGCTCTTCCTAAAAGGTATCACTGCGGTCAGCTAATTCCGGCAGGTTTTTAAAAGTCTACTTCAAGATGAGGTCGACCATTCTTGTAACTGAGTAACTAGTTCAGTAGTCGACGGCCTCAATGATTTAATTACCATCCTATTGTACCTTGACGGTCAAAGATCCCACAATATCAGCGAAAAACAAGCCACCTTGCTAAGTTGACAGCTCGCGGAGTACAAAGATCTGCAAAATAAACATTTAATAAATCTCCAATGCCCAAAAAGAGCCTCAACAAGCGCTTGAGAGATTTGACATAGGCGATAAATACAATAGAAACTCCTCTATGAAAAATCAGTATGGCTTTTACCTTCTAGGAGCTGTTAAAAGGTCCTTAACCTAGTCCTACGATTTCCCATTCCGATACGATGATACAATCCTCTTCAGAGTGAGCTCAAGCACCTATTTTAGTACAAGACCCATTCCGTATTGCCACCGTAGAACGCCTGTCTGACCCCAATCTCACTTGTAAGATATGCTTCATTATGGGCCTAGTCGCTGCCCTCCTTCTGGACTTCTTGACGCTGTGGTAGTTGGTAGAACGCCATATCGACCGTATGTCTTCTGATCGACGGAAACATAGTGAGGTAGTCGGCCGAGTAAATTGAGCTTGCCTTCGATATATCGCAAGATCTTTTCCGGTGGAACAAGGAATTTAATATAACTTAATGCCCCTATAACAAATTTAGCACGAGTCGATTCTATGGTAGGAAAGAAGCTGAATTACATAAATAACCAATTGCTGCGCCACATAGGTGCCCCAGAAGGCTAGTATTTGGGATAAGAACGCTGATGACCAGGATTAAGAATAGGGGTGTTGACCATGTTGGAATTTTGTACGGGCCGATACTGCATTACTGTTAGCAGGCATAGAATGATTATAGTGAGTAATAAATACCTGAAGTGTGGGTTCGCCTTGTATGTCTTCATGGCTTCGTTGGCAAGCAAAAGGAAGACCCATATGCTACGCAATGTTAGATGTTTACTCCGCTGCACGACAGGAAGTATTGGCCTTTAAGACACACCTTGCACCCTGAACTGTTGTGTTACTTCTCAGGATCCCTCGTTCTATCAATACATATATGCCCCCAGGGAGCGTTCCGAAGGCTAGCCATTGTCAATCTCGAGAAAACACACGGCCATACTCTTGTTGCTTACGCCCGGTAAAAAGAACCAGAGTAACCAATGTCCCATATTCGGCCTCGAAGCGCTCGAGTAAGGGTGTCAATGCCAAAACATTGAATATTAGGTGGAAGAAGCCTAGATGCATAAGGGGAAAGGTATTAAGGCGGTACACTACCGGCCGGAGCTACGTTAGCTCTATTTAAACCTTACAAGGCATTCATGGCGCAAAGAGTACGCGCATAGAAATATCTCCGACATAAGAAAAAATAACTTACTGGTAGTTAGACCAACCTCTTGGGGGATGAGCGCGGCCCATGCCCGAAGCCAGGTTAACGGGATGCCAGCCAGCCAAAGAGCGAATATGGCGAAAATAAGAACGCGTGTACATAATGGCAGACGGAATATATAGGAACGTATCCGGACCGGGTTAAACTGAACAAAGGTGTACGCCATGGTGTTGACAGGAGGTTGAGTCTCCCGTGAAGTGGCTTCCAAGGCGATGCGCGACATCAACGCCAAAAAATCTGGGGTCGGCTCCGAAGCGATTATTATCGCCGACTTTAAAGGAACCTCCGCGACCAACCATGCATTGAAGCCACCAAGAGAATGTCTTTGGCAGGTAGGACCTCTGTTCTAATGATATGACTGAAACTAAACGCGTAATAGCATCCATCCTCGCTCTCCGCCGCGATGGCCGAATTCTGAAGCTACCCCCCTACCTTTCCGCCTTATGTATCCTCGTTGGAGTTGTATGGCTACTGGTCTTGCCGTTAAACGAGTACTCTAGGAACACCTACGTTTCGGAAAACGCCCTCCTACCTGGCCAGGTACACACCTATTTCACGGGCAGTGAACATAATATTTTCAGAGCATACAGGCATGAGGTTGCGGCACTGGTAGACAAGCCACTTGATGAGTACATGCCACTCCTCTTTTCCTTTAGGAGTAATTGAGGCTGAACAGTGTCATAGGAGAACACAAAGGCTTGGTGATGTTTTACGTTCGTCCGGGCTCAAAGTTTCCACACAAAAGTACGAGTATTCTTCCTCAGGCAGGACTATATCTGGGCAGAATGTGTACGCCATTCTTCAGGGGCCAAGAGCAGATGCTACGGAGGCAATTGTTTTGGTTGGAGCTTGGACAAATATGGATGGAGTAGTGAATCACAGCGGAGTGGCACTAGTTTTGACGCTGGCTCGGTACTTCAAGAGTAGGGCCCACACTTGTTATGCATCTAGACATGCCGCTTACTCTTTACAGGGTGGTCATTGTGGTCAAAAGACATCATTTTCTTAATTCCGGGAGACAGTACTACGGGGCCTCAAGCTTGGGTAGATGCTTATCATGATTCTCACTCCCCTACGTCCATTGAACCGCTCTCAATTAAAAGTGGTGCACTCCAAGGAGCCATAGCTATTGATTATCCAGCCGGGCCTTGGGGCCATAGGTTTGACAAGCTGCATATTGTATATGATGGCGTGAACGGCCAATTACCTAACTTAGACCTCTTCAACACCGTTGTCTCAATCGCTAGCGGGCAGATGGGTATCAGCTGCACTCTACAGCGCATGTGGAAGCATGATGACTCTTACCAAGAGAGGCTTCAAACGATGCTCCGAGGCATGATAAATCAAGGATTGGGGCACGCCTCTGGTCCGCACAGCAGCTTTATTCCTTACCACGTTGACGCTATAACGCTTCAGACAGTTGGAGATGGTTGGCATGATGAAATGTCTCTTGGGCGGACCGTAGAGAGCATTTTCCGAAGCTTAAACAACCTGCTGGAACACCTCCATCAAAGCTTTTTCTTCTACCTCCTGATGCAAGCGAACCGGTTCGTAAGCATTGGAACGTATCTGCCGAGCGCTATGTTGATCGCCGTAAACTTCACGATCACATCGATAGCGTTATGGGTACAAAGTGGTCGTGCAAACCAGCAATCTACACCTGCATCAACAGACACAAAAGCGTCCGAGAAGCCGGACATGGCAGTCGTTAAGAAAGATGGCATGGTCGCCCTAGTCCCAGAGCCCAACCTTGCCATTCTCGAACGGAAGCTCTTCCTCCCTTTAGCCTTCGTCAGCAGTGCTCATTTCCTTGGACTCTTACCCCTCTACATCTTCAATAATGCTCCCCAGAGCGTATGTATCCTCGCACTTTTGCCAACCAATCTCCCCTAACTGTGCTGCAGACACTAGAGGCTTGCTTCTACTTTACAGGTCTGCTAACGCTCGGCCTTCCGTACTTAACCGCTTTTACTCTCTCGTTTTTCCGCCGTCCGTCCGCGCAGGAGACCATCCTAATCCAATGCTTCTCGCTCCTTCTCCTCGGCATGTTCCTCTCCGCACTTGCGACTCTGAACTTCTCCCTCTCTTTCCTGGTTGGCCTCTTGGCTGCTCCCCTAACCTTCGTGCGACCTATTGTGCCCGCACAGAGATCGAGTGAGAAGGCGTCTTCATCATTTATCACCCGCAACCGAAAAACTCTCGCTGCTATAATGAGCGTTGGGTTGAGCTTTGTTAATCCGGTTGTAATTATAACAGCAGCAACGTATTACTGGGGTACCGATGTCGTGAACGTGCTCGTTCAGGCAGCTGAGGGGTGGCACGTCTGGGGTATGTGGACCCAGCTTGTGGTCTGGTTGGTCTGGTGGCCGGCGTGGTTTGCCGGAGCAGTTGTGGTTGCTGGGACGTTGTTTGCAAATGAGGAGGCAGGGGCGAAAAAGGCGTGATCGATACATTTAGGAGACAGGAGTCATGGTAGTTACTTAGAATAAATTATGAGATATTGAGAAGTGTGTGAACAGCTGATCTTAAGAACATGTAGACGTCATGGGTTTGGTCTATGTGATTCGATTCGTGCCGAAATAGCTCATCAAGGGAGCTATCAACGCCGTTGTTATGATTATACAAATGCATCTAGCCCTGTTTCCTGCACTAATGCAGGGATGATTCGTTAGGCCACCGCCAGCTCGGAGGCATGCAACACAAAACTTTCTATGCAGCCCAAACATCCTTCCCAACTCCTTCGATCCAGTTTCCGAGCTGATTGACGCTTGAATCCCAATCCCGTAACCTTGCCCTCATGTTCTCGATCTGCTTCATGTCCAATACCTTTGGTTGGACCCAGTTGATCCTAGCGATCTCCGCCACTTGGTCGATAGTTCCCCTCAGAAGTCCTAGACTTAACGCCTTCATGATAAGGTGTTCAATTTCGTTAGGCTGCACCTTGGTCTCCTCTGAGATAGTAGCAAAAGTCATAGCCCTATCGTGCGGTGGGCGACGGAACACCGTTTCGGTCAGCGCAGATAGGGATATCTTCTGGTAAAGAAATGTCTGATGCTCATGCAGTAACTCATTCTTGGATATGTTGCCAGCGAGAACGTCATAAGCGACAAGGTCGCCGCGATTGAACGCAAAGAGCAGATCGCGGAGCCAGGCGTGTGGGGTATCCGTAAGGGAATCGAGGACTGGGTGGAGGAGAAGCTCTCCAAAGTTATAGATAGAGTCTGAAACGAGGGCAGCGATGCTCAGATCGTAGGCTCGGGATTGACGCTCAGTGGTTGCGAGAGTAGCGATGTCTATGCATGCGAGGAAGAGGAGGGCGTTCTTGTAGTATGAAGCGAATTCATGTTTGGCCTATGTGTGTTCAGTATCTCATCCAAATAAATTATGAAGATCTAAAGAGCCTACCTTATAATAATCGGCGTTTGCACGATAGAAGGAAGCATGTACAACTGTCTCCACTGAGTCAAAACCATCTAGTATCTGCTCGCACTCATCTAGCTTTTTCCGTGCACCGTCGTAATCTCCTAGTTTTAACTGAACGCTGGCTGCTGCGACTGTTGCGTAAACGTAGGCATCTTGAGAGGCAGGTTTGTTAACCTTTTCTGCGAGTGCCGAAAGGAAAGCAAGACGCTCCTTATCATCTGTAATATGTTAATTTTAGTCATTAAGCTATATAAGCATAATAAAGCGGACCTTTGCACTGTGAAGCGGCACTCAAGCCTAATGTGACGAGCTTTAGTTGGTTGATCTTTCCAGCAAAGGTCTTGATGAAGGTTTCGTATAGCGGTATCCGTTGCGGTGCGCTCTCTGGGTGGTTGAAGTATTCGATCAAGGAGTCTGTAAGCTCATGCCATAATTTCCTCTCCCAATAGTCCTCAAATTGAATAAAGAAGTGCTGGAGTTCGTCCGGGGCCTGATCTCGCTGATCTCCGAGCAAATTCGGAATGGTATCTATATCCATAGCCATTATTGCGAGGCGCGTATTTCGGGTTGAAAGGTTTTCTAAAAGCTTCAGGTGGTAGATGTGAGCTTGGAGGTGTTTAAGGGAAAAAAAGTTTGGTGGATGAGTTTAAGCTGATTCGTGTTTGGATGGCCGCCTCTTGCTTTCTGGTGAGCTTCGCGCTGGAGCCGCAAAACTTCGGAATTTCAGTCTCTCCGCGATCTCTCACAGCACGACGTGAAGCCACCCAGAGCTTTCAACACCGATCCACAACTCCGTAACTCAGCCATTGACCGGCCAGAAGATGGATTTAACCAGGCATTGCACCCGATCCGGAGCTGGCCTGGCCACAGCATTGTCAACACCCGCCCGTGTACCGAATATCTCGAGGGTTTACCGGCGGGGCCTCAACCAAGATGTCAGAATCACAAGAACTGGCAAACCCATTATTACCGTATCAGGCGGAAGGTCAGTCAATTGGACCTGAATAATTAGATGTGTCTCTAACATCTTGTCTAGGTCATCACTAGGAGGTACAATCAAGGACTCCATCCGCAAAAATAGCGCCCGCTCACCCTTCAAACCATAGGCTACACCGCAACCGTTTTCGGAGCAACAGGATTTCTCGGCCGATATATCGTGAACCGATTAGGTACTGATTCAATCTACTCTGAACCTCGAAAAATAATCTAATGCAGAGATGTAAACAGCACGTTCGGGATGCACGGTTGTTGTTCCCTTTAGAGAGGAGATGGCCAAGCGCCACTTAAAGGTTGCGGGAGATCTAGGAAGAGTGGTGTTTATGGTAAAACATACATTCTGGAGCTTGCAAGGCTTCATAATGTGCTAATAGAGCCTAGGAATTTGATCTCCGGAATACCGCCTCTATTGAGGAGAGCGTACGACACTCCGATATCGTGTACAACCTCATCGGAAGGGATTATCCCACAAAGTTAGTTCAACGCACTTTGTATCTGGAATTTTAAGTTAATTTGAAGGACCTAGGAACTTTGATCTTGAAGATGTGCATATTGAGGGCGCTGAGCGGATTGCCGAAGCGGTAGCCAAATATGACGTCGACAGATTCGTACACGTATCCTCACATAGCGCTAACAAGAACTCTCCCTCTGAGTTCTACCGAGCAAAGGTAGGGCCTCAATAACTTAGAAGCGTGCGACTTCGCTTAACCAATCTTCAACAGGCGTATGGCGAGGATGTTGTGCGAACCATCTACCCCGAAACTACAATCGTTCGACCAGCACCAATGTTTGGCTTCGAAGATCGCCTTCTCAATGTACTAGCAGGCCGGGGGAACTTCATTACGTCAAACTGGATGCAAGAGCGATTCTGGCCAGTTCACGCAATCGATGTCGGGATGGCCCTCGAACAGATGCTCCACGATGACAACACAGCCTCAGAAACCTTTGAGCTGTATGGCCCAACTAACTACTCTATGACCGAGATTGCTGAGCTGGTAGACCGTGAAATTATCAAGCACAGGCGGCATATCAACATCCCGAAACGCATATGGAAACCCACAGCCAAGATCATCAACCGTGCTCTGTGGTGGCCAATAACGTCGGCCGACCAAGTGGAACGTGAATTCATTGACCAGACAATTGACCCAACTGCGAAGACGTTCAAGGATCTTGATATCGAGCCTGCAGAGTTGAAGAATCTAACGTACGAATACCTGGTATGCGTCTCTCCTTTCCTTTCGAGTCTCACTGTCTCTTCGCCAACGCTAATTCTTTTGTAGAAAGGCTACCGTAGCTCGGCCTTCTATGACCTTCCTCCACAGACTAAGCGCGAGAGACGGGAAGAGAAGAAGTACCTCCACGTCATCGACGACCAATGATTTTTTTGCGCTGTTGCCTTGTTACCAACTATATTCCCTGTGTAAAACTCAGCTGCGAGAAATTCTGGAAGTCTCATATTGTACCTCTCGTCTTGTACATACAAATGCAAAAGACATGCATATTTGTAGAATACCCGCGCTTGATATAAGGTTTGCCAAGAGCAGTTCAGTCATTAAAGTTTCATCAGCACGCGGACCAACAGCCGAGCGGAGTCATTAGTAGAGGTGGCTAGATCATCTCAGCCGTGTATTAATAACCTGTTGATAAACCAAACAAAAATCCCTAAAAGGGGTCAACCGTCCTCTCGCTCTCACGGTTGTTTATGTATACGAACACACGCAAATACAGTGGAGAGAAAACACATCAAAAGATCAGGCGCACGCAAAAGAAAACCACATGCCATAACACGCCAAATCCAATTAGACAAAAGTCCGCCCACCTAAATCCGCTTACGCCATGCTAGGAACTCAGATTATGAGGGTTACTCCCTCAGATGCACGCAAAAACAAACGCCGGCCCGGAAATGCCACTTCGCCCGCAACATTCCCCGCTATGCCACCTGCTCGCGATACACGCTCATAACAGCAGATTATACAAGGAACTCTAGATTCCGGCCCTCTGGTGTTGGTTATCACACTTCCAAACTCCCAACCGTGTAAAATAGCAAGTAGGCATTCGCGTCTAGCACCTCGGCCTCGCTGACTAGCACGACTTTGCTGTCGTCGAACAGGAACCAGTCGTTGCCTTCGCGCGAGTACGAGACGTAGTGGCCTGAGTCGATTTTGCCTTTGTGTACGATGACCGAAGAGAGTTCGTAGGTGAGGGAGTTGGCGGGGGAGTTGATGTTATAGTTCGACTTTATGGCGGCCGAGGATTTAGAGCTTTGCGAATTTGAGGTTTTGTATTGGGTGGTGTATGGGTATAGGTCTAGTCGGATTGAGAACTTGATTTTAGTTTCAAGTTTGGAGGAGGAGGATTTAGAGTGCTCAAAGCGCTGGGAAGCGTTAGTGCTGTCGAACGGTTTGGAGGAGAGGATATAGAGCCAAAGATTTTACCTTTAGATGAATGGGCAGCACGGGCGGTAGCCTCTTAATGCTTAGTTGCTTTGTCGCATTCTGCTGCGTGCTATCGCAATTCTGACAAGTATACTCTGCTGCTGCCAGCTTCTCGCGAGCCGTGAACCGCTCTAAGCAGTCTCGTAGATCAATCACTGCATCCTTCGCAGCTTCCCCGTCTAGTTTCCGTTTCTTCGCTTGACTTCGCAAGTCGAGGCTGAGGTCCATAACAGGGTCAAGTGCTGTTGTGACATTGCGGCACTTATCGCATGTAACGGTGCTCTGAAGCTTTCCGTAGAAGGTTTGGTGGATTATGCAATTGCAGTCGGACGAATTTGAGTCGGAAGAGGAGCCGCCGTTTTCAAGGTGGAGGGTATTTAGGATAAATTGCATGTATTCATGAGCATCTTGTTGCTGGTAGCCTGCAAGGGCCTGGGAGGTGGTTCAGTAAATATAGGACGCTCCGCGGATGAGTATTCGGGGACTATACCTGTGCGGCCATCCAACTCCCGAGCAGCATACTCACTGCGCCAAAGCCTTCCGTCTTTTCTACCGAGTGGAACTCGATAAATATCTCATCCATAGCACAACTCACACAAGCCTCCTTTTCGCAGTCTGCCGGCCTATGTCCCTCCGCCAGGTAGAAATTCCGTATGAATGGGTTGTGAATTAGTGTTTGCAGGATGACACTCATGAAACAAGTCTGACCCATATTGTAAAGGCCTCGTAGGCCAATTGCTCGACAGGGGACGAAAGAGGCGTTTGTCCAAATGAGTTTTTGGTCTTCAGGATTATTGATCTCGTCGTGTTTCCGCTTCTTACCTGTAATTCAAATCAAATTAGCTCAGCCATGTAATTCAGGGCAAAAGATGATACTGACCTTTCTGAAGCCGGATGTTCTCTAATATAGGGTCATATACATAGTCGTTGCAGCCCTGGCAGTATAGGTAGCCCTCTCGTGACTCCACGGCTGATTCCAATGTCAGTTCATAATCGCACGGTGTTCCTATGTACGTACAGAACGCGTGCCCTTTTGCATCAAAATGCCGATCTCGAACCTCCTCAGTCATAACATTTGGACATTGTAAGCACAAGTATAGTGGTCGTAGTGAAACGATGGACCGGCCATCGCCGTTAGGGGTGGATCTATGGGTCTGAGCTATTATGCTGGGTTTCTCGTGTATAGTTTGTAGGAGTTGAGTATAGTTTGTGGTTGCGTTTTTCTTGCTGGCATTCTCGAAGAGCTGCCGGATGTGCTCTACATGTGCCTATCAGTATTGGGATACACGCTCATGCTCTGGAGAAATTACCGCAGCCGAACTCAACCACCGAAACAGCGCTAGATATTCCCACAGAAGGCTTGGTGTTCTTGGTCACCTTGGGCGAGGCCAGCGTTGGCGCTGTCTTCGGCGTGACGGTAATGGTGTCCATGATGGCTGACGGGTGAAGGAGGAAGCAGACTACATGGCTCGGTAAAAAAAAAAAGATGATAGTAGTTTGGAGGTTTGAACGAAGTGGGAATCTTGTCTTGTCACGTCTTGACTAGCCCTCGAGCGCTCGAGAATAAGGCGGACCTGCATACACCAACTATAGAATCAGATTCCGGTGTTGTGCCGTAATTGGCCAGCCCAACCGCGACGCCGATCTCCCGCCCAGACGGTCAAGGATTTCCGCGTGGCTGACACGCTAAATAAATGGAGTCTTGCTCTCTCCCGTCCACTTCCCTCCCTGCCGGGCTTCTCCCGTCCTGTAGAATAGAATAACCTTCTCTATTTTAGTTTCTGCTATCTATTCTTGGGCTTATCTGTCAGTTTCGCTGCTGAAGCAGGAGCATCATTTCATAATCTATATCACACATTTATTTAGTATTATCTCTATATCGACGAAGTTAGATAAAGTAAACCTTCCGTGTTACGTTCCTTTGGATTCTGTTGTGTGTCATTGCATGAGAGTATCAAGCGCTGAATAGCAAAACACGATTTAGAAACGCCACATATTCTTAGGAGCCCAAGAAAATTCTCGGCCACTCCAGATCATTCTCTATTTTCTTTTTCTTTCCCATCGTTCCACAGTTACGGTTACATTATTCATCTAACCTAGACCCAAGTCTCTAGACAGTTTAAGAGGCTTTAGCAAGCAGGGTGTATTAATGTTGGCGGGACAAGTAAAACACCGGTCGATCTGAATTTCCGGCATATGGTGGTGGTCTACATGAATCTTTTCGGTCAAGTGATGAGCTGATGATTATCATTACGAAACAACACCCGTCGTCTCTGTTTTCCCAGCACGATATTATGCATCAATAAAGCGAGATGGCGAGCTTGATATGCAATTTATATGCCTATATTGTTTAGAGTATAGCCAATATGCACGCCGATGGGTTGACTTATTCCAGATTCAATCTTGTCGCAAAACTAACGCAAGTACTCGCACGGCCTTCTGATAACGGGGCAAGTAAGTCATACACGTCGGAGAATTTCTTGTTTTATCAAGGAAATCTGTGATGCTTGCTTTTGAAACGTGAACGTTTTAGGAATTTCGTCTTCTGCCGTGAAGAGTATCTGAGTAGGCCTAGTCTTAGAAGGCAGAGTACTCTTGAAACATACCATTTTCGCGGCAAGCAATGAACCACGGTCGACCCATGGGTTTATGAAAAGCGTCGGAATGAGTGTCATCGGCTAGAAGAGGATGGGATAATAATAACCCTATCCCTTAACCCGTCGATTTTGGCGCAACGATATCGATAAGGATCCGGCCAATAAGAGAGGCTCTCGTTTATACATTTAATACCAGTGTTTACGCACGAGCCAGCTTGGCGTTGCGCCTCGACGGGTTAAGGGATAAGAGCGGGCCAGAGCGGGCTTTTATATTGAGGCTGCTATAAGACTACTCTTTTCGGGTGGCTTCGGCTTGTGTGTTGCACATTGCCAGGGTATTTTGGTTAAGCCGCGAGAGCGCAAGTCTTCTCTTATATGATTAGGAGAGAAGTTAAAGAACCACTGATCATCGCAAATTATGCAAGGAAATGCATAAGGAGAAGATAGGGGAAAAGTGATTAAAAATACCTCGGTGGGTTACTAGGGAAGCGGTGAGACAGAATGAAATATGCTAGAGCTAAGTATGAAAAGGAGACTCGGCAGGGACTGCTCTGACGAAGTAGTAGAACTGGTTTAAAATACACGAGAGTGAGGTAATTTCCCATAGTTGAAGTAGGATGAATCCTGACCAGTCATAGAACCAGAACAGAGCACCTTTAGGGATTGTAGAATGGGTTAAGTTCTTGGGGTTTCACTGTATGATATTAAATGAAAGGAACACTACTTGATCCCGTCTCCGGCATTTTATTGTAGCCAATTTCCTGAGCATCTACATATTTCTACCTAACCAACAGCCAACGATGCATTCGCGCTAATAATACTTCGCCCGACTAGCATTAGTATTCAACGCCCATCGCTTATCATACATTTTGATCCCCTGCTAATTACTAACCGTCGTGACCCTCGTACCACGAGCTAATAGCGCCGCAGCCAAGCGATCCGTGAGGACCTTCCTCTTGGCCGCTTTTTCCTTATATATCTTGAGTTCCTCCTCGTCCAGCTCACCGACGCCCGCAGCCTTCACAACCGAACCAGACCACAGGTTCGGACCACGAGTCGGCGTGCCATCAGGGGTGTAGAAAAGTCCAAATGTCTTTCCAGGGCTACTATCCTCCGTATCCGACCTCATTGATGCAGTCATCCTGCCTCGCGACGTCGGCGGTGTAGTAAATGCGCCATTATCTCTAGCTGGCGTGCCGGCCCTGGAACTTCGTAGCATTGAAGCCTCCGAACCCATTCTCAATTTTCGCATCTGCGTTTCCAGAACATCAATGTCACCACTCTTCTTCTCAATCATGCTCGTCATTTTCAAAATTGTGTTCGCGACAGCTTCAACGGTAGGAACCTGTTTCCCCTTCGTTTTGTCTCCCGTACTCGCGAGACGAGTCTTTAGCAATACTACAGCTTCCTCCGTATCACTCAGATTCTTCATCAGGGCTGCAAAAGACGCCCGAAGAGCGCGCTGCTGCTCCGCTTGCTCCGGGGGTAACGGCTGCATCCGTAACATCTCCAGTTTCTCCGGATCCGAGCGCGCCTGAATCTGTTGCCTTATGTCCACGGTCCTAACTCTCAGTTTCGCAACATCGCGCTGGAGTGCTGAAAGCTGAAGGAGCTTATCATGTACAGCAGATACCCTCCCAGTATCCAACGACTGCCCGAGTTCGTGTTCCAACACCATGAGGTCTTCGAGCTCGACCAGACACCAGTCCTCATCCCAGTCGCCATCCTCGCCCTTATCTAATACTTCTTCTAGGTCTTCACGAGTACGCTCAGACGCATGCTGGGGCTCAGTGTGGAACTTTATAAATGCTGCAAGCGAGCGTGCGTTAATGCCTAGCGTGTCTACCATACTGTTTATGTCACGGTATACACGCTCGATTTGACCAGGGATTCCAGGTTTAGTAACGGTTCCAGTGTAGTCTTGGTGTGCGAGGAAAGGGTCAAGGTGTCGACTCGGGACAACCTTGCTCTGGAGCTCTTGGCGAATCTTCTCATCCTCATCATCTGAAAGATCAGAGACCTCTGCAGGGGGTGTGGGAGCTTTAGGCAGAGATGGTGGTACGGTAGGTTTCGTAGAAGCCGGTACGATGTGTGGTCGTTGAGGAGTAAGAGTAGATTTGGAAGCCGAGCGGACAGGGCTTGGAGAACGAAGGGAATCTTGAATTCGTGATGGAGGTGGGAAAATAGGTACTGCCTTGGGGAAGCCTGCTGGGGTGGAAGATTGCTGGAACAAGGATGGCCGAACAGGCGACCGCGAGGGGCTCCTAGATTGATTCCGGGATCGAGAAGAACTGGCAGACTTCGTAGGAGGGGTAGGGGCTTGAGGTGGAACTCGATGAGATATCTGATCGGCGGCCAAACTATTCGAAAATGACCACGTTGGTTGAGCCGTAGGCCTACGGACTGCGTCTGATGGAGATAGCTCTTCTTCGTCATCTTCTTGCTCCTCAACCGATATTTCTCCCGCATCATGGTCACTTGAAGGGGCTGGTGACGATGGTATCGAAGACGGTGCCTCAACTTGAATAGCGGGACTTCCAGCGAGTGGTGGCAACTCATCCTCTGTGTTCTTAGTAGGCTTGAATATCATCGGATCTGGAGGAAGAGGCGCAGGTGGTTCCTCAGTAACAGGGAATTCTGCAGGTGGTGGAGACGCTGGCTTTGGTGGCTCTTTCCCTAGCCCACTTGCAGGAGGTTTAGTAGCTGTAGTGGTATTCGCAATGCCTGGGGATTTCCAAGTAGCAGGCTCTTTAGGCCCATTTGATTCTGGTGGAGCAGCAGGCGTAGTCGATATGTCCCCCAAACTGGGTTGATTTTCAGTTCCCGGTTCTTTCTTGATTGGAGTGATAGGTTCTGTTAGCTTCGCTTCTCCAAGGGCTTTGCCAAACCCTTCACCGAAAAGAGAAAGGCTGGACGGGGCTGTAGGTTTTGGTAAGTCATCCTTGGCCGTCCCATCACCTCTAAATGTAGATTCAATTTTAAAGCCGCTAGAGCTCATGCCAAAAAGGCCCTTTGGCTGGTTCTGTGGCACCTGCGGGGTAGGTGTAACTTCAGATCGTTCCCTATTCTGAGCATCGTCGTCTGCATCTCCCATATCGGACTCCTTAGTTGATGCAAAAGAGGACTGCTGCCCGAATAACGATCCCGCAGGCTGTGCCGGAGTATTAGCCCAAGAAGGGAGTGTTGATCCTCCTCCTAAGCTAGATTCAACAGTGACCGTAGACCCAAAACTTGGCTCGGTGCTCATGCCACCAAAGCTTGGGGTGGAACTGCTGGCGAATGCAGGCTGAGCAGGTTTTTGTTGTCCAAGTGCAGCGAATCCAGAACCTCCTAAGGCGCTACCGCCACCTCCAAAGCTTGATAGAGGCGATGCAGCCGCGTTGTTGCCGGCGGCAAACTTTGAAAATCCTGAGGCTCCACCAAGGTTAGAAAAGGGGCTTTGCTGAGGTTGCGAGGAGGATTTCAGCGGAGTTGATCCTGCTGTTGCCCATGGTGAGGCACGATTTCCGATACCTCCTGTCGAGCCAAAAGCAGGCGCCGCTGGTGAACCACTGAGTGGGGTAGAAGCTCCAAATGTCGATTTGCCGAAAGCAGGGGGACCCGTTGAACCACCAAGGGGTGTTGAAGCTCCAAATGTCGACTTGCCGAACATAGCTCCCCCGGTAGGGAACCCCGAAGAACCAAAAGCTGCACCTGAATTCATCGACATCGGTTGCGATGGAGCAGGCGCAGGCGGCACTGATTGTGCTTCATCAAGTGCAATAAGACCAGGATATCCAGTCCCCTGTTTTACCGACTCGTTATAGACAATCCACCATGCGCAAAGAAGACCTTCATTATTTAGAACGTACAATGCTGGAAGAGGGGTAGGTGATTCAGTGATTTCCTCTTCCATAGGAACAGGACGGAGCACTTTCTCCTTGCTAGACAAGTCGAGTGCTAAGCCGATAGCTGATGGATCGGCTATGATGTCATTCATCTCGTCTCCAGTGGAACTACTTGTGGGCAACTGTGCCCGCCGGGAGTCAATAGCCAGGTTTGTATTTGTGTAAGTCTTAACCGGCGCGTCCTGAGCAAGAGGGACGTCCGAATTTGTAACCAAACCAATCTCGGAACTACCTGTGGATGCAATAATAAGCATATCCTCCAAAGCAGGTGCCCATTTCCTAAGACGTAAGATAAAATTCTGAGGAGGAAACGCGCGAACACTATCCATTAGAGGACAAGGATCTTCAAATTTAGAGAACGTGAAGCCCGTCCGCTCTTTGTTAGCCTGAATAAGATGATATGCCAACTCTGGAAAATCCGGCCGCTCGTCTCCTGGCGGAGGAGTAGGAGGATTGTTTGGGCAATGTACAACCAGAAATTCATCGTTAGCAAGCCAGTATATGGAAGATACTAATCAGAGTTAGTATTAACCCCTAGGAATATATTTATAAATGCATACCATGCGTATCAGTCCCAACCCTAGGAGGCCGAGGTATAGCAGCAACACCTTCTCCAGTTGGTTTGATCTGGAAAGCTGTTCCATCGGCCAACCCTGCCACAAGCTGTTTTCCTCTGAGGCTCCAAGACACGCAACTCACACCTTCTTTAAGCACCGGTTGCCCGTTCGGCCCATTTATAAGCTTCTGCTCTTTCAGCTCCGCCAGCAGTAATTTCCCTCCGGCAAGAATTATTGAAAACAACTCCTCGTATTCCGGGTTTGGATTTGGAATGAGACCACGCACAGAAACCCCATTGGTCCCAATCTCAAACGGTCGGTCAGTTTTGTTTTGTAAAAGAGACTGGACATTGTAAACAGCTAGCCCGCCACCGATCTCAGCAATGATAACCAGGAAGCTTTCGTTGCTTGAAAAAGCAACATGTGAGAGTCTCGGTACTCGTATTTTAAGTTGCGGCGTAAATTCTTTTATTCCATCATGTTCTGCGCCAGAACCAGTGAGAGTTTGCCGCACGGATTCCATAGTTGCTATGACGAGCATGTCCGGTGACGCCGCAGCTACCAGTCCTTTCTTTGGGGCGACACTCAAAAGAGAGGATGTAGAGGGAGGTAGGGAATTGTTTGGCCATGGGGAAGGAAGCAATCTCAGTTTTTTGTCGCCGCTTAAACTAGAAAATCCAAGGGCCTGGGTAATGTTGTTAGCAAAATGTTTGCGACAGAGGTCCAAAAAGGAGTATATACCTCCGTGAAAACTACTTGGAGTGGAAGCGCTTCTTGGATTTGAGCGCTCGTGTTTGGACCTCCAGCTTGTGTAGCATTTGTAAAAGAAAAAGCCATACTGGCTAAGATGTATTCAGGGCGAACCTCGCGCGATGGAGTCCTTCGAGTTAGCGGGAGTCTGTCCTCAACATGAGGAATGGGAAAAGATGGCGAGGAAAAGGAGCGTGAATAGAGCCGGGGAGGGCTCGGGCGGAAGAGTTCGACGCTTTTATTGAAAATAGTGGTTGCGGCGATGTGGCCTGCGCTCCTATGAATGAGAGCGGCAAGCCGTATGCCTTAAGCAATTCACTTTCGTTGTTGACTGTTTGATTGATTGGAAGCCTGCAGCTTGGACGGAGAGCTCCGCACGCGGTGAGCTTCGCGTTTGGAGAGCTTCAGTTACATAGGCACGAACAGCTGCGTACACCACGAACAGCAACATCCTGACATCAGCTATCACATCTCCTGAACTCCTCACTACCTCTAGTGCTCTACCAAAGACTTTCATTTCATCGGATAGTCTCAAAACGATACCTCATCAATACCGTCGACCTCATCAGGCCCGGCCCACACCACAACCATGCCCGGTTTCGACTTTTCCAACCACAACCGCAATGCTGCCCTACATGCACAGGGCGTACCCTTACCAAAGGCCACCAGTACCGGTACGACCATTGTAGGATGTATATATGAGGGAGGAGTGGTGATTGCGGCCGACACAAGAGCCACCAGCGGACCTATCGTGGCAGACAAGGTATGCCAACTCATCTCGCAGTCTACTAAGAAACATCATATCTATGCTTGAATCCCATTCTCTATTTGTTTTAACTGTATACCTTAGAACTGTGAAAAACTCCACTATATCGCTCCGCAGATCTGGTGCGCAGGCGCCGGTACTGCCGCTGACACCGAATTCACCACTGCCATCATCTCCTCCAACCTCGAGCTCCACGCCCTGTCCACAGGCCGCAAGCCGCGTGTCGTAACATGTATGACGATGCTTAAACAACACCTTTTCCGCTACCAAGGTCACATTGGCGCCTACCTTGTTGTGGCTGGCGTTGACCCTACTGGAGCACATCTTTTCACTGTGCACGCACATGGCTCGACTGACAAGCTCCCTTATGTTACCATGGGATCTGGGTCGCTTGCTGCTATGTCCGTTTTCGAGACACAGTGGAAATCAAAACTGACGCGGGAAGAGGCCATCCAGCTAGCCGCAGACGCAATTCAGGCCGGTATCTTTAACGACTTGGGGTCGGGAAGTAATGTGGATGTATGTGTAATCACAGAGGAAAAAACGACCCTGATGCGAAACTATATCACTCCCAACGTGCGAGAGCAGAAGCAGCGCAACTATAGGTTTAAGAGGGGCACGACTGCTGTGCTGAACGAGAAGGTTATTACTCGAGAGGAGATTAGCAAGTACGTTACAGTGCACGAGCTGGATGACCAAAGTGTTGCAGGTGCGGCGGAGAAGATGGAGGTGGATTCTTAAGGATTTCGTAATGAAAGGGTCGGGGACCAAAGGGGAACGAGGTGAACAGTGTATACTATAGCGTTTTGAGCATGGAGACCATGTAATTCTATGCAGGCCTGAAAAAGAAGCTTCAGTCAGGTTATAGATATTGCGGGTACTTGACGCTCTCAATAAACAAATACCTAGCCACCTTCAGCTTGCCTTGCGAAGGCGCTCTCAAAGAGCATCGCTAGTCGAGCCCAGCTGATATCATTAATTTCCCATTCTTTTCCGAGCTACGCCCATCCGAAACGCAAAGTAGGCAGTACAGACATCCAGATACAGACCCATTCTAGACCGATAGAGATCAGACTTCTCTAGAAAACCAGCCTACTTGCATCTCTTCTCCACAATCCCCGTCCCATGTTCCTCATACTCTTTCTTTGAGATCCACAGTTGATGGAAGCTACCTAGACTCGCCAGGATACTACCTCCAATCCATGCTGCATATTTGCGCTCAACAATATTTCCCGGTGCTATTAACCTAATGCGAGGCGCAGGGTAGAGGTTCTGTAGCTCGTAGTTGATGCGGTCGGTAAAGTGATAAAGCAGAGAAGAGCCACCGGTGACGACAACGTTGGCGAGGAGTACATGTCGCTGGTCGACATCTACATGGTTCATGGCAGCACGAACGAGTTCAGGAATGGTCTGGCTATCCTGCGGGCGGGGATTATCTGCATCCTATATGTGATGTTAAAATACGAGCAAAGCAAAACCTAGTTAATGTACGCACGAATAAAGCAGCTTTTGCTTCAAACAATCCTTCCGCAGCTTTGAATCGTTCCACGCCAAAAACCTGGTTCCAGCCATCGGGCATCTCAAAAGGTCTGCCGGGGCTTGATTTGGCAATCTCCTCGTTTGTGCCGTTACTAAACCTTCCTGGACCCGGCCATACTTCTACGACTGATTCCTTGAACTCGGTCAAGACACGCTCTTCTTCATATCGGCGGAACGATGCTGTTGGCGGATTCTCGAGCTTCTTATATGTGGCTTGGGCCGGTGCTCCTGCGTCCACTTGGACTTTTGAGGAGACCGTATAGTGTGGCGTTAGAGGAATTTGAGGCTGGCTTTGCCCAAATATAAGGCGAATCTGATTCGAAACAAAGTTTCCAGCAAGTGGTGATTTCTGGACACCTAACAGAACATTTAGTATTAATTATTCACATACAAAGTAGTTGGTTTACCTTTCTTCAAAACCATCCCATCAACTACAGGGGTAACTGAAGTCATAGACGCTCCAATATCAATGACAATAGCTGAAGCTTTGCCCGAAGCAAACCTGTACCCATATTGTTAGAGACCCGCCATTAGTTGTTCTTGGTGGTTCGCACCTACGCCGCCAGAACTCCAGTCTTTCCAAGGTAGAACGCCGGTGTGCCCCAGTCCTCCATTGCAATTTCTATGTACTTTTCCCGCGCCTTAGACGAACTCCAGCCTGGTTCCGTCATCAGTAATGGACTATCCGCCAGCGGCTTCTCTGCATCATCCAATGCCTCCATCTCTACATCCATATCCCCGTTCGAAGGCTCGTTAAGGCCGTTTTTAGCGGGATCGGTGGGCTTTGCGCCTGTTAAACGCGATGTGATGGCGTATTCCCATACCCTCGTTGCTGTCTCCCAATCCTCAACTATACCGTCTGATGACCACGGGTTCTTGATCTCGAGATTTGGAAGAGGATTGTGGATCGCATTCTCGCCGAAGAGGTATTGGGGCCCTGAGTCAGACTCTATCACGCCGTAGTAGGTTGGGACGACAGATTTTGGTCCATCTTCACCCGCGAAGCCCGCGCGTGTGGTGGAGAAAGCGGGGTCGAGAACGATCGCTGAAACCTCATCTAGATAGGAACTGTTAGTGCGCCTGGCATCAAGTATGAGAAAGCTTGAAGAAAGATACCTCCAGCGTACTCCGAAGCATTTGGAGCTGTGGATGAGTTTGGGATATTCATCGCGCAATAGAGGGAGAGATTAGGCAGCCTTTGTTGGTAGATGGTTTACTGAGAGTGGTTCATTGACGCGCGAATCTCCTTCGACAGCCGAATCTAGAGTATCTGGTAGTTGTGATCGCGATTGGTTTGGGTGAAGGCCTGTCGCATCGCGAGGTTGGCGTTGACATTCGTTTCTGGAAAACGTCCAACCGACCTCTCTCCTTTCCGTTAACATCACTCAGCCTCCGGCGGTCCACGACACTCCTTTACACTCCTTCGTAGATCTCTGGAATTTTCAGGTAAAACCAAATGACATGATGTGGCTTCAATACTTGCGCCAACTCTACTCTCTAGATACTCTAGACACTCGGTTTATAATTTCTTCTACTACACCCCCAAAGCAAGCTCTAAATGAGCTACGTCTTGATCCTACAAGGCCTTCTCCGCAGCAGGATGGCCAAGCCCAAGTTAGGCTAATTAATGGCAAGCCTACAAAAAGCGTTGAAGGGGCTCAACCCTCAAGATGGAGGACTCCAGAGTTCTATATCTACTATTTTGTTTTCATAACGGCCGTACCCTTCATGTTCAAGGTGGTGTATGATGTCTCGAAAGGTGGGATCTAATCAGAAAAAAATATTTCTCAACTCTATTTCTTATTGCTACATGCAGAATCACATCCCAACTATGCTAAATTCGCCCCTTTACTTTCCGAGGGCTGGATTCCTGGCCGCAAGATTGTATGTTCCCTGATTTTCTTCTCACACATTTCGCCATATGCTAAACCCAGATCTAGGATGACTCCGATGCCCAGTATTCTGGATTTCGAAAAAATATTCCGTATCTATTTCTGATTATCATTCTTCATCCGATTCTTCGGAAGCTGTATGACACATTTTGGCGTGCGGACACGTATACCCAAGTCCAGCCATCTGCTGGGCCAAATGGAAGATTAACTCAAGGCTTACCTACATCCGCTGCTGCAGATGCTCGACTTGAGCAACGCATCTCTTTCAATGTACTATTTACTACTCTGTTTCTTATTGCTTTACACGGATTCTCAACATTGAAAGTGCTCTTGATATTATACCTGAACTACAGCCTAAGCAAAAAGTTACCAAAAGAATATATCCCTACGGCAACCTGGGTCTTCAATATTGGAGTCCTCTTCGCGAATGAGCTCTGCCGGGGATATTCGTTTGGTAGAATATATTCTTTTGTCTTCCTTCAACCGCTTTCGGAGGATGGTCTTACCGCAGTAAATTGGGGGACGTGGCTTGATGGCTACGGAGGCCTTATCCCCAGGTGGGAGGTTCTTTTCAACATCACTGTGCTTCGCCTCATAAGTTTCAATATGGATTACTACTGGAGTCTGCAACTTCGTAACGGTAGTCCGGTCGAGGTGCGTTCTTTTCCATTCCTCTTCTCATATACTAACGCCCACAAGAAGAAGCAACTTGATCTTTCCAACCTCTCTGAGCGTGATCGTATTTCAGCTCCAGCCAAAAACGGAGACTACTCATTCCGCAATTATTTTGCCTACGTCTTGTATTCTCCACTCTATCTTACTGGACCCATAATAACGTTCAACGACTACATCTCCCAGCTAAGATATCGTCCTTACAGCATAAATCAGACGCGCACTACTCTATATGCTATCCGATTCGCTATCGCTTTGCTCACAATGGAAGTCATGATTCATTACATGTACATGGTCGCCATATTCAAAGCCCAGCCGTCGTGGGAAGTCTACACACCATTTCAACTCAGCATGCTGGGTTTCTTCAACCTAAATCATATTTGGCTAAAACTCCTTCTACCGTGGCGATTCTTCCGTCTTTGGGCCCTCCTGGACGGTATCGATCCCCCTGAAAACATGGTCCGCTGTATGAGCGATAATTACTCTGCTATGGCGTTTTGGCGGGGCTGGCACCGGAGCTTCAATCGCTGGATTGTCAGATATATTTATATTCCAATTGGCGGCAGTGGTGCTGCTGGTTTCTGGGGGCGGTTCAGGTCTATCTTAAACTACCTGGCCGTCTTTACATTCGTTGCTCTTTGGCATGATATCCAGCTTCGCTTACTTATGTGGGGTTGGCTAGTTACACTTTTTGTTTTGCCGGAAATAATCGCCTCACTTCTACTTCCACGCCGAAAATGGCGAGACCGACCAAATGCCTATCGGATAATATGCGGTATCGGCGCTGTTGGAAACATCCTCATGATGATGGTTGCAAACTTAGTTGGGTTCGCGCTGGGACTGGATGGCTTAGAAGGTTTAGCTAAAGGCATTGTGCGCAGTTACTCCGGGCTCGCCTTTTTGGCGTCGGCTTGTGGAGCGCTTTTCGTTGGTGTGCAGGTCATGTTCGAGGTTAGGGAACAAGAGTTGAGGGAGGGGATTCGGATGAAATGTTGATTGGCCGACTTAGCGGGTATCTGGGAACGCTCTGTACAGCGCAGAAATAAGCGGCCGATATTGGCACGTGCGCAACTACTAAAAATCGACCATTTTTGAAGATATATTACTACTCTAATACTTTGTTATTTGCCCATTACGTCTCTTATAGTTGTGTAGACGCTTTATATAGTACTTGTATATATTCTAAATTATCTTCTAGTCTATCTCCTTAAATAACTCTATAAACCGCGCTAAAGCCTCCTCTTTTGTCTTACTCCTTCTTGCGTAAAACATCTTTTTTAAAGGGTGCGCGTAAGACTTAAAGATTAATAGATTAGGTGTTAGCGACTCAGTCAATCAAGGCACGAGCACGGCAAGAGGGACGCGCAAGCCTGTACGATTGGTAGTCTATAAACGAGGATCTAAAGCTAGAGAAAGGAAAGGAGAAGAAGAGCAGCGCCGGTCGAAGTAGGGTTCTTTTATGCGGTCCTCTAGTCACGTGACCGCAAAGTTCTGCCAAGTTCTGCCAACCAAGTTCTGCCAAGTTCTGCCAGTGCCGTAACATTACCCCCCCCTCCGCAAAAGCCTGTCCTTAGGCTTTATAGTCCATATTATGCTTATAGGGCGTTCTTATCTTTATATTCTTCTAGTAGCTTATCATCTTCGCTATACTAGCACTCCATCCACTCGTCTAGGTACTTTGGGGGTCCTAGTTTATTAGGGTAGCAGTTATAGAATTCTTAAAGCTTATAGGGACTGCCAATAAAGTTCTATATAGGGTACTAGGTAGGATCTAGGTTATAGCCTTTCCAACTAACGCGGTACTTTAGCGTTTTCCTTACTAGTTTACAGGCTAGTACTTCTTTAATTTCCTATTCATTGTCGCCATTAACTTAAATTAGTAGGGGAGGTTTGTTCTTTTATCTAGGTAATAGGTCATTTATAGCTTTCCGTAGCTTATCCGGCGAGAAAACGGGGTAAACCTTAATCGAATCCGGGAGCTTTACTTTATACGAGTTACCTATCTTTTTAAGGACCTTATACGGTCCCGCCATCTAATAGTCTAGCTTACGGCTAGGCCGTTCCGTCTTCTAGTTCTTTATTATAACCTAGACTATATCGCCTACAGTAAAGTCAGGTTTACGCCTATGCTTATTTACCTGCTATTCTATTAATTTTTAGGCCTTTTCTAGATTTATACGGGCTACCGTCTAGGTTTCTTCTAAGCGCTTAGCGTACTGCTAGGCTTCCTTATAAGACAGTTTCTTGCGTATAGTCCGTGGTCCTTTTAGTCTATCCCAGTTAAAGCTTGTTTAGGGTAAATACCCTATTTCTAGTTAGATAGGTGCAAATCCCATAGAGTTATAGAGTAGGGTCGCCTAGGCGTAGTTTATTAGGGGTAGTAGTTCGCCTTAGTTATCTTAGAAGTAGTTAATAAAAGGCTAGAGTCTCTAATTTAAATATTAATTTATAATCTCCATCTAGCCATCTGTCTGGGGGTAGTATACTATAAAGAGCTTTAACCTAATACTTAGGATCCAAGTAAACTTGTTTTAGAAGGCCAATATAAATTATAGGCTGTAATCGGATATAATAGTATCTAGTGGTCCGTAAATGCGGTAGACGTAGTAGATATATAGTTAGGCCGCCTCCTTAGCATTAATATTCTTATAAGAAGGAATTAAGAACAGGCGCTTGCTAAAGCGGTTAACTAGAATTATAACTATATTATATCCGTCGCGGTCTATAGGTAGCTTATAAAAGTCTATAGAGATATACTACTAGGGGCGGTCGGGTATCAGGAGAGGTTTTAATAGTCCTAGGGTCTTATCTCATAGAATTATAGATCTACAGCAGCTGTCGCAGTTCCGTATATAACGGTTGATATTTATAACTATTCCGGGCTAGTAGTAGTGGTCACTAATAATCTTACGGGTCTTATTTTTTCTAAGGTGGGCCGTAGAGACCTAGGTATAAGCTTTAGCAATAAGCCGGGTCCGTAAGTTCTATTTCTTAGCTACTACTAGCCATTTCTGGTACTTAAGTAGTCCGTTTTTAAGGGACTATAGGCTAGTAACGTTCTTTGCCTTTTTACGGTATTCCTATAAAGAGGGGGTCGTTTAGTTAGCCTATAGTAGTTTATTAATAAGGTTAAGTTTAGAGGAGTTAATAGGATATATCTTGGCGCCTAAGGAGTCCGTGCTTAGTTCTGCCCGTATTTAGGGGTTAAGGTGTTCTAGTTATAGTAGCGTCTAGGTCTATAGTAAGATTTTCGCAGCTGTCTAGTTATCTAGGTCTTGCTTACGCCTTATAAGAGCATCCGCACGATTTATAGCGCCTGGTTTATATATAATTAAGAAGTTAAATTAAGATAGGGTATCCGCCTAGCGTGCCTACCGGGCTGTTAGGGCCTTAGTTATTATAAAGTATTCTAGGGCCTTATAATTTAAAACTACCTTAATCGGCTTAGGGGTCCCCTCTAGCTATATACACTAGTGCTAAAAGCTAGAGATAATAGCTAGCATTTCTTTGTTATGGATATAGTAATTTAGCTTAGTATCTATTATAGTCTTTAAATAGTATATAATAAGGTACCACTCTCCGTCCGGTTACTTTTAGGAAAAAACACTAGCTATCGCGCTATTTAAGGCATCAGTTTCTAGTATTAAGGGCCATTTTGGGTTAAAATAGGTAAGTAGGGGAGCCAATACCAGCCGTTTCTTAAGCTTATTAAAGGCCTGCCTATATATAGCGTTAAAGTAAAAAGGCTGGTCTTTTCTAGTAAGACGGTTAAGAGGCCAGGTAATCCTACTGTAGTTCTTAATAAAGCGTTAGTAGAAGTTATAAAACCCTAAAAAAGGATTATACCCCCTTTACGGTCCGTAGGGGTGCCCACTGGTTAATTACGGCCGTCTTCTTTGGGTTGGTTTTAATTCCGTCCGTACTAATAATAAAACCTAGGTACTTTATACGCTTAATACTAAACTCTAACTTCTTAATATTAACCTGGAGGCCAGTCTTACGGAGCTATTATAGGACTTTATAGACGTGCTTCTTATATTCTAGCTTATTTTTAGAGTAAATTATAATATTATCTAAATAGGCCGTATAGAAATTGTTAAGGTAGTTAAAGAGTATATTATTTATATACCACTAGTACGTAACTAGTCCGTTAATTAGTCTAAAAGGGAGTACTTTATATTTATACGTTCTATAACGGGTTTAAAATATAGTAAGATCTTTAGACCTGGGGTCTATCCTAATTTAGTAGAAGGCCTAGCGGATATTAAGCTTTATAAAGACTTTAGCTTTACTTATTTAGGCTAGAGTCTTATTAAGTAGGGGCAGCGGATAGCGGTCCTTACGGGTTATATTATTTAGCTTATAGTAGTTAATACAGAAGCAAAGTCCTCCATTTAGCTTTTTAATAAAGAGAATAGGCGAGGTAAAAGGGGCTTGGCTAGGCTTAATAAAGCCCTTATTTAGGTTATTAATGAGATACTACTTTATAGCCTATAATTTGGTAATAGACTGCTTATAGAGGGGGCTAAAGCTAAGGGTATTTTCTTTGCCCTGCTTAATCTTAATCTTATAGTTATACGGTTAGTAAGATAAAAGTATATTAGACGCTGCTTTAGAGAATACATTCTTAAATTTCTGGTATTAATAGGGCAGCTTTTATTCTACTAGTTCCTTATCTATAAGCTCGCTTTCTTATTTACTAAGCTCACTTCCCTTTTTCTTAATTATTTAATTAATTTCGTATAAGCTCGTTATAAAGGTAACGGTATTAGGCTAAACTAAGTTCTGGTAGAATCCTACAGCACTAATATAGCAGACATTAACTGGTGGGAGGTCCGCTAGTTTCCTTATAGCTATTTTCTAGACCATATTTTACGGTTTAGGGTTTATAATCTTTTTTAGCTCCTATTCTATTTTCCGCAGGTTATCCCTTCAATCTATTAGTTCAGTATAATGTCCGACGTCCCTTGCTGTTCTTTATAGCTATATAGGGCCTAAGCTCTCTATGGGGGGCTTTTTTAGGTCACTACTAACTTCCTAGGTCTTTAATGCGGGTAGCGTGATATAGGTAGTCTGGGGGCAACATAGTATACGGATCCGTTGCAAATTAAGCTATATATCTTTCTTAAAGGCCTAGTCCCTACGCATAGCATTAGCCTAGTAAATAGTATTAATCTAGGGCTATATAAGGTTTTCTATTATAATGCTAATTTCTTTTATA
>Ga0307515_10002988_pt1 | contig 35924 bp, 27 predicted proteins | sample 17_EM_MG_FD_194513 | JGI IMG/M metagenome (GOLD analysis project Ga0307515, IMG submission 194513) | Populus trichocarpa ectomycorrhiza microbial communities from riparian zone in the Pacific Northwest, United States - 17_EM | ecosystem: Host-associated > Plants > Roots > Unclassified | place... | reverse complement strand
AAGAGATACACACCTGGAGTTTTCGGAAGTGGATAAGGGGGGAGACGGAGATGTACAGGTGTTTGATATAAGATACCCGTCGGGTAGAAAGATGAGATTGGTGAATGTGTATGATCAGCTGAGACAAGAAGGGGGAGTGAGAAGTCAAGGCAGACCGGCACAGACAGCAAGATGGAGGGAGATTATGGAGCAGGAAAAGATTCTCTTGGGAGGAGATTGGAATGCTCACAGTGATAGATGGGACCCTCAGTGCCCACCAAAACGAGATGCGACCTTTTTGGAAAATCTTATGGATGAGTACGATTTGATCGACGTTACGGACGGGGAAGAAACCCATTCGAATACGAGAAATGGCGAAACTTCGGAATCGCTTATTGATTTCTCTATTACTAAAGCCTCGATGGCTGATAGACTAGAGATTTCAACAGATTTGGCAACTACTTCGGATCATGCGATTGTGAGTGCCCAGTTAAGATGGGACGAAGGGGAGGGAGCCAAAGTGTCGCGAAAGATTACAGGATGGGATATTGATAGGCTTAAATCGAAGGAGGAGGAAGAAAATTACAAAAAAGCACAAAAAGAATGGAAAGATAAGAGCCTAAAGAGACCCGTACTGGATGAGAATAGCAGCAGAGAGGATTTAGAGAAGGAAGCTGAGTGGATACAGCGGAATTTCGTTAATCATCTTAATAGGTGGTGCAAAGAGATGAAAGTTTGCGCAAGATCCAAGAGGTGGTGGACGGCGGAGATTGTGGAAAATCGAAAAATTTTGGGATCAATAAAAAGAGCTCGAAAGAGAGGGGAAGCATCGCAGCAACAAGTTAAGAAGCAGCGAAGCAACCTGAGAAGAATGATCGGGAAGTTGAAAACGGAGATGTGGAGGAAGTTTCTAACTTCGGCTACAAGAGACCAAGTCTGGCAGGCGTTGAGATATACGAAACCAGGCGGACATCAAACGGCAAAGACTTTGAAATCTAGGACTGGAGATGTGGCGGAGTCCTGGGAGGATAAGGCGGAATTGATAAAAGAGGAAGCATTTCCGAAACCTTTAAAGGGTGTGGAGAGAAAGGCCCAAGAGGAGGGAGGAGAAATGTGGAAAAAGATTACTGATGAAGATATCCGAGAGGCTCTATTTAATCAGTCGGTACAAAAGGCACCTGGCCCGGATAGGCTGGGTTTTAAGGCAATACGATTATTGTGGGAATGGGATTCTCAAAGGATGATTAATATTGTTAAAATGTCATTTAGGTTAGGAACACACCCACGAGCTTAGAAGGAAGCAAAGGGAGTCATTATACCGAAACCGAATAAGCCAGATTACGGAGTCGCCAAAGCATACAGGGTGATAACGTTGTTAAATTGTCTGGGAAAAGTGGTTGGGAAAGTAGCAGCCAACGCAATAGCAGAGGAGTGTGAGCGAAGGAAGTTACTTCATGATGGACAATTTGGATGCAGAAAAAGAAGGTCAGCAATAGACGCGGTAGGAAGGTTGATGAAGAGAGTTGAAGAAGCGTGGGGGAGAGGGAATACCGCGGCAGTGCGGTTGATGGACGTCAAAGGAGCCTTTCCACATGTGGCAAAGGGGAATTTGATAAAAAGAATGGAAGAAATGGGATTTGAAACCGACCTGGTGAGGTGGGTGGAAAGTTTTATGGAAGATAGAAAAGTGATAATGTCGATGGATGGAAAGGAAGGAGATAGTATGGATGTGGAAATGGGAGTTCCGCAGGGGTCGCCACTATCGCCAGTCCTTTTTGTTATATACCTTTCGGGGTTGTTCGGCCAAGTTGAGGAGAAAGAAAAAGTTTGTGGAAGTGAGGGTATATCTTTTGTTGATGATGTGGCATGGGTGGTGGAAGGTGAGGATGTGGGGGAATGCACACAACGACTTGAGAGATGTGCTGCGGAAACAACAATTTGGGCAAAGAAGAATGCCTGTCAGTTCGACATCGAAAAAATGGAAGCGATGTTGTTCACTCGACGAAGAAAGAATAAGGAACCGAAGATGAATGCCCGAGTAAGGGTAGGAAATCATGAGGTTTCATATAATAAAGAAGCGACAAGATGGTTGGGGGTATGGTTGGATGATATGCTTACCCTGAACGATCATACTAAAAAGACCTTAGCGAAAGCAAGGAGAGCGCAAAATAGAGTGAGATCCTTGATGACGAAGAAAGGATTAAGCTCGGAAGGGTGTAAACGAATTCAAGTTGCGGCGGTTCAGGCGGTGGCGTTGTATGGGTCTGAATTGTGGTGGCATGGACAAGAAAATCGAGCTCAAGAGGTGCAGAGGTTGTTGAATGAACAGGGCAGAAGGGTAACCGGATGCTTTAGGACGACACCTCAGGGAGCGTTGATGAATCATGCTGGATTACGACCGGTGAAGGCTCTTCTAAAGAACCGGGCACGCCGGTATAAGTTGAGACAAATGATGATGCCCGATGCGCAAGGCGGAGGGAGAATGTTAGAAGTACGGAGGAATGTGTTGCAGAGGGTGGAGGGGATTGATGAGTTGATCCCGGAGGATAAACCTTTCGAGAGGAGGAGTTCTGACAGGACAACACTACCAACGGAAAAAAGACGCCTAAAGGGCGAAGTCGTAATTCAGGATGAGGAACAAGCTTTGAGAGAGGCGAAGTTAGAGAGAGAGGGGCTTGTTCTTTGGACTGATGGAGCGAGAAAAGAAGATGAGTGGGTCGGGTGTGCAGTGGTATGGAAAGAGGATGGGAGGTGGAAAAAGAGGAGGACACACTTAGGCCGACAGAAGGACGTGTTTGACGTGGAAATGTATGCGATGTCGGAAGCAATGAAGGTTGCGGATGAGATGGCAGAAAGAAAGGAGGTTACCAGGGTTACGGTTTTTACGGACTCCCAGGCAACTTTAAGAGGAATACAATCAGACGAGCCAGGACCAGGACAGGTGCTAGCGCTACGGACGATGAATCGGGTCGACGCATTAGCCAGGATAAATATCCAAGTGGAGTACCGGTGGGTACCTGCTCATAAGGGGATAGAAGGCAATGAAGAAGCGGACCAACAAGCAACAAAAGTGGCGTATAAGCATTGCGGCAGTTATACCGAAACGCAAAACCCATTACCATTTTTAGATTATGTTTCTTTCTCTCATATTAGCCGAAGGTTAACTGAGGTGAAATGGGAAGAAAGTAAGAAAGAAATAAAAGAGTTGGGGAAGAAATCAAAGCACAGTTACCGGTACGATTTGGTGAATAGGGGGGGGTAACAGTGCGGTGATGGGAGCCAAAAAGACAATTGCGGCAAGGTTTTATCAGCTTAAGTCAGGACATGCACTGATAGCGAAATACCTATTGCGGATTGGAAAAAGAAGTGATATGAAATGCTGGTGGTGTGGGCATAAATATCAGACAAGAGACCACATTTTTAAGTGGTGTAAGAGATGGAAACGAGAACAAAAGAGGCTTTGGGTTGACGGCAAGAGGGGGAGGATGGGTATGAGGGTGTTGAAAAGGTTTTAAAGAAGCCGAAGATTTCATTGCCAATGTCTCTCATTTTTGCAGAAGAAAAATGTTCATGGGCTCTGATGGATTTTTTATTACATACAGATGTCGGTAGAATTAGCGGAGTGGTGGAGGAGGCGGAGAACTCAGATCACGAGGAGTCGAGTGATGGGGGGGTGTAAAAGTTGATGTTGTTTTTGGCGGTTTCTTTTGATAAGGGAGAAGAGGACTCGCAACTTTGCTTTTGTTTTCTTTACGTTACGAAAGAAGCGGGGAGGAAATATGTAGGGGAATATGCCATGGCCGCCAGCGGCCGAATGCAATATGATTACAAACAAACAAACAGGTATTGTGAGATCTTATAACATTGTGCACTGGGAAGATAACATTTGGAATATGATATTGACTGATATTATGCTATCTGCCACTCTATTCCATCAGCCACCTACTATATGTCAAATGCCAAATGCCATATACCACTAGCTATACACACAACATCCACTGCCACATTCAATATCGTATACATCACATGACACACACTATCCACTAAATTATAACCGCTACAAGCTATCTGCCTTATGTCTCTTGGTGCCCAATAGATGGAACTTGCCAACTGTTCCCTTACAGAATAAGGAAGCATAGAGTGGAGTGCAGAGTCCAGTGAGATTGGTACTATTTTGCCTCATGTAAGTACATTAGATTGCACCAGTTGGACCCAGAGTATACCATCAACTGAAATTCAGTGTTTACTTGAGCATGTGCTTGAGTGATTATGGGAGAGTAAAATTAGCAGTTTACTGGAGATTGGCTGATAGGTATATTTGGAAGCATACTTGCTGGTGTACGTGGAAGTATCATAACTACTCGAAAGTATACAGTCAAGAAGGCGGTCAGTTTGTACATCCATGCAATTCAGAATATACTTCAAGGCCAGCTTGAATGTGTAATTATCGGTAACCTAGAGATGTACTTTGCAATAAATTTGCAAATGTTCCTAAGCATATCATGACAGCTATCATTGTACCATAGAGTAATGCTTTCTGTCATGGTATAATTGAGTACCATTGGGAGTGCAGTTCAGAGGATTCTCGAGATGGTGTATTGAAGGATTCCCAGAGATGTACTTATTCATGCATAACAGCGAAAGTCCGAAGAGATTTATTAGAATCTCAGAAGAAGTATACGAAGGATAAGTATTGCAAGTAAAGTGATTTCAAGAATTGTTCGAAAGACAAGCATATACTGAGAAGAGGCTTCCAGAGGTGATATCGTAGTATTCCGATCAATGTCTGAGCAAGTCTAAAGAACTGTTCTCCCACCAGAGAAACAGTATCTATATATACAATAATAAACGCGTGATTGTCCATGACCTCGGTCGTGGATCAATAACCAAAACAGGAAGAGAACAACTCTGCAGCTGTACATAAATACATAAGAACAGTAAAGACTATAACAGAACCATCTAGGCGCGTTCTTTTAAGATAAGCGCTGATAAATCCCTCTTCCAACTGAACACAAAAAAGGTTCTAGACAAGTTCTAACCGGAACTTTCTAGACAACCTAAATATAAAAAAATAACAAAAGTATTAAAAGTTATTAACACACCACATTATCCTTATCCATAACGTACCATCTTATCGTAAGGAGAATACTTAAGAACGTACAGATATCAGTAAGAGAAATGTAGATACTTCCGTATTTTCAATACCCCTTCTCACTTTGATCCAAATATTTTTGAGCATAAGTGATCATTAACATATCTCGTCATTCCCTTTGTACATATATCAGCCAAATTTTCTTCCGAAGGTACATACATAACAGACACGTTCCTTTGACCTATTTGCTCTCGAGTAAAGTGATATGCGATGTCAATATGTTTTGATCGGTCGTTAAGATTTGGATTATATGCCACATCTATAGCAGCATTGCTATCGCAGAAGAGAGCCGTAGGAATATCTTTTTTCAATAGCTCCTGAGTTCCACGCTTCAACCAGAGATGATGTTTTGTCATCATAGCAAGTGCCATATACTCAGCCTCACAAGTGGAGGTAGCAACGGACCGCTGTTTTCGACATCTCCTGGAGATAGTAGCGTTCCCAAGTTGCAATATATATCCTGAAAAGCTTCGTCTTGTATCGAAGCAATTGCCGTAACATGCATCCGTATAAGCAGTCATTTTGAGTTGATTATTCCATTGATAAAAAACATGTCTATCGTTCATTCCTTGGAGATATCGAAGTACTCGTTTGGCGGCTGTCAGGTGCTTTGTGGAGGGAGATGAGTTGAATTGAGAGAGGTGGGTGATTGTATACACTAGGTCAGGTCTTGTTCCAGTAACTAAATACATCAAAGATCCGATTATTTGTTGGTATGCCGTTGCATCGGTACGCTATTGTTCGTCATTGATGGCCTTCAACTGGTGGTTTGAGTCGATAGGTGTCGAAACGGGCTTGCAATCTTGCATCGAAAAACGGTTCAGAATCTTATCAATAAATGTTGTCAAGGAAAGAGTGATCCCATTGTCGGTAAAGGTTATTTGGATTCCTAGATGCCAATTGAGTTCACCCATGTCGTTGACTTTGAACTCAGTCTTCAACACGTTAATGGTTTGCTCTTTCAGCTCTCCAGTAGCTCCAAACAACGTAATGTCGTCCACATACATAGCTAAAAAGAGATCTCCTGATTCGTGAACAAGAACACAGGGATCCCAAGCAGTGATAGCAAATCCGATAGGTCCTAGGTATTCTACTAACCAGTAGTACCATTCCCTTGGAGATTGCTTCAATCCATCAATACACCTCTTTAATTTTGCCACGATCCCATCTAGCCGGCTGCCTTCCGGTATATCCATATAAACTTCTTCCTTTAATATCCCATACACAAATGCAGTCTTGACGTCCAATTGTCGAGGTCGCCATCCTTTGCATGCTGATAATGCCAGTAAAAGTCTAAGAGAATCGTAACGAACCATGGGGGCGAATATTTCATCGTAATCCTGGCCTAAGATTTGTGAGAATCCTTTGGCAACTAACCGTGCCTTATATCGTTCGACTTCTCCTTGAGCATTTCCTTTGGCTTTATATACCCATCTGCTAGCCACAATCTTTCTTCCCGCTGGTTTCAGGATAACATCCCAAACATCATTTTCCTTAAGTGACTTAAGTTCCTCGTCCATTGCCTTCTTCCAATCTGACCATTGTCGTGACACTTTGGCCTGTCCGTAAGACTTTGGTTCTTCAACTGTTAGTACACTTATTTTTGCCCATTGACTTCCTTCGATTCCTTCCAGAGGTTGAGGTTCCAGAGCAGGAGGTCGAGGAGGTGCATCCCACATACTGGCTTCAGGGGCATAACCTTCAAAACCGTAGCGTTCAGGCGGATTCACAACTCTTCTGGCCCGAGTGACGACCTGTCCAAATGGAATTGGTGATGGCGTCATAGGTCTTGGAGGAGCAGGAGACGGACGTCCCAACGGAAGTTGAGATCGTTGGTCGGATTGTTGATGTTCGTTATTTAGAAAGTGGTCTGCGGGAACAACAGTTCGAATAGATTCGTCGAATTCTTCGATTCTTTCGAGTTCTTCGATTACCACTCTTTCGTTAAGTTGTTCGGGTTGTTGGGGTAGGCCTTCTTGATAGGCCGAATTATTGCCATCGTAAACCCAATAGGGAGCGCCTAGATATCCGTCTTTTTTTCCCTCTAAGATATCTATTCTCATTAATCGAGCAATAATCTCATGACCATTGTCAACTAAATCATTAGCTTCTTGAGCAGACTCATCCATCCATTGACGCCACATATTATCCGAAGTTTTACCCTTATTATTATAGGTATATTCAACAGATGTTGATGGGGTGTTGCTTTGGAGGGGAGTGAGAATTTGATCAATTCGAAGTGTTGTCGTTGGCGTAGCCCCTTCTATCTCAAGAGGGGGGAAGAAGGTATCCGCTGATACTATAGTCTTTTTGGTATCAGGTAAGAATACTCTATAATGATGGGGGACATTGGTGTAGCCGGGGAAAATAGCCCTTTGTGCCCTCGGAGATGATTTCTTTCCATCCGTTCGTTTCTGATACGGAACATGGATATAACATTCCCTACCGAAAGGTTGAATGTGCTGGATCGATGGCTTAGTGCTATAAAGAGCCTCATAAGGAGTTAGATCATTTAGTGCCGAATGAGATTGTCGATTTTTTATATATACTGCGGTCAACACAGCCTCAGCCCATAGCTTCTTATCATAGGTCACTGCACTTTCGAGCATGGCTCTAAGTGATTCTCCTATCGTACGATTAAGACGTTCTGCAACTCCATTTGACTCGGGGGAATACGGAGGGGAAAACTCATGTATAATTCCTTTCGATGTAAAGAACCCTTTCAAGTCCTTGGTAACATACTCCCCTCCATTATCCGTTCGAAATGCGGCAGGAGTCTTGTGGTGTTGAAGTTCGATTTCTGCAACAAAGTCTTTGACTATTTTAGTGGTCTCGGATGTTTGCTTCATAAATCGAACCCACCCAACCCTAGTAGCATCATCAACTAGAGTAATGAAATAAAGGGAATTACCATATGACGAAACGGGAAAGGGTCCACTCAAATCGGAATGAACAAGGTCAAGTTTTTTTCTAACCTTCCGCGACGTTGATGTACGAGGAGATCGAGTCATTTTGCTTTTGATGCAGGAGGAGCAGACATAATTCGTTGGTCTGTCTGGTATATCGGCATCGGAATATAACTGTAGCGATTTATCCATTGTTGATGGTGCTAGATGTGCGAGTGCCTGATGCCAGAAGTCATAAGTAATATGGGCCGAATGTGATGTCTCAGGAATTTTAAACAAATTTCCGTCAAAAACAGCTTCAAAAACAACTTTTGTTCCCTTATTAACTGAAATATAATCCCCCTCTCCAAACTCTGTATATCCTTTTTCCCTTAGTTTTCTCCATGAAATCAAAGGATGTGCCAAATCAGGAACATGCAAAACACCTTGAACACAAAAAGAAGAAACCGATCCATCTCTCAAAACACTGTCCATCATCACGTCTCCCTTGCCCACGATCTCCATGCTCTTTGGTGAACTGGATTTTACAAATCCGCCACAAACCGAGTAGTTGAGGAGTCGCCCTGCATAAGGGGTCATGTGTGAGGTACAGGCCGTGTCAAAGTAGAAGGATTTGTTTCTTACCTTCTGCTCGGTAGTCACATTTGCTTCTTCGGCCTTATCCTTCTCTTCTTTTTCTTTCTCCTCCTTATTCGCCTTTTGTAGACGAAAACATTCATTCCAGGTATGTCCTTCAGACTTTCCTGGATTATGTTTCTTGCACCAAGTGCAAGTTTTCGGGGAGGAGGAGGAGGAGGAACTGTTGGAATTTCCCGATTTCGATGGTTTCTTCCCTTTTTTCTTATTACCCGAAGGTTTAGACACAAAGAGAGCCGAATTGTAGTCGATCTCGGAGGTGTCGATATCCATAGGTCGTTGCGTAATGTCAGCATACGACAAACTATCTCTTGTTGTAAGATTATCGATCACGTTTTTATAGTGTTTAACCAAAAAACCCAACAAAAAATCTCTCTTGGCCTTATCTTCGTTATGAAACGTAGCGAAGGTCTTTCAGTACGAATCAGAGGAGGCTTTCGAAAGTTTTGTAAGGTGGAGCCACTGGGACTCAAATTTGGATATAAATCCTGGTAAGTCTGTACCAGAATATTGAGTAGGAAGGGAGACCAGATTCATTATCTGAGAAAAAAGTGCAAAAGCCGAGTCTCTATAGTATTCAGTGCGAAGCCAGGTCCACATCAGGTTAGGATCCTCCAACTCCACAATTTTCTCCAAAATGTCTTGGGAGACCACCTGTATGAATATGGTCGACGCGGTATGTTTAAGATGCTCAACGGCATCTATTTCTGTCTGATCAGCATCATCTGCTGGAGACACACCATCCACCACTACCTCGTATGCCTTAATTCCGTTCAACTCAATAGTCATTGAGGCGCTCCATATGCGCTAGTTGTCCTGTCCAGTAAGTTCACCGATGCTATCGAGTTTAACGTTTACTGGTCTTTTCTTGTCGACACGAGCCGAAAAACAGAACATGGGATTCTTTCCGGAGGAGGAAGTCATTACTGGTGTCTTTGGGCGAGGCGAAGGAGGTAGTGATCCGAGTGGTGTTGTTGAGGGCTCGGGTACTTCTTGATAATCAACGGGACCTGAGTGAACGTTGAACAACTTCTGAGTCAGGGGAGGATATTCAGGATTTGAATCAGTGTCGCTCATCCGGGCTCATAACCTATTCGTGTATAACAGCGAAAGTCCGACGAGATTTATTAGAATCTCAGAAGAAGTATCCGAAGGATAAGTATTGCAAGTAAAGCGATTTCAAGAATTGTTCGAAAGGCAAGCATATACTGAGAAGAGGATTCGAGAGGAGATATTGTAGTATTCCGATCGATGTCTGAGCAAGTCTAATGAACTGTTCTCTAACCGGAGAAACAGTATATATATATAAAATAATAAACGGGTGATTGTCCGTGACCTCGGTTGCGGATCAATAACCAAAACAGGAAGAGAAATACTCTGCAGCTGTACATAAATACATAAGAACAGTAAAGAATATAACAGAACCATCTAGGCGCGTTCTTTTAAGATAAGCGCTGATAAATCCCTCTTCCAACTGAACACAAAAAATGTTCTAGACAAGTTCTAACCGGAACTTTCTAGACAACCTAAATATTAAAAGATAACAAAAGTATTAAAAGTTATTAACACACCACATTATCCTTATCCATAACGTACCATCTTATCGTAAGGAGAATACTTAAGAAAGTACAAATATCAGTAAGAGAAATGTACATACTTCCGTATTTTCAATAGTACTTGAATACATGCCTGGTGAAGTACATGAGTGTTGATTGAAAGCTTATATCAGAGTTGCAGTCAAGCAGGGTAGAACTGTGCAATTGAGGGGAATGAGAAATATACTTCGGACTTTGCTTTGGAGTAGACAATATAGAGCATTGGATTGCATGATGTTGAGTTTGGTTGATGTGAAATGATGTATAGAATCAAGTATACAGAATTGCATACAAATCATAGTACCATAGTCAATTTGCACGTGTATAGCCATCTTAGTTATACACTCAATCTGCAGGTCCATAGTACATTATGTAATCCAGCAAATTCACAGATCCATGGAGATGGCATAGTGTTATGCATCCAAAGTGCCATTTTTTAGTCACCCTTTCATTAGCCTCTCTATCAGCTGGAAATGCCATATGATGAAGATTCACAGTATCCATGATCAAGGTTCATAGTATCTTGTTATGATTTCTATCTTTATTAAAATTAAACTTAGTTCTAATAGCAAATCTTTTGCAAACCTTATTTCACATCTCAGGCTGTTTTAAATATCCACCTATTCAGACCTTCCAGCATTCCATGAACAATGTAATATACTAGTATCTATCATCTATTTATACTTTCCTTAGCATAATTAATACAAATAGTTATATCAAAGAGCATTTAAAAATGCTGGATGCAGGCTTGTCAAGGACGCATCAATATCTGGTAATTTGTAATAGTACTTTCAGATAGTACAGACAATGTGGGTATAAATGCTGGTATATTCCAAAGTTCATAACTTTGAGTTCAAAATATTTTAAAAATTAGCTGTTGGCTTGGTAATATTTCAGAGTTACTTGGATAACTACTCTTCTATCTAAGACAAATCCAGTGCACCTTCAATCTTGCACTATACTCTCTGGAAATCATGATGTAATATATCAGATAATATAATTTGATGAATTGTTGAATGTCTGTGCTTGCCTTTCAGATATTGTGATTATTATTTGGTTCAGTATTTATGAAAGTCAACAGGATTAGTTACTTGCTATAGTTTATTAGCATTTTCTAATGTCAAATTCCATATTATAATATGCACCAGTCCAACTGTTACCCTGATAGGTATAGAGTGTATTCTGTGAAGCAGTCAAAACAATCATGATTAATCTGTCCATTCCATTAGCTTAACCATTCTCATATCTGTACTTCGTTGGAATCTCCACTATATATTTTTAAGTATGGAGATATAATACCCAGTGTTGAGTCTTCTCAAATTGCTTGCAAACAGTACATACAGTATTTCTAGATTGCAGGGAAATCTGGAGTGGGTGCATTTGATTTAGTTGAATTCGGCTGAAGGAAATAGCAAGAAAAGATGAATCCCAACCTAAAAAGGTGTTATCAATGTAATTCTCTTAGTATTGTATCATTGAAGTTCAATTGTATATGCTTCAGACACAATTTGTCAGTTTGCAATTGTATATTCTACATTCAAGTCAAGTTTCAAAAGCATCAAGGAATTCCATTGGAGTGATATACTCATACTCCAGTACTACTGAAGTTGTAAGTAATGTTCAGTATTTCATATGGAACCGTTACAACAAAAAAATATGTGTGCAGTATAATCAATTCTGTTGTTTCACTCAGAACTTACATTAACACTACTACCATTTTGCTGACCACTATTCTTATCTACAACTCTCTCAGTCTTCACAGAACCCTCCAGATTCTGTTAATAATATATCACACTTTGTCATGCCTAGTCTTTACATGATCAGTAGAGATTGCCCCAGCCAGTCTGATTGTATGCTTTACTCCATCCATTTCTGTACCCATCTTTGGTTAAACCAAAATATCTTTCAATTGTAACACTATTTTGACTTAATGGAAATTGACAAACAATAGTTACTTGGGATCTACCAATATAGAAAGTTATTTAACAATTTGCAGACTGTATAAAATCAGAAAGGCATTTCTTCCAGTGCTTTTCCCTGTATGTTATAATGTGAATGACTGCGTGATCGTACTGCATTATCATACTGCAATTATTTGCAATTATTGCAATATACATCGCATAGTACCAGATGTGTATGTTTTTGACCGATTGTTATTTGCAGTATGGATGTTCATCCCTGGCATCCACCTGTACCTATTGAATAACAAGTATAATAGTCCAATTTGAAAACACTGGGAGGTTACTATTTATCCTTTTACCTAGAACCTCTCATCTATCAGTTACCAGCTGATTCTTTTCTTGTCTTCCCTTCCTCCTCAACTACGAAAGTTGGTATATTTGTTTCAGTTTCTTTCTATATACTGTTACCATTTCCATTCTGAAATATTAAACTTTACCAATGGTACCCAGTCTTTGCATATTACCAAATTGTCTACCACTGCCATCTTACATTGCCAGGGTCAATTACTTGGCAAATTTGAACAGTTCTGTCTCAGGGTAACTTGATTATTAATTTTGTTCTAAATCTCACCTACCAAACTGTTCTTTTGACTATTGATGGCACTAAAACTGATATAATCAATTCATTTGGGCAATTACTTCAAGGAGGATTATTTTTGCATAAGGTAATTGCATCATTGTCTTTGGTACACCCAGAGTTTGACAAATTATTACACTTATTATATAAATTATAGTCGATTTAACAAAGTCCAAGTAATGAGGGCAAGTCTGGAATATTTCCAATGACAGTTTATTATAGTTTTGCAGCCAACTACAATCATAGTATTGTCACTGCTGTCCATGAATAGGACCCAAATTGGGCAGTGTTGATATTCATTATTCAAATAACAGAATTCTTGGCCAGAAGTATTGAGCAAACTGGATGCAATCCTGGAGACAATAGATTATAACCAGAAAATGATATTGAGGGAGGAATTTAAGGTGCCTGATAACTACCTTGAGAGAATTCATATTATTCCCACAGTTGAACATAACTGGGAAATGCTGTGTTGGCAATTGTACTGAGTTGCACTAACAGCATTATATTGGATAATGATGGGTGGTGGATCAGCACAGTACTCATGATACAATGTTTTAAAGGAGGTCAACCAAATTCAAATGTCAGATAAAACAGATTGAGGGGTTGTACAAGAACATTATGTAGATTAGAAGAATTTTGAGCATTATATTTTGAATATTATCATCATTGTATCTAGGTACTGTGGTAATGGAAAGTTGCCAAGTATTGGAACCATGTTGATTGATGTTATCAGAAATTGATGTTTTGATTTAGGCTGTAAAGATACTTATAAATACAAATTATAGACATTTGGGGAATAGTTAAAATTGGGGAATAGTTAAAAATGGGGAATTGGTAAGGCAGAATAGATGTAGAAGTAACTCATATATTCTTTGATGCTGGTATGAACAATAGTATTTCACTATACTGGTGATTTATAAATACCAACTAAGAAAAAGAAATCTGAATGTCAAACCAGCTTGCTTTACATCACGATTGGAACAGCAAACTCCAATACTACATACTGGATTGCTATTATACGATTCCAAGCTTGGTAAACATTATACAAGGGCTATAATATGAGATGTCCATGAGACAAACAAAAACTATATCAACTTGCATGGTAAGAATAAGTAGGGATATTCTGCATTAAAAGTATTTATATAACCTGGCAACTATATTCAATAGGAAGACTGTAAGTGGAGCAGCAATAGTGTTCGCTACTATTGAGCTTGTTGAGTAAATATGATTATCTCTTTACTATCATACCCTAAAGAAGGATAGTTATTAAAGTATATATTATACATGTAACTGAATTGTCAATAACCTTTACACACTTCTACACCTAACTCTGAAACATTCCAATGCATTTTATTAAGATTATCTCTCTTTATTATCACTCACTTATTACTTCCCCATTAACAAAATAGTCAATGCCACATTCTAATGCAGAGTATAGTAAGGCTAATATTGAATATTGTCACAGTATCAAAAGATCAGAATGTAAACATAGAGGCTAGAATTCGCAAACAAAACCTTTTGTTCTGTGCTCATTATTGTCAGTGGATCATTTGGCCCAACAATAGTATAATTTGGACAATGAATGAAACCAATCAAGCAGTGGTTTAAACTATCCATCACTTAGAATTATTGAATTGTATGGCAACTGTAATAGTAAGAGACTACAATATATTAGTGCACTTTGAACTGAGTATCACACAGATTTGAATTAAACAACAAACTACTACCTGATCACACATCATCAAAATTTGTCAGAAAATGGTCATATGAATCCACAAAACAAATACATATTTCCTTTACTATCTTTAAGCTGAAATTATGAATTAATTACTAACTGGAGATTTGGAATCAACTGCATTATGAAACTTTGTTGCAAAAAAGGCTGGAAGTGAACTGGATTTTACTGCCTACGGGCTAGGGTTGCAATGAACAAACAGAGTTCAATATCAGAAGAGGCTTCTGCAAGGCCATCCATATGCTACTTGACTGATAGTGTTCAACAACATATTGTATGTGGTTTATCTACGAGTAAAGATCCTGATTAGGAAGAATATATTGGTGTCAAGAAGTACAATCAAACATGTATCGTTAATCTTGTGCAAAGAATGGTTCACAGAGCCCTACGTACAGTATAATATTGTAAGGAGACAGTACATCCCAGAGTATTACCACAATGTATGAAGTATTGATATACACTGAAGAATTGTAACTATAGTACCATTATTTTGCACAAATGACTATCAACTGGTTCAATCTGCTAGTCAGCATGTAAAAAGATAGATAGATCAACATCTGAAATATAGGTTCAACAATAGTCACATTGGTTCTGTCACAATACTGGATGTCAACCACATGTTCATTGCTATATACAGTTTCAGACATCGCAATTATTGATTGAGAGAAGGTAATCCTCATCTGATTAGACAATGATGCTGCAGGGGTATTTCAAATGAATCAAGTTCCATTTAGCTAATTTTCAATTTCAGTGACAGCTTCCCAATAAATAGATAAACCAAATTGATACAGAGGGTCATCAGATGTACAGAGAATTCAGTATACTTAATTCGAAGCATCATATACTCACTAAACATCCCAGCTGGGATGATAATCATACTACCAATTTATGAATGTGATCATACTCCCTTGACTAATTCTCTATGGATTACAATTGCTGGCCGTATTGTCGATAGCTTGAATATGTTGAACCTCTTATATGTATGTACCTAGATATTGTATGTAGTTTTTCATTTAGCCATTTCCATCTCATTGATTAATACCAAAATACATGCAATGTAAAATATAATGTTTTGGAACTGAAATACCCATATAAGGAAATCTTAAAATTACAAGTCCAGATTTCAAATGGAATTGGACTGTTTGGTTTCTGTAAAAATGGTACTCTTGTTTGGTAGTCTGCAAACAAGATTACCTAGAATCAATTATGATTACTCAAGTATTATTTGGCCCATGCTAGACAAATCAAACTGCTAATGGGATAATTATAAGGCATTGAGCATTTCAACTACATGATATGTTACATGATCAGAATATTAATATTCTGCTGCGAGAGCAAACTGGTATTAATCCTCTTCTATCTATAGATGTGTACTTAGTTTAAAATCGGCTACTGGAGTTAATACTATCTGATGCCAATTGGCTATAATTGCCTAATAAACTGTATTATTTGCTTCTGGGATTAGCTAAAAACTTGATACATATACTACTTAGATACCATAAACCTGGAAATATTAAAGTTCAATTTTACAACAAATTAACATCTTTACTATGATGTTATGTATTCCAATACTTCCCCGTAATGCCAGGGTGATTGAAAGTACCATCTGGTAGGAAATTTTTTTCCAGTTAATGATTAGAATTCTTGCAGCGGATTGTGCTACATTATTCATCTGCTATAATGCTAATGGGGATGTCCCTGGTGAATAAGCTCAGATGAAATCATAATGGCAGCTGTACAGGTATTATATGTATTCTGCTGTTACATTAGCAGACAAAATGGTATTTATCTTTCCCTCAAAGTACATAATAATACTATGGAACAATATTCCATGCAGCAGATTACCTTCACATTATAAATATTATCAATGATGTCTAAGATCAGAGTGGATTGATAGTTGGTCATAGAATTACATCAGTTACAAGAATACATGATTCTTTGTATTTATGCTGGAAATGTAATTCCTGGATCTGATACTGACAAGGTAACTACAATGAAATATATGTAATTTCATATGTCTGAATCAAATTCAGATAGCAGCTACCACATAGTCAATGAGTGAGCAACAGTTGGCTAAAGCATCATTGGAGTAAGAAACATATTTGATAACAGCAGCCAAATGAAAGCTTTTGGATAGAGTATACCAATATTATAAAAAATAACTAGTAAAAGAAGTTGAAACAAAGGGTATTTAACTCAGTAGCATATTTGGCAGAATGCCAGTGGAAAATGAAAACCGTCATTGCAGAGCAGGAAAATAGAGCAGCAAATATAACTCTTTTATATAAAGTGATATTCCCAAGGTATTTAACTGTGATTGAAACTGAAACAACTACCAGACACGATGGGTGATAATGTGCATATGACTGACCTTCCGAATTAAGAGAGAATCTTACAGCAATACCTCCAATGAGAAGATGTAGTTGAGGCTGATGTTATCTACCTAGTTGGATGGGTTTGAAACTGGGTTGGTGACAATCAGAAGGTTGGTATTCCGGGAGACCATTACACAGTCCTGAATATGTCACTGATATCAAATAATATACCATGTATGCTCTATTGCAAAGTCATTTTCATGCTTGGATTTTAGTCATATTGTAAACAGTGATATTTATGAAAGACTGCATATTGAGAAAGGGAAAGTAACATATCAATATAAATAGAAACTCAATTACATGTAATACATGATCAAGTGAATGACATGTCTAATGGTTCTAACTAAAGAGGTAATACTGGAATATCTTGCACAGTAACAGGAATATGGTATGGACTCTTTATTAACTCCGCACGTACCGTCTGCAACTGATAAAATATAACATAAATCACGATTTTATCCTTTATATATTCAGCATTCTCAAGAAGTCTTCCTTTCCCACTCTACATGACGGGTGGCATATCACTTGAGAGAACTATATTCTTATAGAGTATATAGATGTATTAAATAATACTTACAAAGAGATATATCTGCACATTTCAAAATACCCAACATCTTACACTTATTCTGAGTACTTATTGACAATAATGGGGAATACAACATTAGAGACTTGGTATTTGGTTATAACAAGTATTAACTTATCAATAGTATATTCAATGAACTAGTAAACAAACTACTGTACTATTGTTAATCAGTTTACTGCTCTACTTTGGTTAAGCTTTAAGAGCTTTCCTACAATTCAAAATATTTAAATTACCACCAAGTGATTATATCTAAAATCCAGTATACTTGAAGTCAAAATTTGCTTAAATACGAGCATGGCTGCAATAACACATTCTGAAGAGATGTTGCATCTCTTTCACTGATATTCTGCACCTGGACGCTACTGAAACAGAATATCCAATTTCCAAATTATCTGTCTGTCTGACACTTGATATTAATCATTTTCATACAATGCTAGAAAACACAACAATGGATACTATGAACCCAAATGCATGTAAATGTAGCAGTATTTGAGAAAATATGCGAAGCTGCACCATCCGAACTGATTAACTGCTGCCTTTATCAGAGTGTTGTGAAGTTGACTGATACAATGTACATTGTACCAGCAAGATTTCTATTTCGTTTTTAAGAATATAACATCACATTGTCTGGATAGCTGATAGGTTGTAAACAATAGTGTGTATTGAAATATATCGTAGAGAGTACATTATTTTCATTAGCTGAATACCTTTATTGATGTAAGATTGCTTATTGAATTATATCATTTGAAATAGACATTATATTTTCTCATCTACCAAGTATGGTATCAGGTTTCAAGTGTAATGGGATTGTATTAGTCATAACTGTTCCAGTTTCAACAGCTCTGCAACTTTATACAACTAAAAATTTTATACTTTCGGATTATGTAGGAAATACCATCCCTACCTCTGGAGAGAGGTTTTAAACATATAGTTGCATACACAAATCTGAGTGTGACTAGATATTAAAGTATGTATCAAATATATGCAATTGTAATGTAAGAGCTATAGGGAAAGCTAAGTAAAATTGGTCTTACCCAGCCAATAATGTATACCTCTGTAATTCTAGCCACCTGTACATAGCCTCTACCATTACACTATTACTTAATTGACTCCAAATACCCTGGGCTATATGATTCCATACATGGAACAAGATATTGAAAACTATCAAACAACTGCAATGCCATAAAAGATTAGTTCTACCATGGTTATCTTTCCAGTGGACCTGTGGCATGGGGAAGGACCACCTCCAATTGCCTATACTATAGAGGCGGTGAAATCTATACTAATGGTATTTATACTGGACTCGTATACACCAAGCAGAGATGAGAGAAGAAGCCGAAACGAATGAAACAGTGAGTGAGTTTTTTATCGATGTGGCTTTACTGGGTTATTTATATAGAACTTATCGATTAACTTCCACTTATTCTCAAGCTTTGTCAGTGATTTCCAACTTGTACACATATAATAATGATTAGCCTAAAGTAGAAGAATATGAAACTTCCAGTAGTGCTGATTGGAGTCAAGAACTTGATCAATTGCCAAATGTTTTAAATTTTTCAAAAAGACTGAGTGAGGATTAGATAAGTGTTGGCCTGTAACCAGGGGTGTATACTGATCAAATTGTAATGAACAAAAAATCTTGAGATTAACTATTATCTTCAGGAATTTGAATATGTAAGGATTCATATTGTCAATCCAACTTATGATATATACTCCAGTGAGTGTGTAGTCAATGATTCCAAATGGTCTTGTTGTGCAATAATATTTGCAAAGAGCAGGATACTAAGTCCAACTTTAAATGTAGTCTCCATTATGTTAGAACACTAAGTCTACCTTTTTTTGGTCCTTGGGCAAGTTGTCATGTGGTGCCTAATGAATCTCTTCTAGTATCCCATTTACTGTGTCCACTTGGATCATTGGCTTGGGATTGGTTGCTTGTGGTGGCTGAAACTACATCATGGGATAGCAATAATACAATGCACAGAATGTGATTTTTCTTGTCAAAATATAAATGAATGTGTTGTATGCAAATTCCATACATAATAGGAGTTCAACTAGTTTATATAGTGTGTTATTGAACAATGCTCCCAGGTATTACTTGATGGTCTAGTTTGGTACATTTCATCTTATTAGTTGATAGGGAAGCGTGAAGATTGAATGGTACATAAAGCACATGTATGTCTGTACACTCGAATCCAGAATTGGCTGGTGAATTGCGTACTACTGTCTGGGATGATGTGGTCATTTATACCCTGCTGGCGAACCACATGTTTGATAAATGTCCATTTCAGTTCCGGTGAAGTAATTTTCCATGTGTAGAGAAGGTACATTGCAATCGTAGCTGATTAGTCCATGACTGATATGATCCCAGTATAAGGTAATGCTGCTGACTGGGGCAAATTGATAATGCAAACTGCAATAAGTCCAAAATATGATTAATAACATGGTGGCAGTAGCATATTGGATTTGTGGCATGCCATGTTTGGTACCTTAATATGGCAGTACACCTCATATCTGGCAATGTACTTTCATATTTACAGTATCTATTACAGGCTAGTACAAATTTCTAACTACCAGTTCAGTAGTACAATGGATTCCAACAGATTAAGGTTTTTGATTGCCCTGACAAATTCTTTGCACTGGGCTGTGAAGTGTTTGCAGGATACATACAGTCACCTGTTCTGCCAGGGTCTCTGAAACAATATCCGAATGCTTATGAGAGCCTGTTGATCTGTCCTGTCTATCACATTTTCATAGACTGGAGTTACCAACCAGTAGAATATCAACTATTTTCACCTTGATGGCAGTAAGTAGTAAGTCAGAAATCTAGAATGATTTGAGTTCCAGTAGAGGATTATTGTATGTAGAATGGGCATGATTGGGCTCATGTGTTCTCAGTGCCGAAAACGTAATCTGATATAAACTTGAACTTGAAGTCCATGTCAAGAAACAAGTCAAGAGGGTCATGATGATTTCCACAGTCATCAATTGCTTTTATTTACAAAACAATAAGGATAGAGAACAGGGAAAGGAAATCCTCCAATACTAAAAGCCACTCTTGATATGAGGTTCATCTGATTCCTCATATTGTCCTCCTTACTCCATTGCACTATCAGAATCCTCATCGGTGATAATACACATCACAAACGAAATTCTTAAGAATACTCCCATGCCACATGATTCAATTTTGCAACACCTCAGGCCAGTTCATTATGATACCAAATATTCTTCCACCACTGTCTTCTAACTTCATATTATTTCTATATTACCAGAAGTCAATAAATGTCCACAACTGCACCATCACTTATTATCAGTAACATTTCCAATCACTTGGACACATACTTCCCATTACTCAGATTCGGTGAACAATGACCGTATACCGACTTTGGAATTGAGATCTGCTGAAATCTTTTTCGAGTAGACTTGGCATTTCGTAACACTAGTGTTAAATTACTTCTATCTGTTGAACAATGTTGATACACTTCACAGGTTCCCATGTATGTCATGTATTACTGGACTAACAGAGAAGATACTGAAACTACTACCAGTATACGTGAAATCACTCAATACTATCCACTCGATAATCCTCGTCCCCAGCCAAGTCCACCTGTGGTGACAGGGGTATTTGAAATCTGGGTAGAGGATAATCTGTCAGTGGATTGAACTGGGGTAGTAGTCAAATCTTTCATATTAATATTATTACGACAAGGTGTAACTCATAAGTATCCAGTGAAATATGGCAGGAAATACTGTAGAGCCCATGGTATCTCAAGTTGAGCAATGAAGATAATCTTCGACTACTTTGCTGCATAGCATCCAGCCAATTCTTGTCACTATCATCAATATGTCATATGGGCTGCAGCAATTCGTTTCCACTCTGTATGTTCATAGCCCAAGTGCAGCTTGATACATCGAAGAGATATTCGGGGAGCTATTCAGACGCCCCACGATCAAGATAGGTATGTACCTTCTGATTATCCTGACTTGGCTCTTCATTGTCAACCAACATCATTTGATAATCATTGCCCTGCACTATGACAAACGGAGTGGGTCTTCTCTTGTCGGATGATTGGTTATTAGGTGAAAATATTTCCAATGAAGTCTGCTCTCCATAGTCTTTGAGTTGATAGTATACAAGAGTCAAAAGACGATATTCGATACTCGCATTCATTCATTCTGTTTATTTATCTGTTCTTTGGTGTTATAGCATGAAGAGTTACATTTCAATCGCAAGCCTTTCACACAGCGGTCTTCAAAACACCAAAGTATACTGTAGTGCTCAGTATGAGACAAGAGTCAATGGCCAGTTATAGAGTCTAATCACTTCCAGCATACACCGTTCCCCAAACCCTGGTACATTCATTGTCATACAGCAGGGAATTAGGTTTCCGATCTATCAAGGCATGTCAAGTACAACATGTACGGCATGGTGACCAGTGCATTGGTAATTTCCAATATAACGTCCTTCGATAGACATTTCTGTTGATTTTATGGTTCATGAGGCAATCCGACAATGCTCATGTCTGCCTGCCATATTTTCCAGAATCATTGTCAGATGTGGTAGTATTAAATATTGTAGTTGATATCCCTTTGGAATATTATGGAACAGTACTGTCCATCTGTAAGAACTAAGTACTCACATATCCTGGGTTATCCATATCATCATGTTATTGTAGAATTTGCAAGTCCAGCTTATTGGAATCCGGAACATCTAGCTTCCCTCTGTATCATAACCTTCCCTCAACTACACTTTCAGTAGACAATGTAAATTCCATCTTTCTATCTATATGCTGGACCACATGTAGTGCATTATCTTTAATTGATCAGTTAACATCAGCAAAATGTATTTTAGTCACTGGCAGCCTCCAGGAGTGTCTGAGAGGATATGTAGTGTAAACTTAGATGCGTCAATTTGAGGAGATTATCAGACCCAGGGAGAGTATTCCAGCCGGCTTTCAGAGTAACTGGGATCTCTGATGACTGGTACCGGAGTACGATGGGAGTGATTGTGATAAGTTTGGGAATACCTTGGAGCGCCGGAGAGAACGTTTGGTGCACCTTGAAGCACCTGGGAGCGCTGGCGAGATCCCTGGGGGCACCGACAATGAGCCTCGGAGTGCCGGCAACAAGTCTGGGGGCACCTCGAATCACAGTAGAGCAGTCTGTGAAAACAACATCATTGGAAACGCTGCTGGTGCACCTGGAAATCATAGCTACTACTTATCGTTCAATAATTTTTAAAACTCATGTATTCAGTTTGTATTCTCATCTATATATCTATACAGCTACCCATCTACACACTGTATATCTGGACTGGCTTCAGGCAGTGCTTAAGAACAATTCAAGGTGCACCTGACAATGACTATCGAGTGAACTCAGAGATACACTCTGAGGCCTTGATCGAGAGAGGTTGGAGACTCACTTGGATGCAATGATCGAGTGTATTTGGAGATACACTTGGAGGCTGTGATCGAGTAAAGTTAGAGATGGACTCCGAGATCGTGATCAAGTGAATTTGGAGATGCACTTGGAGGCCATGATCACGCGAACCTGGAGGCCACAATCAAGTGAGTTTAGAGATATAATTGGAGGAAGTAATCAAGCGAGTTTGGAGATGAACTGGGAGCCTGAATTCGAGCAAGTTTCGAGATATCCACTTGGAGGCCGTAACCGAGTGAGATTGGAGATACACTTGGAGGCCGCAATGGAGCGAGATTGGATGATTACTTGGAAGCGGTTGATGTACGGTCTGCTGGATGCTGAGACTCTATTCATCAGTCAGTTATGTTGTAACCGTGGGAATGTCACAACAGGACATTACTTATGAGCTCTGATGGAGAGCTTCCTAATAGCGGTCAATTGTGTAGGGAGGCACGCCAGAAGCTGATGGTACATTCAGCGGTCAACTCGTAATCATGAGAAGGAAGTGAAGACACACAATTATGGGTTGATGCTGTACTTGGTGTATGCTGTACTTGGTGCATGCTGTACTAGTTGTATGCTGCACTCGGTGTATGCTGTACTCAGGGTCACCTCATGATCGTGGCATGGAGAGATCGAGAGGGATGACTTAACTTTCTGTTCTGAGATGATGGTAGAGTTGTGGATGACAAAGAAAGAGATGGGGGATGAAGATGAGAACAATGTAGAGGATACGAGCGGATATGAGAAATCTGGGGTATGACTTGCCTGATTGGGTTGTGAAAATCTCGTATTGGTGTAATTACCTGCCGGATCAGATCTCGTTCCTGCCGTATCGGGGATGGTACATTGCCTCACACAGGAATGTCTCATAATTCCCAGTTTCTCATGATGATTTGCTGAATCTCCTCTCATCTCTAGGTGTCTCATCCTCAACTCTACCATCACCTATGAACACAAAGTTGAGTCATCCCTATGTACCTCTCCATGCCATGATCATGAGTTCGCACCGAGTGCAGCATACACCTAGTACTGCATACACTGAGAACTGCATACACCGCGTACTGCATCATCCCAAGGTCAACTGTCTCCCGCTCCCAGCTAGTCTCTCACCTCTCGGCAGACCATGTTGTACTAAATTCTCTACAATCCCACAGTTACTAGTTACCCAATGAATACAGTTTCGGCTCCCGTCGCGCCTCCCTCCTGAACTCCCGCGTTCAGATTGACCGCCTCCAAATACTCCTCCAATCTCGCTCGAGCATGGCCTCGAAGTTCAGCTCCACACTCGCTCAATCATGGCCTCCACATGCTTCTCGAATCTGGCTCGACCACAGCCTCCAAGGTCACACTCACATGGCCTCCAAGTGCATATCTCCAAACTCGCTCGATTGCAGCCTCCAAGTGCATCTCCTAACTCGCTCGATTATAGCCTCCAAGCTCACATTGTCATGGCATCCAACTGCATATCTCCATGCTCGCTCCATTACCGCCTCCTAGTTTGCACGATCACGGCCTCCATGTGCATCACTGACCTCCCTAGATGACAGCTTCCGAGTCTATATCCAAACTCGCACGATCACGGCCTTCAAGTTCGCACGATCATGGCCTCTAAATGCATCTTCAGACTCGCTCAATCAAGGCCTCTGAGTGCATCTCGATGTTCACTCGATTACAGTGTGGTGAAACGGCGGAACCGGATGGCAGACAGCCCATCTTCAACACAGCGCCGCACCTCTCATGGCATCCGAAGAGAATTCTTCAGAAAGACAGGTTGTGGCCCCAGGAATGTTGGAACAGGGTGAGAGGATATGAAGGGGTACGCAGCCATGATGAATCACATAAGTTAGATGGATCTATGAACGCTTGGCAAGAGTGCGTGAGGAACCACACAAATTGCGTGGATCTATGAAGGGTTGGCGAGAGTGCGTGCGACCAAGAGCTGGGACAGAAATAGTGTGTACTTCATATCATGCGATGATGTCTATCTACCCAAGGGTGTCCCAACTGTATACCCTCTGTCGCTGGGTCAATCTCCGTTATCCGTGTGTCTCCGTATGTTTATATATATAGAGAGACTGAGATAATATATGCCATATTATGATGTAGCGAATCTTGTGACTGTAACAAAGACGAATCAGATAAACAAAATGCCTTGTGGTTGTGGCACCCTAAGGACCACTGCTGTGAGAACATGGCACCAAGTCTCCCGCAGAGCTTGCGCAGAGGTCACCGCTGGTCACGAAGGCTCATGCGGACCTGCACTGAGGTCTCTGCTGCTCTCGAATCCTCGTGCAGAACTGCGCAGATGTCTCAGCAGCTTCAAAATATGACTATCCTAATAGTCAATCTCATAGCATTCTGAATGCACCTCCATACCTGCAGGCGCTTTCAGGGGCACCTGAGAATGCTCTTGAAGAGTCTGAGAGTGCATTGCAAAGCTCCAGGGGGGCCTGGAAGCATCTGGAAGTACTTAGAAACACTGGTGAGGGCTACCGGAGTGTCTGGGAGGTTTGGGTGTGGCTTTCAGACTGATTTACATTTTGCTGATGAAGTATGGTGACACAAAGATGTGAAATATCACTGGACTACGATTTACAGGCAGACTGTCACTTGTCATATACAATTGTACTAGTTGATTGCCAGATGGTGGCACTACTTGTTCCAGATATTTCAACGACTCATCCCCTCCCTCACAGAGATGTTCAGGACTTCTCGCTAGCATTAGACACAGTTCCGGTTTGTTTCCAGGACCACACTTACAACCGCCGGGTTTGGGGCCAGGTTGGAACTGGACTGCAGTTCCATTCAGTGGGTTCCACAACTTTCACTCAAATTGAGTATTTCAATTCTCATTGTATCGCAACATAATCTATACATGAAATATGCAGTTTGACGCGCTCTTTCATCTCCCGTTTTCCGATTTCCAATCGGATCAATATCGGTTGAGTCACTGTGAAATTGAGTCGAGCATCCCGCCCAATGACCAATTTTTCATAGTGACTCAACGAATATCGATCTGATCGCAAATCAGAGAATGGCGGATATATGAGGCCAGCAAGTTGCTTCGTTCATGTATCAATCATCTCACGATCTGATGAGGACTCAGGTACATAATTGGAGTGAGAAACGCTGACTATTCAGCAGCAGGCGTTGTATAGAAACCAGTTGCAACTGTCCAGGTTTGGTCCCAACCTGGAACCAGAACCAAACTAGGAAATTGGAACCATTGCTAACAATACTTCTCGCCACCTCTTCATGGTTGCCATTTGACTGTCCAGGCTGGCATATCATTTAATCACCAAAGGAGATCAACAATGTGGACCACTGAGTATGATGACGGTTGAGGAGTATTTTTTGCAATATCACACTCAATGTTTATCTGGTCAATCCGTAATTGCAGTTGGTGTAGGCTCCATTGCACTCCAGTTACCTCTCTTCCATTTTTGTAACATTGAACATATTATACCAGTTGTAGCTATTATCACTTGGTGGAGTAGGTGAGTGGGCTTTTGAATAATATACTACTGCATAGTAAACACAATAATTAATATTTTCAGATAAACTCCATTGCAAGTATAAACAGATGCATTGGTTTCAATAACAATCACCCTGTTATGAACAACATGTAGGAGAATTGGATCTGTAGTACATATCCTGGTTTTGCTTTCAAATACAAACTCACCATTCTAGTCACACCTATTGGAAGCCTCTTTCTTTGTGAGGCTTGGCTGTGCAAGCTGTCTGGCCATGCAACCGGGGAATAATCATGAGTAAGAAATACAGCATTCAATAGTTGTTTAAATTCAAAATAATTATCCAATAGGCCATTGCATGTTGTATTTTCCCTTTTTCCATTTCTGATCGTATAAATCTTATCCTGATCCATGGACATACCATTCATTGTCATGAGCACCTCTGTATACTTGAATATGTCAATACAAAATTCTCATTCTTCACACTTCAAATTCTGGCTGGTTTTCCACAATAGTTCCATAATCCATTGGATGGGTTTAGTTTGTTCTTCTTCCAAGTTATTATATGTTCAACTTGCATTCCGATATGTGCATGTAAAGTAATCGAGTGCCTAACTAATCATATTATAGATGTATCTGTGAATGTGCACCAGACTATTTGTCATTCTGAAATTGCATTACGGTAGGTTACAACTGTCTATACCATATTCCAGAGGTTAACTTTTATTTATCCCCTCTTTAGATGTGTCAAGAGCTGTACACCCCACGGATATCCAGTTTGGAATATATCTTCATGTTGCAAATAAAGTTCAGTGCTGATTCAATAGGAAGAAGATACTGATTGTATATTGTTTTGCTGTTTATACCTTGATAGTCAATACAAAAGTGTAATCCTCCATCTGCATACTTTGCATACTGAACATGTGCTGTAATTGGTAAGGATGATTGTTGGATAAACCCTTCCACATATTCTCTTCCAGTAATTCCTTACCCCTAGCAAAGTCAGCCCTTGGCATCAACCTGAATGGTGACCATTGGACATCTTTGTGTTCTGGACTAGTACGTCATGCTGAATGACTGGTCAATACTGGGTTAACTGATTATTGCGTACTGCTCAAATCAGGGGAAGGATATTAAGAAACCACTCAAGAATTATCTGCTGGTGGGGTTCAAACTTACAATATTTGACTTCAGTAGTGATATTGATGTTGTATAATAATACTCTAATCCAATCAGATGCCCCTTCCTAACTATCCAGAAAACGTAGATTCCATTTAATGTAACATCATTTCCCAGCAATCGCTGAATCGGATCTATCTGAGTTTTGAATACATCCTGCAGTAGTATATAAACTATGTCTGCGGGATCATCATCTTCCCTTTAAACTGTCTTTGGCAAATGATGAAAATGTATCATGAAGTATGCTGATTCAAAGGTAACTGTATTTACAGAAAATGGTACAACACCATCAGGTAAATATAAACAGAGGACATGCAAGGACTAATAATCAATAGAAGATTGTTGTAATAAACATTGGCAGTTGTTCAGAATGATTCTTCAGCGACATCTGAATATTGGTAAGGTGCATAATATATCTTGACTCAATGGGTCTGCGGTTAGTAACTTCAACTTTTTGATGATGTTTGGACTCTTGCACAGGCATTCGATAACGGTTAACAACATTCCAAGCAATGACTTCTATGCCAGGAGCTTCACAGTCTATAGATGCATGTATCTGTATCACTTGGTTATTTATATTTACTGTGCAGATTATAACAAAATATATCTCTTCCATTGATCATTCCAAGATATCCACCTTGCTTATCGAACTACTCGAAACTTGAAAACAATGAAAAAGTTCAAATCAACACTTTCTTGGTCAATCGAATGGTCATCCTTGTCTGGTTGATGGAATCTTCCCCATATGTTGTTATACTTACTAGTCTATCTGGTTTTTACCTGACCACTTTCAATATCAGTGTGTTGTTCCAAGCTCCACAATCTGCTCCTCGGTTGTTAAATCCATTGCAGTATAACTACATTCAATTTGAAGCCACATTGCTATCTCCTCCGTGGCAATATTCTGCATAATTGCACTGACTTCGAATCACACAGGATAATTATTGCTTCCCACCATACATGTCTGCATTGTCACTGGGTGCTATAGGGCTGGATTGGATTCTGGGGAAGAGGCAACACCTACTGCCAATCATATTGTAGCTGCCTGTTCTTCCTGCCATTGCAAAGTCTCATTGCAGCACTTCAGGCACATTACAACAAAATCATTATGCGGATCTGCAGGATTGGTATACTGGATGGAATACTTCATTTGTTGTAACAAATCTATTCTTGTGGAGTGTCTGAGTGCCCAAGACTTCCATTTAACATTGATCACCCTGAATTGTGACTCACCTCATCATTGAGCCAATGCCAAGTACTTTTTTGAAATTTTACAGTTCTTTCATTCTGAAGTTGCTACTTAGTCAGGGTCCCCAAAAGCTGTATCCTGGAGTTGTATAAATGCTGATAGATTGACCAGTGCAGTCACATCATCTTTATGGACATGTATCAAGATCTGCCATACACCTATCCTTCTCAACCGGTTGAATACATACCACATCGATTGCAAAGCGATGGTCGATCTTGTTGGATTGTTACCAATCGCCATTTGCCATTGCACTGTTCATCCTCTCAGTTGCAGTCAATTGACAGCAGGAATGTTGTTGTAGTCAGAAATTATCTATCCCAAGTCCTGTGTGATCTGTGGAGCAGTTATACCTTCCGTTTCTGCAATTCTTTTTCATGGGCTGTGTACATGGTCCCCTTACTTCTTTCGTGGACTCTTAGGCATCTCTGGTCCTACTGGCTGGTACTGATGCACTGCTATAGGGACTTCTCTATACTGCTGTCCTCTGCACACACAGATTTACTCTGTACCATATTTAGTAAACCAATCCCAATGTAACCCCCAATATTTTGTCTGACATTTCCCAACCAGAGGGTAATTCAAGCTATTTCCACTACTTTTCTTTGCAGCTTCAATCCAATATATATTTCCATAAGAAGGAATCTCTAACTGTAATGAGAACTTCCATTTCAATGATTTCAGACATACTTTCCAATGTATTCATGGACTCCAATCCGACTTACATAGAACAGGTTCTATCATTTGCAAACATTTCAATTTGTGAGTTAAAATTCTTAATATATCTAGACAACTACCCACTGTGATCAATGGAGATACTTTGCTGTACCATGTCCCATAAGTTGTATCACATAGTTAACTCAGTCATCATCTGTATGGATGCTAACAAGAGCTACTGTGTGGCAAAGCCAACATGAAGATAAATGCAGTTCAAGATAAACTAACAACATGATACTAAATCCAAGCATACTCAATATCCAGTATGATATTTGTCAACTCATTCCAGTATAACATATATAATTGAATTTTGGCAATATTACTAATAAAATGCAATCGGGTACACATGGGTTAGAAGTTTCCATCATGAAATAAAATACTGCATTGCAGTCACTGCTATGACAGATAGTTACATTTGGAAACAAGTATATGAGAAATGTGAGAAGAACAGATCATTCTTCCGCATCTAACAATAACTTGTTATATATGATTCATATGTTTCAATCAAATCCTGTGCTAGAAGTGTTTGAAGTATTCAAATTCTGACCTGTGATCTTACATACTGCTGACTACATTCTGAATAATTCACTTCAACCCTATCATCGAACTTGGGAATACAGCAATTCTGATTCCTATTATTCTAAATTAATCTGTCACTACAATGAATTGCTGTTATACAACTCTTACATCTTGCAATATCAATACTTTCAATCAATTTCTCAATTACTTGATACTGGTAACACTTTATCATATATGCAATCTTGTACCATAACCCAACAAGTGATATTATCGTAGAATCGGCATAAATAACTATTACCATTGCTACCAGTAGTACCCAATACTATAATATATATATATTTTGATTGATTCTACTAACCTGTATATTCCATTACTACCTTTATATATAACCTTAAAGTATAATATTTTTTAATCTCCATTGTAATCCAGTATATAAGTATACACCACATACTTTAAAAATTCTAATTGGTAGAGCAGAAAACCAATGCATTCAATAGAGTCTCGAGGGTAACAGTGTATATAATTCTTGACATGTATATTTATATTAAAGAGACCATTACAACTGACTTTGCCACATTTTCAAGCATCAATACACAGTGTATAGAGCAAGTAAACAATGTTCTCGAGTATATGCCCTGAAGAAAAGTTGGCATGGAACCCCAAAAGCTTCATAAGCTGATCAAATGCAGCCCTACCTAACATGTATTTGACTCACCAGTTAGCCACACCATATTGCTCCTTGCAATGAAATTCTTTGCATGGATTGTGTTTGTCATCATAAATGTTGGCAACGCCCCCTATTTCCATTGTCGCTATACAATGCTGGGTGCATCGTGACAGTCTAGTCTTCCCAGTGAACCGACAATACAGCTGACGGTTGCAAACATTGTAATACTAATATATGGTATAGGGGCTGCATGAACGGTACAAGTTGATGAGATAATTATGTTTATGATTGATTGCCTGTTTGATAAGGTTGGAAACAGCATAAGAGGGAATGCATACTTGTTTGACTGAGTCATGTGTTGCACATGACGGATGCAGACAATTATCCTTCCAGTTTCATACATTTAAACTTTACATCAAATCGAGAAAACTGGACCTCCCAACACTGTCTTATAGTAGAAATCGCTTTTCTCACCGAACTGACTACCATCCACCATGGCTTAAGTGAGTTCAAATCTGGCGCTAAATCACTCCGATTTCGTCTTCCTAACCCGAGTCGCAGCACTCTGATGAAATCTCCCAACCTATCGAAGCTATGGCTGATCACATGCTATCTCTCGTCCAAGAGTGCTGCACTTTAGTTTCTCCAACCAAATCCGTCCCTGTATTGAAACATTAATTAGCTAACAGTCCGCAAACGCTATCTAATGATGAAGACAACCGTAATCGTTACATACCCATCACCTGTCCCACGTCAGCAGTTGTTGAGGAGGTGGCCGGTGGGACTCGAACCCCTCCTGCCCTGTTTCTGCCACGAGCAAACAGTGTGCTGCCTCTGACGCCTCCTCGACCTCCTCTTCCGCGCGCTCCAAACACATCGCCTCCGGTGCTTCCACTTCCCGCGGCTGGTCCGGATGGAGGTGATGGAGTGGCCTGAGGTTGGGGTTGAGGTGGTGTTCGATTTCTTGCTGCCATCATTCCTCCTCTATTTCTTCCTCTGCCTCCTCTAAAGCCGCCTCTGGGACCTGTTGGAGTAGCCGGTATAGATGACACCACAGAATTGTGTGACGTTGTGCTCGTGTTTGTGTTTGACGAAGGACTGGCATTAGCACTATATGCGACAGATGAGCTTTCTGCCATGCCGAACTCGTGCTTCATCAACATCACTGCTCTTCCGGCTGGGAGACCCGATGATCTCGGGAGAGCTAGCTGGGTTGTAGATGCCGGGCTAGAAGTGATACCGGTTTTAGAAGCCATAGATTCTTCGCGCTCTAGTTTGGCGGCACGCCTTTCGCGGCGGGATGGACGGTCACCACGTTGTCTCCTGGGCGATTCCGGAAGCTGTGGCCGGTTTGTTCCGAGAGTTGATTGCACGGATAACGTAGAGAAAGATGAGACGGCAGCTGCAGTAGATTCAGAATCCGGAGGTGTTACCACTGCCCGACCACGAGATCGTCGAGTTGAACTGCCGAGGCCAAGGTCACGATGGAGTATTGCAGCGACTCCAGAAATACCGCTGCGCCTACGATCGCGATCTCTACACATTCCCGTATCACCACTCTCTTTATTCTCAATTATATTCGTGTCTGCGAATTTCTCACCTGGCTTTGGAGTAGAAACGGGAAGCCCTGATGATCCTTGGTGGGCAACTAGAGGCAGTCCAGAGTCCATCCGTTTCAACAGCGCCATGGGTTCAATTGATTTGGACTCTTCGGAAGCGTCCTTCTGTTTTGTTTTCGATGTAGAAGCCTTTTCTCCTGTCCGGCGCTCGGCACGTTTAGCAGAGCGACTTCCGCTGCCAGATGTTGCTCTTTCGGCAGCCTTGGGCTTCGACGACTGTTTCTCGGGCCCGGTTTTTCGACTACGGATGTACTCGATGAGCGGTGTGGTCTTTGGCTTTTCGATGGGCTCATTCCATGGTAGAGGGACGGAAAGTGGGTCGTTTGCTGGGATGGGAGCCGGTGTATGGGGATCGTACGGTGGTTGTTGGAAGCCTTCTGCACTTCCTTCAGCTGTAGCAGTAGTAGGATTTAGAGAGACGAGGAAAGCTCGGAAGTCCGTATCCGATTCGATAGTACCTGCTCTGGAGTCGATGCGTACTGTCTTTTGAGGTATTTTTTGGAAAGGTGAAAATTCCATCTGTGGAAGAGTAGAGTTTCCCCTACTATCGATGAATTTGCCATGTGATCGCAGGGCACTACTGAGTTCTGTAACTTGCTTAGGATTCTTTATCTTTAGGTAACATCTCGACGGCGTAGCAGGTTTGTTACGACTATAATCGGGGAATGTGTCAGCGACAGGAAAAACAGCAACCAGTTGCAGGAAAACAAACTCTTTGGGGGTCTTCCCTTGATTCCAGGTGAAAAAGTCGATGCTTTCATCTTTGATATAGTTACTCATTGCATCGCGAAACTCGGATTCTTTAAGGTCACTAGGGAGGTGACGTATGACAACCTTCAGTCGAATGGTGGGGTGGTGGATATATGCGACATTGCCAGATACACTACACTCTTTCACTTTGCCTCCAACCCCCCGATATCGAGTTTGAACGGTTCCTGAAGGCGGATGTGTCGAGGATGTCATCTTCGAATAACGAAGTCCGGGGCGATGAAGGGTGCGATATACTCAAAATGATGTGGAATGGAATGATGTGGAACTTTCCACTCCTAGCGTGACCATCTGTCTTGGCACGAGTGAATCGCCTGAGATTATGTAACTCAAAACACGTGATAACAGTGAGTGCCTGATTATGATTTACGGAGTTTAGGACAGATGTTGAAGTGCTGGGGTGTAACATTGATGAAAATCTATAGAAAAGTGAGATTAGGATGTGATGTTAACAGGCCTAGTACCATAAATGTAATCACGATTATCACCATGAATATTATCCAAATAATATCATGGCTGTATTGGAAAAAAATCTAGATATTAATCTTATAAGATGAGTCATTATGATAATATTAGTATAACCCTCAATATGCTGTAACCAAACTCATAGGGTCAGTGGTAATATTAGCTGCTGGCATGAACTCATTATTATTACAGTTGGAATTATAAATATTACATATTTAATATTAAAATTAAATAATAGTTTCATTTAGATATAATAAACCATATCAAGATATAAAACAGTGAAAATTGAAACTCAAACAGAGTATAATTTGGAGTAGATTATTATACTCTGAATGGAAAATTCAATGATACAATGTGTATTTTCACCTCAGATTAAATGAAATATAGATATATACCAACATAATAGTATCTAGCCAGATTTCAAAGTACAACTCAATCTGTCTTACTTTATATATACTTGAAATATAGTATATATATTTCAATAAATGTTATTCCCCAGATATTTCACTTGAAATATACCATCCAATTCAAATTATTCAGGTTTACCATAAACATAATACTACTTGTACCAATAATGGAGAAAGGCAGAGTGATAGTAGTGTTAATCGAAGTGATTCTACAATATATTAGTATCAAATGACTCAAAAGAGAAACAATTGCTATACAATATATTTAATAGAAATAATGCTATCAGGTAGAGTGAGCAGTTAATATTGAGGCTATAATCTATAATTTCGAATTATTTCAGGTTACACCTTAAACTATCATACCAGGGCTATACTGAAATGTAGCTATAACATACTACCCACCATGGTGAAAATTATTCAACTGTAACATCTAACATCATATAACCATACATCTAGTCAGAAAGTATACTTTTCAATTGAATTTTATAGTGAATTAATTGTAAATGTACATACTTCTGTTTATAAGTTTTAGAGTATAATATTTACTAATGCTATTTATGATCTGTATATATTTTTCAGGCTGACTATATTCAATTTGGGTAATAATAAACACCTTAGCGATATAATGTAACATCGAATAAACTGTGGAATCATATATTGTTGACTGATGTATCAGTAAATAATCTTCTAAATCAATTGCACTGTTGGAATTTACAGGATTAAAGATTTGGTATATTTTGGAAAATAACTAAATTGCATATAGAGTTTTACTAATAGATAAACTTCTTATATCTTGTAGAATTGGATAAAATAATATATATTATACTTTAATCTGCGACTATCTAATCATAAATTCTTTTTGATACCATTTCCAACTGTAGTTACTACTATACCATTTGTTGCATCAGTATCTTCTCTGGATGATCAAAATTGAAAATTTATGATCAACATCAGGTGGGGACATGTTTCTGGTAATATCTGAATAGATATATGTGTCAATTGTGACAGAAATGATTAGTCAGATGATACTTGTCATAAGTTCATATGTATTTTTCCTGATACAACAACTGCCAGACATACAAATGCCCTAGCAGTGTACAATTGTTGCAGCTATCATTATTATTAATTCAGAGAAACATTAGATCATACTGAATATATTGTAATTACCTTTATTAAAGAAATCAACATCAGGTGAAAGTAGTGGAAATAAAGAGACAGAATGGAAACTATACTCTATATGATAAAGTAGAAAGAATAGTAGAAAATTGAAAGCCATAATATAGTAGAAATGTAAGTACAGTGGAGGAAACAGTACAATGAAACTGAATAGAAAATAAGTTGCCAAGTTAAACACACAATACTAGTCTGGATAGGCCGAATTGATTGATCTATGCTTTGTAGATAATTTTATTACTGATTATCATTCCTAATCCATATCAAGAATTTCAACCCAGCAGATAGTTAAAATCACAATCACTTCCCACTGTATTGCAACACTATACTACCTGAATTTCCAAATGGAAAATATTGCAAGAGTGAGAGATCAGCAATTCGAATACAAGTATCAGTTCAAAGTTCTGGAGTATTGTAATGGCAGTCATGATTAGGTTCTCGGCAATGGCACCAGACGTGTCGAGGGCCGGGTAACCGCAACCTTATATAGGCGACTCGCGATCTCTCTGGGATCGCTAGCGATAATCTTACCTATCAACTACTCTATTATATTACCACATCCACGTGTGCAACCGTATCTTCTCATATACTCTCATACGCGGCCATATACGGATATACGGCCTTACACAATTATCGCTCATAATCAATTCGATACGTTTCGCTCACGGGATCTCGCGATTTACCCCTTTCGACGCGTCGCCACGAAATAACGCGTTTTATCACAAAACATGCCTCCAAAGAAGTTTACCAGAACTCAATTGCGCG